>Ga0196970_1000065_pt1 | contig 170379 bp, 158 predicted proteins | sample S1v_513CmetaG_FD_148672 | JGI IMG/M metagenome (GOLD analysis project Ga0196970, IMG submission 148672) | Soil microbial communities from Anza Borrego desert, Southern California, United States - S1+v_5-13C | ecosystem: Environmental > Terrestrial > Soil > Desert | place: USA: California... | reverse complement strand
TTCGCGTCCTTGTACCGCCGATGCAGCTCATCGGCCTCAAGGTGATGAACCAGGTGAACCTTGCTGCCCATCCTCAGACAGGTGGAACGCCACCGCCTCAATGGAAGCCTTCAAGCGCCGTCCGTATCACACAGCCGATTGCTGTCGCGAAAGTCGACAACGACTTCCTTCGAGCCAGGTTGGATGGTGACGCTGGCGATCTCGCCTTCGTGCATCGGCGAAAAATGATACTCGTACCGCCCGACACCTTGAGCCAATCGCGGCGCTGATTGTCGGGGTCGCTCGAGGTGCCGATGTCTTTCCGATGACGGGGGCTGGACCTGCCTCGTAGGTCGCCCCGTCCGAGTGATGCGAGCTTTCGGCAGCGAGCGCGCGACGGAGCTCGCTATCAGTGCGGGCTTCTTCCTCCGCGATGCTGATGTCACTCATGGCCGCCCTTCCTCACCGCGCGCCGAATCACGTCGTATTGCTGATGAGGGCCGGGACGGCGGCAGGAGGATCGGGTGTGACCTCGGCCATGGGGGTCACAGAACGCCAGCGGCGAGCGCCAAGCCATACAGGCCGGCAGCCATGACGAAGATCCCCCACTCTTCGCGCAGCACGGAGCCGACGTGCCGCCACCCGCCGTGACGGGTCAGGACCACAATGCCGCCCACCAGGAAGAACACCAAACCGGCCAGCCAAGCGAGCATGACGTAGGCGAGCACAGGAATCGGCCCGTCCACGGCGAAGATCTCGCCGATGAACGTGGCGACCGCGATGCCAGTGGCGATTCCGTATCCGGTGACGATCAGGGTGGCCAGATACCCGGGTGTCCGCAGGGCCCGGTGCGTGGCGGCAACGGCGAAGCCGAGCAGCCACAGCAGGAGGCAGATTTTGGGGGCGGCTGGGTGCTGCCAGTATTTGACGATCCCGTATCCGAGGACGCCGGTGACCAACGGGACGGCGGTGATGAACCGGTTCAAGTCGTTTCGGGGGAACGGGATGAGGGCGGCGGGCATGCGGGGCTCCGGCGAGGATGGCGTGGTGCCCTCGAGCGTGGCCGTGGCTGAAGAAGCTGTCAATAATCACCGATAACGCCGATTATCGCTGATGATCTGAGCCGCCGGCGGGGTCGGCTGCACTCTCATCAATCCGGCCGTTGCCCGCCTACTCGCTATGGTGGTAGATAAATGGCTCACTAAACCTGAGCCCCTGTGTAAGCCATGAAGAGATTTCTCATTCTTGCCGCCGTCCTGGCCGCAGCCAGTTGCACCAAAACGGGCGATAGCCGCACTTCTACGTTAGCATTACCGTCGGTTCCAGCTTCCCAGGCTGCAGCAGAGACACCGCAGGTGGTCTCGGATACGATGTTGACTGACATGGCGCCGGTAATCATTCGCCTACCCAAAAACGACATCGTAACTACGGGTCGGCAAGGTGTCCCCCTTCTGACAGATCATATAGAAGAAGAAGAGAGAAAATTCGCCTCTGGCTCGGAAAGATATAATCTCGTTCGCCTTATTTCTGTGAACACGGATCGAAATTCACAGCAAATTACCGTGGAAAGAGCAGCCATAGCCGAGGACCCAAGGACGGGAAAGCAGCTAACCAGTAAATCCTATACGCGCTACTTCTTTAAGTTTGAGGTAAAAGAGAGCAAAAACGCTACAGAACTGCACATCATCCCTGCTCGGCGAGTCGAGGTAATTGGCGGGGATGATACGAAGAGTTTCCATAAGCCACTCACAAGGGCTGATTACGTTTGGTATCACCTCATGAGTGCTGCACCGATCTGGCTCACTCCTGAGTTTACGGTGCCGTATGGGCCTGAGGCGGCGTATTCATCTTTGGTGCGAGCCTTCGGCGCCCCTCTCCGCGAAGAAAAAGAACCAGGTGGTCGCATCAAAGGTACATTCCAACTGCCCGTAGAGGTGCGCGGTGCAAAGGATCGTGGGAGCGATCTGATTGTTGAAGTACATCCTTATCGAAGTGGCGCTCTGATAAAGACGCAGCGACCTTATCGACCCTGGGCCCGCCCTGTCATAGATGTACAGGACGATTTGCATCGCCTCCGCTCTGCGATCGAGAAGGCGTTGCGCACTTGAAGGTTTTTCACGAGAGCGCACTTGCGGAAAATTGCGTCCTCCTGAGTATGCTACCGTGAATAACTGCAGAGCTGCGTCGAGGGTATGCGACGAGAACGGCGGGGCCATGTTGCCCTGCCGCCTCCGTATAGCCCCCCTCTCTAACCTGCAATGAAAAACCATTTGCTCTGCTACTCGCCCCCCTCTGACATGATTCGGGCAGGAACGGCGGCGCCTGTGCATGCCGCTTGGCGTAGCGAACAGGCCGCCGGCCCGGCCACCACAAAGGCCATCACGCAGGCTCATGAGACTGCCACGGCGGCGATAGGAACGCCCGAGTTGCTGAGCGGTCTCGCTCAACCTCAGTCGGCTCGAGCACCGGCGCCGCCAATCTTCACCACATGGCGTAGGCCGGACAGAGGCCGCCGGACTGACGCCCGCCCGGTCAACCAGCTTGTCGAACACATGGCGCACCGTGGTTAGACGTGCCTTGACCATAGGCGATACCTCCAACCCAGCCGTCGTATGGCTATTTCGGCATGAGGGCACGCAAAGATGGCGCGACAATTCGCGGACTATGCTCGGCGAGCCGAATGACGAGCTCAAGGGCGTTCACGCTTACCTCAATGAACTGGGGACCAACGGGTCTTCCTAGCGCCTTATGGGTTGATGTTATTGGTTTAATGGATTCCGTGGGCGGCGCCGACTTAGGGAGGAACGCATCGAGCCGCCACAGGTAAAGGTTAGGTGCACGAGCGGGTACCATGCGCCGACCATCGCGCGACGGGCGCATCCGACGTTGCCGGTGAATGGTGAAGACCTCGGGATATCGACGCTCGATCTCAGGCAGCGCGTCGGCGACGGTAGAGCGGTCGCATCCAGCCCGACTGGCTATGCGTTCGTAGGTAGCGAGCGTCCGACAGGTCGCGCAATGCATATCCATGAGGATTGCCAAAGCGACGGAACGGAAAGCGTGGGTTAATGAACGGTCGGCTTGAATTTTGACAGCAAGCGCGGCTCGGGCGCGGCAGATCTGATTGCGATCAGCCCCCCTTTTTCGGGTATTGACAGGACTCGACCCAGCTGTAGGCTGATTCTCACCGATCGAATGAACGTTCAAGGAGGTGTGACGTAGTACGCTAGTAGCACGCATGTTCTGCAAAGCCCTTGAACTGCGTGCATGCGTTTGCTGGTGTTTGCTAGGTCAAGCCTTTGTTTTTGCGGGATGTTGGCTGCAATGGCATTGTAGAGGTCAGGAGTTCGATCCTCCTTGGCTCCACCAAATACGAAGGGCTCCGCCGGAAACGGCGGGGCCCTTCTGGTTTTTGCACTCGCGTTCCGGCCGTCGGCCTCGCAGGAAAAAAGATGCAAAAACCCCCTTGCCAACCTCGCCGCATCCCCGTATAAGCCGCGCTCTCTTCCGGCGTGGCGCAGCGGTAGCGCAGCGGACTGTTAATCCGTTGGTCGTAGGTTCGAATCCTACCGCCGGAGCCAGCGCGGGTGTAGCTCAGTTGGTTAGAGCGCCGGCCTGTCACGCCGGAGGCCGCGGGTTCAAGTCCCGTCACTCGCGCCATTCTCCTCCTCGGGGGGAATGGACCTCATCGGTCCCAGTCCAGTCTTCACGCTCCCTTTGTCTCCTCCGTCCAATCGGCGCCGCTGGCGCGCTGAAGGAACGGGATTTGATGCGGATCAACGCCGCGTGCTAAGCACCGGTGCAAGAAAGCGCCGCCCCCTTTCCCCAAGGACGAGCATCCATGCCCATCGAGTACGGCACCGCCACCCGCCTGGACACCGTGATCAAGCTGGACCCCACCGCCCAGCAGCGCCTGGCGCAACTGCATCCGGCCTTCGCCCCGGGCGGCGGGCTGCCGGGCGACGCCAGCCTGGGCGACATCGCGCAGGCGACCGGCCTGCCGATCAACCTGATCCTGACCTACGCCCGCGGCGAGATCCGCGTGCAGGTCCCCGAGGGCCGGAGCTGCGGCTGCGGCTGCAAGCACTGAGCCGGCCGACGGCGGTGCCTACCGCGTGGCCGGACGCAGGTAGATGAACCAGCACATGGCGCCCACCAGGTACGCGGCTCCACGGTCATTCACCCCCGCAGCCAGTTCCAGAGCATGAGGAACAGGATGCCGGCGAACAGCGCGCCGTACAGATCGCCATGGCGCCGAGGCAGTCGCGTAACGTCTTCATTGCCCGCCCCCCTCCCTTCCCCTGCGTCGCCTGCGAACGTCCGCCGGACCAGTTCCTCGCAGGTGCAGCGCGCGGCGCATCCGTCGCAGCGCCCGCCGGAGTTGCAGAAGCCGTCGCGAATCAGCTGAAGGCGCCGGATCAGCCCCGCCTTCTGCTCTTCGGGCAGGCGCTCGCTCCGGAGGGTCATCTCGATGGCATCGTCGAGGACTTCCCTGCTGAGTGTGCGCATCGCCGATGCCCGCTCCCAAGCCTTAGGTTACAAGCCTAGACACGGCGTGTTTCCGCACGATTTCAGCCCTGAAACGGAACGGAATACCCGTTGCGCACCCCACGGGGCGCGGGACCGTTGGAGCATCGACCACAGGGAGTCCCGCATGCCGCTCGTCCACACCGTCATCCTGCTGCTCGCCGCCGCGGTCCTGGCGGTGCCGTTGGCGAAACGGATGGGCTTCGGCAGCCCGCTGGGCTACCTGGCGGCCGGGCTGGTGATCGGGCCGAGCGGCCTCGGCCTCATCGCCGACGTGGAGGCCATCGCGCACGTCTCCGAGCTGGGCGTGGTGATGCTGCTGTTCCTCATCGGGCTGGAGCTGCGGCCGCAGCGCCTGTGGGTGATGCGCAAGGCGGTGTTCGGGCTGGGCGGTGCCCAGATGCTGCTCACTGCCGTGGTGCTGGCCGGGGCGGCGCTGGCGCTGGGGGTGCCGGTCCAGGCGGCGGTGGCGGTGGGAGCCGGGCTGGCGCTGTCGTCTACGGCCATCGCGCTGCCGCTGCTGGCCGAACGCAACCTGCTGGCGACGCACGCCGGGCGCGACGCGTTCTCCATCCTGCTGTTCCAGGACTTGGCGGTGATCCCCATGGTGGCGTTGCTGCCGCTGCTGGGCAACAGCGGCGCCATGCCGGCCAACGGTACGGACGCCTGGATCGCCGTCGCCGAGGCGGCAGGTGCCATCCTGATCGTGCTGGCCGGCGGGCGGCTGCTGGTGCGGCCGGTGTTCCGCCTGGTGGACGCCGCCAAGACACCGGAGATCTTCACCGCCACCGCGCTGCTGATCGTGCTGGGCACCGCGGCGCTCATCGAAGCGGCGGGGCTGTCGATGTCGCTGGGCGCCTTCATGGCCGGCGTGCTGCTCTCTGAATCCGAATACCGGCACGAGGTGAAGGCCGACATCGAGCCGTTCGAGGGGCTGCTGCTCGGCCTGTTCTTCGTGACGGTGGGGGTATCGACCGACGTGGCGGGCCTCGAAGCCGCGCCAGGCACCATGCTGCTGATGATGCTCGGCCTCGTCGCCGTCAAGGCGGCGGTGGTGCTGGTGCTGGCGCGCATCGCCGGCAAAACGCCGCGCGGCAGCGTATGGATGGCGGCCGCGCTGGCGCAGGGCGGCGAGTTCGGCTTCGTGCTGTTCGGGCAGGCCACCGCCGAGGGGGTGATGACGCAGGAGCTCGCCAACGCCGCCATGCTGGTGGTGACGCTGTCGATGATCGCCACGCCGTTCCTGTTCGCCGCCGTGGAGCGCTGGATCGTCCCGCGGCTGGGCGGCAAGCCGGCGCGCCCCTTCGACGCCATAGCACCGGCTGTTGCTGGAGACGGGGGCACGCCGCCGGTGATCATCTGCGGCTTCGGCCGGGTCGGGCAGATCGTCGGGCGGGTGCTGCGGTTGCGCGGCATCCCCTACACCGCGCTGGAGAAGAATGCGGATCAGGTCGACTTCGTCCGCCGCTTCGGCACCAAGGTGTTCTACGGCGACCCGACGCGGCCCGAGCTGCTGCGCGCCGCCGGCGCCGAGAGCGCCAGGATCCTCGTGGTGGCGCTGGCGGACATGACCGAGTGCCTGACGGTGGTGGACATGGCGCAGCGCCTGTTCCCGCACCTGACCATCGCGGCGCGGGCGCGCAACCGGCGCCACGCGCACCTGCTGATGGACCGCGGCGTGCGCATCATCGTGCGCGAGACCTTCCATTCCAGCCTGCACCTGACCGAGCAGGTGCTGACCGCCACCGGCATGGACGCCGAGGAGGCACATCGGACCATCGAAACCTTCCGCACCCACGACCAGCGTACGCTGGTCGCGCAGCACGCCGTGCACCACGACGAGCAGCAACTGATCCAGAGCTCGCGCGACGCCGCGCTGGAGCTTCAATCGCTGTTCGAGGCGGATCGGCCGGAGCGGTGATTCGCCGCCCGCCCCCGCCGCCCCACCTTGCTTGGTTGGCAACGGCGAGGGAGGCGAACATGCAAGGACCGCGGGACTGGCTGGAGACGGCGATCGTGCCGCGCGCACACGACATCGGCGGGTTCGAGGTGCGGCGCGCGCTGCCGTCGGCGCAGCGGCGCATGGTGGGGCCCTTCATCTTCTGGGACCAGATGGGGCCGGCCGAGTTGAAGCCCGGCCAGGGCATCGACGTGCGCCCGCACCCGCACATCGGGCTCGCCACCGTCACCTACCTCTTCGACGGGGAGATCCTGCACCGCGACAGCCTGGGCTCGGTGCAGGCGATCCGTCCGGGTGCGGTGAACTGGATGACCGCCGGCCGCGGCATCGCGCATTCCGAACGCAGCGGCGACGCCACCCGCCGCACCGGGCAGCGGGTGTTCGGCATCCAGTCCTGGATCGCGCTGCCCAAGGACCACGAGGAGACCGACCCCGCCTTCGTCCACCACCCCGCCGCGACGCTTCCCATCATCGAGGGCGAGGGCAAGCGCGTACGCGTGGTCGCCGGGCAGGCGTACGGCGAGCGCTCCCCCGTGCAGGGCTTCAGCGCGATGCTGTACGTGGATGCGGCGCTGGATACGGATGCGCGCCTGCCCGTCCCGGCCGAGCACGCGGAGCGGGCGCTGTACGTCGCGGATGGGATGATCGCGGTGAACGGCGACCGGTTCAACGCTGGCCAACTGCTGGTGCTGCGCAGCGGCGACGCCATTACGGTGGACGCGGAGACGCCCGCACGCGTGCTGCTGCTGGGCGGCGAGCCCATGGATGGGCCGCGGCACATCTGGTGGAACTTCGTCTCCAGCTCCAAGGACCGCATCGAGGCCGCCAAGGCCGACTGGAAGGCCGGCCGGTTCGATGCGGTGCCGGGAGAGACAGAGTTCATCCCGCTGCCGGAGGATCGTATCCCACCGCCGATTGCGAAGGAGCCTTGATTCACTTGCCCCCACCCTCCCCGCGGCCTTCGGCGCGGGTCCCCTCCCTCCCCCGCTAACGCAGGGGAGGGAATCTTAAGCCCCCTCCCCTGCGTTAGCGGGGGAGGGTTGGGGTGGGGGCAAGTGTTTCCCTACCGCCGGAACCCCAACCCCTCCAGCGCCGCCCCCACCTCGGCATCCGCCAACGCGGCGAGGAAGCGCCGCACTGGCTCGCGGTCCAGCCGCGCGCGGGGGATCACGAAGTCGTAGTGCTCCTCCTGAAGCGGCAGGAAGCCCAAGCCGTAGAGCTTCGCCACGCTGTCGATGGCCACGCCCCAGTCGGCGCGGCCCTGCGCCACCGCAACGGCCACCGCGTTGTGCGACTTGGCCTGCGTCCAGTAGCCGGCGGGGCGGGCGGCGCCCAGCATGCGGTCGGTGAGGATGCGCGTGCCGCTGCCGGCGTTGCGGTTGACCATCAGGCACCCCGCATCCGCCGCCGCGACCGCAATAGCGTCGGTCGCCGCCTTGCCCTCGAAGCGCGGGTCGCCGGAGCGGAACACCACGCCCTGGAGGCGGCGGTAGCCCGGGACCAGTTCCAGGTCGGGCGTCAGGAAGGGGCGGTTGTAGACGCCGCTCTGCGGGTCCATGAGGTGGACGGCGGCCACGTCGCACTCGCCGCGCTTGGCGGCGTTCAGGCCGCCCATGCTGCCGACGTTGAGCGCCTTCACCGTCAGGCCCTCGCCGATCAGCCGGCCGACGATGGCATCCAGGCCGACGCAATGGCTGCCGATGAGGATGAGGTCGGCCGGACGGGCGCTGCCGCCGATGAGTTGGACGGAGACGGGGGTGCCGCCCTCGACGGCTTCGGCGTGCTGGTCGATGGCGATGAAGCCGTCCGCCGCGCTGAACGCGGTGACCGAGCCCGAACCCTTCGCCAGCGGATACGCCGCCAACCCGTCGGCCCCGCGCACCAGCGAGACCAGGACGTACTCCGTCCGCCCGCGCTCCGAGCCGACGCGCATGGGGAGCGTCGCCGGCGCCGTCTCCTTGGCGGCAGCCGGCAGGCCGGCCAGCGCGCGGATCACCGGCGCCACGAACTCGTGGAAGGTGAAGACCGCCGAGGTCGGGAAGCCCGGCAGAATCACCACGGGCTTGCCTCCGGTGGCGGCGAGGCACAGCGGCTTGCCAGGCTTCAGCGCCACGCCGTGCACCAGCACGCCGGGGTCGCCGAGGCGGCTGACGATGCGGTAGGACAGGTCGCCCGCTCCCTTGGACGTACCGCCGGACAGCAGCAGCGCGTCGCATGCCAGCCCCTGCGCCACGAGGCGTTCCAGTTCGGCTTCGTCGTCCGGGCTGACGCCCAGGCGCACAGGCTCGCCGCCCAGTTCCTCGACGGCCGCCGCGAGGATGGCGGCGTTGGAATCGTAGACCGCGCCGGGGCGGATCGGCTGCCCGGGTGCCACGATCTCGTCGCCGGTGGAGAGAATCGCCACGCGCGGGCGGCGCACCACGTCCACCTCCGCCAGCCCGACGGCGGCCAGGATGCCGACCTCGCGCGAGGTGAGCACCTGGCCCCGGCGCAGCACCGTCTCACCGCGCCCGATGTCGGAGCCGGCGGCGGCCACGAAGGCGCCGGGCACCGCGGGCTTGCGGATCTCGACCCTGAGAGCGCCGTCCTCCTCGTGCGTCTCCGTATGCTCGACCATCACCACGGCGTCGGCGCCGCGCGGCACCATGCCGCCGGTGGCGATTACCGTGGCGGTGCCGGGGGCGACCGTCTGGCGCGGCTGGGCACCGGCCGACAGCACCTCGTCGTTGAGAGTCAGCAGCACCGGCGCGTGCTCGCTCGCCCCGACGGTGTCGGAAGCGTGGACCGCGAAACCGTCCACGCTGGACCGGTCGAAGCCCGGCACGTCGACGCCCGCCACCACGTCGCGCGCCAGCACCCGGCCGCGCGCCTGCGCCAGGGGGAGGCGCTCCTCACCGCGCGGGGTCAGGTCGAGCGCGGCGCGCCAGCGGTCCCACGCCTCGTCGCGCCCGGCCACCTCCAGGAACTGCTGCTGCCGCGCCGCCTGCTGAACGAAGCGCCGGACGTCCTCGTTGGACACGCCGTTTCCTCCCACCGTTGTTCTCGCGCCATCATAGCGCGTGGGCGGGGTCCTCGTACATCGTGACGGTGACCTCGGCGCCGGCCGGCAGGCCCTCGCTCTCCGCGGGAATCAGCACGAAGCCGTCGGCGCGCGCCACCGCCGCCAAGCCGGCCACAGCGGCGGAGGCGACGGGCTCCACGGCGCCGCCTTCGATGCGCACGCGGTAGACCTCCGCGAAGCCGATCTCGGAAACCAGCTTGCGCGCGGTGCGCAGGCGGACGGTGGCGTAAGGCATGTCCGCCGGACGGCCGCCCAGGCGACGCACGGCGCGACCGGCCAGAAGGTCGTAGGCGACGGCGCAGGCGCCCGGCTCGCCGGGCAGCAGCACGACCGGCACCGGCCCCACCAGCCCCAACCCCGCCGAATCGCCGGGGCGGAGCGCCACCCCGTGCACCGCCAGGGTGCCGGCGTCAGCAAGCGCCAGCGGGGCAATGTCGTCGGCGCCAAGGCCGGTGCGCCCGCACACCAGCACGAGATCGGCGGCGGGCTCGGCCAGCGCGGCAGCCAGCGCCTCGCGATCCAAGGGGCCGCGCCGCTCGGGCAGGCCGCCGTCGCGTTCGACCAGGGCGGCGAGCATGACCGCGTCGGCCTCGTCCCCCTGGCGCGGGCCGCCGGCCAGCAGGATGCGCACCGCCGGTCGGCGGACCACCGACACGGTGTCGAGATCGAGCGTCGCCAGAAGGCCGAGGTCCTGTGGGCGCAGGATGCGGCCGGCGGGCAGCAGGACGGTTCCGGCCCTCGCCTGCTCGCCGCGGCGCTCGACGCCGCTGCCGGCGGGCAGCGCGTCCAGCACCTCGATGCCGAGGGGTGAGAGTTGCGCGGCTTCCACCGGCAGAACCGCGTCGGTGCCGGGTGGCAGCGGCTCGCCGGCCGAGATGGGGGTCGCCTGGTCGGAGGGCAGCAGGATCGGGTTGTAACCGCCTGCACCCAGCGTCGCTTCGGCGGTGACCGCAACTCCGTCGCGCGCGGCGCGGTCGGCGGGCGGAAGGTCGGTGGCGGCGGTGAGGGCGGCGGACGTTGCGCGTCCGGCGGCGCCGGCGATCGGCACGGCCTCGGCCGGCAACGGGGCGGTATGGGCGTCCAGCCAGCGCATGGCGTCGGCGAGCGCGGTGCGCGACGGGAATCCCCGGCCGCGCACGTCGGGGAGGCGGGTCTCGGTCATGGAGAGGATTGAAGCGGGATTGCGGGCGGGCGTCCAGTGCCGCGAACCATGGCCCCTCTTGCACGCCCGCGAGCCGCATGACGGCGCGTGCGACAGTGGCGGGAAACGTTCCGGTCGGAGGCACGGCCTCCGACCGGCGATGCGTCATAGATCATGCCGGGCGGGGGTCCCACCCCCGCCCGGAACGTTTCCCGGTCACGGCGGATTTCCTCGGCAAATGCCGTATCTCCTACTCCTCTTGCGCGCCGGATGGAATGCCGCCACCTTCGGCAGCAACACCGGATGGGGGGATGCGGCATGGAGCGGGTGGAGTGTGTGGTGGTCGGGGCCGGGGTGGTCGGGCTGGCGGTGGCCCGGCGGCTGGCGCTGGCGGGCCGCGAGGTGATCGTGCTGGAGGCCGAGAACGCCATCGGCACCGGTACCAGCTCGCGCAACTCCGAAGTCATCCACGCCGGCATCTACTATCCGACCGGCAGCCTGCGGGCCAAGCTGTGCGTGACCGGGCGCGACGCGCTGTATGCCTACTGCGCCGAGCGCGGGATCGAGCACAAGCGCCTTGGCAAGCTGATCGTCGCCACCGACGAGAGCCAGTTGCCGAAGTTCGACGCCATCCGCCGGCAGGCGGCGCTGAACGGGGTGGACGATTTGCGGCCGCTCACCGCGGCCGAGGCCATCGCCATGGAGCCGAACCTGCACTGCGTCGCGGCGCTGCTGTCGCCGTCCACTGGCATCATCGACAGCCACGGCCTGATGCTGGCCCTGCGCGGCGAGGCGGAGGATCACGGCGCCATGCTGGCCTTCAAGAGCCCGCTGGCCGGCGGCCGCGTCACCCAGGAGGGCATCGAGGTGGAGGTCGGCGGAACGGAGCCCATGCGCATCGCCTGCGACGTGCTGGTGAACTGCGCCGGGCTCGGCGCCTGGAGCGTGGCGCGGGCGCTCGACGGCTTCCCGGCGGAGCAGGTGCCGGCGCGCTGGCTGGCCAAGGGCAACTACTACGCCCTGACGCAGGGGCGCTCGCCCTTCTCGCGGCTGGTCTACCCGATGCCGATGGAGGGCGGCCTGGGCGTGCACATCACGCTGGACCTCGCCGGACAAGCGCGGTTCGGCCCGGACGTAGAGTGGGTGGACCGCGTCGAGTACAGCGTCGATCCCAAACGTGCCGACGCCTTCTACGCATCGGTGCGCAGCTACTGGCCGGCGTTGCCGGACGGCGCGCTGGTGCCGGCCTATTGCGGTATCCGCCCCAAGCTGACCGGCCCCGGCCAGCCACAGGCCGACTTCCTCATCCAGGGCCCGGAGACGCACGGCGTGCCGGGGCTGGTCAACCTGTTCGGCATCGAATCCCCGGGCCTGACCTCCTGCCTCGCCATCGCGGATCACGTGGCGGAACGCTTGGCCCGACCTACGTGAACCTGCGGCTTGGCCGTACATGGCCTTGACCGCCGGGTGGGCTTTCCCATCTATGGTGCATGGCAGCGCCGGAAGTCCCGGGCTGCGCACATCCATCGGGCGCCGGCAACGGGCCCTTCGCTGCAACTCGCTCACTCTCGAGGAGGATGCGCCATGTCGACACGCCTCTCCCTGTTCAACAGTCCGTTGCTGCTCGGTTTCGATCAGTTCGAGCGCACGCTGGACCGCATCGCCAAGAACTCGGCCGAGGGCTATCCGCCCTACAACATCGAGCAGATCGGCGAGGACGGCCTGCGCATCACACTGGCGGTGGCCGGCTTCACCGCCGACGACCTGTCCGTGCAGATCGAGGACAACCAACTGGTCATCCGCGGCCGGCAGCAGGACGACAAGTCCCGCATCTACCTGCACCGCGGCATCGCGGCGCGGCAGTTCCAGCGCAGCTTCGTCCTGGCCGAGGGCATCGAGGTGGTCGGCGCCTCGCTCGACAACGGCCTGCTGAACATCGACCTCAAGCGGCCCCTGCCGGAGCCGAAGGTGCGCACCATCAAGATCGAGCAGCCGAAGCCGAACGACGGCGGCACCGTCCGCACCATCGACGTCGCCCCCGAGCGGTCCGAGAGCTGAGCGACCCGAATTCCAGAGAGAGACGTGACATGAACATCATCACCTCCATCATGCGCCAACTGTCCGCCGAGGACTTCGCGGCCTTCGGCGTCGACGACGTGGCCTATGTGAAGCCGGTCCTCGTCAACGGCGTGACCGCCTTCGCCGTCCACGCCGCCGACGGCACGCCGCTCACCGTGCTGCCGGACCGCGAGGTCGCGTCCGCCGCCATCCGCCAGAACGACCTGGAGCCGATGAGCGTCCACTGACGCTCCCGGTGTTCCCGGCGCGTGACATGCATGCCGGGAAATACCCTAGTGCCGTATTCGGTCTTGTGCCGGGCGCGTCGTCCGCTATCCTAGGTGACATCGAAAGTAGTACCACCCGCTCCGGGTGGGTTTTCCAGGAGAAGGGCTGTGGGCGGGGGGCAACAGGCGAGCGACGACTCCGCTCTCCGTTCAGCGTGGGATGAAGAGGCGCGCGACGCGCTCCACATCATGCCCCTCTCGGCCATTCCGCTCGAGACCCCGGGGTTGCAGCACGCGCGCCTCATCAAGAACGTGCGCCTGGAAACCGTCATCGAGATGTTCAACGACGCGCAGACCGGCAGCGGCCAGGTCGCGCCGCGCGACATCGGCGTCTACTTCGAATCCTACAAGGATGAGGTCGAACGCGACCTGGTGAAGATCGAGAAGATCGCCCAGGCCTCCAGTTTCGACGTCTACACTTCACGCATCGAGCTGCGGCGGCTGAAGATCGACGTCAACAGCCACGAAGCCTTGACCCTGTCGGACAGAAAGAAAGCCGAGCTGACGCAGTACATGACCGTGTTCACCCGTCCGTTGATGGAATACGTCTACGGAACGGAGAACATGGAGATCAACAGCGTCGAGCAGCTTATCAAGATGTTCGCCTCTCCTAACCGCGAAGAAGCGCTGCGCAACCTGCGCATGATGGCCGACCGCCTGGACATCGGGTTGACGGACATCCCGGACTTCCTGGAAGACTATGGCGACATCTTCCTGTCGCTGGCCTATTTCAAGAAGTGCCTGGACGAGATCGTTCCCGAGATCCAGAGGTTCCTTTCCTGGGTGGGGGAGATCCGCTCCTCCACCGAGGTCAAGCGCGACTACCGGCAGGTGAAGATGCTGGAGGACATCAATCGCGACCTGACGGACATCTCCACCTCGATCACCGGCCGTTTCGAGAGCTTCGACGCCCGCTCCAGGGACTTCTGGCGCGACATCAACGCCGAGACCTTCCGGTTGATCCGCGAGCTGATCACCGCACACCACGTGACCATCGGCGGCGTGCTGTGCGGCCTGGCGGTGAAGATGGATCTGTGGAAGGCGCGCTTCGCCCGCGGCGGCGGCGGCCCCAACCGCCGGCTGGAGTTCATCAAGTCCGAGATCCTGCCCGGCCTGTCGCACATCAAGGCCCTGGAACAGTCCGCCGCGCACCACGCGAGTCATTAGATCCAGAGGGCCCTCCTCCCCTGCCAGAGGCAGGGGAGGAACTGATCGACCCTACGCCGCCTGCGCCAGGTTCCGCAGCACGTAGTTCAGCACGCCGCCGTTCTTGTAGTACTCGACCTCGTCCAGCGTATCGATGCGCAGCAGGAGCTTGTATTCTTCCTTGCGCCCGTCGGCGCGGGTGACGGTCAGCGTCACGTCCTTGCGGGGCCGCAGATCCTGCTCGACTCCGGTAACGTCGAAGGTCTCCGAACCGTCCAGCTTCAGGTCGTGGCGGGTCAGGCCGTCCTTGAACTGCAAAGGCAGGATACCCATCCCCACCAGGTTCGAGCGGTGGATACGCTCGAAGCTCTCGGCGATCACCGCGCGGATGCCCAGCAGCTTGGTCCCCTTCGCCGCCCAGTCGCGCGACGAGCCGGTGCCGTACTCCTTGCCGGCGATCACCACCAGCGGCACGCCCGCCTGGGCGTAGCGCATGGCCGCCGTGTAGATCGGCATGCGCTCGCATGAGGGCATGTGCTTGGTCTCGCCGCCCTCCACGCCCGGCACCAGCTCGTTCCTGATGCGGATGTTGGCGAAGGTGCCGCGCATCATCACCTCGTGGTTGCCGCGCCGGGCACCATACGAGTTGAAGTCCTGCGGGCGCACCTGGTGGCTCAGCAGGTACTCGCCGGCCGGACTGGTCTTCTTGATGGAGCCGGCGGGCGAGATGTGGTCGGTAGTGATGGAATCGCTGAGCACCGCCAGCGCCCGCGCCCCATGCACGTCCGACACCGCGCCCGGCGTGCGCGGCATGTCCTGGAAGAAGGGCGGCAGCTTCACGTAGGTCGAGCCCTCCTGCCACTTGTAGGTCTGGCCCTCGGCGGTGGATATGGCCCGCCACTCCGGCGGGCCCTTGAACACGTCGGCATAGCGCGAGCGGAACATCTCCGGCGACAACGAGGCGTTGATGGCCTCGGCGACCTCCTGGTTGGTGGGCCAGATGTCCTTGAGGTACACCGGCCGGCCGTCCTTGCCGGTGCCCAGGGGATCCTTGGTCAGGTCGATCTTCATGTTGCCGGCCAGCGCGTAGGCGACGCACAGCGGCGGGCTCGCCAGGTAGTTGGCCCGGGTGTGCGGGTTGACGCGGCCCTCGAAGTTGCGGTTGCCCGACAGCACGGCGGCGACCACCAGATTGCCCTCCTCCACCGCAGCGGCGATGGCGTCCGGCAACGGGCCGGAGTTGCCGATGCAGGTGGTGCAGCCATAGCCGGCGAGATTGAAGCCCAATTGGTCCAGATATGGCTGTAGACCGGCCTTGGCGAGGTAATCGGTGACCACCTGCGAGCCCGGCGCCAGCGAGGTCTTCACCCACGGCTTGGTCTTCAGCCCCTTCTCCACCGCCTTGCGGGCGACGAGGCCGGCGGCGATCAGCACCGCCGGGTTGGAGGTGTTGGTGCAGGACGTGATCGCCGCGATCACCACCGCCCCCTGCTCCAGCGCGTAGCCGGTGCCCTGGACCTGGACCTTGCGGTTCGGGTCCTCGGCCTTGAAGGCGTCCACCAGATCCCTGCCGAACTCCGCCGCCGCCGCCGACAGGGCGACGCGGTCCTGCGGCCGCTTCGGGCCGGCCAGCGACGGCTCGACCGTGGAGAGGTCGAGGTCGAGGGTGTCGGTGAACACCGGGTCCGGCGTGTTCGCGTCGCGCCACATGCCCTGCGCCTTGGCGTACGCCTCGACGAGCGCGATGCGGTCGGGGTCGCGGCCGGTGAACTTCAGGAAGTTGATGGTCTCGGCGTCGACCGGGAAGATGCCGCAGGTGGCGCCGTACTCGGGCGCCATGTTGCCGATGGTGGCGCGGTCCGCCAATGTCAGGCCGTCGAGGCCGGGGCCGTAGAACTCCACGAACTTGCCGACCACCCCCTTCTTGCGCAGCATCTGCGTGACGGTCAGCACCAGGTCGGTGGCGGTCGAGCCCTCCTTCAGGCGGCCGGTCAGCTTGAAGCCGACCACCTCGGGAATCAGCATGGAGATCGGCTGGCCCAGCATGGCGGCCTCGGCCTCGATGCCGCCCACACCCCAGCCCAGCACGCCCTGGCCGTTGACCATGGTGGTGTGGCTGTCGGTGCCGACCAGCGTGTCCGGGTAGGCCACCAGCTTGCCGGCCGGGTCGGTGTCGACCCACACGGTCTGCGCCAGGTACTCGACGTTCACCTGATGGCAGATGCCGGTGCCCGGCGGCACGACGCGGAAATTGTCGAACGCCTTCTGGCCCCAGCGCAGAAAGGCATAGCGCTCGCCGTTGCGCTCGAACTCCAGTTCGACGTTCCGCTTGAAGGAGTCCGGGGTGCCGAAATAGTCGACCATCACGGAGTGGTCGATGACCAGGTCCACCGGCACGAGCGGGTTGATCTTCTTGGGGTCGCCGCCCAGCGTCACCATCGCCTCGCGCATGGCCGCCAAGTCGCACACGGCCGGGACGCCGGTGAAATCCTGCATCAGCACGCGCGCCGGGCGGTAGGCGATCTCGCGGTCCGAGCGCTTGTCCTTCAGCCATTGCGCCACCGCTTTGACGTCGTCGACGCTCACCGAGCGGCCGTCCTCGAAGCGCAGCAGATTCTCCAGCAGCACCTTCATCGAGTAGGGCAGGCGCGACAGATCACCCAGCCCCGCCTCCCCGGCAGCCTGGATGCTGTAGTAATCGTAGCTCTTGTCGCCCACCGTGAGGGTGCGGCGGGTTTTCAACGTGTCCTGACCGGTGAACGTAGTCACGAGAACGCCTCCTTCGCTTCGATTGGCGGCTTCGGTCGGCCGGTGGCACGGGGAACCCGAACCTGCACTGTTGCTGGGTGATGTAGTGCGGCGACGGCCATGGATCAAACCGGCCCGGGATGCAAAAAGGTGCGGCCGAGGCCGGCGTTCCAAGGTCTATAGGCTCGCCGAGGACGCCGCCGCCGTCAAGGCCGAGCTTAGAACACCAACATCGCGTTGCGCTGCACCCGCTATGGCTACATCCTGGAGCAGGGCCGCGTGGTGATGGACGGCGACGCTGTGTCGCTGCGCGACAACAAGGGCGTGAAGGAGTTCTATCTGGGCCTGTCCACCGCGGGCCGGAAGAGCTACCGTGACGTCGCACAACAAGCGCCGCAAACATTGGCTGGCGTGAAAAATGACGGGAAGAAGCGATGAACGGCGAGCACTACGACGATCTGGAAACGCGCGCGCCTGAGGCGCGCGAGGCCGCGCTGATGGAGGCGCTGCCCCGCCACCTGGCGTACGCCAAGGCGAACGCGCCGGCCTACGCCCGGCTTCTGGCCGAGGTGGACCCGCGGGCAGTGACCAGCCGCACGGCGCTGGCGGCGCTGCCGGTGACGCGCAAGTCCGACCTGGCCGAGATGCAGGCGGCCGAGCCGCCCTTCGGCGGCCTGACCGGCGTGGCCGTCGGCGAACTGGCGCGTGTCTTCTGCTCACCGGGGCCGATCTTCGACCCCGAGGGGCTGGGGCCGGACCACTACCGGACGGCGCGCGCACTGTACGCCAGCGGCGTCCGCAAGGGGCAGATCGTCCACAACTGCTTCGCCTATCACTTCACCCCGGCCGGCCGCATGTTCGAGGCCGGCGCGCACGCCATCGGCTGCCCGGTCTTCCCGGCCGGCACCGGCAACACCGAGCAGCAGGTGCAGGTGATCAAGCACCTGAAGCCCGCGGCGTACGTCGGCACCCCCGACTACCTGAAGATCATCCTGGAGAAGGCGGACGAACTGGGCGCCGACCTGTCGTCGCTCAAATTCGGCCACGTGTCCGGCGGCGCCTTCCTGCCGCCGCTGCGCAGCTTCTACGCCGATCGCGGCATCCAGGTGTTCCAGAGCTACGGCACCGCCGACATCGGCCTCATCGCCTACGAGACCTCCGCGCGCGAGGGCTTGGTGGTGGCCGAAGAGGCGATCGTCGAGATCGTTCGTCCCGGCACCGGCGACCCGGTTCCGGAAGGCGAGGTCGGCGAGGTTGTGGTGACCGTGCCGAATGCGGCCTACCCGCTGATCCGCTTCGCCACCGGCGACCTGTCGGCGGTGCTGCCCGGCCGGTCCCCATGCGGGCGCACCAACGTCCGCATCAAGGGCTGGATGGGCCGCGCCGACCAGACCACCAAGGTCAAGGGCATGTTCGTCCACCCCCGCCAGGTGGCCGAGGTGCTGAAGCGCCATCCCGACGTGCTGCGCGCCCGCCTGGTGGTGGACCGCCAGGGCGACAACGACGTCATGATCCTGAAGATCGAGGCGGTGCCGGCCGAAGGGCTGGAAGCGGCACTGGCCGACACTCTGGCGTCCGTCACCAAGCTCAAGGGCCGCATCGAGCTGGAGCCGCCCGGCAGCCTGCCCAATGACGGCAAGGTCATTGACGACGTGCGGAAGTACGATTGAGGCTTGGCGTTGCCCCCTCCCCGACCCTCCCCCGCTAACGCGGTGGAGGGAGCCTTCTGTCCCCTCCCCCTCGAAGAGGGGGAGGGCCAGGGAGGGGGCAAATACCGCCCGCACTCACGCCGGCTTCATCGCCACGAAGCGGTAATAGTGCAGCCCCTGGCCGAGCACCTTGAGGCGCGCCCACCACAGTTGCAGCTCGCGCGCCAGACCAGCCAGCAGCCCCTTGTCCACCACGGCGCTTTGCAGCGCCTCGGCCAGCCGGTGGACGCGGTCGACGATCAGGCGGCGCAGCACCGCCGTCATGTCCTCGACGATGCGCACGTCCATGTTCCGTCGCACCAGTTCGTCCTTCATGCGCTCGGCGGTCCAGGGATAGAGGTCCAGCGGCTCGCTGTCCTTCCAGGCGTTCCAGTTGTCCCAGGAGCCGGGCGCCCCCTCGATCACGTAGTCCATCAGCAGCACCGAGCCCTTGGGCTTCACGCACCGGCAGAGGTTGTCGAGGTACGGCTCCTTGTCGCGGACGCGGTGCAGGACGCGATCAGCGAGCACGAGGTCGTAGTTGCCGGCCGGGCTGAAGGCCTCTGGGTCGTAGGACATGACCGGTGCCTTGCGGTCCAGGTTCAGCGCCTGCGAGCGGCGCATGCCCATCCCCGCCAGCAAGGGAGAGGGCTCGAGCCCCGTCACCCAGGTGCCGTAGGTCGACGCGATGGCACGCGCCGCGCCACCCAGCCCGGCCGAGCAGTCCAGGACGCTCTTCGCCGGATCGAGGCCGAAGGACCGCACCGCGTCCATCATGAACGCAGCGTTGCCCGGCCCGACGAAGTCGTCGCCCCACAGCATCTGCGCGCCGCGCACCTGCTCCACCGACCACACGGGCTGGCCGCGGCGGTCGATGTCCAGCCCTTCCAGGGCGCGCGCTTCCGCATCCTCCCCATGGACGTCCGGAAGCCGGGATGTGTCGGTGCAATCTGCCGGAGCGGCGACCGCGGGCATCTCCCCCCGCGCGGCGGGGACGGCATGGCGCAGGCGTGGCCGGGCGTCCCGCTGCATGGCGCGCAGCAGCTTGGCTTGATAATGCATGCTGGCGAGGTCATAACCCTCCCACCACGCTTCCAGCTTGGCCCGCCAGTCGGGATTCAACCAACGCTCGACCTCTCGCGGGTGCACCGTTCCCTCCGTCAGCACGCGCCAAAGAGCGATTCGTATAAAATTATCGATTTTGTTTCTACAAAACACGCTCAAAAACAAAGCGAAGATTTCATTTTAAAGAAAATACAATCCTTATTGTACATCCAAAATAAAGTGGTAGAATCGCCCGCACTGAACTGTCAATAAATATTCTTTTAGCTAAACTGGCGGAATTTATCCGTTCACTCGACGGATGAGGTGGCAGGCAAGCCACGGCGACGCGTCAGCTGAAGCGGTGCGTTGCAGCGCCGGGCGGCGCTGCCTATAGTCCGGCCGAACCGAACGGAGGCCTCCCGTGCCGAACAAGACCGGCAATCCCTGGACGATCCTGTGCACCAAGCCGATCTACGAGAACCCGTGGATCCGGGTGGTCGAGCACGATGTGCTCAACCCCAAGGGCAAGCCCGGCATCTACGGGATAGTGCACCTACAGCACGTCGCCACGGGCGTTCTTCCGATCGATGAGGACGGCTGCACGACGCTGGTCGGGCAATACCGCGTCCCGCTCAAGCAGTACAGCTGGGAGATCCCGGAGGGCGGCGGCAAGCCGGGCGTGGATCCGCTGGAATCGGCGCAACGCGAGCTGGCCGAGGAGACGGGGCTGACCGCCCGCCAATGGCGCCCGCTGCTGACCATGCATCTGTCGAACAGCATCACCGACGAGGTGGCGCACACCTTTCTCGCCTGGGATTTGGAGCAGGGCATCGCCGAGCCCGAGGAGACGGAAGAGCTGCAGGTGCGCCGCGTGCCCTTTCGCGAAGCCTACGCCATGGCGATGCGCGGCGACATCACCGACGCCATAGCGGTCGCCAGCCTGATGAAGGCCCGCCTCCTGGCGTTGGAAGGCGCCCTGCCGAAGGAACTGGCGAAGCTGCTGCTGAAGTGATTCCCTCTCCCGCCTCTCGCGCCCGCAAGCGGGCGCGAGAGGCGGGAGAGGGTTTGTTTTACGCTGCCGCCCCGCAGCACTTCTTGTACTTCTTGCCGCTGCCGCACGGGCACGGCTCGTTGCGACCGATCTTGGGCGCGACGCGGGGGCGCGTGCCCATGATGCCGTCCACGTAGTACCAGCGCCCATCCTGCTTGGTGAAGGTGCTGGTCTCGTGGTGGACGTAGTCCTTGCCCTGCACCTTGAAGCGGGCGACGAATTCGACCACGCCTTCCGAATCGCCCTCGCCACCCGCCTCGGTCGAGCGCACCTCGAGCCCGATCCACTCGCTGTTGTTGGCCCAGTCCGTGACGTGTTCGCGGTTGAAGTCGTGCCGCGTGTCGGGCCGCAGCGTCTCTTCCAGGTAGTCGATGTTCTTCGTGGCGAACGCGGAATAGCGCGAGCGCATCAGCGCCTCGGCCGTCGGCGCCTGCGCGGTGCCCGACAGATAGGGGCCGCAGCACGCATCCAGCGCCTTGCCGGAGCCGCAGGGGCAATCGGTCATGGGTCATAACCTCCGTCTTGAGGCGCCCTGCATAGCGCAAGCGGCCCCAAACACCAAGGCTGTTGCGCCAAGGCCTCACGCCACCGCGCGCTGCTCCGGGAACAGGCTCAGCAGGCCATCGCGGGTGGCGGGGCAAATGCCGCGCTCGGTGATCAAAGCAGTCACCAAGCGCGCCGGCGTCACGTCGAAGGCGAAGTTCGCCACGTCGCTGCCTTCCGGCGTCACGCGGATCGTCTCGATGCGGCCGTCGCGGGTGATGCCGGTCAACTCCGCCACCTCAGCGCCATGGCGCTCCTCGATGGGAATGTCCTTGACGCCGTCGGAAATGTGCCAGTCGATGGTCGGCGACGGCAGCGCCACATAGAACGGCACGCCGTTGTCGTGCGCGGCCAGTGCCTTGAGGTAGGTGCCGATCTTGTTGCACACGTCGCCTTGCGCCGTCGTGCGGTCGGTGCCGACGATGCACAGGTCCACCTGGCCGTGCTGCATCAGGTGGCCGCCGACGTTGTCGACGATCACCGTGTGCGGCACACCATGCTTGTTCAGCTCCCACGCGGTCAGGCTGGCGCCCTGGTTGCGCGGGCGCGTCTCATCCACCCAGACATGAAGGGCGATGCCCTCCTCGAAGGCCATATAGATCGGCGCCAGCGCGGTGCCCCAGTCCACGGTCGCCAGCCAGCCGGCGTTGCAGTGGGTCAGCACGTGGACCGGCTCGCCGGGCTTCTTCCCCTTGGCGGCCTCACGGATCAGGGAGGCTCCGTGCTCGCCGATGGCGCGGCAGATGGCGACGTCCTCGTCGGCGACGGCCGCGGCCTCGGCATAGGCGGCCTCGACACGCTTGGCCTCCGGCAGGGCATGCAGGTGCCGGCGCATGCGCTCCAGCGCCCAGCGCAGGTTGACCGCCGTCGGCCGGGTGGCGAGCAGCGCCTCGCATGCCGCGTCGAGCGCGGCGTCGGAGGCGTCGGCGCGCAACGCCAGCGCCACACCGTAGGCCGCCGTGGCGCCGATCAGCGGGGCACCGCGCACCAGCATGGCGCGGATGGCGTGCGCCGCCTCGTCCAGCGTGGTCAGCCGGGCCACCGAGAAGTCATGTGGCAGCTTGGTCTGGTCGATGATCTCGACCGACCAGCCGTCCTTCGCCAGCCAGATCGTCCGATAGGCCGTGCCGTTCACCTTCATGGGACCGTTCCCTTACTCGCCTAAGCAGGTTTCCCGAGCCCGCCCATGTGTGGGCGGAGTTCGGAAAACCTGCTTAGCGCCCCGCGGAGCGTAAACCGACATTAGGGGGCATCACGCAAAGGTTCAACAGCCGGAACCCGAGAGTAGGAACGCCGAAGCGAGGAACACCGGCCGCCCGCCGATGTTGTTGGGCAATATCCCAAAGGGACGCCCCACCGCCATGCCGCTGCGCACGTTCAGGTCCCATCCGTCACCGCTCTACCGCCTGCCCGGAACGTGGCTGGTGCTGATCGCCTGCGCGATGTCGGTGCTGGTGACCGTCGGGCTGCTGGGGCTGCTGGCATGGCGCGACCGCACCGCCTCCATCGACCGCGCCACCGGAGCAGCCGCCAACGTCAGCCTGCTGATCGCCGAGCACGCCGCCCAGCTGATCGAGACCGGCGACCTGCTGCTGCGCCAGACGGTGGAACTCGCCGGACCGTCCGACGCCCCGATTCCCGACGACCGCGCCACGTGGGAGCGACTGGCGGCGCTCGCAGCGACCAGCCCACACGTGGTGTCGATCTGGATCGGCGATGGCGAGGGCAACGCGCGGCTGACGTCGCGCAGCTATCCCGCCCCTGCGCTGAACGCCGCCGACAGCGACTACTTCGCGGCCGCCAAGGCCGGCACCGCCGCCCCCTACGTCGGCCGCATCGACGACAGCCGCGACGGCGGCGAGGCGCGGCTGGTGATGAGCCGCCCACTGCCATCGCAGCCCGGCGCCTTCCGCGGCTTCGCCACGGTAACCATGTCGCCACGCAGCTTCGGAGACATCTACGGCAGCTTCGACATCGGCTATCACATGCAAGTCTCGCTGTTGGGGCCGGACGACAGCGTGCTGGTCCGCGAGAGCAGCAGCGGTACCCCCGCAGATGCGGAAGCCATTACGGCCCGACGCCCGCTCAACGCCTATCCGCTGATCGCCGACGTCTCCATCCCGCTGTACAGCATCCAGGACGCGTGGCTGGACCGGCTCGCCTCTTACGCCAGCTACGGGTTGGGCGCGGTGCTGGTGGTGATCGGCATCGGGGCACTGGCCATGCAGCGCGCCCGGCGCGAGCGCGAGGCGGAGGACGCGCTCCAGCACGCCTACGACACGCTGGAGGAGAACGTCCACCGCCGCACCACCGAGTTGGAGGACGCCAATCACCGCCTGGAAGGGGCGCTCGCCGACAAGGAGATCCTGCTGAAGGAGGTGCAGCACCGGGTGAAGAACAATCTGCAGGTCATCTGCAGCCTGCTCCGCCTGCAGGCGGCCCGCCTCGACGACCGCTCGCGCGTCGCCTTCGACGAAAGCCTGCGGCGCATCCAGTCCATGAGCCTGGTGCACGAGCTGCTCTACCGCTCGCCCGAACCGGCGCGCATCAACTTCGCCGACTATCTGCGCCAGCTCTGCGACAGTCTGGCGCGGACCTTAGGACCGACGCCCGTGCGCGTGACGGTGGAGGCGGAGGACTGGATCCTCGACGTGGACCGCGCCATGCCCCTGGCGCTGATCGCCAGCGAACTGGTCTCCAATGCGTTGCGCCACGCCTTCCCGGGCGGCCACGCCGGCACCGTAGTTGTAGTCCTTAAGCCCGGGCCGGACGGCGTGCAGATGGAGGTGTGCGACGACGGTGTCGGCCTGCCGGCGGATCTGCCTGCGCCCCCCGCCACGGCCCGACGGCGGAACGGGCTGGGGCTCGTGCTGGTGCAGTCGCTGGCCAAGCAGGCACATGCCGACATGCGCATCGCGCGCGGTCCGGGCACCCGCTTCACCATCACCATCCCGGAAGCCGGCGTCCGATCCGAGGCGGCGTGAGCCACCTCAAGTTACGCGGCGGGCGGTCTCAGGCGCAGGTAGACCATGGCAGAGGCCAGTGCGTTGGAGTAGGCGTCCTTGCCGCCGAGGACCGGCAGGCCGAGCACCTTGATGATGGACGCCAGGCGCAGGTCCAGCGCGTTCTTGCCCGGCACCTTCAGCCTGCTCTCGTAGTACAGGCCCGACACCTCGATGCGCTCGTTGGGCAGCGGAATGCCGATCATCGGCTCGACGTAGCGGTCCAGCAGGGCGGCCGTGAAGTCGAGGTAGTAGCCGACCAGAGGCCGGTTGCCGATGAAATGCAGCAGTTTGGACAGCGCCGGCTCGGCCGGTTCGGTCGGCCGGAACGACACGGCCAGATGCTGGCTCGCCAGGATGCGGTTGCCGCGGACGCGCACCGCCGCCACGGCGCGCAGGTCGGCCTTGGCGGCGTCATAGGAGGACGCGTCGACGTGGATCGCCACCACCTCGCCGGGGTCTTCCTCGGACAACAGGAAGGCGTATCCGGGATCGCTGAGCTGTTGGCCCTTCAGGCGGGATTTCACGTTGATCAGCATCACATGCCCACATCAGTGCATGTTCAGGTGGAAGTGGTAGGAGATGAACTCCTTGAACGTCTTCACCACGGCCAGACAGTCGTTGAACTGGTCGCGGTCCAGCTTCGTCATCTCGGCGGGGCGGACCGTGTTGTCGATCTTCACCTCATGCGCCGCATCGATGCGCGCCTTGAGGCGCAGCGTGGAGAGGAGCGTGAACGCCTCGGCCAGCTCGCCGGCCAGCGAGCGGTCGATCACCCGCTTGTCGGCCAGCGCCCAGATGCGCTCGACGGTGTTGGTCTCCGCCATGTGCTTCTCCAGCGCCAGCGCGCGGATGCCGTGCACGATGGGGAAAATGCCGGCCTTTTTGATGTCGACGGCGTGCGCGCTCTTGCGTTCGAACAGCCCGGCGAACAGACCCGACGGCGTGTCGAAGGCGAGCGTAGGGCGCGCGAAGTGCGAGAAGAAGCCCTGGTTGTCCGACAGCCGGGCCAGCAGGTACCCCTTGGCCTCGTCCAGCAGGCCGGCGTCGCCGGCCACCGATGCTGCGTCGTAGAAGATGGCGAGGTTGAGCTGCGCCGCCTCGTCCGGCCGGTGGATCCAGTGGAAGATGGCGTCCTTGTAGGCGGCCAGCGGCTTCGCCCACTCCGGATTCGACAGCATGATGTTGCCGGGGCACAGCGGATAGCCGAACTCGACTAGGTGACGGGTGAACTCGGCGGTGATGGCGGCCAAGTCCGGGCAGCGGTAGCCGTCGCGCAGGATCAGGCCGTTGTCCTGGTCGGTCTTCAGCAGTTGCTCGCCACGCCCTTCGCTGCCCATGACCAGCAGGCAGGAATTCTCCACCAGGTCCGACGGCGCCAGCAGCTCGAACAGGCGGCGGAAGATCTTGCGGTTCAGCTCGGTGACCAGGTCGGCGATGAACGGCACCTTGACGCCGGTCGTGTGCAGCGTGCGGATCAGGTCGACGATGTCGGCGCTTGCCTTGCGCAGGTCGTCAGCATCCGCGGCGCGGTCCACCTGCAGGGCGATCACTTGGCTGTAGTTGGAGAGCGTCGACAGCAGGTCGATCTGCTCCAGCACGCCGACGATGGCTCCCCCCTCGGTGATGACGATTCGGCGTACCGAATGCTTGGTCATCAGGATCAGCGCGTTGAACAGCAGTTCGTCGCGGTCCAGCGTGATCAGGTCGTAGCGCGCCAGCGGCCCGACGGGCGTGGTCACCGGCTTGCCGTCGAGCACCACGCGGTCGCGCAGGTCGGTTCCGGTAATGATGCCCGTGCGGTCGCCGTCGCGCACCAGGACAGAGCTCGCCTGCTGCGTCTTCATGGCGAGTGCGGCATCGCGCAGGGTGGCCGTGGCCTCGACGAAGATCGCCGGATGCAGGTAGGCTTGCCGGATCCGCGCCATGGTCAGCGCCGCCATCTCGCGGTTCGAACGCTCGTTGGCGAGCGTGCGCAGCCTCTTGGCAAAGTCCTCGCAGACGTATTCGCCGAAGGCCGGGTTGACGCGCGCCAGTTCGACCAGCACCGGGCGCGGCACCAGATGGCAGACGGTGTCCTCGACGGCGACGAAGCTGTGGTTCTGGCCGCGACCGAACAGGGCGCGCAGGTCGAAGGCGTCGCCCGGCCCGTAGGCCGCGACCGCTTCACCACCGTGGCGTTCCTGCACGAGGCCCTTCATGACGACGAAGAGGCAGTCGGCCGGCTCGTCGCGGCCGAGGACCACGGTGTCCTTGGGATAGACGCCGAGATCGAGGGATCCCGTGAACTTCTGCTGCTCGTCCGGCGATAGACGATCGAACGGCGGCACGGAGAAATCGAACGCTTTGGGCAAGGCCGTCTCCGCCGACAAAACGGAAAGAAAAAAGGCGCCCCAAGACCGGGTCTTGGGGCGCCGTAGAGACTACACCACGTTCCCGACGGGCGGAAGCGGGTGCGACTTTTCGTGCTTAGTGGGCCGAGGCGCCCTCCGCGCCCAGGCCGGTCTGCGACCGGATGTACTGGGCGTCGAACGCGCGCTGCTCTTCCTTGGCGGTCTGGCTGTTGTCGGTGATCGAGAAGAACCAGATGCCCAGGAAGGCCAGAGTGATCGAGAACAGGCCAGGGTTGTCGTACGGGATGATCGCTGCCGGGTTGCCCAGCACCGACTTCCACACGGTCGGGCCGAGGACCAGCATCACCACCGCCGAGATCAGGCCGATCCAGCCGCCCATCACCGCGCCGCGCGTGGTCATGCGCTTCCAGAACATCGACATCAGCAGGATCGGGAAGTTCGCCGAGGCCGCGATGGCGAAGGCGAGGCCGACCATGAAGGCCACGTTCTGGTTCTCGAAGGCGACGCCGAGGAAGATCGAGATGATGCCGATGACCACCGTGGTGATCTTCGACACGCGGATCTCGTCACGCTCGGACACGCGGCCCTTGGCGAAGACCGAGGCGTACAGGTCGTGCGACACCGCCGAGGCGCCGGCCAGCGTCAGGCCGGCCACCACCGCCAGGATGGTCGCGAAGGCCACGGCCGAGATGAAGCCGTAGAACAGGTTGCCGCCCACCGCGTGCGCGGTGTGGATGGCCGCCATGTTGGTGCCGCCGATGATCATCGCCGGGGTCACCTTGCCGCCCGCCGCCGCGACCTTGGCCGCGTCGAGGAACGGATAGGCACCGCTGGCGTCCGGAGCCAGGATCAGCACGATGGCGCCGAAGCCGATGGTGAAGGTCAGGATGTAGAAGTAGCCGATGAAGCCGGTGGCGTAGAACACCGACTTGCGGGCTTCCTTGGCGTCCGCCACCGTGAAGAAGCGCATCAGGATGTGCGGCAGGCCGGCGGTGCCGAACATCAGCGCCATGCCCAGCGAGATGGCCGAGATCGGGTCGGTGACCAGCGCGCCCGGCTGCATGATCGTGATGCCGTTGGCGTGCACCTCGGTGGCGCGCTTGAACAGCGCCTCCGGGCTGAAGCCGAACTTGGCGAGGATCATGATGGCCATGAACGAGGCGCCCGACAGCAGCAGTACGGCCTTGATGATCTGCACCCAGGTGGTGGCGAGCATGCCGCCGAAGGTCACGTAGGCGATCATCAGCACGCCGACGATCACCACCGCCCACAGGTAGTCCATGCCGAACAGCAACTGGATGAGCTTGCCGGCGCCGACCATCTGGGCGATCAGGTAGAACGTCACGGTGGCCAGCGAGCCGCAGGCGGCCAGCGTGCGGATCGGCGTCTGCTGGAAGCGGTAGGAGGCCACGTCGGCGAAGGTGTACTTGCCGAGGTTGCGCAGGCGTTCCGCGATCAGGAACAGGATGAGCGGCCAGCCGACCAGCCAGCCCACCGAGTAGATCAGACCGTCGAAGCCCGACGAGTACACCAAGCCGGCGATGCCGAGGAACGAGGCGGCCGACATGTAGTCGCCGGCGATGGCAAGGCCGTTCTGGAAGCCGGTGATGCCGCCGCCGGCGGCGTAGAAGTCCTTCGCCGACTTGGTGCGGCGGGCCGCCCAGTAGGTGATGCCTAGCGTCGCGATCACGAAAATCGCGAACATGATGATGGCTTCGTAGTTCGTCGTCTGCTTCTGGACGGCGCCTTCGACGGCGGCGGCCAGCGCGACGGTGGGCAGCAGGGCGCCGGCAGCCGCGGCGGCCGCGCCAAGGCGCGTGAACATAGACCGCATTACTTCGACTCCTCCAGGATCTGACGGTTCAGCTCGTCGAACTCGCCGTTCGCGCGGCGGACATAGATGCCCGTCAGAATGAAGGCCGAGACGATCGTGAACACGCCGATCGGAACCCCCCAGGTGGTGACGCCGGAGCCGATGGGCGTGCCCAGGAACTCCTTGCCGAATGCCACCAACAAGATGAAGCCGAAGTAGATGACGAGCATGATTACCGACAACGTCCACGCGAACGCGGAGCGCTTGGCGATCAGCTCCTGGAACTTAGGATTATTTAGGATTTTTTGTGCGTTTGCTTGCATTGTGCGTCCCCTCGCGAGTGCCAGAGAGCTTTGTTAGGGTCATTTAAGACACTCGGGGCGTATGGTCTTTACAAGCCCCCTGCACGTCAACCTTTTTGATGCCCGGCCCTATGAAAAACGCGCTTGACGGAACGCATGAAGGGTGATCCTGAACATGCGCGGGGTCAACAGTTTGCGGAATTGACCGCGAGAACCGCGGAACTCGCCCGAATCGGCCGTTTAGGAGTCGGTTCGCGGCAACCAGGGGATCCGGTGAATTTTCACGCCCTCTTCCGTAAGCTCGGCCACGTCACCAGCAGTGGCTTCGCCGTAGATCCCGCGGGCGTCGGCCTCGCCGTAATGGATGCGCCGCGCCTCTTCGGCGAAGCGGTCACCGACATAGTCGCAGTTTTCCTCGACCGTGCGCCGCAGTTCGGCCAGATGGCGCATCACTTCGGCCTGCAGGACCTTGGTCTTGTCGGTGCCGACATCGGCAGCGGGTTCGGCGCCCTTGCCGCGCGACTTGGCGATGCGCGGCGCCATCGGCGCCTTCGACACGCGCGTATCGCCGCAGTGCGGGCAGGCGATGGTGCCCGCGGCCGCCTGCGCCTCATAGGCGTTGCCGTCGCGGAACCAGGCCTCGAAACGGTGATCGGACGTGCACTTCAACTCGAAGAGGATCATGTCCCCGACGAAACCTCGCTCGTTGCAAGAATGTATACACTCATATAGTTCAAGCACGCCGCCCTGTCCGCGTCAAATGGTCGGGCCTGTCCTGCATGTAACGAGGAGGCTCCGATGAGCGTCGCCGAAACACCGAATCATGCCGCGGCGCAACCGCCCTCGGCCTGGGTGGAACGCTTCGCGCCGCTGGTGCCGGCCGGCGGATCGGTGCTCGACCTCGCCTGCGGGTCGGGGCGGCACCTGCGGCTGTTCCACCGCCGCAACCATCCGGTCGTCGGCATCGACATCGACCTGCGCGGTGTCGCCGACTTGACCGGCACGCCGGGCGTAGAACTGCTGGCTGCCGACCTGGAACAGGGGACTCCCTGGCCGCTGCCGGCGGAGCGGCGCTTCGCCGGCATCGTGGTCACCAACTACCTGCACCGGCCGCTGTTTCCCGCCATCCTGGCGGCGCTGGCGCCGGGCGGGGTGCTGCTGTACGAGACCTTCGCCATGGGCAACGGGCGGTTCGGCAAGCCGTCGTCGCCCAGCTTCCTGCTGCGCCAGGGCGAGCTGTTGGAGGTGGTGCGCGGCCGGCTCCAGGTGGTCGCCTACGAGCATGGCGAGGTCGCCAGCCCGCGCGCCGCGGTGGTGCAGCGGCTGATCGCGGTGCACGACCTGTCACCCGGCACCGGTCTGGATGGCGATCCGGAACCGCGCCCCTTGCCGGCACGCTGACCCGGATCGAGAGCCCCTTGCGTCGGTGGGGAAGTTCGTTACACCATCAGGGCGTGGCTCACACTTCCGCAACGAGGCCGTGATGGACGGCACCGGGGTTCACCGGGAGGCGGCGGGCTCCGGCATGCGGAGCCTCGCGGATCGGCTGCGCGCCGATTGGCCCCTGGTGCTGTGGGCGTTGTCCAATGTCGCCATCGCCGTGCTGGCGCTGGTGTGGCCATTGTGGCCGTCCACCCGGGGGTATGTGGCGTCGACGCTGGACTGGTGGACCGGGGAGCCGGTCTACACCGTCGGCCCGCATGGTTTCCTCCACTTCCCCGCGGCGGCCGTACTGTTCGGCCCGTTCGCGCTGCTGCCGCCGATGGTGGCCGACCAGACGTGGCGGCTGCTCTCGGTCCTGGTCTTCACGCTGGCCGCCTACCGCGCCGCGAGACTGATTCGGCCGGATGCCGGCGAGCGGGTCGCGCCGTACGTGTTGCTGCTCGCCTTCCCGGCCGCCAGCATCGACATCCTGCGCGGCCAGTGGGAGCTGATGACGTTCGCCGTGCTGCTGCACGCGACGGTGGACATCGCGCTCGGGCACAACGCGCGCGGCGGATTGCTGCTGGCGCTGGCGGTGGCGCTGAAGCCGACGGCACTGGTGCCGGCGCTGCTGTTCGGCGCGTTGCGCTGGAACCTGCTGCCCTGGCTGCTGCCGGGATTGGCGGCGGTGTTCCTCGGGCCGTTCCTGCATGGTGATCCGGCCTACGTCGCGCGCCAGTACGCCGCGATGGCCGAGGCGCTGCGGGTTGCCGCTGGGTCGGACGGTCCCTGGCTCGATGCGACGGCGCTGCTGCGGAGACTGGGCCTGACGCCTGCGTACGCGTCGATGACCGCCGTACGCGTCATCGCCGCCATCGCCACGCTGTGGGCCGGGGTGCAGGCGTACAGGCGGCTCGACCGGCCGACTGCGGCGCTGGTCGTGCTGATGCTGGCGGTGACCGGCCTGCTGCTGTTCGGCCCCCACACCGGGGAGGAGGCCTATGTCGGCCTCGCCACGCTGGCCGGCCTTGCCGCGTTCGCCGAGGTCGCGCGCCGGCCGCTGGCGGCACTGCCGGTGCTGCTCGGCGCCCTGGCGCTGGCGCTGGGCACCCACCTCTACGGCGATTGGCTCCACCGGCCGATGCACGGCTGGCTGAAGCCGACGCTGGCGCTGGCGTTCTACGGCTATGCGGCGATGCTGATCGCCACCGGCCGCTCCATCGTCGACCCGCCGCCCGAACCCATGCACGTCCACACATGGCTGCCCAACCGGGTGGCGCTAGTGGTGTGTCTGGCGCTGCCGCCGGCCTTCGGCATCTACCGCCTGGTCACGGCCGCCTCGCTGCCCAACCGGCTGACGGGCTTCACCACCACCGACTTCCTGATCCTGGTGGTCGTCCTGAACGTGGTGGCCTTCGCGTTGGTCACCGCGTCCGGCCCGATCCTCGCCTGGATGCGCGGACGGCGGTCGTAGAGGCGGACATGGAATGAATAAACACAGAGACACAGAGGCACGGAGATGGAGCCCCCCTCCGTGCCTCTGTGTCTCTGTGGTTCGATTTCCCCACACCCGCGGCGCCTCAGACCAACGGCGCCTGAAAGCTTCCAATTCCTAGATTTTTGGTAATATTTGAAGACAATCGTCATTCCCGCGGAAGCGGGAATCCAGGGCACGTTGCCATGTCCTGGATTGTGCGGCGTTTTCTGGATCCCCGCCTGCGCGCTACGGTATGCACACATGTTGCGGTGCAATAGAGAAGAAGCCCCTCTCCCCTCGCGGGAGAGGGGTTGGGGAGAGGGGGCATTCCGCCCGGAAGGGCGGATAGAGTGTCTCTTCCTTACGTTTTCAGAGCCGTTGGTGGCTTGAAAGCAACGTTTGTCACCCTCTCCCCAACCCCTCTCCCGTCCAGGGAGAGGGGCTTTTCTCCTTCCGCGCAGCGACTTACCGCAATCGCGAGATGTGTGCATACCGTAGCGCCTGCGCGGGGGTGACGGACAATTCTCAAATACTTGGAGAATGGACGCATTAGAACACTTTAGGCGTCGTTGGAATCAAACCTTCACCACCTCGAACGCCCGGTCGTGCGTGAGCGCGGGGATCATGCCGCGGGCCTCGGCGACTTGGTCCAGATCGAGGTCGGCGGTGACGAAGCCAACCTCCTCGCCGCCGTCGGCCAGCACCTCGCCCCAAGGGCTGATGATCAGAGAGTGGCCGTAGGTGCGGCGGCCGGCGTCGTGCATGCCGGTCTGGGCCGGAGCGATCACGAAGCAGCCCGTCTCGATGGCGCGGGCCCGCAGCAGCACGTGCCAGTGCGCGCGCCCCGTCGGCACGGTGAAGGCGGACGGCACCGTGAGGAGCGACGCGCCGGCCTGCGCCAGCGCCCGGTAGAGTGCCGCGAAGCGCACGTCGTAGCAGACGCTCATGCCCAGCCCGCCCCAGGGCGTGGAGGCCAGCACGGCACGGTCGCCGGGGCGGAAGGTCGCCGATTCACGGTAGCTTTCGCCGCCCTTCAGATCGACGTCGAACATGTGGATCTTGTCATAGCGCGCGACCACGCGGCCCTCGGCGTCAAACAGCAGGCTGCGGTTCGCCACCCGCCCGTCGTCGAGCAGCACGCCCAGCGACCCGGCCAGCAGCCACGCTCCGGTCTCGCGCGCCAGGCCGGCGAAGAACGGCAGGCCGGGGTGCTCGGCTTCCGGCCTCACGCGGGCCAGCACCTTGTCCCGGCCCTGGACGATCATGCTGACGTTCTCGGGCGTGGCGATGAACGCGGCACCCGCGTCGCGGGCGCGGCGGACCAGGTCGCCGGCGGCGTTCAGGTTCGCCTCGATCTCCGTACCGGCGTTGACCTGGACGCAGGCGACCGTGAGGCGGGCGCCCATCAGCCCAGCCCCAACACCGGGTCGAGCTTACCGGCGCGATCCATCGCGTGGATGTCGTCGCTGCCGCCGTACGGCTCACCGTCGATGAAGATCTGCGGCACCGTGGTGCGCCCTCCCGCGCGCTGGATCATTTCCTCGCGGCGTCCGGGGTTCACATACAGGTCGATCTCCTCGTATGTGACGCCCTTGCTGTCGAGCAGCCGCTTGGCGCGCGAGCAGTAGGGGCAGAACGGGGTGGTGTAGATCACGACGTCGGCCATGGTCGACGAATCTCCTGACAGTTCTCCGCATATATGATGCAACCGGCGGCGCGTACCAGACGTCATCCTCTTACAACGCGCGCCAAGGTCAGCACGTCCACCCGCGCCGCCCCGGCGCGCAGCAGCACCTTGGCGCATTCGTCCACCGTCGCCCCGGTGGTCAGCACGTCATCCACCAGCACGACGCGCTTACCCTCCACCGCATCCCTGCGGCGCAGGGCGAAGGCCCCGGCGACGTTGCGCCGCCGCCCGGTGCGATCAAGGCCGCCCTGGGAGCGCGTGCGGCGCCGGCGCACCAGCAGGTCGGGTACGACCTCCACGCCGGCCTGCCGGCCGGTCTCCTGCGCCAGCAGGGCCGCCTGGTTGTAGCGGCGCAGGAACAGACGCCAGCGATGCAGCGGCACCGGGGCCAGCAGGTCGGCCCCATCCAGCAGCTCCGCCCCGGCACGCGCCAGCCAGACGCCGAACGGCTTGGCGGCGTGCGTGCGGTCGCCATGCTTGAAGCCCAGCACCAGCGGCCGGCTGGCATCGTCGTAAACCAGGACGGAGCGGGCATGGGCGTAGGTCGGCGGATCGGCGATGCAGGCCGCACAAACAGCCTCCCCCTCCACCGCGTACTCGAACGGCAGGCCGCAGCAGGCGCACAGCGGGGCCGCGATGAAGGTCAGCGCCGACCAGCATTTCGGGCACAGGCCGCCCTGGCGGTCGACGGCGCCGCCGCAGGACAGGCAGCGCGGCGGCAGCAGCGCGTCGAGCGCCGCAGCGGCGATGCGGGCGAACGCCACCATCGGCCGGCCACCCTAGTGCAGCGTGGTGATGCGGTCGAAGATGACCAGCGTGAAGTCCCGGAGCGCGATGATGATCGCCGGAATGGTGACGAACAGCACGCCGAGCGTCGCGGCGATCTTCAGGTTCTGCTGGATCGTCTGGTCCTGGACCTGTGTCACCGACTGGAACAGGGTCACCACCAGGCCGATGCCCGTGGTGATCATCAGCGTCGGGAAGGTGATCTTGATGATGACCATCAGCGCCTCGTAGGTGGCGCCGATGGCGTCCTCGATGCCCATGGCACAGGCTCCGCTCCGGGTCGGCCCATGCATGTTAGCACAATTGCCGTGCGTCGCCGAATGTTGTGCGCCGGACGGGCTGGACTATATTGCGGCCATGACCCAATCCGACACGATGACCGTCTTCGACCGCGCGCTGGTGCGCCGGCACCGCGACCGCGCCGCCTCCGCCGGCTTCGCCGAGCGCAATTTCCTGTTCGAGGAAATCGCTGAACGCCTTGCCGACCGGCTGCTGGACGTCCGGCGCGACTTTCCCCTGGCCCTCGACCTCGGCAGCCACGACGGCGCGGTGCGCCGGGCGCTGCACGGGCTGAAGGGGATCGAGACGCTGGTCTCCACCGACCTCTCGCCGGCCTTCGCCCGCATGGCCGGATCGCCCGCCGTGGCGGCGGACGAGGAGTTCCTGCCTTTCGCCCCGGCCATCTTCGACCTGGTGGTCAGCAACCTCAGCCTGCACTGGGTGAACGACCTGCCCGGCGCCCTGCTCCAGGTCAGGCAGGCGCTGAAGCCCGACGGGTTCCTCTGCGCCTCCATGCTGGGCGGCGAAACGCTGGTAGAACTGCGGCACTGCCTGATGGAGGCGGAGCAGATCGTGTCCGGCGGCATCTCGCCGCGCGTCTCCCCCTTCGCCGATGTGCGCGACGCCGGGCAGTTGCTCCAGCGCGCGGGCTTCGCACTGCCGGTGGTGGACAGCGACATCATCACGGTGACCTACGCGGACGCCTTCGCGCTGATGCGCGACCTGCGGGGCATGGGCGAGACCAACGCGGTGCTGGCACGGCGCACGGTGCCGGCCTCGCGCGCCCTGCTGTTCGAGGCGGCGCGCCTCTATGCCGAGCGCTTCGCCGAACCGGACGGCCGCATCCCGGCGACCTTCCAGGTGCTCTACCTCGCCGCCTGGGCGCCGCACGAGAGCCAGCAGCAGCCCCTCAAGCCCGGCACCGCCAAGGTCAGCCTGGCGGATGCACTGAAGGGGGAGAAACCGTAGGTCGGGCTAAGCGCCAGCGCGGCCCGACATCGTCACCACACCAGGAATTCACCACCAAGACACCAAGGCGCCAAGGACCACCAAGAGGCGCTTTCCGCCCGGATCGCCGCGGACAGGGGAGGGCCTTTCGCTTGTCTTGGTGCCTTGGTGTCTTGGTGGTGAATGGTCGGCATGCCAACGTCTGTCCGGCCGGCCTGCGCTTAGCCCGACCTACGCCACCAGCCGCCACGCCATCCAGCCGAGCACGCCGGCGTTGACGGCCATGATCACCGGGGCGGCGCGCGCCACCGCGGTGCGCCACGTGCGCCCGGCCAAGTGCCCGGCAAGCCCGACGGCGAACAGGCTGGGCAGCGTGCCCAGCGCGAAGGCGGCCATGCCGACAGCGCCGGTCAGCGCGCTGCCGCTGGCCGCCGCAACGGCGACGGCGCCATACAGCAGGCCGCAGGGAATGAGGCCCAGCGCCAGGCCCAGCCCATAGCCGCGCCAGCCCGTGGGGTTGCCGAACAGCGGTCGGGCAAGACGCGACACGCGCTCGCCCCACCAGCGCCGGACGCGCCCCTCACCCGCGGGCAGCCACGCCGACAGCCCCTTCACCGCATAGCCCAGGAAGAACAGCGCGGCGAAGGCCAGCAGCGCCACCGACACCCAGCGCAGCCCCGGCAGCGCCCCCACGTGCCCGGCCACCAGCGCCCCTACCGCGCCCAAGAGCGCGTAGGTGGTGGCGCGGCCAAGGTGATAGGGAAGAACGGCCGCACCGGCCAGCCGGTGGAACTCGCTCATCCGCGCGACCGGCACCTGTTCGAGCCGCGCGGTCACCTGCGCCAGCACGAACGGCCCGCACATGCCGGCGCAGTGCGTGGTGCCGCCGACCAGTCCGGCGGTGAGCAGCGCCAGCAGCAGCCCGCCGTCGCGGTCGATCACCACGGCGCACTGGTTGAGGCCGGCCTCGAGCAGGGAAAGCGCGGAATGGGCGTCCATGCGGCCATAGATAGGACACCGTGGGGCGGATGCCTATGACCTGGGTCAAAGGGGCACGCCACCGCGCGGCTCCGGCATGCTTCCCAGGAACCACCACAGGCCGAGCGCGATCAGCACGGCCTTGACCATCAGGAACAGCGCCACATGGCGGGCGAGCGGATTGCGCAGCATGGACCTCGTCCTTTGACTTTGACTAGTATGCGCCGAATACCGCTTCCACGAAAGGAGAGGCACGTGAAGCGACTGATACTGGCGTGTCTGCTGGCCTGCGGGCTCGCGGCCCCGGCCTACGCCGAGATCAACCTGATGGCCGGCCCCGACCTGGTGAAGGCGGTCACCTCCAACGATCTGAAGCTGGCCCGTCAGCACCTGGTGCGGGGCGAGAACCCCAACGCCACCGACGGCAACGGGCGCACGGCGCTGATCCTCGCCATCGTCGCCGACAACGCGGACATGGTGAAGCTGCTGCTGGACAACGGCGCCAGGGCCGACCGCGCCGACCGGACCGGCAACCCGCCGCTGTACTGGGCGGCGGAGTCCGGCGATGTGGCGGTCATCGACCTGCTGCTGGCCAAGGGCACCAGGGTCGACCAGGAAAACAAGCAGGGCACCACGGCGTTGATGGTGGCCGCGCGCAACGGCAAGGCCGACGCTGTGGAACGCCTGCTGAAGGCGGGCGCCAAGCCGGATCGCACCGACTTCACCGGCCGCGACGCGCTGAGCTGGGCGCAGGAAAGCCGCAGCAGCCGCGTCATGTCGCTGCTGCGCCAGGCGAAGCCCTGACCCCGCCGCCATGGCCGGCACGCTATTCGGTGCCCCCGAGTTCGGCGGTCCCGGGCCGCAGATCCTGCTGCTGGCGGCGCTGCTGCTGGACGCTGCCGCAGGGGACTGGATCGGCCGGGTGCTGCGTGACCCGGCGGCGCTGTCGGCGCGCTTCTGCGAGGCGCTGGACCGGCGCCTCAACCGGCCGGAGCGTGGCGACACCACGCTGATGGTGCGCGGCGCGCTGGTCGTGCTGTTTCTGCTGTTCGTCGCCATGGCGCTGGGATTCGCCGTCGAATGGGCCGGCGGGAAGGAGCGGGGCTGGGTCGTCGAGCTGCTGGCGGTGCTGGCCTGCGTGCGCGGCCGGGCCGCCTGGATGCGGGTGCGCGCGGTGCGCCGCGCCCTCGACGGTCAGGGCCTGCCCGCCGCCCGCATGGAGGTGGCGGAGATGACCCGCCGCCACATCCACGCCCTGGACGAGCACGGCGTCGCCCGCACCGCCATCGAGCACGCCGCCAAGGCCTTCGACCGCAAGCTGGTGGCGCCCGCGTTCTGGTACCTGCTGCTGGGCGTGCCGGGCATGCTGGCCTGGAGCCTGATCGACGGCGCCAATCGGGCGCTGGGCCACACCGGCGTCCGGCACGAGCGCTTCGGCCACACCGCCGCCCGCCTCGACGACGCGCTGAACGCCATCCCGGCGCGGCTGGCCGGCGTGCTGCTGGCCCTCGCCTCCCCGTTCCTCGGCTCGGCAAGCGTCGGCGGCGCCTTCACGGCGATCGGCCGCGACGCCGGCAAGCACCCGTCCTTCAACATGGGCTGGCCGGTGGCGGCGACCGCCGGGGCGCTGGACCTGGCCCTGGTCGGCCCGCACAAGGACGGCGGCGTCACCATCGCCGAGCCCTGGATCGGCCGCGGCCGCGCCCGCGCCAGCGCCGCCGACATCGGCCGGGCGCTGGGGTTGGCGGCGGTGGGCGACCTGCTGCTGGCGCTGCTGGTGGCGTTGCTGACGGTGACCTCGCTGGCGGTTTAGCTGCGGGACGGAGAACCCTGGCGGGCGCGCAGGGCGTCGCGGATCTCCTCCAGCAGCACTTCCTGGCGGGGCGGCGGCGTGGGCTTCGCGGACTCCTGTGCGCGGAAACGGTTCACCTGCCGCACGATCACGAACAGCGCCGCCGACACGATGAGGAAGTTCAGCACGTTGTTGATGAAGCGGCCGTAGTTGATGGTCGCGGCCCCCGCGGCTTCTGCCGCCTGGAGGCTCTCATACTGGCCGCCGGACAGGCTGATGAAGTAGTTGGAGAAGTCGATGCCGCCCATGATCCAGCCGATGGGCGGGGTGAGGATGTCCTTCACCAGCGAATTGACGATGCCCGTGAACGCAGCACCGATGATGATGCCGACGGCGAGGTCGATGACGCTGCCGCGGCTGATGAACTTCTTGAATTCCTCCAGCATTGGAACCTCCAGCACGGTCACGCTGAGGCTAACAACGGCCAGCGGCGCCAAGGGTTTCCGCACTTTGGGGAGACCTCGGCGTGCCGGGGTTCGGTTAAACACGAAGCAACAAAAGATCTTCAAGATTCACAAAGCAAGTGTTGTCTGAGTGTCGGCTGGCGGGTGAGCGGCCGGATAAAACACAAAGATCAAAAGATCAAAAGATCATAAGACCGCACGGCGGGGCCTCTTTTGATCTGATAATCTTCTGATCGTTGTGTTTAAAACCGGCACCCCGGCCGCCAACCGACGCGCCCTTTGTGAATCTTAAAGATCTTTGTTGCTTCGTGTTTAATTCGAGATCCGGCAAGCCGAGGGTTCCCGGAAAAAACCTTGCCCCCACCCGGCGCCTGCGGCGCCACCCTCCCCCGGCCCGGCCGGGGGAGGGGGTTTAGGGTGTTACGCCACCTTGCCGTGGCAGTGCTTGTACTTCTTGCCGGAGCCGCAGGGGCACGGGGCGTTGCGCGGGGTAGAGGCCCAGGAGTCGCCCGCAGCCGCGGCACCCGTGGCACGGCGGACCATACCCTCGGGCAGTTCCTCGTCGCCCGCACCGCCGGCCATGACGAGCGCCGGGTCGGTGCGGCCCTCGTGCATCTCCTGCATACGCTGGGCAAACAGCTCCTCCTCGGTGGGCTGCATGCGGACCTCGACGTGCATCAGCACGCTGGTCACCGATTCGCGCAGATGCACCAGCATCATCTCGAACATCTCGAAGGCTTCGCGCTTGTATTCGTTCAGCGGGTCCTTCTGGGCGTAGGCGCGCAAGGAAATGCCCTGGCGCAGGTGGTCGAGCTGAAGGAGATGGTCCTTCCATTCCTGGTCGAGGATCTGCAGGAGCAGGCTCTTCTCCACGTACCGCATCGTGTCGGGGCCGTAGTTGGCGACCTTCTCCGCGTACTTGCGGTCGCCCGCCTCGCGCACGCGCTCCTCGATCTCCGGCTCGGCGATGCCCTCTTCCTTGGCCCAGTCCTGCACCGGCAGGTCGAGGCCGAGGATGCGCTTCACCTCCTCGTGCAGGCCGGCCATATCCCACTGCTCGGAATAGGAGTTCGGCGGGATCGCCGTGGTGACCATCTGCGTGACGATCTGGTGGCGCATCTCCCGGATCGTCTCGGAGATGTCCTCGGCGTCCATGATCTCCCGGCGCTGCTCGTAGATCACCTTGCGCTGGTCGTTCATGACGTTGTCGAACTTCAGCAGGTTCTTGCGCGTCTCGAAGTGATGCGCCTCGACCTTCTGCTGCGCCTTTTCCAACGCCTTGTTGATCCAGGGGTGGATGATCGCCTCGCCCTCCTGCAGGCCGAGGCGCTGGAGCATGCCGTCCATGCGCTCCGACCCGAAGATGCGCATCAGGTCGTCTTCCAGCGACAGGAAGAACTTCGACGCACCCGGGTCGCCCTGGCGGCCGGAGCGGCCGCGGAGCTGGTTGTCGATGCGCCGGCTCTCATGCCGCTCGGTACCGACAACGTAGAGGCCGCCGGCCTGCTTCACCAGATCGCGGGCCTTCTCCACCTCGTCCTTGATCTGCTGGATGCGGCGCTCGCGCTCGGCCTCGTCGGTGAGGTTGGCGAGTTCGGTCTTGATGCGCATCTCGACGTTGCCGCCGAGCTGGATGTCGGTGCCGCGGCCGGCCATGTTGGTGGCGACCGTCACCGCGCCCGGCCGGCCGGCCTGCGCCACGATGTAGGCTTCCTGCTCGTGGTGGCGGGCGTTCAACACGTTGTGCGGGACGCCCTTCTTCTTGAGCAGCGCCGACAGCTCCTCGGACTTCTCGATCGACGTGGTGCCGACCAGCACCGGCTGCTGGCGCGCCCGGCACTCCTCGATCAGGGCGATGATGGCGTTGTTCTTCTCGGCCGCCTTCCGGTAGACCTCGTCATCGAGGTCGTTGCGCGCCACCGGCAGGTTGGTCGGGATGTCGACCACCTCGAGGCCGTAAATCTCGGCGAACTCCGCCGCTTCGGTCATCGCCGTGCCGGTCATGCCGGCCAGCTTCGGGTACAGGCGGAAGTAGTTCTGGAAGGTGATCGAGGCGAGCGTCTGGTTCTCGCGCTGGATCTCCACCCGCTCCTTGGCTTCCAGCGCCTGGTGCAAGCCCTCCGAGTAGCGCCGGCCCTCCATCATGCGGCCGGTGAACTCGTCGATGATGATGACCTTGTCGTCCTTGACGATGTAGTCCTTGTCGCGCTGGAACAGCTGGTGCGCGCGCAGCGCCTGCTGGGCGTGGTGGACCAGCGCCACGTTCTGCAGGTCGTACATGCCGCCGGACTTCAGCAGGCCGGCCTCGCTCAGCAGCTCCTCCATGTGGACCTGGCCGGCTTCGGAGAAGCTGACGGCGCGGTGCTTCTCGTCCTTCTCGTAGTCCTCGGGCTTCAGCTTCGGGATCAGCGCGTCGACGGCCACGTACATCTCCGACGAGTCGGTGGATGGGCCGGAGATGATGAGCGGCGTGCGCGCCTCGTCGATCAGGATCGAGTCGACCTCGTCGACGATGGCGAAGTTGAAGGCGCGCTGGACGAGGTCCTCCAGCCGGAACTTCATGTTGTCGCGCAGGTAGTCGAAGCCGAACTCGTTGTTCGTGCCGTAGGTGATGTCGGCGGCATAGGCGGCGCGGCGCTGGTCGTCGTCCAGGCCGTGGACGATGCAGCCGACGCTGAGGCCCAGGAAGCGGTAGATGCGGCCCATCCACTCGCTGTCGCGCTGGGCCAGGTAATCGTTCACGGTGACGACGTGGACGCCCTTGCCCTCCAGCGCGTTCAGGTAGACGGCGAGCGTGGCGACCAGCGTCTTGCCTTCGCCCGTCCGCATCTCCGAGATCTTGCCCTGGTGCAGCACCATGCCGCCCATCAGCTGCACGTCGAAGTGTCGCTGGCCCAGCGTGCGCTTTGCCGCCTCGCGCACCGTGGCGAAGGCATCGGGCAGGATGTCGTCCAGCGTCTCGCCGTCCTTGAGGCGGCCGCGCAGCCAGTCCGTGCGGCCGCGCAGCTCGTCGTCGCTGAGCTTGGCGACCTCCGGCTCCAGGGCGTTGATCTGGGCGACGGGCTTTTGTAGGGCCTTGACGACGCGCGTGTTGGCGGTGCCGAAGATCTTGCGGGCGAGCGCACCGAACATGAAAACCTCAGGTAAAAGCAGGGCATGCCTCGAACGGCTGTCACATAGGGCCGTCATCGGGGCGTGTCAACGAGACCCGTGGGCGCGCCGGACTGCGCGCCACGAAGCCGCCACACCTTAGTGCAAGCGTGGGCCTCTTCCAAACGAACTTTGGAGCGAAAGGGCTGTCGCGCGGCGCAACCGACCTTGCCCATTGGGGTTGTGCCATGCTTAATCGGACCCAAATACCGGGCGCGGGGTGCCGGCGGATGGCCCCGCGCCGTTCACTGACGACATCTGCCCGGAAGGAATAGGAAACCCCATGGTGAACCGAGTGCTCCGCACCGCGCTGCTGTCGTTCGCGGCCTGCGGCCTGGCCTTGGCCGCGAACGCCCAAACCACGCCCGCCGCGCCCGCGACGGCGCAGACGACACCTCATCCGGCGGCCGGAACCGATCCGGTTGTCGCCCGCGTCAACGAGCAGGAGGTCCACCTCTCCGACGTGATGCGTCTGGTGAGCCAGCTGCCGCCGCAGGTGCAGCAGATGCCGCTCGAGATGATCTACCCGGCGCTGGTCGACCAGGTGGTGAACCAGAAGCTGATCTCGGCCGCCGGCTACAAGGACGGTCTGGACAAGACCCCGGAGACCAAGACCGAGCTGAAGCAGGCCGAGGAGCGCATCGTCCAGCGCGCCTACATCCAGAAGTCGGTGCAGGCCCGCATCACGCCCCAGGCGCTGGATGCCAAGTACAAGGAATACCTGAAGGAAAACCCGCCGCAGGACGAGGTGAAGGCGTCGCACATCCTGGTGGAGAACGAGACCGAGGCCAAGGACATCATCGCCCAGCTCAAGAAGGGCGGCGACTTCGCCAAGCTGGCCAAGGAGAAGTCGAAGGACAAGGCGGCCGCCGAGCAGGGCGGCGACCTCGGCTACTTCACCCAGGACACCATGGTGGAGCCCTTCGCCAAGGCCGCCTTCGCCATGAAGGCCGGCGAGATCAGCAAGGAGCCGGTGAAGACCCAGTTCGGCTGGCACGTCATCAAGGTCGAGGACAAGCGCCAGGGAACGCAGCCGACGCTTGACGAGGTGAAGCCGCAGCTGGAAAAGGACCTGTCGAAGGACATCGTCACCGCGCTGGTCGAGGACCTGCGCAAGGACGCCAAGGTCGAGACCTTCCAGGTCGACGGCTCGCCCATGCCGAAGGAAGAGCCGGCCAAACCGGCCGAACCGAAGAAGTAACGCTCCGGCCCACGTGCCCCCACCCTCCCCCGCTCTCGGCGGGTCCGAAGGACCCGCCTGCCGCGTCAGCACAAGCGAAGCTTGTGCGAGAGCTTCGCAAGGGAGGGCCATTCTCCCCTCCCCTGCGCAGCGGGGGAGGGTTAGGGTGGGGGCGAGTCTTTCCCCCAGCACGACCACCCCTCACGGACAACCCATGGCACTGATCGTCTCCCCGCTCGCTCCCGCCTCGTTCCCGACGCTGCCCATCATCGCCGGCGTGCGCTTCGCCACGGCGAACAGCGGCATCCGATACAAGGGGCGTGACGACGTGATGCTCGCCGTGCTCGATGCCGGCACCACGGTGGCCGGCGTGCTGACGCGCTCGAAGACTGCGTCGGCGCCCGTGGAATGGTGCCGCATGGCGCTGCCGCACGGGCAGGCGCGCGCGGTGGTGGTCAACGCCGGCAACGCCAACGCCTTCACCGGCAAGGCCGGCGACGCCACCGTGCAGGCCACCGTCAAGATGGCGGCCGAGCTGGCCGGCTGCGCGCCCGAGGAGGTCTACCTGTCCTCCACCGGCGTGATCGGCATCCCGCTCGCCCCCGACGCCATCGCCCGCGTGCTGCCCGGCATGGCCGACGGCCTGTCCGAGGCGAGCTGGGAAGCCGCGGCGCGCGCCATCATGACCACCGACACCTTCCCCAAGGCGTCGACCCGCACCGCGACGCTGTCGGGGAAGACGGTCACCATCAACGGCTTCTGCAAGGGCTCGGGCATGATCGCGCCGGACATGGCGACGATGCTCGGCTACATCTTCACCGACGCCGCGCTCCCGGCCCCGGTGCTCCAGGCGCTGCTGTCGGAGATCAACGAGCGCACCTTCAACAGCATCACCGTGGACGGCGACACCTCCACCTCCGACACGGTGCTGCTGTTCGCGACGGGCAAGGCCGGCAACCCCGCCCCGGCACGCGCCGACGACCCGGAACTGGCCGGATTCCGCCAAGCCCTGGAAGAGGTGGCGCTCGACCTCGCCCAGCAGATCGTGCGCGACGGCGAGGGTGCCACCAAGTTCGTCACGGTCACCGTCAAGGGTGCCGACAGCAACGAGGCGGCCAAGCGGATCGCGCTGACCGTCGCCAACTCGCCCCTGGTGAAGACCGCCATCGCCGGCGAGGACGCCAACTGGGGCCGCATCGTCGCCGCCGTGGGCCGCGCCGGCGAGCGCGCCGACCGCGACCGGCTGAAGATCTCCATCGGCGGCGTGCTGATCTGCGCCGAGGGGATGGAGGTTCCGGGCTATGACGAGGCGCCGGTCGCCGCGCACATGAAGGGCAAGGAGGTGGACATCCTGGTCGATCTCGACCTCGGCGGCACGGGCCAGGCCACGGTGTGGACCTGCGACCTGACGCACGGCTACATCGACATCAACGGCAGCTACCGGAGCTGACGGGCGTGGACGCCGCCATGGACCTGGACGAGCCCACCCCCTGCTTCAACCCGAACTCCACCCCGCCGGCCGGCACCAAGCGCATGGTGCTGGTCGTCGCGGTGGCGTTGGTGGATTCCGACGGGCGCGTGCTGCTGGCGCAGCGCCCGCCCGGCAAGCCGCTGGCCGGGCTGTGGGAATTCCCCGGCGGCAAGGTGCACGCCGACGAGACGCCGGAAGCGGCGCTGGTGCGCGAACTGAGGGAAGAGCTGGACATCGACACGGCGGCAAGCTGCCTCGCCCCGTTCACCTTCGCCTCGCACACCTACGAGGACTTCCACCTGCTGATGCCGCTCTACATCTGCCGGGTGTGGAACGGCACGGTGCGGGCGCTGGAGGGGCAGAAGCTGGCATGGGTGTACCCGAACCGCCTGGGCGACTACCCCATGCCGCCGGCCGACGTGCCGCTGGTGGCGATGCTGCGGGATCTGCTGTAGCGCCAGACGGGCGTTTGCTAAGCGCGATGTTTGCGACTATATTCGGAGGTGGCCGATGGGTGTTGCTGCACCCACCGGCCGCTCCTTGTGCCTAGCGACGGGTCCGACGGATCACGATCCGCCAGCCCCGCCATTCGAGCACCAGGAGAAAGGGCATCTTCTTCATGCCTTTTCCTCCTTTGAAAGCGGCGGGTGGCCAGTCCACCCGCCGTTTCCATTTTACGCGCGGAGCGCGAAAAAGCACATGCACGCTCGCCTGCATGCCTTGGCCCCCACTTTGCCGCTTCACTCCACGGCTGTCCTGTGCCACACCATAGGCCTTGTATAAGGGCCGGGTCTCCGGCCACCGGATTTAGCATCGGATGGTCGTGGACACGCTTTTCTCCAGACACACCGATACGGCGCTCGACGTGCTGCGCAGCGTATTCGGCTACGACGCGTTCCGCGGCCAGCAGGCGGACATCATCAACCACGTGATCGCCGGCGGCGACGCGTTGGTGCTGATGCCCACGGGCGGCGGCAAGTCGCTGTGCTATCAGATCCCGGCGCTGGTGCGCGACGGCGTCACCATCGTGGTGTCGCCGCTGATCGCGCTGATGCGCGACCAGGTGACGGCGTTGCGCCAGCTCGGCGTGCGGGCGGCGTTCCTCAACTCCTCGCTGGACGCCGGCGAAGCGCGCGAAGTGGAGCGCGCCATGGTCCGCGGCGAGGTCGATCTGGTCTACGTGGCGCCGGAGCGGCTGGTGACGCCCCGCTTCCTCGACCTCCTGGAGCGCACCAACCTGGCGCTGTTCGCGCTGGACGAGGCGCACTGCGTGTCGCAGTGGGGGCACGATTTCCGGCCCGAATACCTGCAGCTCTCGGTGCTGCACGAGCGCCACCCGATGGTGCCGCGCATCGCACTGACCGCCACCGCGGACGCGCAGACGCGCGCGGAGATCATCGACAAGCTGAACCTCGCCGAGGCACGGGTCTTCCTGTCGTCCTTCGACCGGCCGAACATCACCTACCGCGTCCTGCCGAAGAAGTCGGAGCGCCAGCAGCTCCTGTCCTTCCTGCGCGAGAACCACGCGGAAGACGCCGGCATCGTCTACTGCATGTCGCGGGCGAAGGTAGAGGACGTGGCGCAGTGGCTGAACCAACAGGGCCGCGAGGCGCTTCCCTACCACGCCGGCCTGCCGCCCGAGGTGCGCGAGGCGAACCAGGACCTGTTCATCAAGGGCGAAGGCATCGTCATGGTGGCGACCGTCGCATTCGGCATGGGCATCGACAAGCCGAACGTGCGCTTCGTCGCCCACCTCGACCCGCCCAAGAGCCTGGAGGCCTACTACCAGGAGACCGGCCGCGCCGGGCGCGATGGCCTGCCGGCTAATGCCTGGATGGCCTACGGCATGGCCGACGTGGTCGGCCTGCGCCAGATGCTGGAGCAGTCGGAAGCCGGCGAGACGCACCGCCGCGTCGAGCGCTCCAAGCTGGAGGCGCTGCTGGGCTTCTGCGAGACGGCGACCTGCCGCCGCCAGGTGCTGCTGAACTACTTCGGTGAGCACAGGGGCGAGCCGTGCGGCAACTGCGACACTTGTCTGGAGCCGGTCGAGAGCTGGGACGGCACCGTGGCGGCGCAGAAGGCGCTGAGCGCGGTCTACCGCACCGGGCAGCGCTACGGCGCCGGGCATCTGGTGGACGTGCTGCTGGGCAACGCCACCGACAAGGTCGCGCAGCAGCACCATGACAAGCTGAAGACCTTCGGCGTCGGCAAGGACCTGTCCAAGGCCGAGTGGCAGTCGGTGTTCCGCCAGCTCGTCGCCGCCGGGCTGCTGACCGTGGACATGGAAGGCTTCGGCGGCTTCCGCCTGACCGACGCCGGCGTGGCGGTCATCAAGGGCCAGCGGGCGGTGCAGTTGCGCAAAGACCCCGTCGTCGAGCGCCGCCGGTCGGTGCACGACGCCATGCGCCGGCATGTCGGGCGCGGCGCACCGGGCGGCCGTTCGGGAGAAGGGGTGTCGCGCGGCAGTGCACGGGGCGCGCTCAGCCCGGCGGACGATGCGCTGTGGCACGCGTTGAAGGCCTGCCGGCTGGAGCTGGCGCGCGACCAAGGCGTGCCGCCCTACGTGATCTTCCACGACTCGACACTGCTAGAAATGGTCGACCAGCGGCCGCTGGACCGGCAATCGTTCTCACGCCTGCCCGGCGTGGGGGCGCGGAAGCTGGATCTGTACGCGGAGTCGTTTCTGGAGGTCATCCACCGGTATACATGACCTAACCCCCTCCCCTCCGGGGAGAGAGTGGCCCGAATTCTTCCCTGCTCGACCATTCCTCAGCTCAACTGTTATACCGTCGCCGCTTCGGCAGAAGGGCCCCGTTCGCCTTTGAGGGGGACCAGGATGCTTGAGGAGTTCAACACGGCCGAGATCGACACCGGCGAAACCAGCATCTTTGTGCGCTGGTTGGGATTCGGACCGGCGATCCTGCTGCTGCACGGATTTCCGCAAACACACCTGATGTGGCGAAGCGTGGCGCCCATGTTGGCACGTCGCTTCACAGTGATTTGCGCCGATCTCCGTGGCTATGGCCGGAGTGGCTGTCCCTCCTCCACACAGGATCATGCCGCGTACTCGAAGCGCGCCATGGCGCGTGACATGGTCGCCGTCATGGCGCAGTTGGGCTTTCCGACCTTCTCTGTCGCCGGGCACGACCGTGGCGGCCGCGTCGCCTATCGGCTTGCTCTTGATCATCCCAGGCATGTCGAGCGGCTCGCCGTACTCGATATTCTGCCCACTGGAGATGTGTGGGAGCGTGCGGATGCGAGATTTGCGACAGCCTACTGGCCTTGGTCGCTTTTGGCGCAACCGGAACCGCTGCCTGAGCGCCTCCTGTCTGCAGCTCCCGATGCGATCATCGACGACGCGCTTGGCGGCTGGGGGTCGCCGCCCGGGGCTTTCGACCCCGAGGTACGAGCGGCCTACATCCACGCGCTGAGCGATTCCGCACACGTTCATGCCATCTGCGAGGAATACCGGGCGGGGGCAACCCTCGACCGCGAACATGATGAAGCAGACCGTCAAGCCGGTCGGCGCATCGCTTGCCCTGTCCTCGCGCTCTGGAGCGGCCGAGGACCGCTTGAGAACTGGTACGCGGAAGCGGGAGGGCCTCTGACGCTTTGGCGGGCATGGGCGAACGACGTTCAGGGCCATCCGCTGAACGCAGGTCACTTCTTTCCTGAAGAGATCCCGGACGAAACAGCCAACATTTTGGGCCACTTCTTCGCGGCGGCCTCCTGACGCGATCGCCCCGGGGTGCCTTTCGTCCGTTTGTGGGTTGCCTCACAGACATAATGGTTCGGCCAGTGGCACCGTTGCGGGAAATCTGCTCTGGAATTGCCGAGCGTCCGCAAAAAGGAGGACCGAATGCACCGGACCATCCTGTCCAGCCACCCCGACCCGCGTGTTCGTCGGGTAGCCGCCAAGGCCGGTCCGGCGCGCGCTCAAATGGTGGTCACCATAGCGCGCATGATCTGGAGTGGACTGATACGGACGGCGCCTGAAGGCTTCGTCCGTATCACCCTCTCGATCAATGCCTTTGGCATTGATCTGCCGGGTTTGACGGTCGGCGGGCACTGGAAGTGATCATCCGCCGACCGTATGAGGCGTCTTCCGGAGCGTGTCAGGGGAGGAGCCCGCACGCCGGGATCACCGGCAATCGCCCGTATCCGCCGAAATCCATACGTGAGACTCGGCCGTTCAGTCGAGCGTTCGGGCTGTGAGTCCTCTTCGACTGAATGTGTTTAAGCACTAAGCCTCCCCTTCGGGGAGAGGGAACTTCGTTTGACCTTCACGTCAACCCGCGCTATCCGTCCCTGATTCCAACCAGGGTTAGGGACAAGCCACCCATGACCGCCGTCACCCAAGACCGGGTGCTGGACGTCCACGAGCGTCCGGCGCCGGCCACCTTCGTCCTGCTCAGCCTGCAGCACCTGTTCGCCATGTTCGGCGCCAACGTGCTGGTGCCGATCCTCACCGGGCTCGACCCGGCGGTCGGCCTCGTGTCTTCAGGGCTGGGCACGCTGATCTATCTCGGCTTCACCAAGTGGCGGCTGCCGGCCTATCTCGGCTCGTCCTTCGCCTTCATCGGGCCGATCCTCACCGCCACCGCCATCGGCGGTACCGGCGGCGCGCTGATCGGCGCCTGCGCGGCGGGTGCCGTCTATGTGCTGGTCGCCTTCCTGATCAAGGGCTTCGGCGTGCGCTGGCTGCTCGCCATCCTGCCGCCCATCGTCATCGGGCCGGTGATCGTAGTGATCGGCCTGGGCCTCGCGTCGGTGGCCGTGGGCATGGCGCAGAACACCGCGGGCGGCGGTGCGTACAGCCTGCCGCACTTCCTGATCGCGCTGTTCACGCTGGGCAGCATCTTCGTCTACTCCATCGTGCTGCGCGGCTTCTTCACGGTGGTGCCGATCCTGCTGGGCATCATCACCGGCTATCTGGGGGCGCTCGCCGCCGGGCTGGTGGACTTCGCCCCCGTCGCCAACGCGCCGTGGTTCCAGGTGCCGAACTTCCACTTCCTGTTCTCGAACATGAAGGAAGGCGCCTCGGCCATCGCCATGATCCTGATGATCGCCCCTGTGGCGCTGGTCACCATCGCCGAGCACATCGGCGGCCAGATCGTGCTGAGCCGCGTGGTGGGCCGCAACTTCATCAAGGATCCGGGCCTGCACCGCTCGATCCTCGGCGACGGCGTGGCGACCATGGTCGCCGGCGCCATCGGCGGCCCGCCGGCCACCACCTACGGCGAGAACATCGGCGTGCTGGCGGTGACGCGCATCTTCAGCGTCTGGGTCATCGCCGGTGCCGCGACCATGGCGATCATCCTGGGTTTCGTCGGAAAGCTGTCGGCCTTCCTGTCGACGATCCCAACCGCCGTCATGGGCGGTGTGTCCATTGCGCTGTTCGGCGTGATCGCCTCGTCGGGCATCCGCACGCTGATCGAGGGCAAGGTCGACCTGGGCGACAAGCGCAACCTGCTGATCTCCTCCACCATCCTGGTGATCGGGATCGGCGGCGCGTCGCTCAAGTTCGGCGACGGCGGTTTCGTGGTGTCGTCGATGGCGCTGTCGGCGCTGCTGGGCGTGCTGCTGAACGCCGTGCTGCCGGGCCGCGGTACGGGTGCCGAGGCGGAGGAGATCCTGTCGTCCACCCACGTGTAGGGGTGGACGAGCGCGCTCAGTGGTGCAGGCCGAAGAGCCGGCCGCTGAGCGCGACGTCGGCGTTGAAGCCCTCGGCAACGCGATCGTCGCCGCCGGACGCGAGGCAGAGCGTCACATTGATCGCCGCGAGGATCGCCTGATCGATCTGATCGGGCAGCGCGTTGTAGCGCTTGATGGCGGAAAGGGCGCGGGAAACGGACTGGGCCATAACGCGGTCTCCATCGGCACCTCCCGCAGCCTTACGGCCAAGACCAAGTATCCGCAGGAGAAGCGCAACCATATTTCCTGCGCAATCTCTCTCCGAATCCCTTAAGCATCAGTAAATGGCAAATCCGTCCTATCGATATACCTCTTTATTGCAAAAAGAGACTTATCTGTTTACTATGGCCTTCCTCTGGATCAGCCGCCGAGGTTGACGATCTCCACCCGGCGATTGGCGGCGGCGCGCGGGTTGATGCGGTCGATGGGCTCGCGCTTGCCCATGCCGACGGCTTCCAGCCGGTCGGCGGCGATGCGGTGGCGGCGGACCAGATAGTCCTTCACCGCGGCGGCGCGGCGGCGCGACAGCTCCAGGTTCTTGGCGTCGGAACCGACGCCGTCGGTGTGGCCGACGATGCGGAAGGTGGCGCCGGCGGCGTCCCGGGCGCTCATCACCGCTGCCACGCGGTCGAGCACTGCGCGCGATTCCGGCCGGATGCCGGCGGAGGCGAAGTCGAAGTTGATGAGGAACGCTGCCTTGCGCCCCGGCGTGGCGGGTGGTGCCACCGGGGCGGCGATCTCCGGCGCCGAGCGCGCCGCGGCGGGTGGCGCCAGCGGAGCGGCGGGTGCCGCGGGGATCACCACCGGAGCCGGCGGGCAGCCGGCCGGCGCTACGCCGAGTAGCGCACGGGAGATCTCGCATTCGCTGGGATTGGTGCCGAGCATGACCGGCGCCTCGGCGGCGCAGGTACCGGTCGCCCACAGCGCCAGCGCCACCATCCATCCCATCGTGCGCATCATGCCCTCCCGCTTTCGGCCGGCAGCATTGTCGGTCAAGCCCCAGATACGGTCAAACGGAGCAACTCTGTTGCGCGTACCGGCTGTAGCTTGATGCAGTCGTGCCTGTTACCATCCGCCATCCGTACGAAACGGCAAGACGATGGGAGGATGCCGAATGAAATCGATGAAGGCGCTGTTCGCCGGCCTGGCGCTGGCCACGCTGATTCTGCCGGGCGCCGTGATGGCCGCCGAGTACAAGGCGGAGTACAAGCTGTCCACCGTGCTGGGCAAGCCGTTCCCCTGGGGCGTGGCCGGCGACCGCTGGGCCGAGCTGGTGAAGGAGAAGACGGGCGGGCGCATCAACATCAAGATGTATCCCGGCACCTCGCTGGTGAACGGCGACCAGACCAAGGAATTCACGGCGTTGCGCCAGGGGGTCATCGACCTCGCCATCGGCTCGACCATCAACTGGTCGCCGCAGGTGAAGGAGTTGAATCTTTTCTCGATGCCGTTCCTGATGCCCGACCACAAGGCGCTCGACGCGCTGACGCAGGGCCCGGTCGGCAAGCGGCTCTTCGACCTGCTGGCGACCAAGGACGTGGTGCCGGTGGCCTGGGGCGAGAACGGCTTCCGCGAAGTGTCCAACTCCAAGCGCCCGATCCGCACGCCGGAAGACCTGAAGGGCCTGAAGATCCGCGTCGTCGGCTCGCCACTGTTCCTCGACACCTTCACCGCGCTCGGCGCCAACCCGACGCAGATGAGCTGGGCCGACGCGCAGCCGGCGCTGTCCACCGGCGCCGTGGACGGCCAGGAGAACCCGCTGGCGGTGTTCACCGCCGCCAAGCTGCCGACGCTCGGCCAGAAGAACCTGACGCTGTGGGGCTACGTCGCCGACCCGCTGATCTTCGTGGTCAACAAGGAGATCTGGAACTCCTGGTCCAAGGAGGACCAGGAAGCGGTGCGCGCGGCGGCCGTGCAGGCCGGCCAGGAATGCATCGCGCTGTCGCGCAAGGGCATCACCGCGCAGGACGACAGCCTGATCAAGGAGATCCGGGCGCAGGGCGTCGAGGTGGTGCAGCTGACGCCCGAGCAGCAGAAGGCCTTCCAGACGGCGACCCGCCCAGTCTTCGACAAGTGGGCCAAGCAGATCGGTCCTGAGCTGGTCAAGCTGGCCGAAGATTCCATCGCCAACCGGAAGTAACGGCTGCACTGCCCCCTCCCCGGCCCTCCCCCTCTTCGAGGGGGAGGGTGCCTTTATCCCCTCCACCGCGATAGCGGGGGAGGGTTAGGGAGGGGGCAAGACTACCCCCTTCATCGAGCGCCCCTATGAGTTCCGATCTTCTCGAAGCCGGGCTGGAAACGGCCCCACCCAAGACCCTTGTGCCGGTCACCATCGAGCGCGCGTTGTCCGCGCTCGCCATGGCGGCGCTGTGCGTCATTACCTTCGCCAACGTGCTGGCGCGCTATCTTACCGACTACTCCTTCGCCTTCACCGAGGAGTACTCGATCTTCCTGATGGTGGTGATGACCATGCTGGGCTCCTCGGTGGCCGCCGCCGCCGACCGGCACATTCGCATCACCTTCCTGGTCGACCGCCTACCGCCCGCCCTGCGCCGCGCCGCAGAAGCCGTCGCTTGGGGCGCCGCGCTGGTGATGTTCGGCTTTCTGATCTGGTACGGCGCTCGGCTCACCTACGACCAGTGGCGCTTCGAGGAGACCTCGCCGGGCCTCGGCAACCCGCAGTGGATCTACACGGTGTGGATGCCGCTGCTGTCGGTGGTGGTCGCGTTGCGCGTCCTCGGCCGCATCGTCCGCTCATTGCGGGGAGGCGCCTGAGCCATGGCGATGACCCTGCTGTTCCTGGGCTTCCTGGTGCTGATGATGCTGGGAACGCCGCTCGGCGTGGCGCTGGGGTTGGCCGGCACGCTGGCGATCGGCGAGGCCGGCCTGGGCATCCTGTCGGTGCCGACCAACGTCTACGCCGGCATCGCCAAGTACCCGCTGCTCGCCATCCCCGTGTTCATCCTGGCCGGCCTGATCTTCGAGCGCGCCGGGGTCGCCAAGCAGATGGTGACCTTCGCCTCCTCCATCGTGGGGGCGAAGAACGGCGGGCTGGCCGTGGTGGCGATCCTGGTGTGCATGGTGATGGGCGGCATTTCCGGCTCCGGCCCCGCCGATGCGGCGGCGGTCGCCACGGTGATGATCCCCAGCATGCGCAAGGCCGGCTACCCGCGCGAGTTCTCGGCCAGCGTCATCGCCTCGGCCGCCGCGACGGCGATCCTGATCCCGCCGTCGGTGGCGTTCATCATCTACTCGGTGCTGGTGCCGCAGGCATCGGTGCCGGCACTGTTCGCCGCCGGGCTGTTCCCGGGCATCCTCGCCGGCCTGTCGCTGATGGTGCCGACCGTCTGGCTATCGCGCAAGCACGGCTTCGGGATGGTCGACGCCGGGCCACGCCCGCCTTTCTGGGCCAGCCTGCGCGCGGCGATCTGGGGGCTGCTGGCACCGGTCATCATTCTGGGCGGCCTGCGCGCCGGCATCTTCACGCCGACCGAGGCGGCGGTGGTCGCGGTGTTCTACGGCTTCGCGGTGGGCGTGTTCGTCTACCGCACGCTGACTTGGCGCATGGTCTACGAGGTGATGGCGGAAGCCGCGGAGATGTCGGCGGTGGTGCTGCTCATCATCGCGCTGGCCAGCATCTTCGCCTGGGCCGGCTCCACCCTGGGCGCCTTCGACCGGGTGGCCGCGGCGGCGGTGGCCGCCACCGGCAACGAGGTGATGGTCCTGCTGCTGATGAATCTGGCGCTGCTGGGCCTGGGCATGCTGCTGGACGCGGTGTCGATCTTCCTGATCCTGCTGCCGCTGCTCACTCCCATCATGGCCGCATTCAAATGGGACCCGGTGTGGTTCGGCGTCATGCTGACCACCAACCTCGCCATCGGCCAATTCACCCCGCCCATGGCCGTCAACCTGATGGTCACCACGCGCGTCGCCGGCATCACCATGGAATCGACGGTGCGCTGGGTGCTGTGGATGGTGCTGGCGATGCTGGGAGCGCTGGCGCTGATCGTCGCCTTCCCAGAGATCTCGCTCTGGCTGCCGCGACGGCTGGGGTACGTGTAACCCGACAGGCAGGCAAGCGCTATGGCTTGCCGATCCTGCGCGTCGCCAGCACGATGCCGATCGCGATGAGGACGATGCCGGCCGCGTGGAACCACTGCGGCCGCTCGCCCAGGAAGAGGATGGCGAGGATGCTGCCGAACACCGGGATCAGGTGGATCGACAGGCCCGTGCGGTTGGCGCCGAGCAGCAGGACCGCACGGTTGAAGCAGATGTAGGCGAGGATCGACGCGAACACCGCCACATAGCCGATGGACGCCAGCGACGTGACATTGATCGCCAGCGGACGCCCCTGCACTGCCTCCATCAGCATGAAGGGCAGCAGCATCAAGGCGCCCAGCAGGAACGTCACGACGATGAAGCTGAAGCCGTGCACGTTCGGCCGGCGGCGCAGCAGGGCGGTGTAGGCGGCATAGCTGGTGACCGCCGCGAAGATCCAGAGATCGCCGGAATTGAAGCGCAGGCCGGCCAGCGCCGTGGGATCGCCGCGCGACACCAGCGTGAGTGTCCCGGCCAGCGACACCGCTATGCCCAGCGCCTGGAGCCACGTCACCGTGTCGCGGAAGAACAGGAAGCTTATGCCGACGATCAGAACCGGCATGACCGACTGGATCATCACCCCGTTGAGCGCGGTGGTGGTGGCGAGCCCGATGTATGCGAAGGTGTTGAAGACGGCGATGCCGACAGCGGACAGCAGCAGCACGATCCGCCAATGGCGCACCAGCACCGGCAGGTCGTGCCGCAGGTGCGGCCAGGCGAAGGGCAGCAGGATCAGCGCCCCCACGACCCAGCGCCAAAAGGCGAGCGCCACCGGGGGCACCGCGCCGGCAACGGCACGGCCGAGCACGAAGTTGCCCGCCCAGAACAGCGGCGGCAGCATCAGCAGCAGCCATGGCCGGTCGAGCGCCCGGACGCGACTGTCCGCCGCAGGCACCTCGGTCATCCGCGCCGGGGGCTGCGGAAGCCCCGGTCGGCGCCGTCGCGCGGCGCGCCGGCACGATCCCCACCCCGGTCTCCACGGAAGCCACCGCGGTCGCCGCGGCCCTCGGCATGCTTCGGCGGGGCCTTGAGGTCGGCCTCCAGCTCGGCGATTCGCTTCACCAGCGCCTCGCGGATGGCAGGGGCGGCGTGGCTCTTCAGGCTGGCGAACTGCTCCTTGAGTTCGCGCAGCGCGCGCTCCTTCTGCTCGCGGGTGCGCTTGATGGCGACGTTGTCGGAGTGCTGGCCGTCGAAGGCACGCATGAGTCTCTCACGGGCTGATGGGAACGGGCCCACCTGATACCGGTTCGGCCGGTCCCGGCGCAAGCCTTACGCAAACGAGGTAGCGCGCTACGACGCGACAAGACATCTTCTCTCCGCCCGCCCAGGACCGATCAGCACGAGAGATAGGGGATGTCCGAAGTTCTTGAACACCACGAGAAGGCCCACGAGGCGACGCACGGCCACCATCCCAGCAACCGCAGCATCGGCCTGATGATCGCCCTTCTGGCAGCGCTGCTCGCCATTTCCGAGGCGACCGGCAAGAGCGCCCAGACCGAAGCGCTGAACCGCAACGTCGAGGCGCCCAACCTCTGGGCCTTCTTCCAGGCCAAGACGATCCGCATGACCACCATGCGCACCGCCGCCGAGGCGGCGAAGCTGGAGCGGGATTGAAGCCGTATTCCGGATCACCAACGATGCCGCCACCGTGAAGGCCCTGCGCCAGGCCTTCGGAACGGTCGACAATGTCGATCTGTGGACCGGCGGACTGTCGGAGAAGCATGCGCCCGGTGCCGTGGTCGGCCCGACGTTCCAGACGATCATCGCCGACCAGTTCGAAGCTCTACGCGACGGCGACCGGTATTGGTACGAGAACCAGGGGTTCGACCCGAAGACGCTGAAGATGATCGAGAACACGCGCCTCAGCGACATCATCGAGCGCAACACCGAAACGGAGCACATCCAGGACGACACCTTCGTCTTCTTCGAGCGGCGCACCTCCGAAGCCGAACCGGAACATCCCGAAGCTCCACAACTGGTGATCGGCGCGGACGGCCAGGACACGCTGACCGGCGGGCCGAAGGGCGACATGCTGGTGGCCGGCCAAGGGGAGCAAAGGATGACTGGAGGAGGGGGTGATGACCTTTTCGTCTTCTCCGATGCGGACAGCAAGGTGACGGTCGTCGATTTCCAGCCGGGCCACGACGTGCTGGAGTTCGATCTTGGGGAGGATCTCAGCTTCGCGGACGCCGTCATCGAGCCCAAGGACGGGCACGCCGTGGTCAAGCTGGCCGGAGCGCGCACCGAGTTGCTGGACGTGCAGCCGTGCCAACTGAAAGCCGAGAATTTTCTCTTCAAAAGCTGAGGCCTGGCCTCTCCGCAACGTTCTGCGGGTGGCGAGCGGCGGGGCTGGCGAAAGCCGGCCCCGCCGCCAAATCTTTGTTCAAGAGAGATGGACTGCGGTGGAGGGCCGCCATGCGGACCCGCACCAAATATGCTTTGGCAGGCGCCATCCTGACCCCGCTTGCCGCTGTGTTCGGCCTGAGTGCGTTGATCATCACTACCATGATCCTCTCCGCGCTGGTGACGCCCACCGGCGCCGCCATCCTGCTCTTCCTCTCCATCTCCGCGGGGCTCGGGTGGTTCATCGGCCGGTCACGAGGAGCCCTGGCGGAAAAGAAGGCCGAAAACCGGTATGAGCACATGGGCAGGAGACGCCGTTACACCGCCCTGCCATCATCCCCCGACAGGCCGACGCAGCACTCCGGCCAACCCGTCCCTGCCGAACCCAGGCCGGAAGAGCGCCCGCGCAGCATGCAGGAGATTGCGGACGATCTGTTCAGGGATGAACCGTGAGGCCCTGCCCGATCGTGCGAACGCCCGGAGCCGGCGTGGTGCCCGGGAACAAGCCCGGCCGGATCGGGGCCAACCCACTGATCAAACTCTGACAGCGCCCTCGGGCCGGACATGGAAAGGCCCCGAAACCTGCTCGGTTTCAGGGCCTTAGGGTGGTGCCGCAACAGGGATTCGAACCCCGGACCTACTGATTACGAATCAGTTGCTCTACCCCTGAGCTACTGCGGCGTCGGGCGGCGAACATAGCGACCATGGATGGGCATTGCAAGAGGCTCGTTAGCCGTGCCCGGCACGCTTCCCCTTTGCCCGTTAACATTTTCTGCACCGATAATAAGCACCCTAACCAAAAGAGAACTCCTTACCAGGGAAGGGATACCCCCATGAACGCCCGAACTTCGCTGGCTGAACTTGGTACCCGACGCTTGGGCGTTCGCGCGAAGCTGCTCTTGGCCTTCGCGGGAATCGCCGGGATGACCGTTGCCGCCAGCCTCGTCGGCCTCCTGTCGTTCTCGGCGGTGGAAGCGCCGATGGCGCGCATCGTGCGCGTGAACCTGCCGGAGATGGCGCTCGCCAAGCGCCTGTCGACCGAAAGCAGCAGCGTCGCCGCCGCCGCCCCCACGCTGGAATCCGCCGACACCCAGAAGCGCCGGCAGGAACTGGCGGACTCCATCCTGGCGCGTGGGCGCGGGCTCATCGGATTGGTGGACGACCTGGCGCGCACCCGCGCCAACGACCCGCTGCTGGGCCAGGTCAAGGCACAGGCGCAGGCGATGATCGCCACGCTGGAGCGGCAGAACGCGGCGCTCACCCGCCGCATCGACGTGCGCGACCGGCGCGACGCGGCACTGGGCGATCTGGCCAAGACTCACGAATCGTTCCTGGCGGCGCTGGACCCGCTGGTCGAGGCGGCCGGCCAGTCGCTGCGCGCCAGCGGCGACACGTTGCTCACCTTCACGACGACCGAGCTGGAAGGCATGGACAAGGCGCTGGGCGATCTGATCACCGTCTATGAGATCCGCGCCAGCGTCGCCGCCTTGGCCGACGCCGCGGATCGTGCTGCCGGGGCCGCCGACCTCGGCCAGCTCATCGGCTTCAACCAGGAGGCGATCCGCGCCGCCTCGACCCTGTTCGCGCTGCTCACCACCCCGTCGGAGTGGACCGGCGGCGAGGCGATGAAGACCCGCGTCGAGGAGCTCTACAAGCTCGTGGACGGCCCCGACGGGCCTTTCAAGGCCCGCCAGGAGGCTTTGCGCAAGGACATCAGCCTGATCGAGCGCAACGCACACATCACCCGCGCCCAGGAGAGCGGCGCCGCCATCCTGGCGCAGTCCAAGGATATCCTCGGCGAATTCGACTCCCTGATCACGCTCGCCCGCGGCCGCATCAAGATCGCCATCGACACGGTGCTGACGCAGACCACGGACTCGCTGAACGAGGTTGTGGACGTCGGTCTGCCGGAGCTCCGTGCCTATCTGGAACTGGCGGCGGCCGGCAACCTGCTGACCGGCACGCTCAACGAGGCAGCGCAGGCCCTCGACGCCCAGCGCGTCACCGTGCTGCGCGCGCGTTTCGAGGACGCGTCGACCGCCGTCCTCGGCCGGCTGCAGGCCATCGGTCCCAAGGCCGCGGAGAGCGGGCTCGACAAGATCGTCGAACGACTGGTCGGCTTCGGCAAGGGCGAGGCCAGCCTGTTCGAGCTGCGCCTGGCCGAGCTGACCGCCCAGGCCGAGGGTGCCAAGGTGCTGAACGAGAACCGCACGCTGGCCGCCCAGCTCTCCAAGACCGTGGAGGACCAGGTGGCCGCCATGCAGGCGGAGACCGACCGCGCCGCCGCCGAGGCCGAAGCAGCCATCAGCCAGGGCCGGACGTGGCTGATCGTCTTTGCGGTGGGCAGCCTGGCGGGCGCCGTGCTGCTGGCGTGGTTCACCGCCGGGCGGACCATCGTCGCGCGCATCCAGCGTCTGGCCGAGGCCATGCGCACCATCGCCGACGGCAATCTCGACGCGCCGATCCCGCAGGGCGGCTCGGACGAGATCAGCGACATGGCCGACGCGCTGGTCGTGTTCCGCGACACCGCGCGCCAAGCCGCCGAGGCCACCGCCCGCACCGAGGCGGAGCGCGCCCGCGCCGCCGAGGAGCGCCGGCGCATGCTGCTGGAGATGGCCGACAGCTTCGAGGCCGGGGTGCGCAGCGTGCTGGACCGCGTCTCGCGCGCCGCCGCCGACATGCACGAGGTGGCCCAACGCATGACCCGCACCGCCGAGCAGACCACCGGCGAGGCGGCGACCGCCGCGGCCACCTCGCAGCAGGCCGCCGGCAGCGTCGAGGCGGTGGCCGCCGCCACCGAGCAGCTCTCCGCCTCGATCCAGGAGATCGGCCAGCAGGTCACCAACTCCAGCCGCATCGCCCGCCAGGCCGCCTCCGACGCCGAGAAGACCGACCACACCGTGGAAGGCTTGGCCGAGGCGGCGCAGAAGATCGGCGAGGTGGTGCAGCTCATCTCCGACATCGCCAGCCAGACCAACCTGCTGGCACTGAACGCCACCATCGAGGCCGCCCGCGCCGGCGACGCCGGCAAGGGCTTCGCGGTGGTGGCCAGCGAGGTGAAGAACCTCGCCACGCAGACGGCGAAGGCCACCGAGGACATCTCCACCCAGATCGCCGCCATGCAGACGGCGACCCAGGAATCGGTGAGCGCCATCCGGTCCATCGCCGGCACGATCCGGGAGATCAACGACATCGCAGCCGGCATCGCCGCCGCCGTCGAGGAACAGAGCGCCGCCACCCGCGAGATCGCCCGCAACGTCGGCGAGGCGGCCGACGGCACCCGTCACGTGCGCGAGAACATCGACACGGTGGCCCGCGCTGCGGCCGACGCCGGCCAGTCGGCGCACAAGGTGCTGGACGCCTCCTCCACCGTGGCCGACGAGGTGCGCACGCTGGGCAGCCAGGTGAACCAGTTCGTCACCCACATGCGGGCGGGGTGAGGAAGCTAAGACTTAAGTCCCTCCCCCGGCTCCGCCGGGGGAGGTTAGGAGGGGGCAAGGTCTTCCCGGGCCGGGCGAATGGAACACTGTGAAACACTATGCAACACTGTGCAGGGGGTGTTCAGTTCACGCAGTCCCGTCCAGGCGCATTTCAAGCGATTTAGGATCGAGATCCTAGAGGAAAACGCCGGCAAAGGCAAGCCACTTTCGATTCCCGAGCAGACCTTGCCCCCACCCTTCCCGCTTCGCGGGTCCCTTCCCTCCCCCGCCTGAGGCGGGGGAGGAACTTGATATGTTACCCGCCCCCCGCCCCGTCCCGGTCGTTCCAGCCCCACTGCTCCCAGCTGTTGTCCAGGAACGCGGCGAAGCGGTCGCCGTCGGGGAGGCCCTCGCAGGCGACCATGGACGGCATCACCCAATGTGCGCCGCGCGTCCACCACAGGCTGGGGCGGTCGGGGAGAGCGCCGACCATGGCCTCGATCTGGGCGCGGTGCACCGGATTCACGCCGCTGAACACCGCCGGGGGGCGGCCGAGAAAGGTCATCTCGCCGGTCAGGAGGTCCGGGTCGGTGCCGCCGCTGTGGCAGGCCTCCAGGGCCAGTTCCTCGGCACGGGCGAACCAGGGGGACGCCAGATAGGGGACGCTGGCGAGGTCCATGGCCGCGGGCAGCGAGCCAGCGATCACGAAGGGGTAGAGGCGGCCGACGCGGTCGGCGCTGGGCACCAGCACGCCGGCCACAGGCAGCGCGCCGCAAACATCGGCGGACAGGGCGAAGCGCCACACCGGGCTGGCGGAGAACAGCCGCTCCCACGCAGCACCGATGCGCCCGCGGCTGGCCGCCAGGGCGGCCTGCAGCCACGCGTCGAACGGTTTGACGAAGCCGCGCGGCAGGTTGTGCGCGACGAAGTCGCCGCGCGCCGGCAGCTTGCCGTGGAAGCCGGGGCCGAAGCCGCCAACGGTCGAATCTGCCGTTATAGAGGGGGCCGTCATAGCGGAGCCTGTGGGCGGGGCACGGGCTGGTTCAGCACCTCGCGCACGCGCTCCAGAAGCATGTCGTCGGCCGGCACCGGGGCGAAGCCCACCGCGAACAGCGCGGCGAGGTGCTCACCGAGCGCGCGGCGGCGGTCCTCGTTGGCGGTGCCCGGCAGCGTGCGCTGCCAGTCGGCGGCCATCCACTCGTTGACCGCGGCGACGTCCAGCGGCTCCCGCCCGCTCAGCATCAGGTAGGCGCGCAGACACAGGCGGAGCTGGTCCGGCCGGGCCCAGTTGGTGCGCAACTGCTCCTCCAGCCGCAGCACGATGCGCGACAGGAAGATGCTGCGCAGCGCCCGGCGATAGGCGCCGTCGGCCAAGCGGCCCAGGCGGTCGCCCTGGTAGAGGCCGCCGCCCAGCTCCAGCGGCGCCCCTGGCCTCTGGTCGGCGTAGCCGGTGGGGATGGCGCGCAACGCGTCGAGCGCCGGCAGCACCGCGGCGAAGTCGGTGTCGTCCACCCGGCCGAGCGAGCGCGGTGGCGTGTCCAGCGCCTTCAGCGCCTGCGCCGCCTGGATCCCGGCGGCCTCAACCCGGCTCACCAGCTCCACGTTGCCGGCGTGGCTGCGCGCCCAGAACACCGCCAGCGCCAGCGCCGCCGCCAGCGTGCCGCCGATCAGCACGGCGCTGCGCCGGCGCCGGGCGCGCTCCAGCACCTCGTCGACGCCGGCCAGGTTGGCCTCGGCAAACACCAGTTCGCGGAACAGGCGCTCCAGGAAGAAGCTCTGCTTGGCCGTGTGCTCGTCCTCGCCACCGGGGTGGCCGGCACCGAAACCGGCGAAGGGGGCGGCCAGACGGTCCACCGCCACCCCGCCCTGCGTCGCCGAGGTGAAGTAGACGCCGCGCAGCAGCAGCGGCTGGTCGTTCGGGCCGGGGGAGAACGCCGTCTCCAGCAGGTCGGCCAGCGGCGCCTCCAGGGACGCCATCTGCAGCGGGAAGGTGAAGTTGAGGCTGCGCCGCTCGACGTCGGGTTCCTGGTGCAGGCGCTCCAGCAGGCGCTCGTCGAGGCGGCGCAGCAGCGCCAGGAAGCTGTCGCGGAACCACCCCGCCGGACCCAGCCCGTTCGGCCCGTCGCCCAGCGGGAAGGTCATGCCCCAGACCTGGCAGCGCTCCTCCGGCGTCAGGGTGTCGAAGAAGCCGGTGAAGCCGGTGACCAGGTCGGCCTTGGTGCACACGACGTAGACCGGAAAGCGCACGCCCAACTGCCGGCGCAGCTCCTGCAGGCGCTGGCGGATGGTGAAGGCGTGCGCCCGGCGCTCCGCCTCGGTCCAGGAGGCCAGGTCGGCGAGGCTGACGGTGATCAGCACGCCGTTGATGGGCTGGCGCGGGCGGTGCTCCTTCAGCAGCTCCAGGAGGCCGGCCCAGACGCGGGAGTCCACGGCGTGGCGGCTGTCCTGCGTGGTGTAGCGCCCGGCGGTGTCGATCAGCACGGCGCGCTCGGTGAACCACCAGTCGCCGTGCCGGGTACCGCCCACCGCCAGCGGGAGCGCCTGCGCCCGCCCGTCCACCGGGAAACCGAGCGACGCCGAGGTCAGCGCCGTCGTCTTGCCCGAACCGGGCGCGCCGATCACCAGGTACCACGGCAACTGGTAGACGAAGCGCCCGCCCCAGCGCGCGCCGAAGCGCATGGTGCGCAGCCGCTCCAGCGCCTCGGACAACCGGTCCTGGAGGAGGCCGATCTCCTCCAGCGAGGCGCGGGCGTCGGGGTCGGAGGAGCCGGCCAGGGCGGCGACAAGGCGTTCGTTGGCGGCGCGCTCGCGCCGGTCGATGCGGCGGTTGGCGAGGCCCCAGGCGGCCAGGATCGCCGCAGCCAAGAGCAGGCGCGAGCCCGCCTCGTCCAGCGGGCGATGGCCGGCCAGCACCAGCAGCGGCGCCAGGAACCACGCCACCCCTGCGAGCGCCAAGGCGCCGGCCAGCGTCACCAGCCAGCGGGTGCGGGCGGTGCCGGTCAGGCGGGCCTTCAGGGAACGGCCCTTCGGCGGGCGGGGGGCGGACATGGCGGCCTAGCTCGGGTAGAAATGCAGGTCGACGCGCCGGTTGGCGGCGCGGTTGGTGGCGGAGGTGTTGGGCGCCAGCGGCTCGGCGTCGCCGCGCCCTTCGGAGGTCAGCCGGCCGGCGCCCAGGTGGCGGTCGAGGATGCGGCGCACGGCCTCCGCCTGCGCCTCGGTCAGCGCCTGCGGGGTGGCGAAGCGAACGCTGCGCGCGTGCAGGTCGTCGGTGTGGCCGACCACCACCACGTGGCCGCCGATGGGGGCCAGCGTCTGGCCGATGCGCTCGACCACCGCGCGATAGCGGGCGCGCAGCGTGTCGCTGCCGGCCGGGAACAGGTTGCCGCCGCGCACGCGCACCACCAGGGCGCCGTCCTCGGCGGGCAGCACCTCCACGTCGTTGGTGCTGATCTCCGGCGCCAGCGCCTGCTGGATGCGTGCCACCAGGGCCGGGCCGGCGTTGGGCGGCGGCGGGGGCGCCAGGCGAGCGATCTCGATGGGCCGCTCGGGCAGCAGGGTGGCGAGGCGGGCGGCCACCGGGTCCGCCTTCTCGGCCACCGAGCCGGCCAGGACGAGGAACAGCACGGTCAGCGCGGCGGCCGCCAGCGCCGCCGCCACCCAGGGCGGTATCACCGCGCCGATCGGCCGGAACCGCTCCGCCACGCCGCGCCAAGCCGGCGACAGGGCGCGGTCGGCGTGCACGCGTTCGCGCCGCAACAGGCGGTAGAGGTTGTCGCGCAGGTGGCTCAGGTCGTGGCTGCCGCGCGGGCGGTCGCGGAACTTGCCCTCGAAGCCCAGCGACAGGCAGGCGTAGAACAGCTCCAGCTCGCGCCGGTGCAGGTGCGGATGGGTGAGCATCACCTCGAGGAAGTCGAAGAAGCGCTCGGCCGCCCCGCGGGTGCGCTCCACCGTCGCCACCAGCCCCTCGCGCGCCCAGGCCGAGCGCGGGCCCCAGGGCGTGCCCAGCACCACGTCGTCCAGCGTGGCGCAGAGCGCGAAGCGGCCCACCCGGATCTCCTCCTGCGCGATGCCGGCCCCGGCGGCCGCCTGCTCGAAGCGGCGCACCTCGGCGATCAGGCGCTCGCGCAGGCCGTTGGGGTCATTGTGCGCCGGCAGGTCGCGCAGCCGGCCCGCCAGCTCCAGCAGCGGCGCCGCGGCGGCCAGCAGCGGGTTCCACGAGGCGCGCAGGAAGGCGCCGGCGGTCAGCTCCGCCAGCACGGGCGCAGCCGTGGCCGGCGCGCGCGCGGGGGCGGCCGCAGCCGCGCTGCGCTCCGCCACCGTGTGCTCCCCCACGATGCGCTCCGTCGTCCTGGCGAGAGACTCGTCCCGCACCGCGCCGCCCCTTCGATACCCCAATGTGGCTACGTATAGCAGCCTACCCCCTTGGGGTCACGCGGGGCGCGCGGCGCGTGCTGGAGCAAATCGCGGGTGACCGACATGATCGGCCACGCGAATCTACTCGTGATATCAAAAGGCTGGAGCAAATTCCGGTGCAAGTCGGCCCGGAATTTGCCCTAGGATGGGCGCATGCAGATCCGCGAAGAGACCCGCAACGGCATTCTCGTGCTGATACCCCGGGGCCGCATCGACAGCGGCACCTCCGCCGCCTTCGAGGCGCGGCTGGCACAGGCGGTGTCCGGCGGCAAGGCGACGGTGGTGATCGACCTGGCCGAGGTGACGGCGGTCGGCTCGGTCGGGCTGCGTTCCCTGCTGGTGGCGACGAAGGCGGCGCGCGCCGCCGGCAGCCGCATCGTGCTGGCCGGCCTGCCGGAGTCGGTCCGGCAGGCCTTCGTGGTCAGCGGCTTCAGCGGCCTGTTCGCCGTGCACCCGAATCTGGACGCGGCCATCCGCGCGCTGTCCGGCCATCAGACGAAGAAATAATCCACTCCCGGCGTCAGGCCGTGCAGCACCTGCCTTTCGTCCTGGAAGGCCGTGAGCTGCGAGCCGTCGCTGAAGGTGAAGACGCTCGCCCGCTCCGTCTCGCTGACCGAGAGCAGGTCGCCCGGCTGGTAGCCGACGAACTCGATGCGGTCGCCGAAGCCCTTGTCGAAGCCGAGGATGGTATCGGCGCCGAAACCGCCCGGCGTGCTCTCGAACAGGTAGCGGTCGGCGCCGTCGTCCGCACCGGTCCTGATCAGCTGGCCGTCGACCATGTAGTCGTTGCCGGGTCCCGGCAGGTACACGTCGTTGCCCGTGAAGTCGATGAGGCGGTCGTTCCCGGCGCCGCCCCTTAGGACGTCGTCGGTCTCGGAATCGTCACGGACGACGTCGTCCCCGGCCCCGCCGCACCCGGTATCGTTCCCGTGGGACATGCGGATGAAGTCGTTTCCAGCCTGACCGTAAATCAGATCGTTGCCGCCTGGTGACGGTGGCTCCATGAAGGGGTCCGTGAAGTCGTCGTAAATGGTGTCGTCTCCAGCACCACCCAGGATCCGGTCGCTTCCACCAAATCCGATGAGTTCGTCGGCGCCATCCATACCGTGGATGTCGTCGTTCCCTTGGGCTCCGGAGAGCGAGTCCGCGCTGTTGCGCCCCCTGATGAAGACCATGGTCGATTCCTCTCATGGTTAAGCAACGAATACGCCGGATTTCGATGCCGGCGCAGCCTTCAGTTGGCATCCAAGATGATCGCTCGACATTCAGCAGAAAAATGCCAAGAAAATCGAAGCATCATCTATCGACCTAACGCATCAATACACCCAGTATAATTCAAGCGCCTTGCAACAAGAGCACGATCATATCGGCACCAACAACAACCAACAAAAGGGCATTTGGATACCGATGTCATGAAGGGTAGCTCGGACTCTCACCCGGTCGACGCAGGCGAATCACTCCGGTTTTTCATCTCGCCCGCCGTCAGGGCTGGCCACGATGGATGGGCTGCGGGCGCACCGCTCCCAGGGTAATCGCTTGAAGGCTTCCATCGAGAAAAGCCTCTTCCCCCTCGCTCTCGGCGACTCCTTGAGCCGCCTGATGGGCGATGAATCACAGAGGCACGGAGACACAGGGATTGATTTGTCTCCGTGGTTCTCCGTGCCTCTGCGTCTCTGTGTTTATGCTTTATCGGCTTGTGGATTCGGGGCAGCATGCTCCTCTCCCATCGAGGGAGAGGGGCTTTCAAGCGATTGCCCTGGTACTACTCCTGGAGGGGGTCCGGACGCACGTTCGGCAACCTCAATCCAGCGTGCGGCTGGTCGGGTTGCCGATCATCGACAGGAACTCGCGCCGGGTCGAGGGGTCGGTGCGGAAGGCGCCCAGCATGCGGCTGGTCACCATGGTGACGCCCGTCTTGTGCACGCCGCGCGTGGTCATGCACTGGTGCTGCGCCTCGATGACCACGGCGACGCCCTCGGGCTGCAACACCTCGTCAATGGTGTTGGCGATCTGCGCGGTCATCTTCTCCTGGATCTGCAGGCGCTTGGCGTACGCCTCGACGAGGCGCGCCAGTTTGGAGATGCCGACCACGCGATGACGCGGCAGGTAGGCCACGTGCGCCTTGCCGATGATCGGCACCATGTGGTGCTCGCAGTAGGACTCCACGCGGATGTCGCGCAGCACGACCATCTCGTCGTAGCCGTCGATCTCCTCGAAGGTACGTTGGAGGATCTCGACGGGGTCGACGGCGTAGCCGGCGAAGAACTCCTCATAGGCGCGGGCGACGCGCTCGGGCGTGCCGAGCAGGCCTTCGCGCTCGGGATCGTCGCCGGCCCAGCGGATCAATGTGCGGATCGCCTCCTCGGCCTCGGCGCGGCTGGGCCGCTGAACCTCGAACGTGCCGCGGCGCGAAAGGCCGGGGCCACGGACGACGTTGTCGGCCTTCGGGGGATTCGAGGAAGCGGTCACGGGCACTGTCCTTCTCTGCTGCATCAAGCTGTAGCGGCGCCATATATACGTATGCCGGCTCACGCCGGATCACCGCGCACCGTCCGGAGGTAACCCTTCCACCCCCGGTTTCAACCCACGCCGCTGCAACCCTGATGCTCAGTTCAGCTGCCTGGGCTGATGCGGACTGTCCAACGAGAAGGCAGGAATGGCGACGTCGAAGGTCTCGCCGCGCTTGGTCTCCATCTGGTAGCTGCCGACCATGATGCCGGAAGGGGCCGCCAGCGGCGTGCCGCTGGTGTATTCGAAGGCCTCGCCCGGCTCCAGCACCGGCTGCTCGCCGACGACGCCGGGGCCACGCACCTCCTGCACGCGCCCGAAGCTGTCGGTGATCCGCCAGTAGCGGGTGCGCAGCTGCACCGTCTCGCGGCCTTCGTTCTCGATGCGCACGTGGTAGGCCCAGACATAGTGGTTCTCGGCCGGCACCGACTGGTCATCGAGGTACATGGGGTTCACGGTAATGCGGATGGAGCGGGTCATCTTGCTGTACATCGGCACCTCCCCGCCGCACGGCCAGCGGCGTTTCCTATAGAGAAAGAATAAGGATGCACTCGCCAGGGTGTCCAGGGGAGGCCCCCTGTTTCGATGCACAGGGGACACACCCGCCGCCGATTCGCGGAGGCGACTCGCCATGGTCCTCCGTCGGTCTCTTGCACCCCGCCCGGTCGGATGTTATATGCGAGGCCTTCTGCAACGGCTGACGAGCTCAAGCCATGCGGCGTCTGCACAGCCTTCGACTCCGACGACGGAGCCGCGCCCCGCGTTTCGCGGGTGTGGCCGTCCTTGGGTCGCGTGCAGAAGCCGGTGAGCCCGGCCGGACCTGATCCGGCCTCTCCCTCCCGGCGAAGGCGCGATCCGCACCTTCTCCATCTTCCCGCCGGGAGACCCCAGCCGATGATCATCACCCCTGAAGAGCCGCAGCACGCTGCCGCCATCGAGACCCTGCTCGACACCGCGTTCGGGCCCGACCGCCAGAAGAAGACCGCCTACCGGCTGCGCGACGGGGTCGCCCCGATCCCCGAGCTGTGCCTGGTGGCGCTCGGCCACGACGATCTGGGCAACGAGCGGCTGAAGGGGACGATCCGCTATTGGCCGGTGAGCATCGGCGGCATGACGCCGGCGCTGCTGCTGGGTCCCATCGCGGTGGACCCGGCGCTGCAGGGCAGCGGCCTGGGCAGCAAGCTGATCCGCATGACCCTGAACAAGGCGGCCGCCGCCGGCCACCGGGCCGTGCTACTGGTGGGCGACGCGCCGTACTATGAGCGGTTCGGCTTCACGCGGGCGTTGACGCAGAACCTCCAGTTCCCCGGCCCGGTCGACCTCGACCGCTTCCTGGGGCTGGAGCTGGTGCCCGGCGCCCTGGACGGCGTGTCCGGCATGGTCGGCCGCTGGCCGGCGGCGGCGGACGGGATGGAGGTGGCGGCTCCGACGGCCTCCGCCCCTCCTAAGGTGCTTCCGGCCGGCCGCGTCTGGCTCACCCGGCCGGCGTAGGAAGGCGCTGCGCCGGCAGGCGGGACGGGGACATGGGCGGATGCCCCATGCCATCGTCCGGCCCCGACACAGCTTGAAACCGTCGCCGGGACCGCATATAAACAGGGTGCGGCGCGGGTGTAGCTCAATGGTAGAGCAGAAGCTTCCCAAGCTTACGACGAGGGTTCGATTCCCTTCACCCGCTCCAACGCCTTCCCTAAAAAATCAGCGAATCAGTGCCGAGGCAGGATGCCGGTCGGTGCTTCGTTGTGCCCGATTCTGCCCCATGCTAGTTTACATCGGTGCTTACATGGGCAGTGTAAGCGGGCCGTAAGGCGGTGAGGCGAATCAACGCCCCCACGCAGAAAGCCCGTCTGGCGGCGTTGTAAGCGCCTCTCGTGTAAGCAGGGGAGTAACTCGCCAGGCCTGTGTCCGCCTTACCAAGACCCTCGTGGACGAGCTACAGCCGCCCGAGAAGGGGCAAGCCTTCATCTGGAATAGCGAGGTGCCCGGCTTTGCCGTACGTGCCACCGCCAGCGGCGCCAAGGCGTGGATCGTCCAGATGCGAGTGCGCGGTGGTAAGGAACGCCGGATGACCTTCGGGTTCAGCAACAAGGTGCCGCCCGACAAAGCGCGGCAGGAGGCCCGGAGGATTCTGGCCACCGCCGACCTTGGCCGCGACATTACCGGTCCAGTTCCTGATGACGTTTGACACCTATCGGCCCTGAATGGCAACAGGTCCTAATCCGAACCCGTGGAAACGCCAGAAAGCCGCCCGATGGGACACGACCTGTGGGAGGCCACTGCGGGGGGGGTAAACCGGGCCTCGTAAATGGATCCTATGGCCCTCCTGGGCTAACTGCGTAGCATACCCAATTTTCGCCAGCGCCGCTTCTCATATCATGACGGTTGACAGAAGACGTATGAAGCGGCTCACATTGGGTTCCATCACGCGATCTTACGCCTTTAAGGTGCATTGACAATTGGAGATTATATTAATGAGTGCGAGCAGCTACGACCTCACGAAGTTAGATCCCGCATCATTTGAGCACATGGTGAATTTCCTGGCATTGAAAGTGCTAGGCTCCGGGCACACAGGATTCGGCCCTGGTTCTGATGGTGGTCGTGATGGCTATTTTGAAGGTGAGGCCCCGTATCCAAGTAGTGCAGAGCGATGGTCGGGGCGCTGGTACATCCAAGCAAAATTCCACGCGCCACACTTGTCTACAAACCCCCAAAAGTGGCTACTAGATCGAATTAAGGAAGAAATTGCCGAATTTCAGCAACCTGGAACACGTCGTGTGTGGCCGGACAACTGGATTATAGCAACAAATATTGATCCTTCAGGAACGCCCGAAACTGGAGTTTTTGACCAGGCTCGCAAATTTGTAGAAAGCGCCAACCCCAATCTTTCGATAAGATTTCACATTTGGGGTGGTCGAAAGATACTTGACCTTCTCGCTATAAACTCAGATATTGCGAACTATTATTCCCATTTTGTGACACCAGGGCATGTTCTATCTTCCATATTTAACCAAATCAGTGATTCTAAAGCACATATTTCCGAAATAATCCGCTACTTCGTAGTCACTCAGTTCAATGAGCAGCAGCATACGAAGTTGGAGCAGGCAGGTTCAACAACTGATAATAGGCCAGGTGTGCACCGACTGTTCACTGACATCCCCTATTTTTGTGCACAGCTTAATGTTCACGGGATGGCAGCAAGAAGCCTTGCGAAAACCGTAGCAAAAAACCACCAAATTACAGATGAAATACCAAACACGGAAAATTGGAAGGACTGGCAAAGGCATCCAAGTCGCTCGCGTGTTTGGTTCGTAAAAGGTGGTCCGGGGCAGGGAAAGTCAACTTTTACTCAATATATTTGCCAAACACATCGTGCCGCTCTTATGCTGGGACCTAGCGGCCCACAGGTGCATCCTAATCAAAAGACGGTAGCCGAGGACATAAAGCTGTCAGCGTTACAGGATGGCTTCTGGCCTGCTGCTCCACGTGTACCCGCTTATGTTGAACTTAAGGATTATGCTCAATGGTATGGAAACCAAAATGAAGATGATTCGGTTGGTGTTCTGTCTTACCTCGCGAGCAGAATAGGCAAGGGGCTTGGATTAACAGTACTCGCGGGAACTCTTAAGCGGGCTTTTAGTGTATCGAGATGGCTGTTTATATTCGACGGGCTTGATGAAGTTCCTGGAGACGTTAAAGATGCAATATCATCAGAGGTGATAACCTTCATTGATGATGTGCTCGTTGGTTGCCTCTCCGATACGGTGTCTATATGCACATCAAGGCCACAAGGCTATTCCGGGCAGCTTGCGGCTCTCGACGCAACGACGGTTGAGTTATCTTTGCTATCGCCAGAGCAGGCGCTTGCATGTGCTTTGCCGGTGCTTAAAGTTGATCGTAGCGAAGAGGAGAGTCAAGGATACTACGAGACCCTATCAGAAGCCATCTCTTCGCCTTCCATCCAGGAAATTATGACAACTCCCTTGCAAGCACATATCATGGCTGTGGTAGTGCGAGATGGAGGTAAGCCACCCGAAAGGAAGTGGCAGCTATTCACAAATTTCTATCAGGTTATTAAGAAGAGAGAAGCAAATCGTAAGTTGCCAGACAAAAAGCTGTCAAAATTACTATTGGAGGGGAACAAGCTGCTGAAAGATTTACATAATCGCCTTGGATTTGAGCTTCATTCACGCGCTGAAACCCGCGAGGGTGCGCGTACGTCCCTCAATAGAAAAGAGCTTGCAGAAATTGTATTCGAAACTGTGTCAAACCTGCAAGACAGCGACGTCGATGATACTGTTGAAACATTGATGGAGGCAACTACGGAAAGGCTCGTTTTGGTGAGTACTCCAGAGACCAGCCAAGAAGTTCGTTTTGACATACGTCCATTGCAGGAGTTTTTTGCAGCAGAGTATATATATGAATCTGTCGATTCGGAAAAACTTGCCAGTCGCCTTAGAATAATTGCTGGGGACTCGCACTGGCGCGAGGTGATGCATTTTCTTCTGAGCGCTTTAATCGAAAATGCGCGTCAGACAGAGTTGGCAATTGCGGTAGAGATACTTACTGATTTGAACGAACATGGAGATCATCTAAATACCAGAGCGCTAAGTCGGCGCATGGCTCTTGGCGGTGTTATGGCGGCTCGACTTTTGCAAGAGGGAGTCCTTGATCAGGATAAACGTGTGCGCCAGAGTTTCCGTAAGTGCTTTGATCCACTTCTGGCGTCCACTGACTTATCTTCACTTCTGTCAAGGGTTGATCGGAACCACTCGCGACAGTGGCTCTTAGATGTGCTTATTGATAGCCTTTTAGAGAAATCGGAGCCAGAAAACATTGGCTCAGCATCGATATTGGCTTGGATGCTCCCTGATTCACATTCTCGCTTGCCATACGTTGTAGAGTATTTCTCTAAATCGTCTCTGCAGTATCGTGTATGCGTATATAGGATAGTTGCGCAAAAAATTGAAGACAGTGATGACTACGGTGAAGCTACAGATGCTTCATATAATCTACCAAAATGGACAATAATGCTCATGCTTGGGGATCTTTTAAGCGAATCCTGGACAAAGATGGGGGCTGACGGCTTAAGCAGCGTGCTTGAGGTATTAAGGTCGAGTTCAACCTTTCTTCCTGAGCTTGCTTCATATTTTGGCATACAAGGAGAGTATTGCGAAATAGCACATGATATTGTCTGTGGGGCCGCACGCTGGAACGACGAAAGGCGAGTATTTGTCAAGCACAAGTCGCTTTATGGCATCATGGAGGCGCGATATTATCGTTTTATAGGGAACATTGATTGTACGGAATGGCCAAGTGAGACGTGGGAATGGTTGAAAGGGCAGAAAGGGTATTTAGGATTTTTGTATAACATCTTCCGAATTCATGTTGATAGAACAAAGGAAAGCGTTGAGAGAGTCATCAATATGCTTGGTGATGAAGTGGAAATTCTAAGTGCTTTTCCAGAGTACCTTCGTGTGGCGATGTCATACAATGGCGACACCACTGCATTGTATGCAGGTAAACCTCCATGTGTAGAATATCTCCACAGTGAAGACTATGGGCTATCAAGCGAACTTACATTTATTGCCGGTACGTTACGTGAGTCTGTCAATTTTTCGAGTTTTACCAAAGAGCATATCGATATTGCTCTCTTTCTGCTCGGATCAGATTTCGCCGAAACTGAATATGGCCGCCAATATAGCTTGTATGCGAAATCAAGGGATGGCGGTGTTCAAATTGTAAATGCTATCATGGAAAATAGGTTCGTTCTTTTTAGTGTCGTTCACCTTTGGGGAAAAGTATTTTTGTTGCCAAACGGAGCTGGTGACGCCATTAGGGCGGAGGTGGCAAAAATAACGAATTTTCCTGTCATGAGAGATAGGTATGCCAGGAGCATTAGCCATTTCAGAATTTCTCTTCCGGAAGAATCGTCGATGCTGCCGCATATTCTGATGGAGGTAATCCATTCGGTCTCTCGCACCAATAGCCACATAAGAAGGAAAAAGTCGATTAATGTTAAGGAAAGACTGGATGAGAGGTTGACTAGGAAGCAGCTTCTGGGACAAACAATCTCTAAATTTGTAGAGCATTCATCGCAACTATTGTCAGTGGCAAAAGATACCTCTTGCGGTGCGGATGTTCGTGGAGCCGCATCAGCAATGTATTTGTTGCATCCTGATAGCAACGCATCAGGACGGGCTGACGTAATTGATACCGTTAACAAAATTTACGATACTGGTGTGAGTAGTTGGTTTCCTTATGCTGTTGCAGAGGCGCTGCACGAAGGAATCGCTTCTGACGAACAAGAATCGATAAATGCGATCGGTATCCTAATGCAAAAGTCAAGGTGGAACTTCAGTTCACGGCTGATGATGGACGGAAAAATATCGGAGTGGCGGGAAATTTCGCGAGCTCCGGTGCAGAGGCATCACGATCCGGATTTATGGCGGTAAGTAGGGAATACCGCCGAGCCGAATCGCTGACACATGTGCTCCATCGGAGCCGCACCACAGGCGATGGACCGCAGCAGTCCATGTGTCAGATATTCTGTGCGGCGGTATAATATGGGCTGTTACGCTGATGATGCATTGCGTGGCGGCCCACCCAGATATCTTCAGACATCCAAAATGACATGCGTGAAGCTGGGCGAAGTGAAACATTCCATGGCGTGCGACAAATCTATCGGTGCGCTGCATCTTGCGAGCTATGTGAGTGCTTACAGAGCCGCTTACATATTGTGCGCTGTTGGGAAAAAAGTTAAGAGTTTCATAGGATATTGGCTTAAAGTCAGAGCTTCCCAAATTTACGGCAAAGGTTCGATTCCCTTCACCCGCTCCAAGCTTTTCAAATGCTTGGCGCCCAACAAATCCCCTCAAATGCCCTGTACGAAAAAACCAACCGCGGACGCCGCTGCACATTCGAACCTCTCCGCACAGCGAGGCCTTCCAATCAGCGACGTCGTCTCCTGATCTTCTCCGAATCGCTCCCAGTCCCCGCCTCCTGACGAACCTCATCCGGCGATGGTGTCGCCTCATCCTCCCGCTCCGAGAGGGGCAGGGAACGATCTTCCTCCGGCTCAGCCTCCGTATCCGAAGACTGGCGCGCCAGGTCGCGCGCTGCGGCCCTCAGGCCGGTATCATCGGGGCTGCGGGAGCCCGGTTCCATGGGGAGCGCCAATTGATCGGGCACCTGCGCCGTCCGCGAGGCGGGCAGTTCTTCGGCCGACGGCAGCCTCTTCGGCACTGGGACAAACATCGGGGCCGGGCGTGTGGACACCCGCCAGTGATCGAGGAACGCTCCAAGGTAAGGGCGGTCGGCGCGCCCACGTTCCAGATATGTGACGAGGCTTTCGATGCTGGCGTTGTGCCCCTCGGGGTCCGTACGACCGGACAGCAGCGCCCATCGGACGTAGAGCCCGAAGATGTTGAGGACGTCCGTCTCGCCATACCGCCGCACCGCGGCGATGTCGCCGCGCATCACCATGTCGGCCACGTCCGAGCCCTGCCCCTCGATCTTGCCGGGCAGCCCGATCGCCTCCGCCATGTCCTGCAGGCCGACGCGGGTACTGGCACCGTAGTCGCTCAAGACCTCCATGAGGTCGCAATGCCAGTCCGGCGAATACCGCTGGCCGTAGTTGTTCCACTTGTCGCCTGCCTGGAACCAGGGCGCGGCCGGAATGCCGTACACCATGGCGCGCTGCCGCAGGACCGGCATGACGAAGCCCTTGCCGTTCCAGGTGACGAGGCGCGGCACGCCGGCACCGAAGAACTTCCAGAACCCCTTGAGCAACCGCTCCTCGCCGTCGCTGGCGTCGCCGCCGGAGCGGCATTGCTCCACGATGTAGCGCTCACCCCCCGGGCCGTGGTCGATCCGGGCCTCAAGAAACGAGATGGCCATCACTTGGTGGCGCTGGGCGGCGGGAAACTTTTCGTCCTGCTCCTCGGCGGAAAGCAACTCCGGATCAGTAACGCTCTCGACGTCAAGGCAAAGCAAGCGATCTTTGGCAAAGGATGCAACCGACATAGTAGGCACTGATCTGCATGGGCGACACCGTTATGTGGTGACAGCCAGGAATATTTGCAACGCCCGCGATTCTTGTGGCGGGATTCCGAAGCTTCTTCTTCAAAGCTTCTTCTTGCACACACTTGATCTTGGCAGGACGCGCGAACTTTGAGCCGCCGGCCGACCGGCGGGGCCCGGAACGGCATCGGGTCGAACGTTCAGGCGGGAAGTCCGCCGCGTTCGGCCAGCAGGGCGTCGAACTCGGCGTCCGTCCGCGGCCCGTAGGTTTCGAATTCCGGAAGTTCGGCGTGCCGGTGCTGGGTTCCTGGATCCGCCTCGGCGCGGCGCCGCACCGTCGCCGGGTCAACACCATACAGCGCGGCACCGTTGAGCCCGAAGATCTTCGCCTTGAGCGTGGGCGTCAGCGGCGGATAGCGATGCCGCTCGATCAGCGGTTCCGCGATCTGGAAGGCGCGGAACGCCTGGATCTGGTCCTGCGGCGAGCCGTACCAGATGGAATCCGTGCCCCACAGCACACGCTCCTCGCCAACGTGGGTGAGCAGCTTGCCCAGCACATGCGCCGCCATGGTCGGGTCGCGCATGACAAAGCGCCAGGTGCTGCCCAGCTCGGCGTAAACGTTGGCGTTCGGCGGGATTCCGTTGTCGTGGAGCGACTTCACCAGAGCGTCGATGCCGCGCGTGGCGCGGCTCGGGTCGTAAGCCTCCTCGCGGTGGTTGGTCTCGAACCCCGAGTGGTAGATGATGAAGTTGACGTCCGGGAAACGGCGGGCGGCGCGACCGACGTCCGCGCAGGTGGCGAAGATCTCGGGGAAGCCGGCGAAGCTCAGCCCCTTGTGGATGCAGATGTTGCGGATGCCGAGCGAACGCGCCGTCTCGATGAAGGGGATGCCGATTTCCGGATCGTCGAGCGCCCAGCCGCGGCCCTCCGGCCCCCACTGCGTGTAGACCTTCCAGGCGGCGATCGGCCACCGGGCGGCGATGTCCCGCATGTACTCCAGCGGACGCTGCGGCGGACGGGCGTTGGGGATGATCATGCCGTGCAGCAGCAGCCGATGGCTTCCCTTCAACTGCTCGACCAGGAGGCGCGTCCGGTCCGCTTCCTCGAGCGTCAGCGGGTTGCTGTCCGGCAGTTCGGGAACGAAGCTCAGCACCGCCAGCCGCGTGTCGCTGTTGAGGAAGACCTCGCGGATGTAGCGGTCGGCCGAGAAACAGGCGACCGGGTCGCGTTCGCCGCAGGAGCCCTGCGGGAAGCTGGCCAGCGCCTGCTCCCAGTACTTGGCGTGGGTTTCGCGCCAGCGCCCGGCGGGATCGACCAAGTGGGTCTGGACGTCGAAGATGAACTCGTTGCCGGCCAGCGTTTCCGCCGCCGCGGCCGGCTCGAACGCGGCTTCGGGCGGAAGACGGAAGCGGCCGCCCGTGTTGCCGCGGGCCGCAAAGGCGGCATCGAACATCAAGAGCGTCGTCGCAGCGCCGCACAGGCCGGCCAGGAAGTGGCGGCGGGACTGGTTCACCCGGCGGGCGTTCTCGGAAATCCGCGCCGCGGCCAGCGCCTTGGCCGCCGCCACCGTGCGGCCGACGGGCACCGGCCGGAACTCGCCGTTGGAGGTGCTGTCGATCTTGATCGGCAGGATATCGGGATCGCGCGATGCCATGGCCGCGGCCCTCCTCATCGAGGTCATCCTGCGACCATGATGAGCCGGTTGCCGGTCGACGGCGACCGCGCATTGGAGGAGGCGCGTGCCCGCCGCCCACACCAAGCCGACGTGCGTACGTCGGTTCCGCTATCGGCATACCTCTCTTGCATCGGCCCCCCTCCCAGGATGCTCGCCCCACCAGTCTGTTGAGGTGGCAGCTAGCCCCAAGGAGGCATGATGAGAACAGACGACCGACAATCGACGTGCACGGCGATCCTCAAGAGGAAACGGGAACTGCTGCGACGGCTGCGGGAGGAACGAGAGATCCTGCCCCCTCACACGTCCGCAACGGTTCGCGCCGCAATCGACGAGCGCATCGCCATGCTGGATCTGCAGATCAGCAGGGGCATCCCGGTGCAGAACACCCCAGTCGGGGGTCAGGGCATCCCCTCGGAAGGCTCCGTGATCGTGCCGCCCATGTATGTGTAGCCTCGTTGCGCGTCCGCATGAAGCAACGGTTTGCCGATCCGCCGTAGACCCGATTACGCCATAGGACGCACGGCAGGAAGCTCCCCGGGCTTGCGCAGCATCTTGTCGACTTCCCCGGCATGGACCTCCTCCGCATAGATCATCTGCCGGGCGTATTCTTCCAGCATCACGGAGCGATCCTTCACGAGTTCCAACAGTTCCTTGTACAGAACGAGCGCCGCGCTCTCAGCTTCCAGGGACTCCCGCAGGATTGTGCCGATATCGTGCTGATGGCTGTCGAGGAGCCGCCCGATCTCCAGTGACGGATAGGCGCCCAAATGGGTGATCATTTCTCCCGCCTGCTGGGCATGGGCCAGCGATTCAGCGGCCTGCGAGCGCAACCATGAGACGATCGGGATGCGGTTGTAGCCGAACACCAGGAGCGAATAATGGGTGTAGCGCACGACTCCCGCCAGTTCGGCCTCCAGGATGCGGTTCAACGTCTCGACGACTTTGTCCCTGTCGAAGTCAGGCATGGCGCTGCCTCCCCTTGGCGTTGGTCGACCATAACAAGGGTAGTGCGCTCCCATCACGCCAGAAAGATCTTGCGGCTAAACGGATTGGCCGGCGGGCACAGCCTCCTCACGCTCCTCGACGGACGACTTTCCCGTGCCGGCGGCGCCGAGCGGCGGTACGCCACGCTTGAGGCCGCGGCGGATCATCGCCTCCCAAGCCTCCTCCGCCGTGTCGACGAGGTCGAAAAGGTCAAGATCCTCGGGGCTGATCATTCCATGCTCCGCCAGGGCCTTGAAGTTGACGACCTCGTTCCAGTAGGCGCGGTCGACCAGGACGACCGGTAGCGGCGACGCCTTGTTGGTGTTCTGCAGGTTGAGGATCTCGAAACACTCATCCAGGGTGCCGAAGCCGCCCGGAAACACCGCCAGTCCATTGGCGCGCATCGCCAGGTGCATCTTGCGGATGGCGAAGTAATGGAACTGGAACGTGAGGTCCGGGGTGCTGTAGGGGTTCGGGTACTGCTCGTGCGGCAGGCTGATGTTGTAGCCGATGCTCGGCGCGCCGACATCGCTCGCCCCGCGGTTCGCCGCTTCCATAAGCCCCGGCCCACCGCCGGTGGCGATCACGTTGTCGCATTGTCCGTCCGGGGTCGGCGCGAGCGCCCCGCCGCGTTCGGAGACGATGCGGCCGAACCGGCGCGCCTCCTCGTACCATCTCGTTTGCCGGGCTCGCCGTTCGGCGGCTTCCCGTTCCGCCGGGGTGCGGGCAGCGGAACGCAGGGCCTCCGCCTGCTCGGGCGAGGGGACGCGGGCGCTGCCGAAGACGACGATGGTGGAGCGCACGCCCCAGGCCTGCAGGCGCTCTTCGGGTTTGGCGTATTCGAGCATGAACCGCACGCCTCGCATCGCGGGGCTCAGCAGGAAGTCGCGATCCTCGAACGCCAGACGATAGTTGCTGGGCTCATGGTTGGGGTTGCTTTCTGGCATGCCGGCCTCTGGAAGGGGGAACCGCGCACCCGCGGGCGCACGGACACCATATGCACTTTTTAACAATATGTACTTTAACAGCACCGCGCTCCGGAAGGGATCAGCTTCGGAAGACGGCGTTCAGCTCGGCCACCTGCTCGGGCGTCAGCGGACGGGTCGGGTGGCCGTGCAGCAGGACGTGCAGCTTGGCCGTCTCCTCCAGTTCCTCCAGCGCGTAGAGGGCGTCCTTCAGGCTCTTGCCGGCGATCACCGGGCCGTGGTTGGCGAGCAGCACCGCGGCGTGCTTGACCGCCACCTCGCGCACCGCCAGCGCCAGCCGCTCGTCGCCCGGCCGGTAGTAGGGGACGAGGGCCAGGTCGCCCACCCGCATCACGTAGTAGGCGGTGAGCGGCGGCAGCGGCGGCGCGCCCGGCGGGTGATCGAGGCAGGAGATCGCCACGCAATGGGTCGAGTGGGTGTGGACGATGGCGGCGGCGTCTGGCCGCACGTCGTACACGCAGGTGTGCAGGAACGCCTCCTTGGACGGTGGGTCTCCGCCGACGTGGCGCCCGCCGGCGTCGAGGCGCGACAGCCGCGCCGGGTCGAGATCGCCCAGCGCGCTGTTGGTCGGCGTCACCAGCCAGCCATCCTCCAGCCGCACGCTGAGATTGCCGGTCGCCCCATGCACCAGCCCACGCCGGTGCAGCAGCTCGCCCGTCCGGCACAGCGCCTCGCGCGCTTCGCTTTCCCTCATGGCTCCCCGCCCTCCCCTCACAGCACGGCCAGCAACAGCAGCGGCAATCCCAGGAACGCCAGCACCGTGGAGCCCAGGACCATTCCGGCCACCTCCTCCGGGGCGTTGCCGTAGCGCAGCGCCCAGAGATAGTTGAACACCGCCACCGGCATCGAGCTTTGCAGCACCACCACGCCGCGCATCATACCCTTGAGGTCCAGCGCCCAGACCACCGCCAGACCGGCGCCGAACCCCAACACTAGGCGCAGCACCGACAGCGCCACTGCCCGCACGATCCCGTGCATCCTCAGCCCGGCCAGCGCGACGCCCAGCGAGAACAACATGAGCGGCACGGCGCAGTTGCCCAGCAGCAGCGTCGTGTTCGCCACCCATTGCGGCTGCCGGACGCCGGTCGCCTGCAGCAGGAGCGCCAGCACCACGGCATAGATCACCGGCGTGCGCAGGGTTTTGCCCAGTTCCATGCGACCGGCGGCCATGGCCGGCCCGATGGTGAACTGGGCGACCGCGAACACCGCGAAGAACAGCACGGCCAGCCCCAGCCCCGCATCGCCGAAGGCGAACAGGCAGACCGGCAGACCCAGGTTCCCGGCGTTGGGGAAGCTGAGCGCCGGCAGATAGACGCGCAGCGGCAGCCGAAACGCCAGCAGCATGGGTGCTGCCAGCGCCGCGGCCACCACGATGCAGCCGACCGACGCGAGCGCCATGGTCAACATCTGGTCGCCCGCCAGCGTCAGGCGCGACAGCGACGAGAACACCAGGCTCGGCGTCGACACGTTGATGGCGAAGGTGGTGATGAAAGCGCTGTCGTACGGCAGCTTGGCGCGGCTCCAGCTGAAGCCGAGTGCCGCGATGAGAAACACCGGCACCACGACGGCGGCGATGCCGGAAAGCAGGGCGAGAATGTCCATGACCGGAAGAGCGGTTAAAGAAGGGAACGCGCCGGTGTTCAATGAGGAATCGTCCGCCGCATCGCTGCAGCCGGCCCCAAGCCTTGTCAAATCAATACGCTACATATCCCGGCACCAATTTCGCGAATAAGCGGAATCTTGCTTATCTTAACCTACCCGCGCAGCCGAAAGCCATATGTGCCGGTATAGACACCAAAACATTCGCACTCCTGCCTTTGGCGCAATAGACCCACCTTGATTGTGGTCGTATCGTTTGAAGAAGACGGCAATAAGTCCAAAGGGGCCTATTATGGGAAAAATGCCAATAAGGCCGACCGGCTGCGAAAGCCCGTTCGCAGAAGATGAAATAATCGTAACAAAGACCGACAGTAAGGGCATCATCACTTACGCGAACGAAACATTTCTGCGGGTTTCGCGCTTGCACATTAGAGAAGCCTTGGGGAAACCGCACAACATCATCCGCCACCCGGATATGCCGCGGTGCGTCTTCAAATTGTTGTGGGATACGCTGAAGAGCGGGAGCGAGATGTTCGCCTATGTGCTCAACATGGCGAGCAACGGTGACCACTACTGGGTCCTGGCGCACGTGACGCCGAGCTTCGATGACCGAGGCGGGGTCGTCGGCTATCACTCCATGCGCCGCAAACCCTCGGCCCGGCAGATCGAGGCCGTGAGCGCGCTGTACCGCTTACTGCTGGAAGAGGAGCGTGCCACGACCGACCGAGCCCTGGGCATGCAACGCTCCCACGACCGTCTGTTTTCCACACTTCGCAGCAAGGGGGTCGGCTATGACGAATTTGTCTTCTCTCTCTAAGGCCCTGCTGCTCACCGCCGCGGCGGCGGCCATCGTGCTTGCCGACCTGGTCATGGGTGGGCTGCCGGGCGGGCACCTGCTGCTGCTGGCGCCGCTCGCCGGCGTGGCGTTCGAGACGGCACGGACGGCGCGCACGCTGGGCCGCACGGCGGATATCTGCGCCGCGGCGGCGGCCGGCGACCTGGAGACCCGTATTCTCGACGTGCCGGAGCCCGGCGACATCGGCCGCCTCCAGCGCAGCGTCAACAGCATGCTGGACATCACCGACGCCTTCGTGCGCGAGGCCAGCGGCTCGGCCCGCTACGTCGCCGAGGGAAGGTACTTCCGCAAGGTGCTGCTGCAGGGGCTGCCGGGCAGCTTCCGCAATACCGCGCGCGCACTGAACGACGCCACCGCGCGCATGGAGGCGCAGGTCGCGGAGTTCGCCAACTACACCAGCGAGTTCGAGAAGAGCATCGGCACCGTGGTCAATGGCGTGTCCAGCGCCGCCGGCGACATGCGCATCAGCGCCGAGACCATGTCGCGCACCGCCGGCGAGACCAACGAACAGGCCGTCAACGTCGCCGCGGCCGGCGAGCAGGCTTCGGCCAACGTGCAGACCGTCGCCACCGCCGCGGAGGAGCTGTCCTGCTCGATCGCCGAGATCAGCCGACAGATCGCGCTCTCCTCGACCATCGCGCGCAGCGGCGTCGACCGCGCCGAGCGCGCCAACGCCACTGTGCGCGGCCTGACCGACGCGGCGCGGAAAGTGGGCGAGGTGGTGCGCCTGATCAACGACATCGCGTACCAGACCAACCTGCTGGCGCTCAACGCCACCATCGAGGCGGTGCGCGCCGGCGAAGCCGGCAAGGGCTTCGCGGTGGTGGCAAACGAGGTGAAGGCCCTGGCTTCGCAGACGGCGCAGGCGACCAAGTCCATCGGCGAGCAGATCGAGGCCATCCAGTCCGCCACCCAGGAGGCGGTCGGCGCCATCGGCGAGATCGGCAGCGCCATCCTGGAGATGAGCACCATCGCCGGCACCATCGCCTCGGCGGTGGAGGAGCAGGCGGCGGCCTCGCACGAGATCGCCCGCAACGTCCAGCAGGCCGCCTGCGGCACCGAGGAGGTCTCCGCCCGCATCGCCTGCGTCCGCCAAGCGGCCGGCGAGGCGGGGTTGACCGCCGACCAAGTGTTCTCGGCGGCATCGGTCCTGTCGCAGCAGGCCGAGCGCCTGCGCACCGACGTGGACCGCTTCCTGAAGAAGGCGAGGCGGGCGTAAGCGGCTTTGGCGCATAAGACGCAGGGTGCGTCGTCATGGCGCGCTCAGCGCTCCGCCCGCGCCTCCGTGTGCACCGGGTCGATCAGCAGCAGAATGTCGCCCGGCTGGATTCGATAGCGGTGGCGTTCCGACAATGGAATGTCCCGGCCATGGCTGTGCACCTGCACGACCACCCCGCCGGCCACCGCCGCCATGATCTTGCCAACCTCGTCCGCTGTGGCTGGGCGCTCGTGAAGTTCGATCTGCCCGGCGGTCGACATCAGATCGCAGAGGAACGGCGTCGCGTATTGGGTTTCCACCGCATCGGCGAGCAGGTAGCCGCTGATCTTGGGTGGGGAGAGCACGAGGTCGGCCCCGCTCAGGCGGGCCAGCTTGATGTTCTCCTCTTCCTTGATGCTGGCGACAATCTTGGCCTTGGCCGAGAGGTGCCGCACGGTCAGGACCACCAGGATCGTCGTGTCGTCCCGCCCGGTGCTGACGACCACCGCCTTGGCGGCCTGCACGCAGGCCATGGTGAGCAGTTCCTCGCTGGCGGCGTCACCGCGCAGCCCGACCAGGCCGGCGTCGGCGGCCATGCCGATCCGCTCCTGCGACTGATCGATGGCGACGATCCGCTCGGGCGCATGGCCCTTGGCGATGGTCTCCTGCGCCGCGATGGCGCCACTGTCCCCGTAGCCGCACAGCACCAGATGTCCGACTAGATTCTTCTGAAGGCGGTTCATGCGGAAGTCCTCCACGATCCTCTGCACGACGAACTCGTACGCCGTGCCCAGGAAGATGAACCAGATGAAGATACGGATCGGCGTGACCGCGAAGGCGTCGATCAGCCGCGCGGTATGGCTGACCGGCACGATGTCGCCGTAGCCCACTGTGGTCACGGTGATCATCGCGAAATAGAAGATGTCGGCAAAGCTGATGTGCCCGTCGATCTGGTCCTTCAGCCCGTCCCGGTCGAACCAGAACACGGCGATGACCGTTACGAGCAGAAGGACGACGATACCGGCCCGGACGGCCAATGTCCGTTCCGGGGATATGCCGGAGCGAACGTGCAGGATCCGCCCGCGGCGCAGGGTGCGCCGCATCCCCGTCAGCTCGCCCTGCCGTGTTCGCGCCGGCCCTTGCATGGCAGAGATAATGGGGATCGCGTTCCTGTGTTCCCGGAGGACGTCGGTGCGAAGACAAAGAAGAAGGGGCGCCTCGCGGCGCCCCTTTTCGCATCAACACCGCACCGATCAGCGGGTCTGCTGGATGGCCGAGAGGATCCAGCGGCCGCCGGAGGGGCGAGTGAAGGTCCACACCTCGGTGGCTTCGGTCGGGCGGTTCGGGTCGCCCTCCACCACACGGCCGGTGGCGCGGTCCACCGTCACGTCGACCAGGCCGAAACGCATGGCCACCGTGGCGTACTCGGTGTTGCCCTCGCGCCAGGCCTCGGACAGGTCGCCCTGGAGCAGGCGGACGTCGGACACCTTGTTGATCACGCCGCGGCTGGTGTTCTGGGCCAGTTCCTCGGCGAAGTAGGACTGCATCTCCGGTGTCGCCAGCGTGCGCAGAGCCGCCTGGTCCTCGCTGCTGTAAGCGGTCTGCACCGCGACCAGCAAGCGCTCGAACTCGGAGTAGTCCGCCGGGCCGATGCCCAGCTCGTCGGGCTGGCGCCGCCGCGCCGCCGCGGCACCGCCACCCAGGCCACCCATCATGCCGCCAAGCGGACCGGCGCCGGGCGGCACGCCCTCGCGGCGAAGCGGCTCGGCCGGGCCGGCATAGGCCGGGCGGGCGCCGGCACTGCGGTTGCGGAAGAACCGCATGGCGAGGCGCACCAGGAAGACGACCAGCACGATCTGCAGGATGAAGCCGAGGATGCCGGCGAAGCTGCCCAGGCCGTCAAAGAAGCCGCCGCCGAACAGCATGGCGCCGATGCCGGCGCCGATCAGGCCGCCCATCAGGCCGGACATGAAGCCGCCGCCGAAGAAGCCGCGCGACGGCGCCGCGGCCGGCGCGGCGGTGGGTGCGGACGGCCGCGTGGCGCCCGGCTGGGCCATCGTCCGCTCCATGGGGGCGGCGGTGCCGGGTGCGGTGTTGGTGGTCGCGGGCGCGTCGTAGGTGCGCGCGCCGCGGCTACCGCTGGAGCTGCTCTTGCCGGCGCGCGCGTCGGCGACGCCGGCCGACAAGGCCACGGCAAGCGCCACGGCGACGGCAGTGATTGCGCGGGTGCGTCGGGTACGGGTGTCGTGGGTCATGGCTCGTTCGTCGTAAGACCCGCCAAGCGCGGGACATTGCATATGTGGGGTTACTCCCCCGCTGGTTTTAGAGGGGAGAGGCAGCCAATGTAACCCCATCAGCGATCGTTGGGGAGGCGTCCAATCACACGGTCCGGATTCCGTGCTGGCGCAGCAGGTTGTAGAGCGTCGGCCGACTGACCTCGAGCAGCCGCGCGGTGGCCGATAGATTGCCGCCGGCGCGCGCCAGGGCGTCGAGCACGGCGCGGCGCTCCGCCTCGTTGCGCACCGCGCGCAGCGTGGCCGGCGCGTCGGCGGCGAGGCGGCGGCCTTCCAGTTCGAGCCCGTGCCGGTGGAAGGCGCGCTCGATCACCACCGCCAGCTCGCCCAGGTCGCCGTCGCGGCGGATCACGTCGTGCGCCCCTCCCGCGATGGCGCGGACCGCCAGATCGCGGTCCCCCGTGCTATCCGGGGCGCCGTCCAGCATGATCACCTTGGTCAGCGGCGCCTCGGCCAGGATGCCGCCCAGCGTCATCAGCCCCTCGGCTGCCGCGCCCAGTTCCACGTCGGTGCGCCGCGGCAGCGTCAGCGACACGGCGGCGACCGGCGGGCGGTGAGCCCGGACCGCCCGAAGCGCGCCGTCGCGGTCGACGGCCATCAGAACGCGCCAGGAGCGCAAGACGTCGCACAGCGTCCGCTCGAAAGCGAGGTCTTCATCCACGAGGAGCAGTGCGCGAAGGATCATGGGGCCTTTCGACCAAGATCAATGGACGGTGCGGCGTGGGCGCCAGAATCACCAGGACGCCCCCTGCTGTCCAAGGCGCGTTGGCAGAGGGGTGCACGCAATTCCGGCAAATTGCTGGCTATCGAAAGGGGTGGCGCCCCTGATGATGCGCCTGCATGGCGTACCGGTCGGTCGCCTGATAAAAGGACAGGCAATGTATCAAGCAACCGGTCGGAGGAAAGACCCATGGCGCTGAAGAAGGGGTACAAGGACCTGCTTGCCGAGGCGAACGCGCGGATCGAGACGGTCACGCCGGAGCAGGCCCGAGCGTGGCACGGCAACCCGGACGTGGTGTTCGTCGACATCCGCGACCCGCGCGAGCTGCAGCGCGACGGCATGATCCCCGGCGCCGTCCACGCACCGCGCGGCATGCTGGAGTTCTGGGTCGATCCGGAGAGCCCGTACCACAAGCCGATATTCGCCTCGGGCAAGCGGTTCGTCTTCTACTGCGCCAGCGGCTGGCGCTCGGCGCTCGCCACCGATGCGCTGCAATCCATGGGGCTGGAATCGGTCTGCCACATCGGCAGCGGCTTCAAGGCGTGGAAAGAGGCCGGCAACCCCGTCGGCGAGCCGCCTGGCAAGGATAAGTAGGTATCCGTCAGCCGGTGGGCCGGGAGGCGGCGCGGCGCACCGCCTCGCGTTCGGCAGCATGGATGGCGTCGGCCAGCAGACGTTCGAAATCACGCTCGGCCACGATGGAGAACAGGTCGATGCGGAAGTTGCCCTGCAAGGCTTCGCGCAGGCGCTTCGCTCGTTCGGCCGGCGTCATGTCCACCCCTAGGCACTCGCACACTGCAGCGAGGGTACGCAGCCGCGTCGCCGCGGCAACGGCGTGACCGGTGTAGTCCGCGGCCGATTCCGAGGGTGCCCGATCGAGTGGACCGAGAGCACTTCAGATCTCGATCTGCATGCCCAGTTCAACGACACGGTTCGGTGGGATGCCGAAGTACTCCGACGCGCTTGCCGACGCTTTCGACAGCGCAATGAAGACCTTCTCCTGCCACCGCGGAAGGCCGGTCCGCTTGGTAGGGATCAGCGTCTCGCGGCTGACGAAGTAGGTGGTGTCCATCGGGTCGAACGGCAGGCCGGGAATCCTGCGTTCTTTCAGCGCGGCGGGGACGTCCGGTTCGTCCATGAAGCCGTAGTGCACAATCACCCGGAAGAACCCGGCCGTGAGAGGCGTCAGCTCGAACCGCTCGGCTACCGGAACATAGGGGATGTCTTCGATTTCCACTGTCATCAGCACAACGCGCTCGTGCAGCACCTTGTTGTGCTTGAGGTTGTGCAGCAGTGACGGCGGCAGGCCGTGGGCAGTGGAGGTGAGGAATACGGCCGTGCCGGGCACGCGCGCGATGCTGCCGCCCTTCAGCCGGTCGAGCAGCAGGTCCATGGGCATGCTGGCGTCCTTGAGCTTTTGGCGCAGCTCGGCGCGTCCGCGCCGCCACGTGCTCATCAGCAGGAAGACCGCCAGGGCCACCGCCAGCGGGAACCAGCCGCCCTCGAACACCTTCAGCAGGTTCGAACCGAAGAACGCCAGATCGACGCTGAGGAATACCACCAGCGCCAGCCCGGCCTGCCACAGCGGCCAGCGCCCCAGCCGGCGGGCCACCTTGTAGGCCAGCGCGGTGGTTACGACCATGGTTCCGGTCACCGCGATGCCGTAGGCCGCGGCAAGGTTGCTCGACGTCCCGAAGCCCAGCACCAGCGCGACCACCCCCGCCAACAGCAGCCAGTTGACCGCCGGCAGGTAGATCTGCCCGATCTCGTGCGCCGAGGTGTGGCGGACTTCCATGCGCGGCAGGTAGCGCAGATGGATCGCCTGCCGGGTCATGGAGAAGGCGCCGGAGATCACCGCCTGGCTGGCGATCACCGTCGTCACCGTCGCCAGGATCACCAGCGGGTACAGCGCCCAGTCCGGCGCCAGGTGGAAGAACGGGTTCTCGATCGCCTTGGGGTCGTTCAACAGCAGGGCGCCCTGACCGAAGTAGTTGATCAGCAGCCCCGGCAGGACCAGGCCGAACCAGGCGATCCGGATCGGCCGCCGGCCGAAATGCCCCATGTCGGCGTACAGCGCCTCGCCGCCTATGACCGCTAGGACGACGGCTCCCAACAGCACGAAGCCGAGGGCGCCGTGCTCGACCAGCATGCGGATCGCATGGGTCGGCAGCAGCGCCTCCAGGACCTGCGGCTCACGCAGGACCTGGACGGCACCGAGCACCGCCAGCGTCATGAACCACACCACGATGATCGGCCCGAACAATGCGCCGACGCGCGCGGTACCGTGCCTCTGGGCGACGAAGAGCAATACCAGGATCGCCAGCGCGATCGGGATGACGTAGTGCTCGAACAGCGGCGTCGCGATGGTCAGGCCCTCGACCGCACTCAGCACCGAAATCGCCGGAGTGATGATGCAGTCGCCATAGAACAACGCGGCCCCGATAATGCCGGCGGCCATGATGGCCATCGTGCGGCGATGCCCCGGCCGCATGCCGCGCAAGGCCAGCGCGGTGAGGGCCAGGATGCCGCCCTCGCCCTGGTTGTCCGCGCGCATGACAAAGATAACGTACTTCATCGTCACGACGATGATCAGTGCCCAGAAGATCAGCGACAGGATCCCGAGGATGTTCTCGGGTTCGATCGGCAATGCTGTCTGGATGAAGCATTCGCGCAGGGTGTAGAGCGGGCTGGTGCCGATGTCGCCGTACACCACGCCGAGCGCCGCCAAGGTCAGTGCGCGCAGCTTCGCCGTATCGGCCGGATTGGAAACGCTCGCTTCCATCGTCTGCTCGTTCGCTCCAACGACGTTCGTTCGGTGTGCCGGGCGCGCCTTTGCGCCGCGCCGGAGAAGCGACCCCATATGCGACCGAAGAACAGAATACAAGGCTGAATGCTGCAAAGCATAGATGTGCGCGGTCGAGGCACTTATGAGCATATATATGCGTTATATATTCTGTTTCGCCAAAACGTTGATGACACTTTTATATATGAGTGATCTCTCCGATGGCGCAGCGGTTCGCAGCGATGTGCGTGGGCAAGCGGAGACCCGTCGGACTGGGGCGGAGCCGCACCTCGTATCTGCCCGGCATATTTTCCACCCCTATCGCACCCCATCGCTTTTATACGGCCTGATGCCCTCTTCTTAAGGCCGGGACGGTCGGGCACAGCAGCCGGCAGCAGGGCATAGCGGCGGCTCGCCGCTCCCATCGAGGCCCACCGGACCGCATGGCCATGAGGCTGACATGCAGTGGAAATCAGGACGGATGACGCTCGACAACCGTTACGAGGCGTCGTCACCGCCGAATATCTCCCGGGCTCCGCTGCGGCAACTTATTCGCCTAGAAGGCCGATACGCGACCGGAAATCAATGACAGCCTTCGTCACGTAGGCCGGCAAAGGAGTGCCTAGCGCTTCAAGTTCCCGAATCACACCCCGTAACGCCCCGTAGAGCTGCCACTCCTTTTTTGAGGTCAGTTCCACAACAAGAAAGGTCGATTCTGTACCGTAGTGCCTCATCCATTTGATCGCAGTCAGGCCGCGCCTTTCCAATCGATCATGGAGCACTGGTGGAAGAGACATGTACCGTCCACTGAGCGCAAACATTTCGCCACGTTCCAGACTATCTGCCCAGCGCTCAAGGTTGCGAATGTTAGCGTTGAGTGTCCTCATTCCCCCTCCTCAACAAAGCCAAACCGATGGTTTGTTCGTGGGGAACACTCCCCACCGAGAAAGGTTTCCGCATAGTCCACCTCCACCAGCATGAACACTGGCTGAGCAAGCGCGCCGCGGTCTGGACAAAAAACGGCGTCCTAAGGGGCAAGGACGCCGTTTCAGAGAGTATAAATCCATATCGACTCGGTACGTCGCGGCAACTCGTCCACACGAGTAGCCGAGAAAGCGCCGGAAGATCCAACAGCAATTGCAGTTGTCCGTCGCGGCGGCGCGGATGACATACCCTGACGGACAAGCCCCGCCACTTAGCAAAAGTGGGAGAACTGAGCCTCAACCCGGTCCTCCGAGCCGTCTCGGTGTGTGATCCGAGAAAGCGGACCTCAGTTAAGCTACTGATTTCAAAAAGGCTCATTGAAATGGTGCGCCCGGCGGGATTCGAACCCACGGCCCCAGGATTAGGAATCCTGTGCTCTATCCGGCTGAGCTACGGGCGCGCCGGGGCCGCTTATAGCACGGTTGTTCGCGGGATTCAGCGGTAAATCCGGGGCTCGCCCGACAGACGGCATTTCGGCTGGGCAAGCGGGCCCACGTGCGTATACTGCTGCGATGTCACGCATGTTGTTCCTTCGCGACATCCAGGTCGACATCCAGATGCGCTGCCGCCGCTGCGGGCACGCAGGACTGCTCGCGCGTCCGGATCTGGAACGGCGCTTTGGCCCCAACTACCCGGTGCTGTCCATCGCCCCGCATTATCGCTGCTCACGCTGCGATTCCAAGGACGTGGAGAGCCGCCCGGCGCTGAAGAGCCGCCCGCCGATACCGGCCGCCGAGGAGCAGCACGGGTTCGACGGCGCCCTCGGGGCGCCTCAGGGACTGCTGCAGTCCATACACACTGAGTCGCCGACCGACGATTCCGGCGTCCAGAACCTGATGGACGACGAGCTGCTCGACACCATGGCCGAGGAACAGGCGGTCGAGGAGGCCAATTTCGACCTCAGCATCGCCGCCTTGCGCAGCCTTGCCGACGAGGACGAAGAGGACGAGCCGGCCGGCCTGCCGCTTGCCACCGTCTACGATGAGCCGGTTGACGAGGAACCGAAGCCGGAAGAGGAACCGGACGACGCGCCGGCAGAAGCGCTGTCCAACCAAATGCTTGCCGCGTTGCACGCGCTGTTCGCCGAACCAACACCGGCCGACACCGGCGATGAGGATCGCGAGGAGGAGACGCCGGACGACCTCGACGACGTTCCCGCAGAGGAGATCCTTTCCTTCGCCGTCCGCGATCCCGACTTCCGGCGCGATGCCGATACGGAGCCGCCCGACCTCGACGCTGAACCCGATCCGGAGGAGAGCACCCCCGAACCGGAATCGGAGCCGGAACCCGAACCGTTCCGCAGGCGTCCGGCACCATCGGGATCCTTCGACGAAAGCTTGGCGGCCCTGCGGGCGCTGGTGGAGAAGGCCGCCGCCGAACAGCCCGAACCGGAGCCCCGCAGCGCAGCACCACCTCTCGCCGCGGTCGAGGAACCGGACGAGGCGGCCAAGGCCGCCATCGAACCCTCCGCCAAGGACGAGCCCGGCGAGGACAAGGAACCGCCGGCGCCCTACAAGACTGCGCAGGAGAAGTCGCTGGAGGAGACGCTGGCGCAACTGCGCGGCATGCTCGACCTGGACAACAAGGCCGCCGGCGGAGAGGGCGAACCGGTCATCAAGCCGCGCCGGCGCTAAAATTCTAAGCCGCGGCGCTCTCGCGGCGGAGCGGCAGAACGCAGCGGACGCGCAGACCCTGGCCGGGGGCGTCGTCGAGTTCCATGCGGCCGCCGTGAAGCTCGATCACGTTCTTGACCAGCGCCAGCCCCAATGCCGGGCCGTTGCGGGTGTCCAGCCGGTCGAAGCGTGCAACGGTGCGCGCCTCCTCCGATGCGGCCGGGATACCCTCGCCGATGCCCAGCACGATGGAATCCTCGGTGCGCCGGCCGCTGAGCACGATGCGGCCGTCCGGCGAAGGCGTGCGGATCGCCGTGACCACCAGGTTGAACAGCGCCTGCTTCAGGCGCTTCTCGTCGCCTTCCACGGTGCCCAGGCCCGGGGCCCTGGACACCTCCAGCCGCAACCCTTCGCGGCGCGCCCACTCGCGCGTCAGGGCGGCCACGGAGTCCAGCATGTCGGCCACGTCCACCGGACCGTTCTCCAGCGCAGTGACACCGGCGCCGATGCTGGTCAGGTCCACCACGTCGTCGATCAGGGCCAGCAGCCGCTCGCCGGCCGACAGCACGCCCTTCACGTACTCCAGCTGGCGCGGCGTCAGCGTGCCGAAATACTCGTTGGCCAGCACCTCGGCAAAGCCGATGATGCCGTTGAGCGGCGTGCGCAGATGGTGCGAGACGTTGGCGATGAACTCGCTCTTCAACTGGTCGGCGGCTTCCAACGCGGCGTTGGAAGCGCGCAGCGCATGCTCCAGCCGGGCGCTGTCGGTGACGTCGAGATAGCTGTTCAAGACCGCCCCGTCCGGCAGCGGCACGGTGGAGAACTCCACCACCGAGCCGTCCGAGCGCTCCAGCCGGCCCGAGCGCACCGAGCGCTCCAGGGTGGAGCCCACCATCTCATCCTTCAGGCCGTCCCAGTCGCCGCCGTCCTGGAAGAAGGGGTGCATGCGCTCGAACACTTCGGTGATGTGCGGCTCGCCCTGCAGATCCTCGTCGCGCAGGTCCCAGATGCGCGCGAACGCGGGGTTGGAAAGCTTCAGCCGCCCGTCGCCGCCGAACACGGCGATGCCCTCCGCCAGGTTGTCCAACGTCTCCTGCTGCACGGCGATCAGCGTGTTGTAGGAGGATTCGAGCGCCAGCGTATTGGTCACGTCCTCCATGATGGTGATCAGGCCGCCCAGCGGATGCGGCGCCACCAGCGAGCGCAGCGTCGTGCCGTCGGGCAGGTGCATCAGCTCCTCGGAGGCCTCCATCAGGTGCGTGAATCGGGTCAGGCGCTCGCGCTTGAAGCTCTGGAAATCGGCATATTCCGGCAGCTTGCGACGGGAGCGCAGCTCCTCAAGCAGCTCACCGTGCGTCGGCTCGGTACGCAGAAAGGCCTCGTCCAGCTCCCACAGGCGCACATAGGCCTGATTGAAGAACTTCAGCCGCTGGTCCGGGCCGAACACCGCGATGGCGGATCCCAGACGCTCCAGCACCTCGGCGTGGGCGGCGAGGTGGCGGTCCAGCTCGGTACGCAGATCCTGGAGAGGCGTAAGGTCGAGCGCATAGCCGACCGTCAGCGTGCCGCCGTCCGGCGCCGGCAGCGGCGCCTCGGTCACCTCCAGCAGGCGGCGCTGGGTGCCGATCACCACCGGGATTCGTTCGGACTGGGCGACGCCCTCGGCCCGCGCCCGTTCCGCCAGCGCCCGCCCGCTGCCGCCCGGCACCAGTTCGTGCGCTTCGGCGACCGCACGTTCCGGCATGGCATCCACGGCGCGGGCGTAGGCCTTGTTGCACCAAGCAATCCCTGCGTCGGCGCGGCGCAGCCAGACCGGCACGGGAAGCGCGTCCAGCGCCGTGCGCAGCTCGGCCGACACAGCTTCGGCCGCCGCGCGGGCGGTCTTGGCGTCCTCCGCATCGCGGCTGCACGCGCTGACGTCCTCCAGCCACAACACGTCGTACGGCGTCCCACCGCTGCCGGCATGGCCGCGCCGGCCGGTCATCCGCAGGCGCCGACCGTCGGCCGCCGAGACCTCCATGCAGAACCCCTCGCCGCCGCGGCGCAGCCCATCCATCGCCGCGGCGAACGTCGCGGCATCGGCTGGGGCGAGCGCCGCCGCAACATCCTCCGGCCGCTCGGCCGGGCCGGCGCTGTTCAGCACGGTCACGAATTCCGGCGCGGCACGTTGCGCGCCCTTCACGTCCCAGCCGCACCAGGGCTGAGGCACAGCGGCCAGCAGGGCTTCCAGACGGGCGATCCTGCCCGCTGCGCGCTCGGACACGATGGCCCAGGCCAAGGCGCCGAGCCCGAACACACACAGAGCGGACAACACGCCCCAGGTCGCCGGCGAGGCCATGTCGCCGGCAAATACGATCCCCATCGCCAGCCCGAGAGCCGCCAAGCCGGGCGCGTATCTTTTGGTAAACGTATTCACGCGTCACAAACTAGACCAGCACGGCGGGCACGACAAGCAGGACACCTGTCCGCATTGGTACACCATCGTCGCAGATGATCGGCCCGCCACCACGCGCGCTTGGAACCCCTTCTACGCCGGCGCATCCACGCGCAGAGTGCGGATCGCTTCGACCACGGGCGGGAAAGCGTCGGCCATGGCTTGGCGGCTGTGGGCGGCGGCCTCCAGGTCGCCGCGCACCACCGCCAGCTCCAGCGCCGAGCAGGCCTTCGCCAGCGTGCAGGCTCCGGCCGTGCGGGCGGCGCCCGCGGCGGCATGAGCCGTGGAGCGGGCCGTTTCCAGGTCGCCGCGGGTCAGCGCGGCGGCAGCCTCGCCCAGCAATGGCGCCGTGGTCTCGATGAAGAACTCCAGCATCTCCACCGCGCAGGCGTCGAGAGCACCGAAGACGGCCCGGACGTGGTCGAGGTCGAGCACCGGCCACGGCTCCCTTGGCGGGATGGGCGGCGCCTCGGGGGGTACCTCGGCCACCCCGTCGAGCCAGCGGCCGAGCACGTCGGCAAGCTGCTTCAGCGTCACCGGCTTGGCGATGTAATCATCCATGCCCGCGGCGGTGCAACGCTCCATCTCGCCGGCGAGCGCGTTGGCGGTCATGGCGATAATCGGCAGGCGACAGCCGGTCCCCGCCTCCCGCTCGCCGACGCGGACCTGCCGGGAGAGCTCGTAGCCGTCCATGCGCGGCATGTGGCAGTCGGTGATGAGCAGCCGATAGCGCCGGGCGCGCAACGCCGCCAGCGCCTCGATGCCGTCGGCGACGATGTCCGCCTCGAACCCGAGGTGGCGGAGCTGGCGCTGGATCACCTGCTGGTTGGTCGGGTGGTCCTCGGCGACCAGCACGGCGCCCTCCCCCGACGGCAATGGCGGGAGCGCCGGGGAGCGCTCCTCCTCCGTCCGGGCCGGCACCGCCGCGGGCAGCGGCTCGGCCCGCCCTGCGAGCACGGCGATCTTACGGAACAGCAGGTCGCGGTGCAGCGGGCGGGCCAGCGTGTCGTGCGGCACGTCGTCGAGACCCGGCAACGGCTCAATCGCCGCGTCACGTCCGTCGGTCAACAGCAGAACGGGCGGCAGCCTGCCGGACGAGGCGGCGATGCGCTCCAGCAATTCGGATGCCGCACCGTCGGGCAGTTGGCTCGCCACCACCAGAACATCCGGCGAGGCGAGCTCGGTCAGTTCCAGCGCCTCGTCGATGCCCGCAGCATCGGCGACGGCGGCGTGCTTGTCCTGGAGGTAGCGGACCAGCGCCGTGCGCTGCGCCGGTTCGCCCTCGGCAACCAGGATGGTGAGATCCGACAGGTCGGTGTCGTCCGGCGGCGCTGCGGCGGCGCCCAGCGGCAGATCCACGGTGAACCAGAAATTCGAGCCGCGGCCGGGCGCCGACGTCACGCCGACGCGCCCGTCCATCATTTCGATCAGGCGCGTGCAGATGGCCAGCCCCAGGCCGGTGCCGCCGAAGCGCCGTGTGGTCGAGCTATCGGCTTGGCTGAAGGGCTGGAACAGGCGGGCCTGCCCCTCCTCGCTGATGCCGATGCCGGTGTCCTCCACCTGGAAGCGCAGCCGGACAGTCCCTGCCCGCGGGGTGCCGGCCACGCTGCTGCGCAGGACGACGCGGCCGGTCTCGGTGAACTTGATGGCGTTGCCGGTCAGGTTGAACAGGATCTGCCGCAGTCGGCCGGCGTCGCCGCGCACCGACGTCGGGACGGACAGGTCGATCTGGCAGACCAGCGCCAACCGCTTTTGGTGTGCTTGGGGCGCCAGCAGGTCGGCCACCCCCTCCACCAGGTCGACCGGCGACAGGTCCAGCTCTTCGAGGTCGAGCTTGCCGGCCTCGATCTTCGACAGGTCCAGGATGTCGTCGATGATGCGCAGGAGCGCCGTGGCGCTGTCCCGCACCGTGGTGACCAGCGCCTTTTGCTCGGCGCTGAGCGTGGTGAGCGCGATCAGCTCCAGCATGCCCAGCACGCCGTTCATGGGCGTGCGGATCTCGTGGCTCATGGTCGCGAGGAACTCCGACTTCGAGCGCGCGGCGACCTCGGCCTGCTCCTTGGCGAGGCGCAACGCCTCCTCGGCCTGCTTGCGCTCGGTGATGTCGTAGCTCCAGACCAGCACGGCGGGCTGACCCTCGAACTCGGTGCGCTGTAGCGTCTGGAGCGCCCACACCCGGCTGCCGTCGGGGCGGTCCATGGCCAGTTCGACGTCGCGCGCCACCACGCCGGCCTCGCCGAATGCAGCCAGCGCGCGGCCGGGCGTCGGCATCACCGTCAAGGGGGCCAGCGCGTGGCGGCTGCCGACGAAGCGGTCCAGCGGCATGCCCGCCAGTTCGGCGGCACGGGCGTTGGCAAAGGCCACGGTGCCGTCGGAACGGCCGATGGATACGCCGACCGGGCTCTGCTCCAGGATCGCGCGCAGGCGCCGCTCGCCGTCCAGAAGGTCGTGCTCGCGCGCCTTGATGGTGGCGACGAAGAACTGGAAGGCCCGCGCCATGTCGCCGATCTCGTCGTTGCCGCGGGTCGGGATCGCCACCGCCTGGCCTGCCTCGTGCGCGGTCATGGAGGCCTGGAGGAGACGCAGCCGCCGCACGACGTTGCGGTGGATGTAGAGGAAGATGCCGGCCGCCCCCAGGATGGAGAACAGCGCCATGGCGATGATCGCCCGCTCGCCCTCGCCGATCACGCGGTTGAACTCGATGGAGCGATGGGTGATGTCCCGTTCGATGGCGAGGAAATAGTCGGACACCGAAGCGACCAGCCGGTCGGAGACGTTCTGGTTGCGCGTCACCGTGCCCTTGATGGCGCGTTGCAGCGTGATCTCCGACAAGCGGCTGGCGAACAGATTGCGCTCGCCCATACCCAGCGCGATCAGCTCGCGGTGCAGCGACTCCAGGACCTTCGCCAGTTCCGGCGGCAACTGCCCCAGCGCCTGTGCGGCGTTGTCCAGCGCATCGCGGTAGTCGCTCCGCATGCGCTCGATCCTCACCTCGTGTTCGGCACGGGTACTGGCCAGTATGACGGTGAGCGCGTGCGTGGCGTGGTCGCTCCAGCGCTGGACGATGCGCTCCGTCCGGCGGACCGCCTCGGCCTCACCGGCCGCCGCCACGCCAGGGTCGACGCTGGCGATGCTGTAGCCCTCGCCCAACGCCGCCTGCGCGTGGCGGATGCGCTCGCCCAGCTCCAGCGCGCGGCCGACCAGCGCGCCGGTCTCGGCGATGACCGCCAGTTGCCGCTCCACCTGGACGTTGAGGGTGCGCAGGTTCTCCAACAGCTCATTCTTGCGACGCTCCAGCTCGACCAGCTCGGCGGCGTTGCCGCTGCGGACGCGCAAGCGCTGCATCAGGTCTTCCAGCAGTCCGATCTGGTCGCCGATTCGGGCCATGACCGCCTCGCGGGCCGGCTGGCTCTGCACGGCGACGAGGGCCGGGGCGTTGGAGGCGATGGTACCGCTCTGCTGCGCCAGCTGCGAGGCGCTGACCAACCCCGGCACCTTGGCGGTCGCGACCTGCTCGAACCCCTCGTGGAAACGGGTGAACAGCGACACGGCGACGACGCTGGTGGCCGCGGTCAACCCGCCGATCACCGTCAAACCCGCCAGTATTCGGAAGGCCACGCCCAGACGCGGAAACTGCATGGACAAGGATTAACATGGGCGCGGCGAACCATTCAATTCGCCGCACCCGCCGCACCTGCGATAGCTTGACCGTACGGAATTTCCGGGGCGATCCTGGGCCGCGCGAAAGCGGATCGAACTCCGCTTCACCGAGGGGAATGCGGCATGCGGTTGGGAACCTTCTTCGTCCTGGCGATGGTTTGGGCCGTGGCTTGGGCGCCGACGCCGGCCGAAGCCGGCGGTACGCTGGACCGGGTCCGCCAGACGGGCGTGGTGCGTTGCGGGGTGGCGACCAGCGGCACCGGGCTGGCGGCGGTGGACGCGCAGGGGCGCTGGCAGGGCTTCTTCGTCGATTTCTGCCGCGCCCTGGCCGCCGCCGCCACCGGCGGCGCAGACAATGTCGAGTTCGTGGAGGTGAGCACCGCCACCCGCTTCCAGGCCGTACGCGATGGGGTCATCGACCTGACCGCCGGCGGCACCACCTGGACGCTGCAGCGCACGGCCACGCAGGGAATCGACTTCCCGGCCATGTACATGTTCGACGGCCAGGGCTTCATGGCGCACCGCTCGCTGGGCGCGCAGCGCGTGTCCGAGGTCGGTACAGGCACCGTCTGCGTCATTGATGGCACCACGACGCTGCGCAACCTGGAGGACTGGATCGTCCGCACCGGATCGAAGCTGACCGTGAAGAAGGTCGGCTCGACGGAAGGGGCGCTCAGCGCCTTCTTCAACCACCACTGCAACCTGCTCACCAACGACCGCATCAGCCTGTACGCCCAGCGCCTGCTGAACGCGCCGAACGCCGCCGACTACGTGATCTTCCCCGAGGTCATCTCCAAGGAACCGCTGGGCCCCACCATCAAGGCCGGCGACCGCCCCTGGGCCGAGGTGGTGCGCTGGGTGCTGCACGCGCTGCTGCTCGCCGAGGAGAAGGGCATCACCGCAGCGCGCGCCGCGGCGCTGGAGGACAGCCCAGACCCGGAGGTGCGCCGGCTGCTGGGCATCGCGCCAGGCCTCGGCGAGGGCCTCGGCCTGGACGACCGCTGGGCGCGCCGCGTCATCACGCAGGTCGGCCATTACGGGGAGATCTTCGACCGCCACCTGGGCGCCGGCTCGCCGCTGAACATCGAGCGCGGGCTCAATGCCCTGTGGACCCGAGGCGGCCTGTTCTTCGCCCCGCCACTCGGAGGATAGGGCCGGCTCACCCAGATGGGAGCGACGTCGCTGCCATGGTGACCATTCACCACCAAGACACCAAGGCACCAAGGACCACCAGGAGGCCCTTTCCGCCCGCACGGCCGCGGGCGAAAAACGATTTTTCGATTTTCTTGGTGTCTTGGTGCCTTGGTGGTGACCGCCCGCCGCGGCGACGGGTGTTGGGCCGCGCTGGCGCTTGGCTCAACCTACGAAGGCCAGACCTTCACATCATCGCTGAACCAGCACCAGGGCCGGCTCAGCCCGCCGCGGCCATGGCCGGGTCAGCAGCGCGGGCGACGCGGTTGCGGCCTTCGGCCTTGGCGCGGTAGAGCGCCTCGTCGGCGCGGATGAGCGGCCTTTCCATCGAGGCGTCGGCCGGATCTGCCGCTGCCACGCCGATGCTGGCGGTCATCCCGACCAGACCGGCCGGCAACGGCAGGGCGATGGCGGAAATGGCGTAGCGCAGCCGCTCGGCCACCTCGCAGGCGTTCTTCGCGTCGGTCTCCGGCAGCAGCACCGCAAACTCCTCGCCGCCCAGGCGGCCGAGCAGGTCGCTGCCGCGCAACGCGCCGCGGCAGGCGGCGACCAGCGCCACCAGCGCGGCGTCGCCGATGGCGTGGCCGTAGGTGTCGTTGATCCGCTTGAAGTGGTCCACATCCAGCATCAGCACGCACAGCGGCCGGTGGTGGCGGCGCGCCCGCTCCAACTCGCGGTTCGCCAGCTCCAGGAAGTGCCGGCGGTTCCACGCGCCGGTCAGCGGGTCGACAGTGGCGATGTGCCGAAGCTCCTCGTTCAGCCGCTCCAGCCGGGCGCGGTCGCGCTGGCGCATCCACAACAGCCAAGCAAGCGCCAGCCCGCCGGCCAGCACCAGCGCCGAGAACGCCGCGGTCCAGCCGGTGAGCACGCGCCGGCGCTCCATGTGTTCGGCGAACACCTCGTCCTCGGCCAGCGCGACCAGCACCGCCAGCGGGTAGTCGCGCAACCGCCGGTAGGCATTGATGCGGCGCACGCCGTCCACCGAACTGGCGACCCGGTACACCCCGGCCTCCGGCCGGGCCGGGTTGAGGAAGGGCCGGTCGGCGAGCACCTCCTGGCCGAGCGGTGACTGCGCCGTCGACACGCGCGACGCCCGGGCACGGAACACCCGGTCCAGGCCGATCAGCACGACGGCGCCGCGCTGCCCCACGTCCACCGTGTCGTAGAACCGCTCGAAGTAGGTGGGATCGATGGACAGCACCACCACGCCGGCGAACGAGCCGTCGGCGTTCGCCAGCCGCCGGGCGAACTGGATAGACCATTTGCCCGACACCCGGCCCTGTACCGGCTTGCTGATGAACAGGCGATCCTCGGCGGTATCGCGGTGAACGCGGTAGTGCTCGCGGTCGCTCAGGTCGACCGGCGTGCCGACCCGCTCGAGGTTGCTGATCAGCAGCGTGCCGTCGGCGGCGATGATGCCGATCTGCACCACCAGCTCGCCGTACTGGCCTTGCAACTGCCTGGCCTTGGGAATGAACGTCGCCGGCGAATCCTGCCACCGGTCGCGCAGGAGGCGCAGCAGGAAGTCCACGTCCTTGACGGTGCGCGCGACGTGCTCCTCGAAGGCGCGGGCGAGATTGGTTGCGTCCTTCTCCGCCGAGGCGCTGACCGAATGCCGGTCGTGCTCCAGCTCGATGTGGAGCACCCACCAGGAGCCGGTGATCAGCGCCAGCGCCCCAGCCAGAATGGCGGCCACCAGCCAGCCACCACCATCGGAAGGACGTGCCGTCGCGGTGTTCATCGTCTGCCCCACACGTTCGGGCGAAGCACCAGTGTATGCATGGAACCTTTAAGGATGCCTTGAGCCGGCCGGCTGCGCGCACACGGCGTGCCAAATTGATGGCATTGGTTGGAATTGGTTATAATCCGAAGTTGTCGAGCCGCACAATCTCGGGAAGCCGGCGCAGGCGTCGCACCCCGGCATTGTCCCCCGTTTCGCAGCGCCGGTCCCATCGCCCTTCAAAAGTGTCACAAGCACCGCTATGGTGGCGCCTCAGCGGCGCTCCTGGGGTGCCGCCCCGATTCAGCACGAGTCCCGATCCCGCGATGACCATACCCAACACCTTCCACGCCGGGCCGGACGAGCACGGCCATTTCGGCATCTACGGCGGACGATTCGTCGCCGAGACGCTGATGCCGCTCATCCTGGAGGTCGAGAAGGCGTACAACGCCGCCAAGGCCGACCCCGACTTCGCGGGCGAGCTATCGGCGCGGCTGAAGCAGTACGTCGGCCGGCCGAATCCGTTGTACTTCGCCGAGCGCCTGACCGGGCAGCTCGGCGGGGCCAAGGTCTACTTCAAGCGGGAAGAGCTGAACCACACCGGCGCCCACAAGATCAACAACTGCATCGGGCAGATCCTGCTGGCCCGGCGCATGGGCAAGACGCGCATCATCGCCGAGACCGGTGCCGGCCAGCACGGCGTCGCCACCGCCACGGTGTGCGCGCTGTACGACATGCCCTGCACCATCTACATGGGCGAGGTGGACATCGCCCGGCAGCAGCCGAACGTCTTCCGCATGAAGCTCCTGGGGGCGGAGGTGGTGCCGGTCGTCTCGGGCGCCCGCACGCTCAAGGACGCCATGAACGAGGCGCTGCGGGACTGGGTGACCAACGTCGCCGACACCTATTACCTGATCGGCACGGTCGCCGGCCCGCACCCCTACCCCGCCATGGTCCGCGACTTCCAGGCGGTGATCGGCGACGAGGTGCGCGCCCAGATGCAGGAGCTGGAAGGGCGCCTGCCCGACTCGCTGGTCGCCTGCGTCGGCGGCGGCTCCAACGCCATGGGGCTGTTCTACCCGTTCCTCGACGACCCGACGGTCAAGATGATCGGCGTCGAGGCGGCCGGGCACGGAATCGACAAGGGGCCGGACGCGCACGCCGCCTCCATCGCCGGCGGCCGGCCGGGCGTGCTGCACGGCAACCGCACCTACCTGCTGCAGGACGAGGACGGCCAGATCCTCGAAGGCCACTCCATCTCCGCCGGCCTGGATTATCCGGGCATCGGGCCGGAACACGCCTGGCTGCACGACATCGGCCGCATCGAGTACGCGCACGTCACCGACCAGGAGGCGCTGGACGCCTTCCAGCTCTGCGCCCGCACCGAGGGAATCATCCCGGCGCTGGAGTCGGCGCACGGTTTGGCGGAGATCGTCAAGCGCGCGCCGAAGCTGCCCAAGGACCACCTGATGGTGCTGTGCCTCTCGGGGCGCGGCGACAAGGACATCTTCACCGTCGCCAATCACCTGGGAGTGAAGCTGTGAGCAGCGAGACCTTGACGACGGGCAGCGGACGCATCGCCCGCCGCTTCGCGGCGCTGAAGGCCCAGGGCCGCGCCGGCCTCGTGACGTTCATCACGGCCGGCGATCCCGACCACGAGACCTGCCGCGCAGTCCTGCAAGGCTTGCCGGAAGCCGGCGCCGACCTGATCGAACTGGGTATGCCCTTCACCGACCCGATGGCCGACGGCCCGGCGATCCAGGCCGCCGGCCTGCGCGCGCTGAAGGCCGGGGCGAAGACGACCCGCACGCTGGAGCTGGTGGCCGAGTTCCGCAAGGCCGACCAGGACACGCCGATCATCCTGATGGGCTATTACAACCCCATCTACAGCTATGGCGTGGAGCGCTTCCTGACGGACGCCAGGGGTGCCGGCATCGACGGCCTGATCGTCGTCGACCTGCCGCCGGAAGAGGACGAGGAGCTGTGCGTTCCGGCGCTGAAGGCCGGCGTCAACTTCGTCCGCCTCGCCACGCCGACCAGCGACGACGCGCGGCTGCCGGCGGTGCTGAAGAATACCTCGGGCTTCGTCTATTACGTGTCGGTGGCCGGCATCACGGGTGCCAAGTCCGCCGACGACACGGCGGTAGCGGACGCGGTGAAGCGCCTCAAGCGCCACACCGACCTGCCGGTCGCCGTCGGCTTCGGCATCAAGACGCCGGCCCAAGCCGCGGCGGTCGCCCGCGTCGCCGACGCGGCGGTGGTGGGTTCCGCCATCGTCAGCCGCATTGCGGCGAACCTCGGCGAGGACGGCGTGGCGCAGCCGGAGCTGGTTGCCGACGTCCTGGGCTTCGTGCGCGAACTGAGCGCCGGCGTACGCGGTGCGCGCGCTTAACATGATTTGAGAGTGGTCCGATGAACTGGCTCACCAACTACGTCCGTCCGAAGATCCGCGCGCTGGTCGCCCGCAAGGACGTGCCCGACAACCTCTGGCACAAGTGCCCGAACTGCGAGGCGATGCTGTTCCACCGCGACTTGGAGGAGAACCTCTCGGTCTGCCAGCATTGCGGCTTCCACATGCGCCTCGACCCGCTGAAGCGCCTGGGCATGCTGTTCGACGGCGGCGAGTACCACACCATCGAGATGCCGAAGACCCCGGTGGACCCGCTGAAGTTCCGCGACCAGAAGCGCTACACCGACCGCCTGAAGGAAGCCCAGGGCAAGACCGGCCGCAACGACGCCGTCGTCGTCGGGCACGGCTTCATGGGCGGGTTGCCGGTGGTGGTCGCCGTCTTCGACTTCGGCTTCATGGGCGGCTCCATGGGCATCGCCGTGGGCGAGGGTATCCTGGCTGCCGCCAAGGTCGCGGTGGCGCAGAAGGCGCCGCTGGTCGTCGTCCCGGCCTCGGGCGGGGCGCGCATGCAGGAGGGCATCCTGTCCCTCATGCAGATGCCGCGCACCACCATCGCGGTGGAGATGGTCAAGGAGGCCGGCCTGCCTTACGTGGTGGTGCTGACCGACCCGACCACCGGCGGCGTCACGGCGTCCTTCGCCATGCTGGGCGACATCCACATCGCCGAGCGCGGCGCGCAGATCGGCTTCGCCGGCGCCCGCGTCATCGAGAGCACCATCCGCGAGACGTTGCCGGAAGGCTTCCAGCGCGCCGAGTATCTGCTGGACCACGGCATGGTCGACATGGTGGTGCACCGCAAGGACCTGCGCACCACGCTGATCCGCGTGCTCGACCTGCTGATGCGCCCGACGGTCTCCGCCGGACCCGAGCCGGTGCTGGAGATCGCGGTTACCGGCGAGGAGAAGGACGTCGGCCAGGCGGAAGCCGTCGACCAGACCCCGCCGCAGGCGGATGCGGTGCAGAACGAGACGCGCTGAGGAAACCGCCGAAAGCGCTGTGTTATAATGAACCACTGAAGGCAAGGGAGACACCGGGGATGGATGCCTCCGCCCCCTCTCCGGCTCCACGCCTTTTGTGGTGAATGTCTGGTAGCGCCACCTATGGCCCTTTCCGATCCGGTGCTGAAGCGGCTGACGGCGCTGCATCCCAAGGTCATCGACCTGTCGCTGGACCGCGTGCACCGGCTGCTGGCGGCGCTCGGCGATCCGCACAAGGGGCTGCCGCCCGTGGTGCACGTGGCGGGCACCAACGGCAAGGGCTCCACCATCGCCTTCCTGCGCGCCATGCTGGAAGCGGCGGGGCTGCGGGTGCACGTCTACACCTCGCCGCACCTCGTCCACTTCAACGAACGCATCCGGCTGGCCGGCACGCTCATCGCCGACGAGCACCTGACCGGCCTGCTGGAGGAGTGCGAGGCGGCCAACGCCGATGCCCCTATCACCTTCTTCGAGGTGACCACCGCCGCCGCCTTCCTCGCCTTCGCGCGCACACCGGCCGACGTGGTGCTGCTGGAGACCGGCCTGGGAGGCCGGCTGGACGCCACCAACGTCATCGACCGTCCGGCGACGACCGCCGTCACCCGCGTGTCCTACGACCACCGCCACTTCCTCGGCGACACCCTGGCCGCCATCACCTTCGAGAAGGCCGGCATCCTGAAGCCGGGCGTGCCCGCGGTCTTCGCCCCGCAGCCGGCCGAGGAGGCCACCCGCGTGCTGGCCGAGCGCGCCGCCGCGGTGGGCGCGCCGGTGTCCCGCTGGCACATCGAGCCGCTTCCCCACGGCTTCCGCTTCGAGAGCGCCGCGCGCAGCATCGACCTGCCGCCGCCAGGGCTGACCGGCGTGCACCAGATTGTCAACGCCGGGGTGGCGCTGGCTTGCCTGGACCACCTGCCGGTGCGGGTGAACGATGCGGCTGTGACGCGCGGCCTGACCTCCGTCCAATGGCCGGCGCGCCTGCAGCGCCTGACCCGCGGCCCGCTGCTCGACCGCCTGCCTGCGGGGTGGGAGCTGTGGCTGGACGGCGGCCACAACGATTCCGCCGGCGAGGTGCTGGCGGTCCAGGCCGCGGCATGGTCGCGCCAGGACGGCCGCCCGCTCGACCTCGTGTTCGGCATGCTGGCGAGCAAGGAGCCGGCCGAGTTCCTGGCCCCCCTTGTCCCATACGTCCGCCGCCTGCGCGCCGTCGCCATCCCCGGCGAGGACGCATCCCTGCCCGCCGAGGCCGCCGCGGCGGCGGCGCGCGCCGCCGGCATCGCCGACGCCGCCCCTGCCGCCGACACGGCATCGGCACTGGCATCCTTGGCCGAGGACACGGCAGGCCGCGCGCTGATCTGCGGCTCACTGTATCTGGCGGGAACGGTGCTGGCGGAGAACGGGTAGGCTCAAGCCCGCCAGAACGGCTTTTCCGTCTCCCGCCGCACCTCGTCGCACGTCAAACCGACGTCGCGCAGCAGCGCGTCGTCGAGCCGGGCCAGGGCGCGGCGCTGCCGGCGGCGCTCGGTCCACTGCCGCAGCAGGAGCAGCGCGCGGCCGACGACGGTCCCGCCCGCGGCGGTGCGGACAAGCCGCCCACGATTCGCAGGGCTATAGAACGCGTTCATGGCACACACTCCCTTGATGACGTGGACAGCTCCTAAGATGCTCCCGTCCGCCCTTGTGCACAAACGAGGCTTTCTCTAGCCTGCATGAGGAAAACTCATGCGAAGGTGCGGCAATGACCCGGCATCTGCCCTCGCTGAACGGGCTGCGTGCATTCGAGGCGGCGGCCCGGCAGTTGAGCTTCACGCGCGCCGCGGAGGAGCTGAATGTTACCCAGAGCGCGGTCAGCCACCAGATCCGCGCGCTGGAGGAGCAGATGGGCGTCCCGCTGTTCCGCCGCGTCAACCAGGGCCTGCTGCTTACCGATGCGGGGCAGTTGCTGCTGCCGGCGGTGCGCGACGCCTTCGACCGGCTGGCCGCGGGGGTGGAGCGGGTGCGCGGGCATGAGGCGTCGGGCACGCTGACGGTGAGCGTCTCCCCCTATTTCGCCGGGCGCTGGCTGATGCCGCGCATCGGCCGCTTCCGGGCACTGCACCCGGAGATCGAGCTGCGCCTCAGCGCCAGTCAGCAATACGTGGACTTCACCCGCGAGACCGACATCGATATGGGACTTCGCCATGGGCTCGGCACATGGGAGGGGCTCCGCGCCGTCCGCTTCCTGGACGACGGCGTGTTTCCGGTGTGCAGTCCGTCGCTGCACCCGCCGCTGCACACGCCCGGCGACCTGCGCGCCCACGTGCTGCTGGACGACGAACAGCACGGCTACTGGCGCGCCTGGCTGGTCGCCGCGGGCCTGGAGGATCTGGCACCGACCGCCGGGCTGCGGCTGACCGACATCGGTCTGGCCATGCAGGCGGCCATCGCCGGCCAGGGGGTGGCGATGGGCCGCGCCTCGTTGGTCGAGGAGGATCTGGCGGCTGGCCGCTTGGTTCGGCCGTTCGCGTTGAGCATCCCGGCCGACTACGGCATCTACGCGGTCTGCCCCGAGGCGGCGGCCGAGCGCCCGAAGATCGCCGCCTTTCGCGATTGGCTGATCGCCGAGGGCGCGGCCTACCGGTCGTGAGGAGGGGCGATGCGATCGAGGCGGTGGGCGAACTCGATGTCCTTGCCGGTCACGCCGTCGGCCGCGCGGGTGTACAGGATCACCTCGACCCGGCCCAAATCGTTGAACCATTCCGGGCAGTGGTCGTGCTTGACCGCCAGCAGGGCGACCTGGGTCATGTAGCCCCAGGCGGTGGGGAAATCGGCGAAATGGTAGGTCTTGCGGATAGCGTCGCGCTCCAGCACTTCCGACCAGCCGTGCAGTTCCTTCAGCGCGGCTTGGCGCTTGGCGCCGACCAGCTTCTCCGACATGCCGTTCTCCCTTATTCGTTGGCGACTTCCGGCTTAGCGCCGCTTGGCGCGGGGGTCAAGCTCCGCTAGGCTCGGGACCATGACAGGGAAACGCACGCACGCCTTCACGGTGCCGCCCAGCCTGGCCGACCTGGAGACCATGGCCGACGAGGCGCTCGGCACCATCCCGGAGCCCTTGCGCCGCCACGTCCGCAATGTGCTGATCCGCGTCGAGGACTTTCCCGACGAGGAGACCGAGCGCGACATGGAGCTGGAAAGCCCCTTCGACCTGCTCGGCCTCTACCGCGGTGTCGACCTGACGCGGCAGAGCGTCAGTGACGTGCGGACGTCGGTGGATGCCATCTTCCTCTACCGCCGCCCGATCCTGGATTACTGGTGCGAGACGGGCGAGGATCTGTACGGGATCGTCCGCCACGTCCTGATCCACGAGATCGGCCACCATTTCGGCTTCTCCGACGACGACATGGACCGCATCGAAGGCAGCGATTACGACTGATGCCCCCCATGGACATGGACCGCTTCTTCCAGCTTCACGATGGCCTGCCGCGCCAGGCGCCCGGCTCCGACGCCGCCACGCAGGAGGCGCTGCGACGCCTGCGCGCGCATGGGCTGCCCGAGGATCCGGCGGTGCTCGACATCGGCTGCGGGCCCGGCCGCTCGACGATGATGCTGGGCCGGGTGACCGGTGGGCGGGTGACCGCCATCGACATCCACCCGCCTTTCGTCGGCGAGACGCAGCACAAGATCGACGAGGCCGGGCTGGGCCGGCGGATGCGGGTCGAGCGACGCTCCATGTTCGAACTGGACGGCGCCTACCCGCCTGAGAGCTTCGATCTGCTCTGGGCCGAGGGTTCCATCTACATCATCGGCTTCGCCCAGGGCCTGGAGCGCTGGCGCCGGCTGCTGCGGCCGGGCGGGCTGGCCGGGATCACCGAAGCGACCTGGCTGACCGAGAACCCGCCGGTCGAGGCCAAGGCGTTCTGGGCCGAGGCTTACCCGGCCATGACCACCGAACCCGGCAACCGCGCGGCGGCCGAGCGCGCCGGGTACCGCGTGCTGGAGACCTTCACCCTGCCGGCCTCGGCGTGGTGGGACGAGTACTACCGCCCGCTGGAAGAGCGCATCGCCGAACGCCGCGAGCGCCACCCTCTGGACCCGGAATGGACCGCCGTGCTGGACGCCGAGGCCCGGGAGATCGACCTGTACCGCCGCTTCGGGGCGAGCTACGGGTACGTGTTTTACCTGCTGCGGCGGTTGGGGTAGGTGGTCGCACCGAGCCCCCACCCAACCCTCCCCCACTGACGCGGGGGGAGGGCTTTTGTAACCTGCCCCCGCCGAAGGTGGGGGAAGGAGGGGCCCACGCGAAGCGTGGGAGGAAGGGGGCTCTACGCAAGCACCTCCCCTACCCCAGCAGCGCATGCACCCTCTCGCGCAAGGCGGGCACCAGGTCCGCCTCGAACCAGGGGTTCTTCCGGATCCACGCGCTGTTGCGCCAGCTCGGGTGCGGCAATGGAATGAAGCGCGGGGCGTAGTCGCGCCACGCCGCCACCGTCTCCGTCATCGTGCCGCGGCGCCGGTCGCCGAGGTAGTACGCCTGCGCGTAGCTGCCGACCAGAAGCGCCAGCTCCACCGCGGGGAGCGCCGCCATCACCTGGGTGTGCCAGAGCGGTGCGCACTCCGGCCGCGGCGGGTAGTCGCCACCCTTGGGCGCGGTGCCGGGATAGCAGAAGCCCATCGGCACGATGGCGATGCGGCCCTCGTCGTAGAAGGCGTCGCGGTCGAGATCCAGCCATTGGCGCAACCGGTCGCCGGACGGGTCGTTCCACGGGATGCCGGTGGCGTGCACCCTGGCACCCGGGGCCTGCCCGATGATCAGCAGTCGCGCCGTCGTGCTGGCGCGCAGCACCGGGCGCACACCGTGCGGCAGGTGCGCCGCGCACACCTGGCACGCGCGCACGCGCGCCAGCAGCGCGGTAAGGTCGCTCACCGCACCCCGTCCAGAAGTTGCCGGACGAAGGCCGGCACCACCTCGCCGGCCGGACCGTGGACGCTCTCCTCGAACAGGGTGGCGCTGGCCGAGGGTTCCAGGTTCAGCTCCACCGTGCGCGCGCCGGCAGAGCTCGCCTCGGCCACGAAGCCGGCCGCGGGGTAGACGTTGCCCGAGGTGCCGATGGAGACGAACAGGTCGCAGCCCGTCAGCGCCGCATAGATCCGTTCCATGTGGTAGGGCATCTCGCCGAACCAGACGACGTCCGGGCGCATGCCGCCCTTGCGGCTGCAGTTCGGGCACATGTCCTCCACCGACAGGTCGCTCCGGCAGCCCTGCGTATAGCGGCAGTGCGCGCAGAACGCCTTCAGCAGCTCGCCGTGCATGTGGATGAGGTTCTTGGTGCCGGCGCGCTCGTGCAGGTCGTCGATGTTCTGGGTGACCACCAGCACCTCACCCGGCCAATGCCGCTCCAACTCGGCCAGCGCCGTGTGCGCCGGGTTCGGCTGCACCGCCGGGTCGAGCAGGCGGCGCCGGCGCGCGTTGTAGAACTCCTGCACGCGCCGCGGGTTGCGGGCGAAGGCCTCGGGCGTCGCCACGTCCTCGAGACGCACCTGCGCCCAGATGCCGTCTGCGTCGCGGAAGGTGTGCAGGCCGGATTCCCGCGAGATGCCGGCCCCCGTTAGGAACACGATCGATGCGGACGGGTTCAGCTGCATGGGCATCCTGGCGGTTGGCGGGACGGATCGGTAAAGTTGGACGCGGGGGAGACGCAAACCAAAGGGAAGCGGATGGTCAAGGTCCTGTTCGTGTGCACCGGAAACATATGCCGATCGCCCACGGCGGAGGGCGTGTTCCGCCATATGGCGCGTCAAGCCGGCCTGGACGGTCGGATCGCCACCGACAGCGCCGGCACCCACGATTACCACGTGGGCGAGGCGCCTGACCACCGCAGCCAGCGGGCGGCAGCCAAGCGCGGCATCGACATCTCCGATCTGCGCGCGCGGCGCGTGACGGCGGAGGATTTCCGCCGCTTCGATTACGTGCTGGCCATGGACCAGGGGCACTTGGCCCTGCTGCGGCGCATGGCCCCGGCGGACGGCACCGCGGAGGTACGGCTGTTCATGGACTACGCTCCCCAGGCACCCAGGCGCGAGGTGCCCGACCCGTACTATGGCGAAGGCAGCCACTTCAACGAGGTGCTCGACCTCGTCGAGGAGGGGGCACGGGGGCTGCTGGAACACATCCGGCGGGAGAGACTGTGAAGGCGGCCGACCTCCGCCCCCTCATCGAAGCCGCCGCCGGCAGTGCGGTCGCCGGCATCCGGCACCTGTCGGGCGGGCACAACGCCGAGTTGGTGACGGTCGACCTTGCCGACGGACGCCGGCTGGCGGCCAAGATCGGGCACGGGCTGGAGCCGGAGGGATTCATGCTCCGCTATCTGGCCGAGCACAGCCGTCTGCCGGTGCCGGCGGTGCACCATTCCGACGATCGGCTGCTGCTGATGGACTTCGTGGACGCCGGCGGCTCCATCACGCCCCAGGCCGAGGAGCACGCGGCCGAGCTGGTTGCGGACCTGCATTCCATCACGGCGGCGCGCTACGGCTTCGCGCGCTCCACCCCCATCGGACCGCTGCCGCAGCCGAACGACGAATCCTCCGACTGGACCGCCTTCTTCCGCGACCGGCGGCTGCTGCACATGGCGCGCAAGGCGTTGGACGAGCACAAGCTCGACGCGGCGCTGATGGCCCGTATCGAGACCCTTGCCGGCCGGTTGCCCGACCTGATCGGCGCCGCCGCCCCGCCGTCGCTGGTCCACGGCGATCTGTGGACCGGCAACGTCCTGGTGCGGGGCGGACGCGTCGCGGCGTTCATCGACCCGGCGATCCACCACGCCGACCCGGAGGTGGAGTTGGCCTTCGCCACGCTGTTCGGCACCTTCGGCGATGCGTTCTTCCGACGCTACGGCGAGATCCGCCCGATCCGCCCCGGCTTCTTCGAGGCGCGGCGCGACCTCTACAACCTCTACCCTCTGCTGGTGCACGTGCGGCTGTTCGGCGGCTCCTATGTGGGGTCGGTGGAGCGCACGGTGCGGCGCTTCGTAGGCTGAAATCCACCTCGGTGCCGTGGAGTCCGGCTTGGCGTCTACGAACTCACGGCATGTGCATCCACAGGCGCATGAGTTCCGGGACCGTGCGGATGCCGAGCTTGTTCAGGATGTGCGCGCGGTGGGTTTCCACGGTGCGCACGCCGATCCCCAACCGGTTGGCGATTGCCTTGTTGGTGCAGCCTTCGACCATCAACCCGGCAACGTCCTTTTCCCGGACGCTGAGCAGGGTCAGCTTCGCCAAGGCCGACGCCGCGGCCGAGCGGTCGCGGCGCTGCCGGGCGTCGCGCTGCAAGGCCTCGTGAACGCGGCGCAGGAACACCCCATCGTCGAACGGCTTCTCCAGGAAGTCGACCGCCCCGGCCCGCAGCGCGGTGACCGCGGTGCTGACCTCGCCATGGGCGGTGATGACAATGACGGGAAGGCCGCAGCCGCGCCGGGACAACTCCTCCTGAAGCTCCAGGCCGTCCATGAAAGGCATGCGAAGATCGGCCACCACGCAGCCCGGCTGCTCCGGACTGTAGCGGTGCAGGAACGCCAGCGCGTTGTCGAAGGTGCGCACGGCCAGCCCGGCCACGTCGACCAGGGTGGCCAGCGCGTCGCGCACCGCCTCGTCGTCGTCGATGATGAAGACGATCGGTTCCGAAGCGGCGGGATCAGTGAATTCGCTCATGAGACGGGTCGTGGTCCGGAAGGGCTGCGGGCAGGAAAACCTGGAAAACGGCACCGTGCTTGGAGGTGCGGGCCAGCCACAACCGGCCGCCATGGCTCTCGACGATCGAGCGGCAGATCGGCAGGCCGAGCCCCATTCCAGCCGGCTTGGTGGTGGCGAAGGGCGAATACAGACGGTCGATCATGTCGGCGGGCACGCCGGGCCCGCTGTCCTCGACGGCGAAGGTCACGCCGTCGCAGGGATTGGAACGAACCCGCATAATGACCTCACGGACCGGGCTGCCGGCTGCGACGATCGCCTCTATGCTGTTGTGCACCAGGTTGAGCAGGACCTGCTCGATCTGTATGCGGTCGGCCAGCACGTCGGGCAGCGGGTCCGCCATGTCGACGCGCAGATGGACCCGGTTGTAGGCGGCATCGGCCCGCACCAACGCCACGGTTTCACGGACGATGTCGGCGGCCGGCTCCGGCACCAGTTGGGGCGAGCCCTTGCGCAGGAAGGTGCGCAGACCCCGGATCACTTCGCCGGCGCGCTCCGCCTGAGCCACCGCCTTGTCGATCAGATCCTGGGCGCGCGGCGGCGTGTCGCTGCTCTCCAGGATCCGCTGGGTGGCACGCGCGTAGCTGATCGCCGCCAGCAGCGGTTGGTTCAGTTCGTGGGCCAGGGCGGATGCCATCTCGCCGGTCACCGCCAGCCGGGCGATGTGGGCCAGCTCGGCCTGGTGCTCGCGCAGCCGCGCCTCGACCACCCGGCGCTCGCTGACGAGGGCGCCCAGGAACAGTGCGGTGATGGCCAACGCCAGCATCAGGGTCTGGTGATACACCACGGCTTGCAGGGGAAACCCGATAATCTGCAAGCCGGCGATCAGGCCGCTTTGAATGGCCAATGCGGCCAGCACCGCCCCGGGCAAGCCGTGGCAGACAGCCACCCACACCAGGGGAAGGAACAGCACGTAGAACAGATTGAACTGACCATTGCCGAAGGGCAGGAAGACAACCACCAGCGCCCCCGCAATGGCGGCGGTCTGGGCTGCCGAGGGGGCCTTCGGCACGCTCCAGACCGGCGTCTTTCCCGGCCGGTACAGGAGGAGCAGGAAGGGGGTGACCACGGCGATGCCAATGGCGTCGCCCAGCCAGTATTGGAAGGCCAGCATCGGCAGATCGGCCGCAGCGACGGCACCGTCCAGGACGAACACGCCGACGAAGGCGGGGGCCACCACGGCGGCGCTCAGGAACGTGACGCCGACCAGCCATCCCATGTCGCGGACCCGGTTCAGGGCCGGATCGATCCCCACCCGGCAGCGCAAAACGTAGGCGGCGGCCCCATACCCGGCAACGATGGCGAGGTTGGAGAGCAGCAGAGAGGCGACCGATGCCGGATGCCCGCGCACCACCAGGTCGGCCATCACCAGCGTCACATAGACCATCGGCGCACCACGCGCCCCGGTCCACAGCAGCAGGGCCATGTACAGCCCGGCCGGCGGGTTCCATGGCGTGATGTTCAGGCTTGGGCGCGGATGGATGAAGGTCAGCCAGTCGATGGGCAGGTAGGCCGCCAGAAAGGCCATCGACAACACAAGCATTTCCCGGCCCGCCAGGATGGCAGGGAATGGTGTTCCTATTGCGCGGCTGGCGGACATCGACGGCATCTCGAGACGTTGGTCGGGCCGCGATGATATACAGCCGCCCGGCACATTAGCCTATCTCAAGGAAGGGGGGCCGCCGGCCCCCCTCGCCGGTCAGCCGACGAAGAAGGGCTTCGTGCCGTGCGCGGCAATGGCGCTCGACAGCCGCTCCAGCGCGTGGGCGTAGGCCGCCGTGCGCATCGAGATGCCCTTGGCCGAGCCCAGGTCCCACACCCGGCGCCCCTCGGTCTCCATGATCGCGCGCAGGCGCTCGTGGATCTCGGTCAGGTTCCAGTAGTAACCCTGGCGGTTCTGCACCCACTCGAAGTAGGACACCGTGACACCGCCGGCGTTCGCCAGGATGTCGGGCAGCACGATGACCCCCTTCTTCTCCAGGATGCGGTCGGCCTCCGGGGTAACCGGACCGTTGGCCAGTTCCAGGACGATGCGGGCCTTGATGGAGCCGGCGTTGCCAGTGTGGATCTGGTCCTCCAGGGCGGCCGGCACCAGGATCTCGCACGGCGTGGCCAGCATCTCGTCGTCGCTGACGGCGCGAACGCGGCGACCGTCGGCAAACGCGGTCACCGAGCCGCCGCGCTCCTTCGCCGCCTGCACGGCCTGCGGATCCAGGCCGTCCTCGCAGACGATGGCGCCGCGCGAGTCGGACACGCCGACGATGCGGTAGCCGTCGGCGTGCAGCAGGCGGGCGATGTGGAAGCCGGCGTTGCCGTAGCCCTGCACCACCACGCGCTTGGGCGAGTTGGCCAGCTCGAGCTCGGTCTCGAGATGCTTGATCAGATAGTAGCCGCCGCGGGCCGTGGCGTCGTCGCGCCCCAGCGAGCCGCCCAGCGGCAGCGGCTTGCCGGTGATGACCGCCGGGCTCGGCTGGCGGACGATGGAGCTGTACTCGTCGGCCATCCAGCCCATGATCATGGAATTGGTGTAGACGTCCGGGGCGGGGATGTCGCGATCCGGCCCGATCATGCCGGCGAAGGCCTGGACGTAAGCGCGCGACAGGCGCTCCAGTTCGGACTTGGAGAGGCTGTGCGGATCCACCTTCACGGCGCCCTTCCCGCCGCCGTAGGGCAGATTCATCACCGCGCACTTGAACGTCATCCAGAACGCCAGCGTGGTCACCTCTTCCACATTGGAGCTCGGATGATAGCGGATACCGCCCTTGGTCGGGCCGCGGGTGTCGTCATAGCGGCAGCGCCAGGCCGGGAAGGACCGGCGCGAACCGTCATCCATACGCACGGAAAGGCGAACGCTCAGGGTCTCCTTGGGATATTTCAGCTTCTCAAGGACTTCCGAGTCCACCTCAACGTACTTTGCGGCTTCGTCCAGGCGGCCCAGCGCCCCCGAAAGCAAATCGTCCATAATGTCGTCCCTCATCGTATCGGTCAGGAGCGCCGAGGCAGGGCATCTCCTTCGTGGAAAGCTCCGTTTGCCATTCCCCAGGCATATGCCGGCCCCTTGTAATCAGGAAAAACCCGGATAGAAATATCCGTAATAATACGGAGCGCATCTAAATAACTGAAAATGCTTGATATTTTTTTCGGTGATCTAATTTGGGGTCGCTTTCCGTAGTCCTACGGATGGAAGCCGGCGGTGTGCGTAGGCAGAATTCGACGTTGCCTGCGTCGCAGTTGCCGCACATTCGAGGACGTTACCAATGACCGACGAGACGGATCGACCACTGATCTGGATCGGGCGTGCGGACTACGGCCGCCTGCTGAGGGCAATGGATCGGCTGGCCGTGCAGGCGCCGGAAGTGTCGGCGTTCCTGTCCAGGGAACTGGACCGTGCCATCGTTCGTCCCGAAAGCGATCTGCCGCGGACCGTCGTGCGCATGGGCAGCCGCGTGCTGTTCCGTCGTGCCGAAGACACGCCGTCCGAGTGGGGCGAACTGGTGTACCCGGACCAAGTGCCAGTGGACGGCCAGATTACCGTCGCATCGCCTTTGGGGACTGCCTTGCTCGGCCTCCGTGAGGGTGCACGCATGCCCTACATCGATGCCGACGGCATCACACGCTGCCTGTCGGTCGAGCGCGTTCTCCCGGCGTAAAACCCTGTCCCCTTTGATTCTGGCCCTTTGATTCTGGCCCTTTGATTCTGGTCGGGCAGCCGAGCCGGGCTCCTCCAGGCGATCGGCGGCCAGCGAACAGCGGCGCTCGCGCGGGGCGCGGCTTATGACCGCCAGAACGGCTTGCGGGCTATGGCCTTGGCGTCCAGGCGCGTAAGGCCGATGTCCTTCAGCATGCGGTCGTCCATGACGAGCAACTCGTTGCGCTCGCGCCGCCAGCGCCACCAGCGGCGCCCCATGGCGACGATAGTGGCGACGAGATGGGCGATGGACAACTTTGCCCCGTGGCCTGACCTGCGGCGGAATGCGATCTCCATGGCCGGTCCTTTCGCGTGCGGATCGGAAGACCCGATGGGATCGAGGGTCCACCCGCGCGACCGGTCCCGGCAAACGCGAAGTCCTGCGCGTCGGGTGAGCGGCGCTCACCTGACGGCGGCGGCCATCTCGGCACGCAGCCACGCGCGGAAGGCGGCGACGTCCGGCCGGTGCGCCGACTCGCGCGCACCCACCAGCCACCACGCCGCATGCGCCGGCACCGGCGGCCCCAGCACCGGGACCAGGGTGCCGGCCGCGATCTGCGGGTCCACTGTCGGCCGCCGGCCGACCGCCACGCCGAGGCCCTGCATGGCCGCATCGGTGGCGAGGTGCAGCGCATCGAAGCGCAGCCCCTGCGCCACGTCCACCACACCGGTGTTGCCGGTGGCTTCCAGCCACGCCGGCCAATCCTCGCTGACGGAGGCGACGTGCAGCAGCGGCACGCCGCGCAGATCCTCCACAGTGCGGATGCGCGCGGCGAGATCCGGGGCGCACACGGGCACCAGCACTTCCTCCAGCAGCTTCACAGCCGCCAGCGCCGGCCACGGCCCGCGGCCCAGCCGGATGCCGAGGTCCACCCCGTCACGCGGGAAATCCAGTTGCCGATGCGCGGTGTCCAGCGACACGGAGATCCCCGGATGCCGCTCGTTGAAGGCGGGCAGGCGCGGGATCAGCCAGCGCAGCGCGAAGGTCGGCGCCACGCTGATCGACAGATGGCCGCCCGACCGGCGGCCGGGTACGGCGTCGGTGGCGCCGGCCAGCGCCTCCAGGGCGCTCTGGACCCGCGGGAGGTAGGCGGATCCGGCCGGCGTAAGCGCCAGCGTGCGGTTGCCGCGCACGAAGAGGGCCACGCCCAGCCACTCCTCCAGCGTCTGGATACCGTGGCTGACGGCCGAGGGGGTAAGGTTCAGCTCTTCCGCCGCGCGCTTGAAGCTGAGGTGGCGGCCGGCGGCCTCGAACAGGCGGAGCGTGGTGAGCGGCGGCAGGCGGTAGGCCATGCTCCCAGTGTGCGGTGCACCTGCGGCCCGCGCAATGAAAAGCAGGGCAATCGCTTGAAAGCCCCTCTCCCTTGACGGGAGAGGGGCTTTTCTTGTGGGATCCGTTCAAGCAGTTGCCCTGCAATGAAAAGGGCACGGAAACGAAAACCCCGCCGGTGAGGGCGGGGTTCTGTGCAACGGCGCTACGGGGTGCGGATCAGGCCAAAGCCGAGTCGACCCACTGGTACAGCGCACCCTTCGGCAGCGCGCCGATCTTCGTGGCGGCGACGTTGCCGTCCTTGAAAAGCATCAGCGTCGGGATGCCGCGCACGCCGTACTTGTTCGGCGTGTTGGGGTTGTCGTCGATGTTGAGCTTGGCGACGGTCAGCTTGCCCTGGTACTCCGCCGCGAGGTCATCCAACGCGGGAGCAATCATCTTGCAGGGGCCGCACCACTCCGCCCAGAAATCGACCAGGACGGGCCCGGACGCCTTGAGAACGTCCTGCTCGAAGCTGTCGTCGGTGACCTTAACGGTGCTGCTCATGGGACCTCTTGCATCGGTTCAGGGCGACCGCCACTCCCCTTGTGGCGGGCCCGGCCCGGGACATCCGGGCGGGATCATCCCTGACGTGGGAAACGGGCCAAAATGTAGGTCGTTCCCGGCGTCGTGGTCAAGCTGTGGTATATGGGGGCCCGCCCTTGCCCTTCAACCCACCTCAATTCGTTGATCCGTCGAGGAGTTCCGCCGGAAGTTCCATCAGGAACGGGCCGTCCGTCCACAACAGCACGCAACGCACCGGCCGGTCAGGGTAGATGGCGCTCAGCGCCGCCCGGTACGCGGCCATCTGACGGACATAGATGCCCGGCACGTCCTCGACCCGCCGCGGCGGCGGCCGGTTGGTCTTGTAGTCGACGATCCACACCGCCTCGTCCGTGATGGTCAGGCGGTCGATCTGGCCGGACAGCGCACGCCCCTCGACCACGCCGACCACCGGCACCTCGGCCCGGCTGCCGGAAGCGAACAGGCTGGCGAAGGCCGCACCATTCAGCACCGCCATCGTCTCGCGGGCGATCTCGTCCTGCTGCTCGGCCGTCAGCTCGTGCGCCGGGCGGGCGAGGAAGCGCCGGCAGGCGGATTCGCGCAAGGCCGGGGCCAAGTCCGGCAGGGTCTGCAGCAGCCGATGCACGAGGATGCCGCGCTTGAAGCGCGCGCCGTCGTCCTCGCCCAGCGGCGAGCGCACCGCCGGCTCCGCCCCGTCCGGTCTGGAGGGGGTGAGCGGGCGCGACGGCTCCGGCTCCGCCGGGGCGGGCGTCTTCCACCAGGGCGGCAGATCGGGCACCGCATCGGCGGGCGTCCAGCCGGCGCCGTCGTCGCGCGGGGGCATGGTCTGCATGTCGGCCAGCCGCCAGCCCGGGCCGCTCCAACCGTCGGGGCAGAGCGTGGAGAAGTCGAACTCCGTCGCCGCGCCGACCTCGCGCATGGCGTCCTCGACGAGGCGGTACCAGCAGCCCTCGGCCGGGTCCTTCTTGCCCTGCCAGCCGCAGACGTACAGCCGGTCCTCGGCCCGCGTCAGCGCCACGTACAGCAGGCGCCGGTACTCCTGGTCGCGCCGCCGGTTGGCCCGCGCGCGGGTCTGGGCGCACAGCGAATCCTCGTGCGCGCGGCGGGGTGCGAACAGCGGCACCCTCCCCTGCTCGTCCGGCCAGAGGATGGGCGGGCTCTGCGTCGGCGTGCCGACGGTGTCCGGCAGGAAGACGATGGGTGCCTGCAAGCCCTTGGAACCGTGCACCGTCATGATGCGCACATGGCCCCCGCCCTGCTCCAGCTCGCGCTTGATCTCCGCCTCGCTGGCGGCGAGCCAGGCGAGGAAGCTCTGCAGCGAGGGCGCCTCGTTGCGCTCGAAGGACAGGCAGACGGCCAGGAACTCGTCCAACGGGTCGTGCGCGTCGGGACCCAGGCGGCGCAGGACGGCGCGGCGGCCGGACACGGTGTCGGCCGGGCACGGCGCGCTGAGGATGCCGGCGAACAGTTCGTAGGGCGGGACGAAGTCGGTGCGGGCCAGCAGGTCGCCGAGGTAGGCGCGCGCGGGGCGGAAGCCGGGATCCACCTCCGCCCTGCCCACCAGGGCCTGCCACAGCGTGCCCTTGCGGCCATGGGCGAGTGCGAACAGCTCGTCCTCGCTCAACCCGATCAGCGGCCCCTTGAGCACGGTGGCGAGCGTCAGATCGTCTTCGGGCAGCAGCAGGAAGTCGGCCACCGCCATCAGGTCCATGACCGCCAGTTGCTCGGTCAGCACCATGCGGTCGACGCCGGCCACCGGCACGGCGCGGTCCTTGAGCGCGCGGACCAGCTCCGCCACGAAACCGGTGCGCCGGCGCACCAGCACCATGACGTCGCCGGGCTGGATGGCCCGGCCGCGCGCCGGGAGATGCTCGCCGCGGCGGATCCAGTCGCGGATGGTGTCGGCGATCACCGCCGCCAGCCGGGCCGAGGGCGAATCGGCGGCCTCGCGCGCCACCGGCGGTGCCCAGGCGGGCGGGTCCAGCGCGTCCAGCGGCTTGACCGGCGGCCATAATTCGACCAGCCCGGCGTGCCCGCGGCGAAACGCTCGGTGGCGGATCGTCGGGCTCGTTTCCGAGGCGACGCCATCCTTGGCCGACTCGATGGCGAACACCGCATCCACCGCCTGCAACACCGCCGCGGTCGAGCGGAAGGAGATGTCCAGGTCCACCTGCGCCCAGGTGCGCTCGGCCGCATCGGCGCGCGCGTGGAAATGGCGGCGCATACGCGCGAACTCGGCGGGATCGGCGCGCTGGAAGCTGAAGATCGACTGCTTCTCGTCGCCCACCGCGAAGACGGTGCGCACCATCCCCTGCTCCTCGCGGACCCCGAGGCCGGCGAAGAACTCCTCGGCGATGGCGGAGACCACCTGCCACTGCTCGGGGTTGGTGTCCTGCGCCTCGTCGATCAGGATGTGGTCGAGGCCGCCGTCCAGCTTGTAGAGCACCCAGGGCACCCGCCCGTCGCCGGTCAGCAGCGTGTGCGCGAACAGGATCAGGTCGTCGTAGTCCAGCAGCGAGCGCCGGCGCTTGGCTCCCTCGTAGGTGTCCAGCAGCGCCTCGGCCAGCGTCAGCAGCGCGGAGGTCGAGGCCGCGACACCCGCCGACCTGACCCGCTCCATCAACGAAACCAGCCTTTCCGCCTCCTGCTCCAACGCCTTGAGCGCCTGGGGGTAGGAGGACGCCGGCTTCTTGGTCATCAGGACCTTTCGCGGGCTGCCCTCGGCGGTGAGGAACAGCCGCATGTAGGTCTGGAAGTCGCTCACCCGGCTCTCGGCGGCGTCCAGCCACTGCTGGATGCCGATGCCGCGGTCCTGGTCGCCCGCGGTGCCGGAGGACAGCGCCCGGCATGCCTCGCGCAGCGCGGGCGCGTCCAGCACGGAGTCGCTGCAGGCCTCCGACAGGATGTCGGCCTCGCTGGTGCCCGGCGGCACCTCCAGCGTGCGGAAGACCTCGGCGACGGTGGCTTGGCACCCGCCATGGCGATCGAAGATGCGGCGGATCCGCCCGCGTTCCGCCGCCAGCTCGGCCATGATGGCGGCGAACTCCTCGGCGTTGAGGTCGGCCGTGAGGCGACCGAGCGCCTTGCCCAGATTCGAGTCGCGGTCGGCACGACCGGCGTGCAGCACCTCGTCGCGCGCCTCGTTGAGGAGTGCGGCGGCCATGCGGTCGTCCATTACCTCGAAGTGCGGCGCCAGGCCGGCCTCGATGGGGAAGCGGCGCAGCAGCGACTGGCAGAAGGCGTGGATCGTCTGGATCTTCATGCCGCCGGGGCAGTCCACCACCTGGGCGAACAGCCGGCGCGCAGCGGTGCGCGTCTCGGCGCTCGGCATCTCGCCGCAGAGGTCGTACAGGCGGTCGGTCAGCGAATCATCGGGCAGCGTCGCCCAGATGCCGAGGGTGCGATTGATGCGGATAGACATCTCCGCCGCGGCGGCCTTGGTGAAGGTCAGGCACAGGATGCGCGCCGGCGGCGTGCCGGCCAGCATCAGCCGCAGCACGCGGTCGGTCAGCACCTTGGTCTTGCCCGACCCGGCGGAGGCGCCCACCCACACCGACGCCAGCGGGTCGCTCGCCCGGCGTTGCGCCACGTTGGCGTCGAGGGGGCGTTCGGGGGTGGAGGCGTCGATGAGGGTCATGGCAAGGCCCTCCCTCGGCAACGCGGCCCCCTCCCTAACCCTCCCCCTCTACGAGGTGGAGGGGACTGCCGCCGCTCTTTCCCCTCCACCTCGAAGAGGGGGAGGGTGCCCACGCAGTGGGCGGGAGGGGGCATACGTTGCCTCGCCATGATCGTCACTCCCCGCCTCCCCCGCCGCCGGCGGACCATTCCTGGACGCGCGCGAGGTGCGCGTAGTCGGTGTAGCGCGGCGCCATGCTCGGGCGCGGGCACGAACGGTAGGGCGTGGCCGGGTCGTCGAAGGCGCGGATCAGCTCCTCCAGGCCGGCGCGGGCGTCGGCCGAGAGCGTGGCGACGTCGCCCTTCACCGGGCGCTCCTCGCCGGCCGGGTCGCCGCCGGACAGGCGCCAGAAGGCGATCTCCGCCACCGCGCCGGCCGGAACGCCCTCGAACCCGCCGGCCTCGGCGATGGCCGCCTCCAGGGGGAGCTGCGGCGCGAAGCCCAGTTCGATCTCGCGGTTGGACGGCGGGGTCCCGGTCTTGTAGTCGATCAGTACGAGGCCCTGCGCCTGGTTGTCGCGGTCGATGCGGTCGGCCTTGCAGGTCAGCAGGAAGGAGCCGGCCGGACCGGACAGCTCCAACGCGCCCGAAACCTCGGTGGCGAGCGGCTTGACGGTGGCGCGGCGCTCGCGCTCGACGCCGACGAACCACTCCGCCACGCGCTGGAAGCGCGGCCACCAGAAGGCCCAGACGTCGGGATGCGTCTCCAGGAGCGGCCCGAACGCCTGCCGGCCCAGCCGCAGCAGTTCGCCCAGCGGGTCGGGCGGCAGCGCATTGGGGTGCTCGCGCACGAAGGCGTCGAGCGCCGCGTGGATGAACTGGCCGCGCTCCGACGCGCCGGGATCAGCGGCGATGGGATCAAGCTTGTTCAGGCGCAGCACGTGGCGGGCGTAGATGGCGTAGGGGTCGCGCATCCAGGTCTCGACCTGGGTAACCGACAGCTTGCGCGGGCGCGCCGACACCGGCGGGCGCGGCTCGGGCGCTGCGACAGGCTGCACCGCCTCCGGCTCGTCCAGCGCGCGGGCCCAGGCCAGCCAGTGCTCGCCCTCCAGATCGATGCGGCCGTCGAGGTCCAGCGCCTTCAGCACGGTTTCCAGGCGCAAGAGCCAGCGCGACGGCACGGTCGGCGTGCCCTCGACGCGGCCGGCGCGGGTGAGCACCACGCGCTCGGCGCCGCAGGCCTGCACGAAGTCGTGCGCCGACAGGCCGATCATGCGCTCCGGACTGGGCAGGCCGAAGGCCTTGCGCATGGGGCGCGACATCCAGGGGTCGGCGGCGGGGTCGGGCGGCCACGTGCCCTCGTTCAGCCCGCCGAGGATCATCACGTCGAAGTGCTGGAGGCGCGCCTCCAGCGGCCCGAAGATGGCGAGCCGCGGGTGCAGGCCGAAGCGCGGGCGCACCACCCGGCCGGCCATCAGCGCCTCGAACAGCGCAGGATATTCCTGACCCGGAACGTCCACGAAGCTGCCGGCGGCGCGGCGCAGCTCGTCGATGAAGCCGGCCGCGGCCTCGCCGTCGTCGTGCCGCCACAGGCGATCCGGCCCGGCGGTGTCGGCCGTGCGCGCGAGATCCTCGGCAAAGCGGACGTGCGCATCCACGAGGTCCTTTAGCGGCGTCTCGCGTTCCAGCACCGCCAGGAACGGTGCCGCGAGGTCGCGCAAGCCCTCGACCCAGCGGATCAGGAATTCCTGCTGGCCCTTGAACTCGAAGCGCTCGGCCGCCTTCAGCGCGGCGATCAGGCCGTCGAAGCCGTCACCGGGGCGGGGACCGCGCAGCACGGTGCGCTCCAGCGCGCGGGCGGTGGCGCGGAAGTCGTGCGCGTCCTGCCCGCCGGCCGCCAGCGGATGCTTAGCAAGCGCCAGCAGCGCCAGCGGATGCGCCCGCGTCGCCACAAGGTCGGCGGCTAGGCGCAGGTAGGTGCCCACCGCGGTGTCGGCGAGCGGCCGGCCGGCCGAGTCGTCCACCAGGATGCCCCAGCGCTTCAGCGCCATGGCGACGCGACGCGCCAGGTTGCGGTCGGGGGTGACCAGCGCCGCCGTGCGCTCCGGCGTCTCCAGCGCGTGCCGCATGAGGAGCGCGATGGCGTTCGCCTCCTCCTCCGCGTTGGCGGCGTCGATGCGGGTGAAACCGGCCAGCGCCTCATCGCCCAGACCCTCCAGCTCCCGCCAGCCCTCGGTGGTGGCGGCCGGGCGCATGGCTTCGGCCAGCAGCCGGGCGCGCGCCGGGCGCGGATCGGCCGCATCGTGCCAGGAACGCACCGCGCCGCGCTCAAGCCCAAGCTTCCCGAGGAGCTGGGCGAGGCCGTGCTGCGGATGCGCCTCGTCCTGCCTGACCGAGTCCCAGGTGGCGTCGTCACACGCCTGGTCCAGGCCAGGCAGCACCAGGGCGCCGTTCGGCAGGCTGGCGACCACCGCCAGCAGGTCGGCCGTGGCGGGGATCGAGCCGGTGGAGCCGGCGGCGATCACCGGCCCCGACGGCGGCTCGGCGGCCCAGACCTTGGCCTGCGTCTCCAGCACCACGTTGCGGCGGGCGGCCGGATCGATGCCGCCGGCCTGCTGCTGGAGGATCAGCGGCCAATGCTCGGTGATGATGGTCAGGAACTTCAGGGTTTCCTGCCAGTGCGCAGCGTAGTCATCGGGCACCAGCGCATTGAGCCCGTCGAAATGCAGCCGCTCGGTCTGCACCTGGTCGACGAAGCGGCCGAGGTCGGCGGCGAGCCGCGCCGCCTGCGGCAGGGTCGCGGCGAAATCGGGGGCGGCCAGCACGGTCCTGGCCAGCAACAACTGGCGCTTGAGGCCGGACACCGCCTCCGGCACGTCCAGCGCGCCTTGCAGGCCGGGCAGTTCCTCGGCCGTCAGCGACAGCGCGTCGGCGTCGATGTCGCCCAGCGGACTCATGCGCGGCAGCAGCATCGGCCGCCCGCCCGAGCGGCGCAGGAACGCCTCGCGCAACGAGCGGCAGGCGCGCCGGGTGGGCAGCAGGACGGTGACGGCAGCGAGCGCCATCGGGTCGTCGCCGACGCGCGCCAGGATTCCTTCGGCCAACGTGTCGACGAACGGCGCGCCGGCCGGAATGGTATAGACGTTTGGCGGCCGGCCACTCACGGCCAGAACCAGCGGATGCCGCCGGCCGCCAGCAGTTCCTCCGACTCCAGCAGCGCCGCCGGCGAGCCGACGTGGAACCAGGCGCCGTCATGCGCCAGGCCGTACAGCCGCCCGGACTCCTGCACCCGGTTCCACACCAGGTTGGTGGAGAAGGCGCCCTCCGGCGTGTCCTTGAACAGCTCGGGCTTGATGATCTGCACGCCGGCGAAGACGAAGGGCGCGATCTCCCCCTCAGCACGGCGGGTCAGGCAGCCCAGCGGGTCCATGTGGAAGTCGCCACGCCCCTCATAGCCCACCGCCCTGGTGGTGGACATGAGCAGCAGCAGGGCATCCATCGTTTCGGGATCCCAATGATCCGCGACGCGCTTCAGCGCCTTCGTCGGCCCGTCGAGCCACAGGATATCGGCGTTGACGACGAAGAACGGCTCCGGACCCAGTTTGGGGAGCGCCTTCTTCACGCCGCCGCCGGTCTCCAGCAGCTCTTCCTCGTGCGAGACGACGATCTTCGGCTTCTTCCGGCTCTTGAGGTGCTCGGCGAGCATTTCGCCGCGGTAGTGGGCGTTGACCACGGCGGTCTCGACGCCGACGTCCTGCAAGCGGTCCAGCGCGTGGTCCAGCATCGGCTTGCCGCCCACGTTGATCAGGGGCTTCGGACGCTCCAGCGTCAGCGGGCGCATGCGCAGGCCGAGGCCGGCGGCCAGCACCATCGCCTTGCGGGGCATCCAGGAAGATCTGCTCATAATTCCGTCTCCGGAATGACAAAGTCTGCACGAAGGTTTGGGGGCAGATGGCGGTCGAACCACGCGGCCACCGGGGCCAGCTCGGATTTGGCGAGCTGGCCTTCCAGAAGGCGCCAGACGCGTGGCAGATGGACGAGATAGGCGCGCTTGCGGTCACGCAGCGCCAAGCGGGTGAAGATTCCGACGATGCGCGCGTGGCGCACCGCCCCCAGCACCGCGTACGAGCGGCGGAACGCCGCCCGGTCGAGGCCCGGGAAGGCGCTGACATACCGCTCCACCATGCGCGCCGCAAGCTCCGTCGGCACGTCGCGCCGCGCGTCCTCCAGGAGCGAGACCAGGTCGTAGGCGGTGGGGCCGAGGCCGGCGTTCTGGAAATCCAGCAGCCCCGCCGCCGCCACGCCCGGCCGGTCGAGCCGCATGAGGTTGTCGACGTGATAATCGCGCAGCAGCAGCGACGGCCGGCCGGCGCACGCGTCCCCGATGACCGCGCGCCAGGCCTGCTCCAGCGCGGCGCGGTCCGCCGGCTCCAGCGGCCGGCCGGTGGCGACGGGCAGGTAGACGTCGGCGAACAGCATCACCTGCTCGACGAACAGCGCGGCGTCGTAGACCGGCAGGCCCAGCCCCGCGGCTTCCTGCGGGTCGAAGCGGCGGTGCAGTTCGACCAGCACGTCGGTGGCGAGCGCGTAGAGCCCCTCCGCGTCCTCCCCGGCCTCCAGCAGGCGAGAGAAGGTCCCGTCTCCGAAATCCTCCAGCAGGCCTAAGCCGGCATCCACGTCGGCGGCGATCACCACCGGCACCGAGAAGCCCAGGCGCGCCAGCGCGTCGCCGATGGCGATGAAGGGGGCGAGGTCGTCCTTGGGGGCCGGCGTGTCCACCAGGATCAACGGCCGTCCGTCCGGGGTTTTCAGGCGTTCGTAGCGGCGCGCCGAGGCGTCGCCGGCCAGCGGGCGGCGCGCGACCCCGCCCAGACCGTGGCGCGCGAGGAAGGGAGCGATGCGGTCGGTCACGGCAGCTCCAGGGATTGCAGGCGCCCGCCCCAGGCGCCGAAGCCGGCGAGGGTGGCGCGGCGGGCCTCGGAGCCGTCGCGGGCGAAGTCCATGGTCAGCTCAAGCCGGTCGCGCGGCAGCAGCGGGCCCAGGCGGTCCGGCCATTCCACCAGGGCGATGCCCTGCCCCACCTCGTCCCAGCCCAGCTCCTGCACCTCGTCGGGGCCGGACAGGCGGTAGAGGTCGAAGTGCCAGACGGGCCCGAAGTCGGTGTCGTAGGTCTGCACCAGCGTGAAGGTGGGCGACGGCACCTCGGCCTCCGCGTCGCCGCACAGCGCCCGGATCAGTGCGCGGGCGAACGCCGTCTTCCCCGCCCCCAGCTCGCCGCGCAACGCCAGCACGTCGCCGGGCGCCAGCGCGGGCGCCAATGCGCCGGCGAACGCCGCGGTGGCGGCCTCGTTGGGCAGGAGGATGGAAATGCTGGACATGGGCTCGGGCATGGCCGGCGGATTGTGGTTGAACGGCCCCCCGCTCGGCAAGCCCCGCTTGCCCCCTGCGGTCCATACCCCAAGGATGCCACCACGGGCGCCGGCATTCAGGATTCGTTAAACGCGTTGAGATCAAGATAAACAAACGTATCGAGATCATATGGGGATTCATCACTAACGGCTGGTAGCGAGGGTGTGGACATGAACAACATTACCATGCAGAGCGCGGTGTTGACCGCGGTTCGCACCCTGGCGCGGCGGCCCGGCACGGCCGATGCCTTGCCGCAGCTCGACCCCGAGGTCGCCCAGCGCCTGAAGGAGATGCGGGAGCAGGCCACGCAGGCCATGCAGACACTCGACAAGGCCAAGGTCGATATGCGCAAGCAACGCAAGCAGGCGGCGCTGGAGAAGCTGAAGCGGATCAACGAGGCGCTGCGCATGCTCCGGATGGTTGGTGGCGACCCCAAGGCGATGGCGCGTGAGGGCGCCAGGCTGGCCCGCGAGCTGGCCGCTGCGACGAAGGAATACCGGGCCGCCAACAACGGCGCGTCGGCATCCGACGGCGCTCCACCCGTGACGGAAGCCATGCCGCCCGCAGCGTCCGCACCGGCCGTCGATGCGGCGCCCGCCGAGCCGACGGCGGACGCCGCCCCAGCCGCCGAGGGCGATGGTGAGGGTGGTGGCGAGAAAAACCCCGGAAATCCCGAGGAGGCCACCGACGGCACCGCGCCAGCGCAACCGGGCATAGCGGCCAAGGATGGGGGCGCCGAGGGTAAGAATGCCCGAACCTCCGACACATTTGCCGACGAGGCACGCGCACTGGCCAAAAAGCTGAAGGAATTCCTCAACCAGCAGAAGGAACGCCTGAAGGCCGTGAAGGGTGACGGCTTCGAACAGGCGGAGAAGGAGGTAACCGCCGCGCTTGAGGAACTGCGGCGGACCGAAAGGATGCTGGACATGCCGGACAACGTCAGCGATCCCCTCGCGACGGTGAATATCGTCATTTAGAATCCGACGCATCACCACTGGCGAGTGCCGACGGACCAACCCCGCTTCGGTCGCACGGCGGCGCCATGGAAGGGTTGATCGACGCAGCGGAACGGGTGCATGAAGGGACCCGCATTTCCCGTCGAAGACAGCTTTTCTCCGGAGTTCCCATGTCGGCTTCCATCCACCGCACCGACGTCGCCATCATCGGCGCCGGCCCCGTCGGCCTCTTCGCCATCTTCGAATGCGGCATGCTGAAGATGTCCTGCCACGTCATCGATGCGCTCGACATGGTGGGCGGCCAGTGCACGGCGCTGTATCCGGAGAAGCCGATCTACGACATCCCCGGCCACCCGGCCATCGCCGCCGCCGACCTGATCGAGAAGCTGGCCCATCAGGCGGCCCCCTTCGCCCCCACCTACCACCTGGGCCAGCAGGTCGAAAAGCTGACCCGCACGGATGAGGGGCGTTGGCTTGTCAAAACGAACATCGGCACGAAGATCGACGCGCAGGCCGTGATCATCGCCGCCGGCGTGGGCGCCTTCGGCCCCAACCGCCCGCCGCTGGAAGGCCTGGAGAAGTTCGAGGGCAAGTCGGTGCACTACATGGTCCGGCGCCGCCAGGACTTCGCCGGCAAGCGGGTGGTCATCGCCGGCGGCGGCGATTCCGCCCTCGACTGGACGCTGTCGCTGGCCGACATCGCCGAGAAGGTCTACGTGGTGCACCGCCGCCCGAAGTTCCGTGGTGCGCCGGAAAGCGTGGCCCGAATGGAGGCGCTGGCGCGCGAAGGCTTGGTCGAGCTGGTGGTGCCTTACCAGCTCTCGGGCCTGGACGGCGCGGACGGCCAGCTCACCGCGGTGCGCGTCGCCACGCTGGACGGCGAGGAGAAGGCGCTGCCGGCCGACGCGCTGCTGGCGTTCTTCGGGCTGTCCATGAACCTGGGGCCGATCGCCGAATGGGGCCTGAACCTGGAGCACAGCCACATCACGGTGACGCAGCCGTCCTGCGCCACCTCGGCGCCGGGCGTCTTCGCCATCGGCGACATCGCCGCCTATCCCGGCAAGCTGAAGCTGATCCTCTGCGGCTTCGCCGAGGCCGCGCAGGCCGCCCACGCCATCCACCCGCTGGTCCACCCGGGCGAGGCGCTGCACTTCGAGTACTCCACCAGCAAGGGCGTGCCAGGGGCGGAGTAACCAATTGCCCCTCCCCCGATCCCATCGGGGGAGGTTGGGAGGGGGCAAGGTCATCCCGAGAATCCTGAGCTTGCAGGGTGCTGCTAAACACAAAGCAACAAAGATATCAAAAATTCACAAAGACATCCCTGCCGGCATGTCGGCTGACGGCAGGGATGCGATTTCAAATTCAAAGATCAAAAGATCAGAAGATCAAAAGAGACGTCACTACACATCCTTCTGATTTTTTGATCTTCTGATCTTTGTGTTTTATATCCGCACACCGACCGCCAGCCGACACGTACTCCTCGGCCAGACCTTGCCCCCACCCTTCCCTCCCCCGGCGGGGCCGGGGGAGGGAGAGGACCGGGTTACCCGCGGCGCGGGCCGTGGCCAGGGCCATGGCCGCCGAAGCGCGGACCACGGCTCAGCAACTCCTCGGCGACCTTCTGCTGGTCGGGCGTCAACTGGCCGTACATCTCCTTGACGGCCGGCAGCAGCTGGTGGAACTGCGCTTGGCGTGCCGTCATCACGGCGTCCATGCGCTCGAGCCGCTCGATGGCGTTGGTCGGCTGCGGCTTGTCCTTCAGGCTGGTGCACAGGTCCTGCACGGGCTTATGGCTGGCGCGGGCCTGATCGGCGAACTTGTTCCAGGCGGGCTTCTGGGCGTCGGTGATGTTCAGACGCTTCTCGGCGAAGGCCAGCATACCGGCCAGCCGGGCGTCGTGATTCTCGCACATCCGGGCGAAGCCGCCGCCGCCGGGGCCCCCGTGGATCCGGTGCATCATCTGCCGCTGACCTCCCTGAGGGCCGCCTTGGCCCGGGCTCGCCTGCTGGGCGAACACCGGCACCGCAACGGCGAGGCTACCGGCAACCGCGAGCGTGGTGAGCAGAGCGCGTTTCATAGGTATCTCCTGTTTGATCCGGGTGGTTGTTCCCGGTGAGCCCAAGACTGAGGCCCGAACTTTGCCGGTTGATGTCCGGCATGGGCCTGTTTGGTAACGCTGTGTAACAGCCGCGCCCGCGGCAACACGCCGTAACACTTTTCCGCTTAACCCACGGCCGCCTCCGTCGGACAATGGCGCCATGGACCGCACACCCCACCTTCTCGTGGTCGACGACGACCGGGAGATCCGCAGCCTCATCTCGCAGTTCCTGACCAAGCACGGCTACCGCGTGACGGCCGTGCGCGACGGGACGGAGATGATGAAGACGCTGGAGGCATCCCGCGTCGACCTCGTCGTGCTCGACCTCATGCTGCCGGGCGAGGACGGGCTGAGCCTGTGCCGGCGCCTGCGCGCCACCTCCCCCATCCCCATCGTCATGCTGACCGCCATGGGGGAGGAGACCGACCGCATCATCGGGCTGGAGATGGGCGCCGACGACTACCTCGCCAAGCCCTTCAGCCCGCGCGAGCTGCTGGCCCGCATCAAGGCGGTGCTGCGCCGGGTCTCCACTCCGCAGGCGGTGGGAGGCGACGGCGCCAAGACGCTGCGCTTCGAGGGCTGGAGCCTCGATCTAGCCAAGCGCGAGCTGCGCTCGGCCGACGGGGTTCTGGTGCAGCTCTCGGCCGGCGAATACGATTTACTGGTGGCCTTCGTCGAGCATCCGCAGCGCGTGCTGACCCGCGATCAGCTGCTCGACTTGGCGCGCGGGCGTGCCGCGGTGCCCTTCGACCGCTCCGTCGACGTGCAGGTGAGCCGCCTGCGCCGCAAGATCGAACCCGATCCGACCGACCCGACGCTGATCAAGACGGTGCGCGGCGGCGGCTACCTGTTCACGCCGACCGTCACGGTCGGGGGTTGAGCCGATGCGCCGCTTTCTTCCCGACAGCATCGCCGCACGCACGGCGCTGACCATCGTGGCCGCCTTGCTGCTGACGCAGCTGGTCAGCGCACTGCTGTACGTGCTGGACCGACCCGAGGGGCCGCCGGTGCACAGCCCCCGCGTGCTGGTCGAGCGCGTCACCGCCATCGTCCAGCTGGTGGAGGCGACGCCGCCCGAACACCGGCCACGCGTGGTGCGGGCCATCGACGACCCCGTCCTGCACGTGGCGTGGCAGATGGAACGGCCGAACCTGAAAGCCGCCCGCGAGGGCGCCCCCCGGCAGTTCCTGCAACGCCGCCTGCGCAGCGCCCTCGGCGATCCGCGCCGCGAGGTGCTTGTGGAGGTGCGCCGCCACCCCGCCCCGCCGTCCGGCCCCTTGTCCCCCAATCCGATGTCCGGCGGGGACGAGCCGCGCTGGACGCACGACATGCGGCTGTTCGTGGAGCTGTCGGACGGCACTTGGCTGCGCTTCGCCGCCGGCGACCCGGTGGAGGGGACGTTCCGGCTGCTGCGCTTCGCGCTGTGGATGGCCGCCATCGTCGGGGTGATCGTCGCGCTGTCGCTGTGGGCCGGGCGTCGGCTCACGGCACCGCTGGCGCGCTTCGCCGACGCGGCCGAGCGGCTGGGCGTGGATGGCGAGGCCGATCCGCTGCCCGAGGCCGGGCCGAAGGAACTGCGCGCCGCCACCCGCGCCTTCAACCGCATGCAGGAGCGGCTGCGCCGCTTCGTCGCCGACCGCACGCAGATGCTGGCCGCCATCAGCCACGACCTGCGCACGCCGCTGACCCGGCTGCGCCTGCGCGCCGAACTGGTCGACGACCCGGAGATGCAGCGCAAGATGCTGGCCGATCTGAACGAGATGGAGGCGATGATCACCGCCACCCTCGCCTTCGCCCGCGACGACGCCCGGCACGAACCGCGCGGCCCCCTCGACCTCGCCGACCTGCTGCAAAGCCTGTGCGACGACCGCACCGACGCCGGCCAGTCCGCCGCCTACCAGGGGCCGGTGCACATGGTGGTGGACGCCCGCTCGGTGGCGTTGCGCCGGGCCTTCGCCAACCTGATGGACAACGCCATCGCCTACGGTGGCACCGCGCGGGTGCGCCTGTCGCCCGAGAACGGGCATGTGCGCGTGGAGATCGACGACGACGGCCCCGGCATCCCCAAGGACCAGGTCGAGAAGGTATTCACCCCGTTCTACCGGCTGGAGGCATCCCGCAACAAGGCGACCGGCGGGGTCGGCCTGGGCCTGTCCACCGCCCGCACCATCATCCGCGGGCACGGCGGCGACGTCACGCTGGAAAACCGGCCGGAAGGCGGGCTGCGGGCGACCGTGATGCTGCCGCGGTAGGAACCCCCTTGCCAAATCCACCCGTCTCGTGTAGGATCATAGTCCTTACACACCACAGGTGCGTCTTGGCGGGGGCGACGGATGAAACACACAGTGAAAACGTGTTTCATGGTGTTTCATCGTGTTTCATCCGCTGCCGGGGAGGTCCCTGGGCAACCGCCCATGGGGACCAGCGCTCACCAATAGGACCATCGTCATTCCCGCGAAAGCTCTCGGCGAATGCCTTTGGCATCCGCCTGTCGCCGTCAGCGCAAACCAAGTAACCGCTTTACAGCGGTTTGCCAAACGGCGTGAACTGTCCCTCAACCGTCATCCCCGCGAAAGCGGGGATCCAGAGTACTTGCCAAGTGATCCAGCCGGCAGGGTTCCCTGGATCCCCGCTTTCGCGGGGATGACGTAAATAATTGAACGTTCAGATCGATTGAAAAACAGATATAGAACACTTCAGGCACCGCTGGTATTACAGCCAACCGCGGCGCTTGAAGTACCAGAGCGGCAGCACGCCGGAGAGGATCATCAGCAGCACCGCCATGGGATAACCCCACTGCCAGTGCAGTTCGGGCATGAATTCGAAGTTCATGCCGTAGGCGGACGCGATCAGCGTGGGCGGCAGGAAGGCCACCGCCACCACCGAGAAGATCTTGATGATGGCGTTCTGCTCGATGTTGATGAGGCCCAGCGTGGCGTCCAGCAGGAAGTTCGCCTCGTGCGCCAGGAAGCCGGCATGCTCGTTCAGCGAGCGCAGGTCGCGCGTCAGCGTCTTCAGCGCCGCCTTCTGCTCCTTGCTCAGGCGTCCGGCGGTGACCGAGGTGAGGAACGCCACCAGCCGGTCGAGACCCGCCAGACTGTCGCGCACCTTGTGCGTCAGGTCGCCGGCGCGCCCGATGCCGCGCAGCACGTCCTGCAGCTCGTCCGGCTTCTTCTTGTGCCCGAGGGCGCCGGGCTCCAGCGAATCGGTGAAGATGCGGTTCGACAGGGTGTCGATGCGTCCGCCGATCAGTTCCAGCACGTCGGCGACGCGGTCCACCACGGCGTCCAGCATGCCCAGCAGCGCGTCCTCCGCACTGGCCAGCAGTTCCGGCTGGCGCCCGGTGCGCGCGGCGAAGGTCGCGACCGAGCGCGGCTCCATAAAGCGCACCAGGATCAGGTGCCGCGGCGTCAGCACGAAGGTGAGCTCGCCCTGCTCCGGATGCGGCGTGTCGGCCCGCGCGATGACGGGAGTGGTGAGGTAGATCGCCTCGCCCTCGGTGTAGAGCTGGCTGGAGGCCTCGATCTCCTTCATCTCCTCGCGCGTCGGCAGGTCGCACCCCGTGAGCGCGCCGACGTGCGCCCGCTCCGCCTCGTCCGGGCGCAGCAGGTCGATCCACACCGTGCCGGGCGGCAGGGCGTCGCCGACGGTGAGCGGCTGCTCGACCACACGCCCGTCCACCCGGGCGTGGACGGTGATCATGCGATCGCCTCGGCCGGGACGGGAGCCCCGGCCGCGCGGCAGGCGGCGCTCAGCGTGTTCAGCATCAGGCAGGCGATGGTCATCGGCCCGACGCCGCCGGGCACCGGCGTGATGGATCCTGCCACCAGCTTCGCCTCGTCGTACGCCACGTCGCCGACCAGCCGGGTCTTGCCGGGCTCGGCCGCCGGAATGCGGTTCATGCCGACATCGATGACGCAGGCCCCGGGCTTGATCCAGTCGCCGCGCACCATCTCCGGCCGGCCGACGGCAGCCACGAGGATGTCGGCGCGCCGGCATTCCTCGGCCAAATCCTTGGTGCGCGAATGCGCCATGGTCACCGTGCAGTCGGCCTGGAGGAGCAGATGCGCCATGGGCTTGCCGACGATGTTCGACCGGCCGATGACCAGCGCGCGCTTGCCCGACAGGTTGCGGCCCAGCGTATCGCGGATCAGCAGCAGACATCCCAGCGGCGTGCAGGGGATGGTGGCGCCGGGCTGGCCGGTAGCGAGCAGACCAGCGTTCACCACGTGGAAGCCATCGGCGTCCTTCTCCGGCGCGATGGCGGCCAGCACCTTGGCGGTGTCCATGTGCTTCGGCAACGGAAGTTGCACCAGGATGCCGTGCACCGCCGGGTCGGCGTTGAGCTTGGCGATGAGGACCAGCAGATCCTCCTCGCTCATGTCGACAGGCTGGTGGTGGTCGAAGGAGTTCATCCCCAGCTCGACCAATGCCTTTTCCTTGGAGCGCACGTATACCTGGCTGGCCGGGTCCTCGCCCACCAGCACCACTGCCAAGCCGGGGGTGACGCCGTGGCTCTTCTTCAGGTCGGCCACGCCCTGCGCCACGCGGGTGCGCAAGCCGGCCGCGAAGGCCTTGCCATCGATGATCGTCGCCTCAGCCATCGGAGCCCTCCAAATCCACCGTCGCGCCCAAACGGCGCATGAGATCGGCCGGATCGCCGGCCACGTGCAGGATCTTGTTGCGGTCGGTCTGCCCGGCCACGACGGTGATGCTGCTTTTCGGTACGTGCCACAGCTTGGCAAGCAGCTTGATCACCGCCTCGTTCGCCTTGCCGTCCTCCGGCACCGTGGTGACCGCCACCTTCAACGCCTTCCCGCCGCATGCTGTGTCGGCCAGCCCGGTCACCGCGTTGCGGGACGCCTTGGGGGTCACCCGCAGGGCGGCGCGCACGCCGTCCGCCACCGGCTCGAAAGGACCTTGGCTCAAAAGTACATCCCGTAGCGCACGATCAGGCTCTGCAGGAACCAGACGATCAGCAGAGCGATGATGGGCGAAATGTCGATGCCGCCCAGGTTCGGTATGAAGCCGCGGATCGGCCGCAGCACCGGCTCGGTCACCCGGTAGGTGAAGTCGCTGACCAGGTAGACGAAGCGATTGCGCGTGTTGATCACGCTGAAGGCGATCAACCAGCTCAAGATCACGGTGATCAGCAGGACCCACTTGAACAGGTCCAGGATGATGTAGGCGAGCTCGAACAGCGTCGCTATGAGGGGCTGCATGGTGGATTGGGCCTCCGTGATCGCGGTCCGCGCGCACCCTAATCCTACGACCCTCGGCGTGGCAAGAGTCGCGCGGACGGGGTGGCGCTACCCTGTTTTGGCACCCGTATATGGGGTGTGTTTGGACGCTTGACACGGGCACCCGGCATGACCATTATCCCGGCCACACCGGAGACGGTGCGTGGGGCCGTAGCTCAGCTGGGAGAGCGACGCGTTCGCAATGCGTAGGTCGGGAGTTCGATCCTCCTCGGCTCCACCATCTCCCCCTCCCATGGGGAATCCGCAAGAAGCCGCCGCCGGCGGCTTTTTTCATGCCCGAAGACGGTTCCCCCATGCTCGCCAACCTCGCAGCCCTCGGCGCCGCGCTCTGCTGGGCGGCGGGCGGCCTCATCGCCATCACGCCGGTGCGCGAGATCGGCTCGGTCGCCTTCAACCGCATCCGCATGGTCATCGTGTTCGCGATGCTCGGCCTGGCGGCGACGGTCACCGGCGGCTGGGCACAGCTCAGCCTGGAACAGGCCGCATGGCTGGCCTTGTCCGGCGCGGTCGGCGTCTTTCTGGGCGACAGCGCGCTGTTCTGGGCGCTCGGCCGGCTGGGACCGCGGCGCAACGTGGTGATCTACGCCAGCAACGCACCGATGACCGCGCTGCTGGGCTGGCTGGTGCTCGGCGAGAGCCTGGCACCGCTGACGCTGCTGGGAATCGTGCTGGTGACGGCGGGCGTCATGCTGGCGGTAGCGTTGCGCGGCGGCTCGCACGACTGGGAAGCGGTGCGCGGATCCCTGCTGGCCGGCGTCGGCGCCTGCCTGATCGCGGCGCTGTGCCAGGCGGGCGGTTCGATCCTCGCCAAGCCCGCGCTGACCACGGGGGCCGACCCGACCGCCGCGGCGGCGGTGCGCGTCGGCGCGTCCGGGCTGCTGCTGTGGGCGGGAACCCTGCTGCCGGGCGAGCGCAGGGCGCTCACGGCGGCGCTCCGGCCGCGCATCCTCGTCCTGATCGCAGCCAACGGCCTGCTTGGGCTGGGGCTAGGCATGACGTTGTTGATGATCGGGCTGAAGTACGGCAACGCCGGCGTCGCCGCCACGCTGTCGGCGACCAGCCCGGTGCTGATCCTGCCCATGCTGTGGGTGCTGACGCGCCAGGCGCCGCGCCTCGGAGCGTGGATCGGCGCGGCGCTGGCGGTGGCGGGCGTGATGCTCATTGTGAACCGTTGAGCGTCGGGCCTTCCTCCGCGGCTCCACCCCCTCTATAAAGACCGGCCAACGCACTCGGATGTTATCGGAGCCGCCGTCGTGTCCACCAAGATCCCCGCCACCATCGTCACGGGCTTTCTCGGGGCCGGGAAGACCAGCCTGATCCGCCATCTGCTGGCGAACGCCAATGGCCGGCGGCTGGCGCTGGTGATCAACGAGTTCGGCGACCTCGGCGTGGACCGCGAGCTGCTGGCCGGCTGCGGCGTCGAGGGCTGCACCGAGGACGACATCGTCGAGCTGACCAACGGCTGCATCTGCTGCACCGTCGCCGACGACTTCCTGCCCAGCATCACCGCGCTGCTGGCCCGCCCCGAGCCGCCGCACCACATCGTCATCGAGACCTCGGGCCTGGCACTGCCCAAGCCGCTGGTGAAGGCCTTCAACTGGCCCGAAGTGCGCACCCGCGTCACCGTGGACGGGGTGATCGCCGTGATCGACGCCGAGGCCGTGGCCGCCGGCCGCTTCGCCCCCGACCTGGAGGCGGTGAACGCCCAGCGCCTGGCCGACCCCACCCTCGACCACGAAAGCCCGCTGGAGGAGCTGTTCGAGGAGCAGATCCTGTGCGCCGACATGGTCGTGCTGAACAAGGCCGACCGGGTGGACGCGACCACGCTGGACAGCGTGCGCGCCGCGGTGGCGCAGCACCTGCGCCCGCTGGTGAAGACCGTCACCTCCACCCAGGGCGCCGTCGATCCGACGGTGCTGCTGGGCCTGGGCTCGGCCGCCGAGGACGACCTCGACTCGCGCCGTTCCCACCATGAGGAGGAAGGCGACGACCACCACCACGATGAGTTCGAGAGCTTCGTCGTGCAGCTCTCCTCCGTCGCCGACCCCGCCGAGGTGGAGGCGCGCATCCGTACCGCGGCCGCCGCGCACGACATCCTGCGCATCAAGGGCTTCCTGGACGTGGCCGGCAAGGCGATGCGCCACGTCATTCAGGGCGTGGGCGACCGCATCCAGGGCTACTACGACCGCCCCTGGAAGCCCGGCGAGGCGCGGCAGAGCCGGCTGGTGGTGATCGGCCAGCGCGGGCTGGACCGCGACGCCATTTCCGCAGCTCTGGCCGGCTGACGCCATGCACCTCCTGGCCGCGCAGCCCGGCAGCCTGGGCGACGGCGGCGAGGCCGTCGACCTCGGCCAGAGCCCGGGCGACATTGTCTATCTGACCGCCGCAGACACCGAGCTGGCCTGCCTGGCCGCGGCACGTGACCGGCTGGGCGATGGGGGGCCGAGCCTGCGCCTCGCCAACATCCTGCAGCTCGGCCACAACCTGTCGGTGGACGTCTACGCCGAGAACACGGTGGCGCGGGCCAAGCTGGTGGTGGTCCGGCTGCTGGGCGGCGAGCGCTACTGGCCCTACGGCACCGAGCAGATATCCTTGACCTGCCGGCGCCACGCCATCCCGCTGGCGGTGCTGCCCGGCGACGACCAGCCGGACCCGGAGCTGGCGCGGCGCTGCACCGTCCCGGCCGAGGCCGCGCACCGGCTGTGGCAGTACGGCGTGCACGGCGGCATCGACAACGCGGTGGAGCTGCTGCGCTACGCGTCCTCGCTGATCGGCCGGGACGTGGCGTGGCGCGAGCCCATGCCGCTGCTGCGCGCCGGGCTGTACTGGCCGGGATCGGGCCGGCCGGACCTGGACGATGTCCGCGCACACTGGACGGATGGCGCGCCGGTGGCGGCGCTGCTGTTCTACCGGGCGCTGGTGCAGGCGGCGAACCTCGCGGTGATCGACGCGCTGATCGACGCGCTAAAGCGCGAGGGGTTGAACCCACTGCCGCTCTACACCACCAGCCTGAAGGAAGGGGCGGCCGCCGCGGTGGTCGCCGAGCTGCTGGGCGTGGCGGGGCCGAACGTGATCCTCAACGCCACGTCGTTCGCGGTATCGCAGCCGGGCGCCAAGCGCTCCCCCACGCCGTTCGACGAGGCGGATTGCCCGGTCTTGCAAGTGGTGTTCTCCGGCGGCAGCGAGGCGGCGTGGCGCAGCGGCACGGCCGGGCTGTCGGCACGTGACATCGCCATGAACGTGGCCCTGCCCGAGGTGGACGGCCGCGTCCTCGCCCGCGCCGTCAGCTTCAAGGCGGAGGCGCGCCGGCATGAGGCGACGCAGAGCTGGATCCTCGACTACCGCCCAGTGGCGGATCGAGTGGCGTTCACTGCGCGGCTGGCCGCAGGCTGGGCGCGGCTGCGGCGGACATCGGTGGCGGAGCGGCGGGTCGGGATCGTGCTGGCGAACTACCCGAACCGCGACGGGCGGCTGGCGAACGGCGTCGGATTGGACACGCCGGCGGGGGTGGTCGAGGCGCTGGGCGCCATGCGGGCCGCGGGATACGCGGTGGACGGCGCACCGGGCGATGCGGCCGGGTTGATGGCGGACCTTCAGGCCGGCGTCACCAACGACGTGACGGCGCTGGACGAGCGAATCGTGCGCGAGACGCTGAGTATGGCGGACTACCGGCGGTTCTTCGACTCGCTGCCGGAGGCGGTGCGGACGGCGGTGAATGACCGGTGGGGAGAGCCGGAGGCGGATCCGTTCGTCGCAAACACTTGCCCCCACCCTAACCCTCCCCCGCTGGGCGGGGGAGGGAACTCCGCCGCGCTGGAAAAACCCTCTCCTGCGCAGCGGGGGAGGGTGCCCGAGCGTAGCGAAGGGCGGGTGGGGGCAAGTGTCACCAGCGAACGCGCCTTCCGCCTCCCCACGCTGCGCTACGGCAACGCGGCGATCGCCATCCAGCCGGCGCGCGGCTACAACCTGGACCCGGCGGGCAGCTACCACGACCCGGCGCTGGTGCCGCCGCACTCCTACCTGGCGTTCTACGCGTGGCTGCGGCTGCATTTCGGCGCGCACGCGGTGATCCACTTCGGCAAGCACGGCAACCTGGAATGGCTGCCCGGCAAGGCCCTCGCCCTGTCCGAAGCGTGCTTCCCGGAGGTGGCGCTCGGTCCCCTGCCCCACCTGTACCCGTTCATCGTCAACGACCCCGGCGAAGGTACGCAGGCCAAGCGCCGCGCCAGCGCCGTCATCGTCGACCACCTCACCCCGCCGCTGACCCGCGCCGAGAGCTACGGTCCGTTGCGGGAACTCGAGATGCTGGTGGACGAGTATTACGAGGCGGCCTCCCTCGACCCGCGCCGCCTGCCGGAGCTGCGGTCCCGCATCCTCGACCTGTCGGCCCGCACGGGCATCGCCGCCGACTGCGGCGTGGCGCCGGACGACGACCCGCCGACCGCGCTGTCCAAGCTCGACCGGCACCTATGCGAACTGAAGGAACTCCAGATCCGCGACGGCCTGCACATCTTCGGCCGTTCCCCCGACGGCGCGCAGCGTGACACGCTGCTGGTGGCGCTGGCCCGCTTGCCGCGCGGGTCTGGCGAGGGCAAGGACGCCTCGCTGATCCGCGCGTTGGCCGCCGACCTCGGTCTGGAGGGCTTCGATCCGCTCGACACCGACATGGCGGCGGCGTGGACCGGCCCACGCCCGGCCGCGCTCAGCGGTGAGGAGCCCTGGCGCACTGCGGGCGACACGGTGGAGCGGCTGGAACGACTGGCCCTCGCCCTGGTGTCCGGCGATACCGCCTGCGATCCGGGCTGGACGCGCACCCGGGCCGTGCTGGATTGGATGGCCGGCGAGCTGGCGCCGATGGTGGACGCCTGCGGCGATGCCGAGATCGACGGCCTCATGCGCGGGCTGGACGGCCGCTTCGTGCCGCCCGGCCCCTCCGGCGCACCGTCGCGCGGCCGGCCGGAGGTGCTGCCGACCGGGCGCAACTTCTACTCGGTCGACACCCGCGCCGTGCCCACCCATGCCGCGTGGCAACTGGGCTGGGCCTCGGCATGCCGTGTGGTCGAGCGGTACATGCAGGAGCACGGCGACTGGCCGCGCACCCTGGCGCTCTCTGCCTGGGGCACCGCCAACATGCGCACGGGCGGCGACGACATCGCCCAGGCCCTAGCGCTAATGGGCGTGCGGCCGACCTGGGACACCGCCACCGGGCGCGTCACCGGCTACGAGATCCTCCCCCACGGCGTGCTCGACCGGCCGCGGGTGGACGTGACGCTGCGCGTGTCGGGCTTCTTCCGCGACGCCTTCCCGGCGCAGATCGACCTGGTGGATCAGGCCGCCCGCGCCGTCGCCGCGCTCGACGAGCCGGAGGACGTCAACCCTCTCGCCGCGCGCGTGCGCCGCGACCGCGAACGGCTGGAAGCGGCCGGCGCATCCCCCGACGAGGCCGCCAAGCGGGCCGGCTTCCGCGTCTTCGGCTCCATGCCCGGTGCCTATGGGGCGGGCCTGCAGGCCTTGATCGACCAGCGCGGCTGGGAGACGGATAAGGATTTGGCCGACGCCTACCTCGCCTGGGGCGGCTACGCCTACGGCACCGGCACGCAAGGGATCCCGGCCGGCACCCAGTTCGCCGAGCGGCTGTCCTCGGTAGAGCTGGTGCTGCACAACCAGGACAACCGCGAGCACGACCTGCTGGACAGCGACGACTACTATCAGTTCGAGGGCGGCATCACCGCGGCGGTACGCGTGCTGTCCGGCCGGCAGCCGGAAGTCTTCCACAACGACCACTCCCGCCCCGAGTCCCCGCGCGTCCGCACGCTGAAGGAGGAGATCGCCCGCGTCGTCCGCGCCCGCGTGGTGAACCCGAAGTGGATCAGGGGCGCCATGCGGCACGGCTACAAGGGCGCCTTCGAGCTGGCCGCCACGGTGGATTACCTGTTCGCCTTCGCCGCCACGGCGCGCTGCGTGGGCGACCACCATTTCGATGCGGTATTCGACGCCTATGTCATGGATGACGAGGTGCGCGCCTTCATGGAGGGGGCCAACCCGGCGGCGCTGAAGGAGATGGCCGAGCGCCTGCTGGAGGCGCTCGATCGCGGCCTGTGGCGCCCGCGCGCCAATGCGGCACACATCACGCTGAGGGAACTCAGCGGCCAGCGAGGAGACGAGGAATGACCGAAGAGACGCCAGAGGGCGCCCCCATGGGCGAAGACGTCAACGCCCGCCACGCCGAGAAGATGGCCAAGAAGAAGGCCGCGCGCGACCGCATGCTGGCCGGCAAGACCATAGAGAAAGGGCTGCTGATCGTCCACACCGGCAAGGGCAAGGGCAAGTCCACCGCCGCCTTCGGCATGGTGCTGCGCTGCGTCGGGCACGGCATGCGCGTGGGCGTGGTGCAGTTCGTCAAGGGCAAGTGGGCGACCGGCGAACGCACCGTACTGGAGCGCTTCCCCGACCTGGTCGAGTTCCACGCACTGGGCGAGGGCTTCACCTGGGAGACGCAGAACCGCGAGCGCGACATTGCCTCCGCCCGCGCCGCCTGGGAGGCCGCCAAGCGCCTGATCGCCGATCCGGGCATCCGCATGGTGCTGCTGGACGAGCTGAACATCGTGCTGCGCTACGGCTACCTGCCGCTGGAGGAGGTGCTGGAGTTCCTGCGCGCCAAGCCCGAGGACACTCACGTCGTCGTCACCGGCCGCAATGCGGCGGACGAGCTGATCGAGGCCGCCGATCTGGTCACCGAGATGACCATGGTGAAGCACCCGTTCCGCGACGGCGTGAAGGCACAAGCGGGCATCGAGTTCTGATAAGATACCCTCTCCCGCCCCGGGAGAGGGAGGGGGCCCGCTCGGAACGAGCGGGAGGGTGAGGGTGCCTGCAAGGATCCTTGGTTTTACCCTCACCCGGCCGCTGCGCGGCCACCCTCTCCCGGGACGGGAGAGGGATTCCGCGGCGAGGACCCACCCCATGCGCCTGCCGACGATCCGCGACTTCGCGCGCGAGGCGACCATGCCCGGCTGCTACACGGCGCTGGGGCCGGACTGGTCGCTGGCGGTGGCCGACGTGGTCGGCAGCACGCGTCTGGCGTCCGAGGGACGGTACCGGGAGGTGAACTTCGTGGCCGGCGCCGTCATCGCCGTGCTGTCCGAGGTGCTGCGCCAGCCGCCCACCGAACCCGCCTGCCAGTTCAGCGGCGACGGTGCCATCGCCGCGGTACCGCCCGGCTGCCGCTCGGCCGCCGCGGACGCGCTGGCGGCGCTGGCCGACTGGGCGGGGACGGAACTGGACGTGCCGCTGCGCGTCGGCATCGTGCCCGTCGCGGATCTGCTGGACGCCGGACTGGAGGTCATGGTGGCGTTGCAGGACTTCGGCAACGGCAACGTCTTCGGCCACTTTCTGGGCTCCGGCGTGGCGGCGGCCGAGGCCTGGGTGAAAGCGGATCTCAGGCGGCAGATCACCCCGCGCCCCGGCCTGCTGCCGGGCCTGGAGGGATTGTCGTGCCGGTGGGAACCGGTGCCGACGCGGCACGGCACGATTCTCTGCGTCATCGCCGACCCGGTCGCCCCCGGCGACGCCGGGCTCGAGGCCATCACGCGTCTGCAAGCCGAGATCGAACACATCGTGTCTACCGAGACCGCAGCCCCACTGGGCCGGGGCGAGTCGCTGGTGCCGCATCTGCCGTCCATGGAGTCTCTGCGGCTGGAGGTGCGGACGGAACCGCCCCGGCGGCGCGCGATGCGCGTGGTGCGCGCCGTCGCGGGGGCGGGGCTGATGTGGCTGGGGCACCGTACGGGGCTGCGCGTCGGAGCGCTGGACGTGCCGCGCTACCGCCGGGCGCTGGCCGAGCGTTCCGACTACCGCAAGGAGGCGGGCGGACCGCGCTATGTGCTCGACGTCACGGCTGCGCAAGCCGACGCCATCGAGGCGCTGCTGGAGCGCTTCGCCAAAGCCGGCGAGATCCTCTATGGCACCGCGCGGGCGGAGGCCACGACGATCACCTGCCTGGTGGGCGACTTCGCCGCCGACCGCCACGTGCATTTCGTGGACGGCGCGGAACTGGGGTTCTGGCGCGCCTCGATCCAGCTCAAGGGCATGCGCACCCGCAAAGCGGAGCCCGCCGCTACTTGACCATCTGCCCCAAGGTCGCCCCCAATCCCTGGGCCGGCGGCGAAGGGGTCGGGTTGCTCCGCGGCGCTACCGGCGGCGTGGACGGGTGAAGCTGCGGCGAGGAACGCGGCGGATGGGACGGCGGTGGCGCCACGCTCCGGGGCTGGTGGTTCTCCACGGTCTCCCGGTGCCGCGTGCCGCGGTCGTGCCAGTCGCGGTGCTTGCGGTACCGGGGTCGGTCGTAATCGTAGATGAAGCCGCTGCCGAAATATCCTGACGATCCCCAGCCGTAGCCGTAGGGATAGCCGTAACCATAGCCGTACCCGCGCGGCTCGTACCCGTAATAGGGGTCTCTGCTGCCGTAGTAGGAGCCGTCGTCCATCATGCAGCCGGCCAGCGTCAGGGACAGCGTCGCTGCCACGAAGCGCCCGCTCATCGCCGCCTCCATGCGTTCATTTCATATATGAACAGGCGGCGGGCGGGTTTTCATCCGCCGGTATCCACAAGATGCACGAAAGAGCCGCACACCCTCCCCCGCCGGCTGCCGAGATGGCCGAGGTCGCTTCCCTGCGCGTCCGACACCCGGAACAGGGGCTCGCCGGTACTGGTCGAGGTGATGCTGGCGTAGTGGAACTCGTGCCCGCGGTAGACTGTGCCCGCCGGGCCCAGCGGCGATAGGGACAGCGTCACCGCGCGCCTGTAGCCGAGGTGCAGCTTGCGCTTGGCGAAGGAGGTCGCCACCGGTAGCAGCCCGGCCATGGCGTGAGTTTCGCCGTCGGCATCCTCCAGCGCCTCCCCCAGCACCATGTAGCCGCCGCATTCTCCGTACAGCGCGGCCCCGCGCGCTGCGGAGGCGCGCAGGCCATTGAGGAAGCACCGGTTGCCGGCCAGGCGTCCGGCGTGCAGCTCCGGGTAGCCGCCGGGCAGGTAGACGGCGTCTGCGGACGCGTCCGGCGCCTCGTCGGCCAGCGGCGAGAAGGGTAGCAGGTCGGCCCCTTGCGCCCGCCAATCCTCGATCAGGTGCGGGTAGGCGAAGGCGAACGCCGCGTCCTGCGCCAGCGCGATGCGCTGCCCCAGCGGCGGCAGGGCGAAGCCCGCCGGCTCGGCGGCGAAACGCGCCGGCCGCGCCAGCGCGCGCAAGGCGTCCAGGTCCACCACGCGGCCCAGCACCGTGGCAGCGCGGTCGAGGAAGGCGTCCAGGTCGGCATGCTCCTCCGCCTGCACAAGGCCGAGGTGGCGGCGCGGCAGGTCGAGATCGGCGTCGCGGGGAATGGCTCCCAGCACCGGCACGCCCGACGGCGCAAGCGCCGCGCGGATCGTCGACTCGTGCGACGGGCTGCCGACGCGGTTGAGGATCACCCCGGCCACGCTCACGTCCGGCCGGAAGCTGCGGAAGCCGTGCAGCACCGCCGCCGCCGACTGCCCCTGCCGCGCCACGTCCAGCACCAGCACCACTGGCCAGCCGGCCAGCGCGGCCAGGTCGGCGGTGGAACCGGTGCCGTCCGCCGCCCCGTCGAACAGGCCCATGACGCCCTCGACGATCAGCAGATCCGCCGTCTGGTCGGCGAGGCGCGCCAGCGTCGAGTCGCGCATCGCCCAGGGGTCGAGGTTGCGGCAGGGCCGGCCGCTGGCCGCCGCATGGAAGCGCGGGTCGATATAGTCCGGCCCCACCTTGGCCGAGGCCACGCCCACGCCCGCGGAACGCAGCGCGCGCAGCAGGCCCAGCGTCGTCACCGTCTTGCCGCTGCCGGAATTCGGCGCGGCGATGACGAGGCCGGGCGTCACGGCTTCTGGCCCAGCACCGCGTGCAGGCTGACCACCGGGCCGACGACGATCATCGCCGGCGGCTCGATGCCGCTGGCCGCCACGTCCTCGGCGGCGCGGGCCAGCGTCGTCACCAGGACCTGCTGCTCGGGCAGCGTGGCGTTGGCGACCACGGCCACGGGCTCGTCCGGGCTGCGGCCGCCGTCCATGAGGCGCTTGGCGATGGCGCCGATGTGCTTCAGGCCCATGTACAGCACCAGCACGTGCGTGCCCTTGGCGAGCGCGGCCCAGTCCAGCGCGTCCGGCACCTCGCCGGTGGTGGAGTGGCCTGTGGCGAAGGTCACCGCCTCTCCGCTCTCGCGGTGGGTGATCGGAATGCCGGCGTAGGCCAGCCCGCCGATGCCGGCGGAGATGCCGGGGATGACGCGGAACGGGATGCCGACCTCGGCCAGCGCCAGGGCCTCCTCGCCGCCACGGCCGAAGACGAACGGGTCGCCGCCCTTCAGGCGCAGCACGCGGTGGCCGCCCTGCGCCAGCTCGATCAGCTTGCGGGAGATGTCCGGCTGCTTCGGCGACGGCTTGCCGCCGCGCTTACCGGCGAAGACCAGTTCCGCCTCGGGACGCGCCAACTCCAAGATGCCGGGGCCGACCAGCGCGTCGTAGACAACCACGTCCGCCTGGCGCAGGGCATTCAGCGCGTGCAGCGTCAGAAGGCCCGGGTCGCCCGGCCCCGCGCCGACCAGCCACACCGTGCCCGGCTCGAACACGGGCAGGTTCAGCTCCGGCATCGCACTCACGCTCATTCGACCCTCCCAAACACTTCGAACGCAGCCTATAACCCGAACATGACCAAACCTGAAGGACCGTTGCGCCGCGGCTGGACGACCGGGGCCTGCGCCACCGCCGCCACCAAGGCCGCCTACACGGCCCTGCTCACCCACGCCTTCCCCGATCCCGTGGAGATCGTGCTGCCACGCGGCGAACGGCCGAGCTTCGCGTTGGCCCGCGCCGTACGCACGCACGATGCCGCCACCGCCGGTATCGTCAAGGACGCCGGCGACGACCCGGACGTGACGCACAGGGCGCTGATCCTGTCCACCGTGTACCACGGCGCGCCCGGCTCCGGTGTAATCTTCCGGGCGGGTGTCGGCGTGGGTACCGTCACCAAGCCCGGCCTGCCCATCCCGCCCGGCGAGCCCGCCATCAACCCGGTACCGCGCCAGATGATGCAGGCCGTCGTCGCCGAGGTGGCCGCGGCCTTCGGCGGCAGCGGCGACGTGGTGGTCGAGATCTCCGTCCCCAACGGCGAGGATCTCGCGAAGAAGACCTGGAACTCGCGCCTGGGCATCGTCGGCGGCCTGTCGATCCTCGGCACAACGGGGATCGTGGTGCCATTCTCCTGTTCGGCCTGGATCCACTCCATCCAGCGCGGGGTGGACGTGGCGCGCGCCATGGGCCTGACGCACGTGGCGGGCTGCACCGGGTCGACCTCGGAAGGGCTGGTGAAGCGGCTGTACGGCTTGGATGAATCGGCGCTGCTGGACATGGGCGACTTCGCCGGGGGGCTCCTGAAATACATGCGCCGCAACCCGCTGCCGAAGCTCACCATCGCCGGCGGCTTCGCCAAGATGGTGAAGCTCGGCCAGGGGGAGCTGGACCTGCACTCCGGCCGCAGCCAGGTGGATCTGGGATGGCTGGCGGAGCGGCTGGAGGAGCTGGGCGCCGACGCCGGGCTGATCGCCGCCGCGCGCTCGGCCAACACCGCCAAGCAGGTGCTGGACGCGGCGTCGGCCGCCGGAGTGCCGCTGGCCGACGCCGTCGCCGAGGCGGCGCGGCGCACGGCGCTGGACGTGCTCGACGGGGCGCCGGTGGACGTGGAGGTGCTGGCAGTGGACCGCACCGGCCACCTTGTCGGTCGGGCGGGCTGAGCCGTGCGCGTCCTGATCCTCGGCGGCACGACGGAAGCGGCCGCGCTCGCCCGCGCGCTGGTCGCCGGCGGCTTCGACGTCATCACCTCGCTGGCCGGGCGAACGCGGCAGCCCGCAGCGCTTCCTGGCAGCATACGGACAGGAGGCTTCGGCGGAGCACAGAGATTGGCGGATTACCTAGCTTCCGAGGACATCGATGTCTTGATTGACGCCACACATCCTTTTGCGGCGCAGATCTCCGCAAACGCCGCGGAATCTGTCCGCATACGGCCGACACCGCGGTTGATGCTCGTCCGCCCGGGGTGGACGCCGCAGCCGGGCGACCGTTGGACCCTCGTGCCGAGCATCCCCGCGGCAGCAGAGGCGGTGCCCGCCGGGGCGCGCGCGTTCCTCGCCATCGGCCGTCAGGAGCTGGCACCCTTCGCCGGGCGTGCCGACGCCTGGTTCCTGATCCGCAGCGTCGAGCCGCCGGACGGACCGTTGCCGCCGCACCACGAAGTGGTCACCGCGCGCGGGCCATTCCGGATCGAGGACGAGGTTGCGTTGCTGAAGGAACGCCGCATCGAGCTGCTGGTCGCCAAGAACAGCGGCGGGGATGACGCGAAGCTCGTCGCGGCACGCCGGCTGGGCGTGCCGGTCGTGCTTGTGGAACGGCCGGTGCTGCCACCGGGCGAACGCGTGGGCACGGTGACGGAGGCGATGGCGTGGCTTGCGGAAAGGCGTGCAGAGCATGGAGGCGCATGATTCTGGCTTCGGCGCAGGTCCGCGTCTCATTACCTCGCGCCTCGTTCTGCGCCCCTGGCGCGAGTCGGACCTATCGGCCTTTGCGGCGCTCAACGCCGAGCGCAAGGTGATGGAGCACTTTCCCAAGCCCCTCACGCGCGAGGAAAGCGACGCCATGGCCGTGCGCATCCAAGACCACTTTGCACGTCACGGCTTCGGCCTGTGGGCCCTTGAGGTGCCCGGACAGGCCGACTTCGTCGGCTGCGTCGGCCTACTGGTGCCGACGTTCGAGGCACACTTCACGCCGTGCGTGGAGATCGGCTGGCGGTTGGCCCGCGAGCACTGGGGCAAGGGCTATGCAACGGAAGCCGCCTATGCGGCGCTCGACTTCGCCTTCAAGCACCTTGGCCTTGAGGCGGTCGTCGCGTTCACCGTACCCGCGAACCGCCGCTCGCGGCAGGTGATGGTGCGGATCGGCATGACGCACAGCGCGGACGACGACTTCGAGCACCCGGCCCTGCCACCGGGGCATCCGCTCCGCCCCCACGTCCTCTATCGGCGCCGGGGATAGCTCGGGCTGGTTTTCAGAGCATGGCGAGCCCGTCAGCAGACGTCAGCCAGGCACCTTGAGGGCTTCATAGTTCGCTTTACTGACAATTGAAGATGCGCATTGCTAAATGGCGAAGCCCTCGGTGTGGCTGTAATTTTTCCGCCTTGCTGCAATGCAATATTTGCACTCATGGTATTTGGTATACCAGGCTATATTCTCTCCATCGACAACACGATGGAGACCCGCCATGACCACCACGACCTTCTCGCACACCGGTACGGAGCGCACCTTGTCGCACGGCCTTCAGGTCATTCGTGAGTTTCTGATCGCATGGTTCCAGGCAACCCCGGCCTACGTCCTCTACCGCGCTCTGACCCATTGAGCATTCCTGCCGGGCAAGCGCAGCCGCCGATAAGGCCTGATTGCCCGATGATACCGTGAACCGAAACCGGGCTGCGCCAACGCGCGGCCCCGTTTCGTTTTCAGCCCCTTGTGTCTATCTAAGCGTGTCTGCCTAGGCCTTCCGCTCCGGCCGCAGCACGTGCACATGTGCCGGGTCGTAAAGCGCGCTGTCGCGGAAGCCATGGGCGTCCAGCACATGGCCGACCAGCACCAGCGCGGTGCGGGTCAGCTTGGCCTCGCGGACCTTGGCGCGGATGGTCGACAAAGTGCCGCGGATCACCTGCTGGTCCGGCCACGTGGCGCGGTAGACCACCGCCGCCGGACAGTCGGCGCCGTAGAACGGCGTCAGCTCCGTCACGATGTGGTCCAGGTTGCGCACCGAGAGGTGGATCGCCAGCGTTGCGCGGGTCCGCCCCAGCATGGCCAGTTCCTCGCCCGGCGGCATGGGCGACGACTTCATAGAGGTGCGGGTCAGGATGACGGTCTGCGCTACCTCGGGCAGCGTCAGCTCGGCCGCCAGCACCGCCGCCGCCGCCGCGAAGGCCGGCACGCCGGGCGTCACGTCATAGGGGATGCCAAGGTCGGTCAGACGCCGCATCTGCTCGGCGATGGCGCCATAGATGGATGGGTCGCCGGAGTGCACGCGCGCCACGTCCAGGCCCTCCCGGTGCGCCGCCTGCATCTCGGCGACGATCTCGTCGAGCGTCATGGGCGCGGTGTCGACCACGCGCGCGCCCGGCGGCGCGTAGCCCACCACCTCCTCCGGCACCAGCGAGCCGGCGTAGAGGCAGACCGGGCATTTCGCAATCAGATCGCGCCCGCGCACGGTGATGAGGTCGGCGGCCCCCGGGCCGGCGCCGATGAAATGGACGGTCATGGCTTATCCCTTAGCACTTCGCGGCGTATCCCCGCGGCGTGTAGACCCAGGCGCCCCCACCGCTATTGGCGTCGCCGCGCGGCACGATGCGCGTTTCGCTGGAACCGATCAGCACCAGCGTGAGCATGTCCACCTGCGACGCATCCAGCTCACCCAGCGTGGTCAGGCGGATCGTCTCCCCCGCGCGCCCCAGGTTGCGGGCTAGGACGACGGGGGTCGCCGCCGGCCGGTGCTCTAGGAAGACGCGCCTCAGCTCGCCCAATTGGGTGGTGCGCCGCTGCGAGACGGGGTTGTAGATGGCGACCACGAAGTCCCCCGCTGCTGCGGCGCGGATGCGGTTCTCGATGACCTCCCAGGGGGTGAGCAGGTCGGACAGCGAGATGGTGCAGAAATCGTGGCCCAGCGGCGCGCCAGCCCGCGCGGCGGCGGCCTGGAGGGCCGAAATGCCCGGCGTAACCGCCACCTCGACGCGCTTCCAGGCATCGACGTCTTCCCGGTCGATCAGCTCGAACACCAGCGTCGCCATGGCGTAGATGCCGGCATCGCCGCTCGACACCAGGGCGACGTTCCGCCCCTCGGCCGCGAGGTTCAGCGCGATGCGGCAGCGCTCCGTCTCCGCGCCCAGCTCGTAACCGTGGCGGCGCTTGCCATGCGTGGAGGCGCCCAGCAGGTCCAGGTACAGGTGGTAGCCAACGAGGTCGGTGGCCTCGGCTAGCCAGCGCTCAGCCTCCGGGGTGCGCCAGTCCGGCGTGCCGGGGCCTATGCCGATGATGGACACCCGCCCTCGGGCGCGACCCACGGACTGCGGGTCGATGGGCGACCGCGCGAGCGCCACGGCGCAGGTGGCGCGCGCCGAGCGGCGCTTCGGCACGATCAGCGCGCCATCCGGACCGGCGGCGGCCAGGGCGGAGCCTTCGGCGACGCCGTGGCAGCCGACCTCACGGAACACCGTCTCGGACGGGGTGGCGAGGCGGGGAGCCTCCTGCTCCAGCCGGGCGGCGTCGAAGAAGCGTGCCGGCACGCCCAGCTCGTGCGCCACGGCGTGCACCGCCGGCTCGTCCGCCTTGAGGTCCAGCGAGGTGACCAGCGCCACCGCACCCTCGGCAAGGCCGGCCTCGGCGAGGGTGGCGCGGACCAATGCCACCACTTCGGCCGGGTCGGCACCGCGCTCGCAGCCCACGCCGACGGCCAGCACCGGTGGGTGATAGACCAGGGTGCGCGCATCGCCCCGCTCCACCCGTTCGGTCACGCACAGCACGTGCTGCGCCTCGGCCGCGAAGGGCAGCGCCGTCTCCGACAACCAGGGCGCGTTGCCCTCCAGCCGGCACGGTGCGCCGGACAGCAGCGCGGCCATGAAGGGCTTGGCGTCCTGCGGATTGGCGAGGTTCCATCCCTCCGGCGGCTCGTCCAGCGCCACGCCGAAGGCACGGTCGCCCGACGTGGTCACCGCCGCCACGACGCCGAACGCCTCGGCAATGCTGCGGGCCAGCTCGTTGGCGCCGTGGTGGCCGCCCAGCAGCGGCACCACCGCTTCGCCGTCCTCGGACAGCGCCAGCACCGGTGGCTCGGCGTGCTTGTCGGCCAGGACCGGAGCCAGCGCCCGCACCAGGATGCCGGCAGCACAGACGCCGACGATGGGCGTGCCGGCGGCGAACAGGCTGCGGAGGTGCTCCATGGTGTCGGTGAACGTCACGTCGGCGCCCTCCACCCGGGAGGCGAGGCCGTGCACGCGGGCGCCGGGGAGGACCGTGGCGGCGCTGCGTGCGGTGGCGAGGCCGTGCGGCGACAGGACGACGAAGACCGCTGATTTCATCGGGGGACCAGGATCATGGAGAAGTAGGGAACCGGCGGCTCGACCTCGGCCAGCGGCAGCACGCGCTGGTCCGGCAGTCCGGCACGCTCCACGTACAGGGCGCGGTGGGTAAGGCCCAGCTCGTCCAGCACGGCGCACACCTTTTCGAAGTGGCGGCCGAGCTTCATCACCGCGGCGGCGTCGGTCGATGCCAGACGCTCGCGCAGCACCGCGGCGTCCAGCGGGGCCGGCAGCACGGTCAGCGTATCGTTGCGCGAGACCAGCGGCACCGGCACCGCGGCGGCCGTGGCGGTGAGAGAACTCACGCCCGGCACGACCTGCACCGGAAAACGCCCGGCGAGGCGCGTGAACAGGTATTGGAACGAGCCGTAGAAGAGCGGATCGCCCTCGCAGGGCATGGCGACGTCGCGGCCGGCGGCGAGGTGGTCCGCCAGCTCCTCGGCGGCGCGGTCGTACACGGCCTGCCCGCCGGTGGGATCGGCGCTCATGGCGATGCGGATCACCACCTCGGTCTGCCCGCCGGGCAGGTGCGGGGCGACGATGGAGCGCGCGAAGCTGTCGCCGTCGTTGGCGGCGAGGTAGGCGATCACCGGGCTTGCCCGCAGCAGGCGCAGCGCCTTCAGCGTCACCAGCTCCGGGTCGCCGGGGCCGACGCCCAGGCCGTACAGGGTGCCGGTCATGGCTTGACCACCGAAAGCTGTGTGACGGGGCGCAACGGCTGCCAGCCGGAGAAGCCGCCGAGGTTGGCGGCTCGGCTGACGCTGAGCTGCGTCAGGCTGCCGCCGAGCCGGGCGTACAGAGCGATCAGCGCCTGTTCGCCCTCCAGCGTCACGGCGTTGGCGACGAAGCGGCCGCCGGGGGGCAGCGCGTCCCAGCACGCCTCGACCACGCCGTGATTGGTGACGCCGCCGCCGACGAACACGGCATCCGGTGGCGCCAGTTCCTTCAGCGCCTCGGGCGCCCTGCCCGCGACGATCGTCAACCCCGGCACGCCCAGCGCCGCGGCATTCTCTGCGATCAGCGCCAGACGATCGGTGCGATGCTCGACAGCGGCGGCGCGGCACAGCGGGTGGGCGCGCATCCATTCGATGGCGATGGAGCCGCAGCCGGCGCCCACGTCCCACAACGTCTGGCCCGGGACCGGAGACAGCGCCGCCAGCGTGACCGCACGCACCTCGCGCTTGGTGAGTTGGCCGTCGTGGCGGAACGCCTCGTCGGGCAGGCCTGGGACACGCGGCAGCAGCGGTGCGCCTGGTTCGGCAGTGCATTCGATGGCGAGCGTGTTGAGGTCGGCATGCTTCTGCCCGGTCCAGGTGGCGGCGGTGCCCTCGACGCGACGCTCGTTGAACGTGGAGCCCATGCGCTCCAGCACCGCGATGCGGCTCGGCCCGTAGCCGCGGGACCGCAGCAGCGCGGCCACCTTGGCCGGTGTGGTGCCGTCGGCGGACAGCGCCAGGATGCGGGCGCCGGGCTGCACGGCGGGGTGCAGCATCTCGACCGGGCGGCCGTGCAGCGTCAGGCATTCCACCTCCGCCCGCGCCCAGCCCAGGCGGGCGCAGGCCAGCGCGAAGGCGCTGGGCGCCGGGATGATCACCGTCTCCTCGATGGGGAAGTGCTTCAGCAGCGTGGTGCCGACGCCATAGAGCATCGGGTCGCCGCTCGCCACCACGCAGACGCGCAGGTGCCGGCGCTTCTCCAGCTTTTCGATCAGCGCGTCGAAGGGCGACGGCCATTCCAGCCGCTCGCACTCCAGGTCGGGTAGCATCGCCAGATGGCGCGTGCCGCCGACCAGCACCTCGGCCGCGGTGATGGCGCGCAGCGCCGCCTCGGACAGGCCGGCCACGCCGTCCTCGCCGATGCCGACGATGCTCAGCCAGGGGGCCGTCATACGCCGAGGCCCAGGGCCAGCGCGTTGACCGCCGCCGCCGCCAGGGCGCTGCCGCCGCGCCGGCCGCGCACGGTGACGAAGGGCAGACCGCGTGGGTTGCCGGCCAGTTCGGCCTTGGACTCCGCCGCCCCCACGAACCCCACGGGAAAGGCCAGCACCGCCGCCGGGCGGGGGGCGCCGGCGTCGATCAGCTCCAGGAGGCGGAACAGCGCGGTCGGCGCATTGCCGATGGCGACCACCGCGCCCTCCAGCTCGGGCAGCCAACGGTCCACCGCGGCGGCCGAGCGCGTCGTGCCGATGGCGCGCGCCAGCCCCGGCACCGCAGCGTCGTTCAGGTGACAGAGCACGGCGTTCCCAGCGGGCAGCTTGGCGGCCATGATGCCGGCGCCCACCATCTTCGCGTCCACCAGGATCGGCGCCCCAGCCTTCAGCGCGGCGCGCCCCTTGGCGACCACGTCGTCCGACCAGGCGAGGTCGTCCACCAGGTCCACCATGCCGCAGGTGTGGATCAGGCGGACCGCCATCTCCGCCACGTCGGCGGGCAGGCGCGACAGGTCGGCTTCCGCCCGAATGGTGGCGAAGGACTGCCGGTAGATGGCGTCGGGATCGCGCAGGTAATCCATGGCCGGAGCGTCAGTCGCCGCCGGTACCGGACCGCTTCAGGCTGCGCGGCCCCAGCGGATGGTCGGCGTGCGGGTACGGGTGGTGGTGGCTGTGTCCATGGCCATGACCATGGTCATGATGGTGATCATGTCCATGATCATGGTCGGGATGATGGTCATGATCATGATGGTGGTCATGGCCGTGACCATGGTGGTGATGGCCATGATGATGGTGGTGGTCATCGTCATGGTCGTGATGGTGATGGCCGTGATCGGGGGCCGGATCGACGCCGATGCCTTCCACGTGGTGATGGTGGCTTTCCTGGCGCAGGCCGACCTCGTCCTCGAAGCCCAGGAAGCGTTCCCGGTACTTGCACATCTGGCAGTTCATGTTGCCGGTGCCGTCCAGGATCTCCCGAACGCGCTCCATCATGGTCTCCAGCACCATGGGGTGGTCGTTGAGATACGGCGCCTTGACGAACTCGATCCCCGGATGCCGCGCCGCCACCGCGTCGGTGGCGTCGTAGATCCGGCGCACCAGGATGCCGGTGAACAGGAAGTAGGGGAAGACGACGACGCGCTTGTAGCCTAAGCGCGCGGCGTGCTCCAACCCCGGCTCGACCAGCGGGAAGGTGACTCCGGAATAGGCGGTTTCGGCCCAGCCGAAGCCCATCCCCTCCCACAGCATGCGGGTGACCTTGGCGACGTTGGAGTTGGCGTCGGGGTCGGACGAGCCGCGCCCGACCACCACCAGCAGCGTCTCGTGCAGCGGGATGTGGTCGCCCGCCGCACGCACCGCCTCGGCGACGCGGTCGCCGGCGGCGCGCAGCATCTTCAGGTCGATGGCCAGCTCGCGGCCATAATCGATGGTCAGGCCCTTGCGCTCAGCGGCGTAGGCGTTCAGCACCGAGGGGATGTCGTTCTTGGCGTGGCCGGCGGCGAACAGCATGCCCGGCACGGCGAGGATGCGCGTGCACCCCTTCGCCACCAGCTTATCCAGACCTTCGCGCAGGACGGGGCGGGCGAACTCCAGGTAGCCGTGCTCCACGTGCTCGTACGGCAGCCGGTCGGCCAGCTTATGCGCCACCGCGGCGAACTCCGCCACCGCCTGCGCGTCGCGGCTGCCGTGGCCGCAGATCATGACGCCGAGCTTCTCGCCCATGGAATCCCCTTCCCTCTGCCGGAAGCCGGTGGGGGATGTGGGCGAGGATCGAGCCTTTGGGGGATCGCCTCCGCCGCCGGTGCACCCCGCCCGGAACTTCGTTGACGGTCGCGGCCGGGCAGGTCTCCTGGCTCGTGGGTCTGCGCCGCGGGGACTTGCCTTCCCAGCCGGGGATAGGCTCCGGCCAGTGGCTTTCTTCTCCGTCGCGACTCGCCACACACAGTTGCGGGGGCAGCCGCGGCCTGGACGGTGTCCCGCCTGTACCGCGTTCCCTTTTCACCCCTCACTCCTACGGAGTGAAGGGAACCATGCCGCTGGGTTGCAGACTTAGGCCCCCGTGCCGTGCAGCGTCAATGACTTTATTGGACTTGCCGAGGCCGGGACACGCTGCCACACTGCGCCGCGATGGTGCCCGGTACGGCCAAGCCTCACCGGGATAATAGGGAACACGGTGCGGTCGACCAAATCGAGGGACCAAGCCCGTGGCTGCCCCCGCAACTGTGAGCGGTGAGCCGGCAGACGCCACCGGACGCGTAATGCGCCCCGGGAAGGCATCGGCCAGACGGCGACGACCCGCGAGCCAGGAAACCTGCCATCGAGGCTCAATCCAATCCGTCGGGTGTGACGGCACATGGAGACATCGATGACCAATACGACCGTTAATTCGTCCCGCAGCCTGTCGCGCTCCGAGACCCTCGTCGCCGCCGTGTTCGCGATCCTGCTCGGCACCTTCCTGGTGTACGGCGCCGGCTTCGCCAACGCGAACGCCCTGCACGAGGCCGCGCACGACACGCGGCACGCGTTCTCCTTCCCCTGCCACTGAGTTCGGAGCCATGTTCAGGCGGATCTTCTCCGCGGCGCTCGCCGCGGGGCTGCTGGCTGGCGTCCTGGTTTCCGTACTACAGGCCGTCACCACGACACCGCTGATCCTCCAGGCCGAGGTGTTCGAGGCGGGGGGCGGCGTGCATGACCACACGGGTCATGACCACGCCGCCCCCCTCCCGTCCGAACCCGAAGCCGAGGACATCCTGGTCCGCACCGCGCTGACGGTAGCCGCCAACCTCATCACCGGGGTGGGCTTCGCGCTCGTCGTGGTCGGGGCGTTCTCGCTGTCCGGCCGCCGGATCGACGCGCGAGAGGGCTTGCTGTGGGGGCTCGGCGGGTTCGCCGCCTTCACACTGTCCCCGGCGCTGGGCCTGCCGCCGGAGTTGCCCGGCACCATCGCCGCCGATCTGGCGTCGCGCCAGACTTGGTGGGCCTTCGCCGCGCTTGGCGCGGCCGGCGGCCTGGCGGTGCTGGCGTTCGGTAAGGGATGGTGGCGCCTGCCGGTCGGGTTGGCTCTTCTGGTCCTGCCGCACGCCGTCGGCGCCCCGCACCCTGACGCCTTCGGCGGCTCTGCCCCGGCGGAACTGGTGGGTCAGTTCGTTGCCAAGTCCATCGTCGTCAGCGCCATCTTCTGGGCGGTGCTGGGATGGCTGGCGGGCGGGTTCTTCCGACGCTTTTCGTAGCGTCATAGCATCGTATGTTGGGCCGCCGCGCGGTTGGCCCAACGCACAGAAAATGTTTGCCGGCGAAATGAGGATTTGACGGCTGTCTGAGGACAGGGAAACCTATCCTGCGTGCACAAGAACGTTGAACGTCCGCACGACAGGGAGGCACAGACGTCATGCTCGATAGCACCCGCTTTTACCTGGGCGCCGCCGTGGCACTCAGCTTGGCCACCGGCCCGGCGCTGGCCGAGACCTGGGACATGCCGACGCCCTACCCCGACGGCAACTTCCACACCCAGAACGTCCGCCAGTTCGCCGAGGACGTGAAGGCCGCCACCAACGGTAAGATCCAGATCACCGTCCATTCCAACGGCTCGCTGGTCAAGCACCCGGAGATCAAGCGCGCCGTGCAGTCCGGCCAAGCGCAGATCGGTGAGGTGCTGATCTCCTCCTGGGCGAACGAGGACCCGCTGTTCGGGCTCGACTCGGTGCCGTTCCTGGCCACCGACTTCGCTGCGGCGAAAAAGCTCTATCAGGTCTCGAAGCCGTACCTGGAGAAGAAGCTGGAGCGCCAGAAGCTCAAGCTGCTGTATTCCGTCGCGTGGCCGCCGCAGGGCCTATACGTGAAGCAGGAGATCACCTCGACGGCCGACCTCAAGGGCCAGAAGTTCCGTGCCTACAACCCGGCCACCACCCGCATCGCCGAACTGGTGGGCGCCGTACCCACCAAGATAGAGGCAGCCGAGGTGGCGCAGGCCTTCGGCACCGGCATCGTGTCGGCGATGATCACCTCGGCGGCGACCGGCGTGGACAGCAAGGCCTGGGACTTCGTCAAGGTCTACTACGACGTGCAGGCTTGGCTGCCGCGCAACATGGTGTTCGTCAGCCAGGACGTCTGGAACGGCCTGGACGCCGCCACCAAGAAGGCGGTGCAGGACGCAGCGGCAAAGGCCGAGGCGCGCGGCTGGGAAGGCTGGGAGAAGAAAACGGCCGAATTGAACAAGACGCTGGTCGACAACGGCATGAAAGTGCTGCCCCCGCCGCCGGCGCTCAAGGACGGCTTCGCCGAGGTCGGCAAGACCATGACCGCCGAATGGCAGAAGGCCGCCGGCGCGGATGGCGAAGCCATAGTCGCCGCCTTCAGGAAGTAAGAAGAGCTCCCTCTCCCCGGAGGGGAGAGGGAGCTGATCCGGAGCTCCCATGCGCACAGCTTTGTCTGCGCTTTACCGTGTCGCGGAATTCTTCGGCGCGGTGTTGTTCGTGCTGATCGCGCTGCCGATCCTGGCATTGGTCTTCGCCCGGCAGTTCGGAGTCACCGTGCCCGCCGCCGACGAGTTCGCCGGCTATGCCATGGCCGGGTCCTTCGCGCTGATGCTGGGTCCCAGCCTGCGGCGCGGCGCGCACATCCGCGTCGGCATCATCGTCGACCGGCTGAGCGGCACGCCCAAGCGGGCCATGGAACTGCTCTGTCTCGCCTTCGCCACGGCGCTGAGCGGCTACTTCGCCTTCCACTGGTCGCGCATGACGTGGCAGTCCTACGACTTCGGCGACCTCAGCCAAGGCGTGATACCGATTCCGCTGTGGATCCCGCAGGCGATCATGGCGGTCGGGCTGGTAGTGCTGGCGGTCGCCTTTCTCGACGACCTGATCGCCGTCGCGAGCGGCCGTCCGGCCACCTACGAAACCGCCGACGCGCCGAGCGAGGGCTGAGCCGCCATGGATCCGACCACCGCCTCCATCGTCGTCATCGTGTCCATGTTCGTCATGCTGGCGGCCGGCGTCTGGGTGGCGCTGGCGCTGGCCGGCGTCGGCTTCATCGCCATGGCGCTGTTCACCACGCGGCCCATCGGGCTGGTCATGGCGACCAACGTGTGGGGCGCCTCCACCTCCTGGACGCTGACCGCCCTGCCGCTGTTCATCTGGATGGGCGAGATCCTGTTCCGCACGCGCATTTCGTCCGACATGTTCCGCGGGCTGGCGCCGTGGATGGGCTGGCTGCCGGGACGGCTGATGCACGTGAACATCGTCGGCTGCTCGATCTTCGCGGCCGTCTCCGGCTCCTCGGCCGCCACCGCCGCCACCATCGGCCGCATGACCATCCCCGAGCTGAAGCGGCGCGGCTACGACCCGATGATGATCGTGGGATCTCTGGCCGGTGCCGGCACGCTGGGGCTGCTGATCCCGCCGTCGATCATCATGATCGTCTACGGCGTGGCTGCCGACGTCTCCATCGCCCGGCTGTTCATCGCCGGCGTGCTGCCGGGCGTCGTACTGACGCTGCTGTTCATGGCCTACGTCGCCGGCTGGTCGCTGCTCAACCCCGACAAGGTGCCCCCCAACGACATCCGCCTGAGCTTCGCGCAGAAGGTCCGCGAGACCGGCGCGCTGATCCCGGTGATGCTGCTGATCGTCGCGGTGCTGGGGTCGATCTACGGCGGCTTCGCCACGCCCACCGAGGCGGCGGCGGTCGGCGTACTGGGCGCGCTGATCCTGGCTGCGGCCACCGGCTCGCTGAACTGGACGACGTTCCGCGACAGCGTGCTGGGCGGCGCGCGCACCACCTGCATGATCTCCTTCATCCTGGCCGGCGCCGCGTTCCTCACCGCGGCCATGGGCTACACCGGCATCCCGCGCGCGCTGGCCGAGTGGATCACCGCGCAGCAGTACTCCACCGTCGCGCTGCTGGCGGCGTTGACGGTGTTCTTCATCATCATGGGCTGCTTCCTGGACGGCATCTCCATGGTGCTGCTGACCACCTCGGTCATCCTGCCCATGGTCCAGCAGGCGGGCATCGACCTTCTGTGGTTCGGCATCTACATCGTCATTGTGGTGGAGATGGCGCAAATCACCCCGCCCGTAGGCTTCAACCTGTTCGTGCTGCAACCCATGACCGGCCACGGCATCCTCACCATCGGGAAGGCGAGCCTGCCGTTCTTCCTGCTCATGGTGCTGATGGTGGCGCTGCTGTGGGTGTTCCCCGGGCTGGTGACGTGGCTCCCGTCGAGGATGATCGGGTAGAGGGGGTGGGTGCTCATGGACCTGCAATACGCCCCGGCCATGCTGGATAAGCCCCGTCACGACGAGATGCAGGCGCGCATCGCCCACGCGCTCGCCACCTCCGTCCGGGACGCCGCCGGCCAGGGCGCCATCGGCCACGCCTTCATCGAACGATGAATGGACGAACGATGAGCGGGCGTCGATGAGTGTGCGAACCCACTGGGGTGCCGTGGTCAGCGTGGTCGGCATCGGCATCGCCGCCGCCATGAGCGTCGGCAAGGTGCCCGCCGCCATGCCGCTGATCCGCAGCGAGTTGGGCCTGTCGCTGGTGGCGGGCGGCTGGGTGATGTCGGTGCTCTCCACGCTGGGCGCGCTCGCCGGGGTGGCGCTGGGACTGCTGGCCGACACGATCGGGCAGCGGCGCGGCGTCTACCTGGGGGTCGTGGCGCTACTGGCCGGCGGTCTGCTGGGTGCCGCGGCCGGCGACGGCACCATCCTGCTGGTGGCCCGCGTGCTGGAGGGAATCGGCTTTATCACCGCCGCCGTCTCGGCGCCGGCCCTGGTGATCGCCGCCACCACCCCGGCAGACCGCAATCTGGCGCTTGGTATCTGGACGATCTACATGCCGGCCGGCAGCGCCGCCGGCATGGTGATCGCCGCCTTCGTCCTGCCCTGGGCAGGCTGGCGCGGGTTGTGGCTGGGTCTGCTGGTCGTGCTGCTGCTGGCGACGGCGGCGCTGGTGGCGACGACGCGGACGCTGCCGATGCCGTCCCGCAGCACCGCCCGCCCCCTGCGCCTGATCGGGGAGACGGCGCGGCGGCCCGGCCTGTGGGCCCTCGCCCTGGCGTTCGGGGCGTACGCCTTCCAATGGATCTCGCTCATGGTCTGGCTGCCCAGCTTCCTGATCCAGGACCGGGGCCTGGACGGCGCGGCGGCGACGCTGCTGACCGTGCTGGTGGTGCTGGCGAACGTGCCCGGCAACGTGCTGGGCGGCTGGCTGGTCCAGCGCCGGGTGCCGCGCGGCTGGCTGCTGGCGGCGGCCAGCGCCGTGATGGCCGTCAGCGCACCGCTGGCCTTGGCCGGATTCGGGCCGGACGGGGTCCGCTACGCGCTGTGCCTGCTGTTCTCGTTCGTCGGCGGCGTACTGCCGGCGGCCTGCTTCTCCGGGGCGGCGGCGCACGCGCCCTCGCCGAAGCACGTCGGCTCGGCCAGCGGCATGATCCTGCAGGGCTCCAACCTCGGCCAGCTCGCCGGCCCGCCCCTCATCGCCGCCATGGTTTCGGCCGCCGGCGGCGACTGGCGGGCGGGAACGCTGACCCTGGCCATCGCCGCCGGGGTTGCGGCGGCGATGGGGCTGGTGGTGGTGCGGCTGGAGAGCGCCAAGGCGGTTCGCCAGCCAGCATAAAAGGTTCTTTGCCCCCTCCCCATCCCTCCCCCGCTTCGCGGGAGAGGGGGGCTGCCGCCGCGATGCCCAGTCCCCTCCACCTCGAAGAGGGGGAGGGTAAGGGAGGGGGCACAAAATCACTCCATCAAGCCGTCCAGGCCGCGCCGCAGCCCCGGCCTGTCCCCCACCCGCCGGACGGCGAGCAGCGTGCCGGCCACATAGGGCGTGGCGCTGGAGCCGGCATCGTGGCGGATGGTCAGGCGTTCGTCGGGAGCGCCGAACAGCGCCTCGCAGGACAGCACGAAGCCCGAAATCCGCACGGAGTGCACGCGGGTGCGGCCGATCTCGGCGCCGCGCGTCTCCTTCGGCCCGCGCAGCTCGTCCACCGGCATGGCGGTGGGGTCCAGGCGCACTGCGCCCAGCCGCTCGGCCAGTTCGCGCCCGGTGCCGCTCGGCACGTCGGGCTTGGATGCCGAGGCGTAGTCGATGACCTCCACGTCCGGCACGTAGCGCGCCGCCATCAGCGCGAAGCGCTGCATCAGCGTCGCCGTGATCGAGAAGTTGCCGGCCGCCAGCACGCCGACGCCCGCCGCGCGGGCCGCGGCGTCGATCTCGGCGTAGTCATCGGCGGTCAGGCCCGAGGTGCCGACCACCACGTTGCGCTTGGCGGCGATGGCGGCCAGCGCGTGCCCCTTCACCACGTCGGGCTTGGTGTAGTCGACGACCACGTCGCACGGTGTGCGCAACGCCTCGTCCAGCGTCGCCGCGATGGTGACGCCCAGCGCAGCACCGCCCGTGGCGGTGCCCGCGTCCTGGCCGGCAGCGTTGCGCGCCACGGCCGCCACGAGCTTCAGGTCCGGGGCCGCCGCCACCGCCGGCACCAGCGCCCGGCCGACCCAGCCCGTGGCGCCCACGATGGTCACGGATATCGTCATGCTCTCCCTTCCTCCCCTTGGGGGTTCGTTCGTTGGCCCCACCCTACCCCTCCCGCCGGATCTGCGCTATAGGAGGGGCCGCGCATGGGGGGCCGTTGCCGGCTCGGCTCTGGAGAGGGTGTATGAAGGTCAGCATCGACATGGGTTCGACGACGTCCGGGACACCGGCGACGATCGACCTCGAAGAGCTGCTGGCGACCCGGCTGCTGGTGCAGGGCAACTCCGGCTCCGGCAAGTCGCACCTGCTGCGCCGGCTGATGGAGCAGAGCGCGCCCTGGGTGCAGCAGGCCGTCATCGACCCGGAAGGCGACTTCGTCACGCTGGCCGAGGCGTTCGGCCACGTGGTGGTGGACGCCGCCGACCACACCGAGCCGGCGTTGCAGCGCGTCGCCGGGCGCGTGCGCCAGCACCGCGTCTCCGTCGTGCTGAACCTGGAAGGCCTGGACGCCGAGATGCAGATGCGCGCCGCGGCCGCCTTTCTCGGCGGCCTGTTCGACGCCGAGCGCGATTACTGGTACCCCATGCTGGTGGTGGTGGACGAAGCGCAGCTGTTCGCCCCCGCGGCGGCCGGCGAGATCTCGGACGAGGCGCGCAAGCTGTCGCTGGGCGCCATGACCAACCTGATGTGCCGCGGCCGCAAGCGCGGCCTGGCCGGCGTCATCGCCACCCAGCGCCTCGCCAAGCTCGCCAAGAACGTGGCAGCCGAGGCGTCGAACTTCCTGATGGGCCGCACCTTCCTCGACATCGACATGGCGCGGGCATCCGATCTCCTGGGCATGGAGCGCCGGCAGGCCGAAATGTTCCGCGACCTGGAGCGCGGGCACTTCATCGCGCTGGGCCCCGCCATGTCGCGCCGGCCGCTGCCGGTCCGCATCGGCGATGTGCAGACCCAGGGGCGCGCCGGCAGCCCCAAGCTGATGCCGCTGCCCGAGACGCCGCCCGAGGACGCGCGCGAGCTGATCCTGAAACCCGGCGAGCCGGAGCCGGCCGCACGCCCCGTCGTCGTGCGCCGCCCGCCGCCCCCACCGGCGCCCAGCACCAACGACATCCTGATGCAGCTTGTGCAGGCCCGTCCCGCGGCCACATCCCTGGCCGCGGAGGAGGAACCGGCGGAGGACCAGGGCCCGGTGCTGGACGAAATCCTGCGCCAGGTGCTGGCCGACCCGGAGGCGGCGTTCCGCTCGGTGGCGGTGCTGTACCAGGACTTCCTGGTGCGCTGCCGCATCCATAATCTGCGGGGCAAGCCGCTGGATCTGCCGGCGTTCCGGCGCAAGCTGGCCACCGTGCGCGCCGGCGTGGACGCCGAAGGCGGCGACAGCCCGGACTGGGAGAAGGCGACGGCCTACGCGGCCGACCTGCCGGAGGACATCCAGGGCGTCTTCCTGCTGCTGGCCCGGGCCGCCATGGACCAGGCCCCCTGCCCCTCCGACGCCGAGATCGCGCGCGCCTGCGGCAGCCGCTCCTCCGGCCGGGCACGGCGCCTGCTGGCCTACATGGAGCAGCGCAACTTCGTGGTCAGCCGCAACGATCGCGCCGGCCACCGCATCATTGCACTGCCCGCCCTCGGCTGGGAAACCGCCCCCGGCGACCCCAACGCTTCCGATGAACCGCCGCGGACGGATGACGACCTCTTTGCGGTGGCGTGACCGTTCTGCCCCCCTCCACCTCGAAAAGGGGGAGGATCAGGGATGGGCAATCGCAAACCTTTACCTCATTTCGGCATTAAAGAACCACCAGAAGCGTTACGGCGGTAATCCAAGCAATCGGGACAGCCGGTAGAGCTTTCTTTCAGTGTACATAGCGCATTTCCTGCGCGATTATTTCTACACAACATTTGCCGCACAAATGACCGGGCCTCCATGTGCGCGATTCCGAACGGCGTGCCACGGAGACTATTGTCCTGCGGCCAAGGAGGAAACGACCCATGAAGATGCTGACCCAAATCATCGGGGTGGCGGCGGCACTGGTCGTCGCCGCTCCCGCCGTGGCTCAGAAACTGCCCACCACCAGGGACGAGGTGGCCCGCCCCGGCGGCAAGGTACCCGGCAACCCGAAGATCGCCATGGTCCGCGTGGCCGACGGGTTCCACGACCCGGTCAACGTCCAGTCGGCCTACGACGGCAGCGGGCGGCTGTTCGTGGTCGAGCGCGCCGGCCGGATCCGCATCGTGGAGAAGGGGGGCAAGGTCCTCGACGAGCCGTTCCTCGACCTCACCAAGATCAACCCGCTGGGCAGCGACGTGCAGACCGGCTTCGTCGAGCAGGGTCTCTATTCCGTGGCATTCCATCCCAAGTTCAAGGAGAACGGCCACTTCTTCGTCCACTACGCCTCGTTGCCGTTCAATGGCGACGGGCTGGTCGTCCGCATCACCGTCGATCCCACGAGCCCGAACGCCGTAAGCGCCGAGCAGGTCAACAAGACCGCCAAGGTGATCCTGCGCATTGAGCAGCCCTACTACAACCACAATGGCGGCACCATCGCCTTCGGCCCCGACGGCTATCTGTACATCACCAGCGGCGACGGCGGCTGGGAGGGCGACCCGCTGGACGCCGGGCAGGATCTCTCCACGTGGCTGGGCAAGATCCTGCGCGTGGACGTGGACGTGCCGGATGACTTCGACCGGCCGTACCGCATTCCCAAGGACAACCCGTTCGCCCAGGCCGCCAAGGAGCAGTTGATGAGCCTCTTCGGCATCACCGAGGAGCAGTTCAGCAAACTGAAGACCCGCTCCAAACCGGAGATCTGGGCGTGGGGTCTGCGCAACCCCTACCGCATCAGCTTCGACCCGAAGAACGGCGACCTGTGGATCGCCGACGTCGGCCAGAACCATTGGGAGGAGATCGACTGGCAGCCGCGCTCCAGCAAGGGCGGCGAGAACTACGGTTGGGCGCGCAACATGGGGACGCACTGCTTCCCGACCACCGGCCCGGATGACAAGTGCCCGCAGGTGGGCGTGATGCCCGTTGCCGAGTACCCGCATCCGCAGGCCTATCCGGGCGCGCCGGAACAGAAGGACGGCACGGGCTGCTCGGTGCAGGGCTTCGGCACTGCTTATTACGGCGGCATGAACGGCGTGTACCTGGCTGGCGACTGGTGCTCCGGCCGCGTCTGGGGCGTGGCCTGGGACGGCCAGAAGTGGCAGCTCCAGGAGTTGCTGCAGACCGATCTGCAGTTCACTGCCGGCGGCATCGACGAGGACGGCACGATCCTAGCCACCGACTGCCACTGCTTCTACTTGGCCGACAAAGGCCCGATGCAGAACCCGACGGGCGCGCTGTGGCGTGTCGTCCCGGCCGACCAGGTACCGCCCAACGCGGTGACGGCGCGCGTGGTCTCCACCTCGGCCGCAAAATGAGTGAAGAGGATGATCGCGGGGGACGGCGCACGCCGTCCCCCTCACGGCTATCCGCGGCGGCTGTCGCGTTCGCCCTGCTGGCGGCTCTGCCGGCCGGTGCCGCCGTGACCTTCCTCGACCCGCTCAACGATCAGGCGCTCTTGGTGCCGATACCCGAGGGGGACAAGCGCACCCCCGCCGTCGAGCGCTTCCACGACGCCGGGGAGAACACCTACATCGGCGACAAAGCGGCGCTGCGCGACGGCAAGAAGGTCTGGGACGAGCATTGTCAGGCCTGCCACCTGCCCGATGGCTCCGGGCGGATCGGCCCGAGCATGCTCGACGAGCAGTGGAACCACCCGCGCAACAACACCGACATCGGCATGTTCGAGACCCTCTGGGCGGGCGGCGCCGGCGCCATGCAGCCCTTCCGGGACCGGCTGAGCCAGGATCAGATGCTGCGGGTGATCGCCTATATCCATGAATTGCGCAATCAGAAGAAGCCGTAGATCGGATCGAGCGCAAGCGAAGCCGGCGGCCCTTTCGATGCAATCCGATCGAACGGAAGGTGCGGAGCCGGGGCCGGCGCTACCTTAAGCGTGACCTTGGCATGGGCGCGCGGATCGCCTGCCTGCTGGAGGTGCGACGCAATGGTTGAGCCGCGACGTATCGTGTGGGCCGGGCTGCTCGCCTGCCTGACCGCCTTTCCGGCAGCCGCCCAGGAGGAGCCGGACGACACGTTGCGCATCACCATCACTCCCACCCGCCGGCCGGTGCCCCTGGCCGAGCGGCCGGAGAGCACCACCGTCATCGGCCGTGCCGACATCGAGGCGCGGCCGTCCGCCGACGTGGTGGAACTGCTGCGCCAAGTGCCGGGGCTGAGCATCGACCAGCCCGGCGGGCCGGGCGGCGTCAGCTCGGTCTACCTGCGCGGCACCGACCCGAACCACGCGCTGGTGCTGATCGACGGCATCCGCACCAACGACCCGACCAATACCCGCGGCGGCTCCTTCGACTTCTCCACCCTCGACCCGCTGACCATCGAGCGGATCGAGGTGGTCCGCGGACCGCTGTCGTCCGTCTACGGCTCCGACGCCATCGGCGGTGTCATCAACGTCATCACCCGCGAGGGCCGCGCCTTCCAGCAGAACGCGCTGGCCGGCGGCATCGGCACCGAAGGCTACAAGCGCGGCGGCGCCCAGACGTCGGGTCCCATCACCGAGTCGCTGCGCTTCGCGCTGACCGCCGGGATCCTCGATCACGGCCACGCGGTGGAGGGCAGCGGGCTGATCAACCGCACCGTGACCGCCAAGGTGCACAGCGCGCCGCGTTCCGACACGAGGCTGACGTTGGTCGGCCGCTTCGCCGACACCGACGCCAAGAGCTTCCCCGACGACAGCGGCGGCCCGCGCTTCGCCGTCCGGCGCGAGAGCGACCACCGCGCCATCCAGGAGGCCACGCTCGGCGGCAGCATCGATCACCCGCTCACGGACTGGTGGCGGCTCGATGTCGGCGCCGGCTTCTCATGGCGGACGGAAGACACGGACTCACCCGGCGTGGCCCCAGGCATCCGCGATCCGTTCGGCATCCCGCCCAATACCACCGACAACCGCTACCGCCGCCTGACCTTCACCGCCGCCAACCGGTTCGAGCCCATAAAAGGTGTGCGCCTCGCACTGGGCGGCGGCATCGAGCGGGAGAGCGGCACCAGCACCGGCGTCCTGGAGCCGGCACCCGGCTTCGCGCTGCCGACCCGCTTCGAACTCGACCGCAACATCGGCAACGTGTTCGGCGAGGTGGAGTACACGTTGGGCACCCTGGTGGTGAGCGCCGGGACGCGCATGGACCTGCCGCAGGGCTTCGACACGGCGGTGAGCCCGCGCATCGGCGCGCTGTACCGCCTGGACGGCACGGGCACGACGTTCAAAGCCAACTGGGGCAAAGGCTTCCGGCTGCCAAGCTTCTTCTCGCTGGGCAACCCCATCGTCGGCAACCCGGACCTCCGCCCGGAGAAGAGCACGGGCTGGGACGTGGGCGTGGTGCAGGACTTTGCCGAGGGGCGCGCCAGCGTCGGCATCACCTATTTCTGGAACCGCGTGAAGTCGCTGATCGACTTCGAGGAGGGGCCGCCGCCGCGCCTGGTGAACCGCTCCGCCGCCACCAGCCGCGGCATCGAGCTGACGGCGAACTGGCAGGTGACGCCGACCTTCCTGGCGCGTGGGCAGGTCACCTACACCCGCACGGCGGTGGACGACAGCGACGAGCCCCTGCGCAACCGCCCGAAATGGCGCGGTGGCGGCGAGGTGCGCTGGCGCCCGCTGGAGGAGTGGGAGTTCGGCGCTTCGGTGGTGCGGGTGGGCTCGGTGCCCGACAGCTCGATCCCCACCGGTGACCTGCGACTCGCTCCCTACACCACGGTGGGCGCCACGGCAACCTGGTCGCCGCACCCGAACCTGCAGCTTCAGCTCGCCATCGAGAACCTGCTGGACGCCGACTATGAGGAAGCCGTGGGCTTCCCCGCCCCTGGCCGGCAGGTGCGCGCCGCGGTGCGAGTCACCTTCTGAAGCGCTGCGGCATTGTGCCGTCCGCCGGATTTGGCGATGCTGATACCGGGAGGAATCCGGTATGCGCATCCTGCTGGCGGAAGACGACGCACTGCTCGCCGACGGCGTCCGGAATGGCTTGGCCCAAGCAGGTTTCACCGTGGACTGGGCCGGGGACGGTGAGGAGGCCGAGGTGGCGCTGCGCGGCGAACACTATGACGCCGTCGTGCTCGACCTCGGCTTGCCCAAGCTGGACGGGCTGACCCTGCTGCGTGGCCTGCGCGCCGTCGGCAACCCGGTGCCGGTACTGATCCTGACCGCGCGCGGAGCGGTGCGCGACCGTGTGGCGGGCCTCGATGCCGGGGCCGACGATTACCTCGCCAAGCCGTTCGACCTCACGGAGTTGCAGGCGCGCCTGCGCGCGCTGCTGCGCCGTTCCAGAGGGCGGGCGGAACCGCAGATCCGCCATGGGCGGATCGTCATCGACCCGGCAGGGCGCACGGTGACGCTCGACGGTACGCTGGTCGAACTGTCGCCGCGTGAGTTCGCCACGCTCTTGGTGCTGATGGGCAGCGTCGGCCGCACGCTGTCACGGATGCAGATCGAGGACGCCCTGTACGGCTGGGGCGAGGAAGTCGAAAGCAACGCCGTCGAGGTGTACGTCCACCACCTGCGCCGCAAGCTGTATCCGGAACTGATCCGCACGATCCGCGGCGTCGGCTACTTCGTGCCAAAGGCGGCGCCATGAACCACTCCCTGCGCCGCCGCCTGCTGGTGGTGCTGTCGGTCACGGTGCTTGCGGCGTGGGCGGGCACGGCCGTCTTCTCCTACCTCGACGCGCGCCGCTCCATAAACGCCATGCTGGACGACCATCTGCGCCAAGCCGCCGAGTTGCTGCGCGGCCAGGATCCCGCCGTTCCGGCGCCCCAGGCGAGCACCGGCAGCTGGGTGCTGACCTATCAGGTGCACGGTGCCGACGGCCGCCTGCTCCGCCGCTCGCCCGACGCGCCGGAGGAACCGCTCGCCCCCGCAGAGGGCTTCTCGGATGTGGAGCGCGAGGGAGAGCGCTGGCGCGTCTTCCGTTCGGGAACCGTGCAGGTGGCCGAGCGCAACGCCTTCCGCGAGGCCCTGGCCGGCAGCGTCGCAGCTCACCTCCTTCATCCACTGGCGGTCGCACTGCCAGTGTTGGCGGTGCTGATCTGGCTGGCGGTCGATTGGGGGCTGCGGCCGCTGAAGGCCTTTGCCCGCGCGGTCGAACGCCGCACCCCCGACGCCGTGGAGCCGCTCGACACCGCCGACGTTCCCGGCGAGGCGCGCCCGCTGGCGGAGGCGCTGAACGCGCTGTTCGGCCGGGTCGGCGATTTGCTGGAACGGGAGCGCCGCTTCGCGGGGGATGCCGCGCATGAGTTGCGCACGCCGCTCACCGCCATCCGCACGCACGCGCAGGTGGCCCTCAGCGCCCCTACCGACGACGAGCGGGAGCATGCCATCGCGGGCGTTCTCGACGGCTCGGACCGGGCCGCACATCTGGTGGACCAGCTCCTGGTGCTCGCCCGGCTCGACCCGCGGTATGCGAAGCCCCCCGCCACCTCGGTCCGGCTGGCCGAGGTGGCGGCGCGGGCCGTGGCCGATCTTGCCCCGATGGCGGCTGTCAAGGACATCGACCTTGGCTTGTCGGACCAGATGCCTGATGCGGTGATGGCCGGCGATCCCGATTTGCTCGGCGCGTTGGCGCGCAATCTGGTGGACAACGCCGTCCGCTACACGCCGGCGGGCGGCACCGTCGATGTGGCGGTGCGGCGGGACGGTGCCCGCATCGTGCTGTGCGTCACCGACACTGGTCCCGGCATTCCGCCGGCCGAACGCAACCGCGTCCTCGACCGCTTCCACCGCGTCCTCGGAACGCGGGAGACCGGCAGCGGACTGGGCCTGTCCATCGTCGCCGGCATCGCCGCACTGCATCGGGCCGCGCTGTCCCTCGGCGACGGTCCCGGCGGGCGCGGTCTGGCCGTCACCGTCGCCTTCCCGGCACCTTAAGCGCCACTTAAGGTACGGGTTCCACCGTCTCTCCGATCAGCGCGCCCAAGGCGCCAACCATGGAGAGACGTCATGACTTCGAAGAACCGTTTGCTGTCCGTCCTGCTCGCCACCATGATCGCCGGCGGGGCCGGGACGGCAATGGCCGCCGCCGGACACAGCCACGACGGGCACGCCGCCACAACGGTGGAATTGACCTTGAAGAACGGCAAGAAGTGGCCGACCGACGAGGCGCTGCGCCATGGCATGGGGGAGATCCGCTCGGCCGTGGCCGCCACGCTGAAGCCGATCCACAAGAACACCCTCGACCCCGCCGGGTACCAGGCCCTGGCCGCCCGCATCGAGGGGCAGGTGGACGTCATCGTCAAGGACTGCCGCCTGCCCGACGCCGCCGATGCACAGCTTCACCTCGTCCTCGCGCGGATCCTCGAAGGTGTTGAGGCCATGAAGGCCGGCCCCGGCCGCCGCGACGGCGCCGTCGGCGTGGTTCAGGCTCTCGACGCCTACGGCAAGCACTTCGACCACACCGGCTGGAAGCCGCTCGCACACTAAGAAGACGCTTCCCTCGCGGCGTCCCGGGCGCTATCCCGGTCCGGGATTGGCAACGGGACGCCCCCGAGATGCAGAGCTGGACCGAGGGCTACGTCAGCGATATCGCGTACGCCCATTCCTTCTACGCCGAGATGGCGCCGGCACACCTGGCGTTCGCCCTGACCCTGGCGGGCGTGCGGCCACCGGACCTGTCCGGTCCCTTCGCCTATGCCGAGCTGGGCTGCGGCCAGGGGCTGACCAGCAACCTGTTGGCCGGCGTGCACGGGCAGGCCCGGTTCGAGGCGGTGGACTTCCTGCCCGGCCACATCGCCGACGCCCGCGACCTGGCATCCAAGGCCGGGAACGGCAACGCCACCTTCCTCGACGACAGCTTCGCCGACTACGCCGAGCGCGACGGGCCGGACTTCGACATCGTGGCGCTGCACGGCGTGTGGACCTGGGTCAGCGCGGAGAACCGGCAGATCCTCCTGGACATCCTGCGCCGGCGCCTGAAGCCCGGCGGGGTGGTGTACGTCAGCTACAACTGCCTGCCGGGCTGGGCGGCGCACACGCCGATCCGCAAGCTGCTGCTGGAACACGCGGCGACCGGCTCCGGCCCGCTGCCGGGGCGGATCGAGAAGGCCCTGGGCTTCGCGGTGCGCATGGCGCGGCTGGGAGAGGGCTACTTCGACCGGGTGCCGAGTGCCTTGGGGCACCTCGCCGGCCTGGACGGCAAGTCCGACAGCTACATCGCGCACGAGTACCTGAACCGCGACTGGACGCCCTTCTACCACGCCGACGTAGCGCGCGAGCTGGCGTCCGCCAAGCTGAGCTTCGCCGCCTCGGCGACGCTGGCCGACCACGTGGACGACGCGAATCTCAGCCCGCAAGGGCTGGCGCTGCTGAGCGAATCCCAGGACCCGGCATATCGGGAGACCCTGCGCGATTATCTGACCTACACCCGCTTCCGCCGCGACGTCTTCGTCAAGGGTGCGGTGCGCCTGTCACCCAGCGAGCGCGAGCAGCGGCTGCGCGCGTTTCGCTTCGGCCTCGCCGTGCCGCGCGCCGAGGTGCCGGAACAGGTGACGGCGCCCACGGAGGAGATCGGCTTGCCCGCCGCCCGCCCCCTGGCCGACGCCCTGGCCGGGGGGCCGCGAACACTGGGCGAGCTGCTGAGCGATCCGGCACTGGCCGCATACGGCCTGGAGACGCTGCTGCGCACCATCGCGCTGCTGGGCGGCGCCGTGGTGCCGGTGCCCGAGGGCATCAACGACGATCGCGTCCGCCGCTTCAACGCCGCCGTGCTGGAGCGCAACCGCCACAGCCCGGAAATCCGCCAGCTCGCCTCGCCGGTGCTGGGCACGGGCGTGATGGTCGGGCTGCTGGAACGGCTGTTCCTGCTGGCCGAGCACCGCGGCGAGGACCCGGCCGATCTGGCCTGGACCGTGCTGCGTGAGCGCGGCAAGCGCCTGCGGCGGGAAGGCGAGGAACTGACGACGGATGCGGAGAACGTCGCGGAGTTGAAGCGGCTCTATGGGGCGTTCGTCGGCGGGCAGCGGGCTTGGCTGAAAGGGTTGGGGATCGCATGACAGGCCCTCCCCCAGCCCCGCTGGGGGAGGGTTTGGGTGGGGGCAAGGTCATCCCGGGCCGGCGAATGGAACACTATGAAACACTATGCAACACTGTGCAGGGGGTTGGACTGCACCCCATGGGTGAGACAGCGCTAAACTGTTCCGGTTCGCTCACTCACCGGGCCCGGCCGGCCGGCCGGGCCCGGTGAGTGAAAATTTTCCTCGAACTCGGCGGGCGGCCTGTAAGCCAG
>Ga0196970_1000064_pt1 | contig 171269 bp, 147 predicted proteins | sample S1v_513CmetaG_FD_148672 | JGI IMG/M metagenome (GOLD analysis project Ga0196970, IMG submission 148672) | Soil microbial communities from Anza Borrego desert, Southern California, United States - S1+v_5-13C | ecosystem: Environmental > Terrestrial > Soil > Desert | place: USA: California... | reverse complement strand
ACCTGGGCCAGAAGGCCATCGTCGCCAGCTACAACGGCTGCGTCCCGCTGTTCGGCGTGCGCCGCGTCGCCTACCAGGGCCCGTGCCTGGAGTTCAGCGAGAGCGTGCGCGCCCTGGTGGCCCGGCACGGCATCCGCAACGCGGTGCTGGTCGCCTACTGGACCGGCTACTACCACGACACGGTGCAGGCCGACGTCGCGGCGCCGGAGGTGATGGACACGGCCGCCGTGCTGAACCGCGGGCTTGCCCGGACGCTGGACGAGCTGGCGGCGGCCGGCGTGAAGATCCATCTGGCCGACCCGCTGCCAGGGTCGCGCCACGCGGCGCCGCGCGCCATGGCCGCCAGCCTCGCCTGGCAGCGGCCGATCGACAACGCCTTCACGCTGGACGAGTACATGGCGCGCAACCGCGACTTCTTCGCCACGCTGGAGGCGCACGGCAAGGACGTGCAGGCGCGGCTGTCGCTGTGGAAGGTGATCTGCGGCGACGGGCGCTGCGCCTACGACCGCGACGGAGCACCGCTGTACTTCGACGACAACCACCCGACCCGCGACAACTTCGGCTTCGCGCGCGACCACGTGAAGTCGTTCCTGCGCGGCGACCGTTCGTTCGCCGAGAACCGCTGACGGAGGCCGCATCATGCAATCCATGGCCATGCAGAAGACGATCGACTTCCTGGAGAAGGCGGCCACCGTCCTGGCCATCGTCCTGTTCTGCGGCACGGTGCTGCCGTCGCTGATGACCGGCGACCGGAGTGCCGCGGACCAGGACTCGCCGGGTGCGATGATGGTCTTCGTCGGGCTGTACGTCATCATCATCGGCATGGTCTGCTACCGGCCGCGGCTGCTGGCGCAGATCCCCACCGTCACGCCGATGATGTCGCTGCTGACGCTGGCGGTGTTCGCGTCGGTGGCGTGGTCCATCTACCCGGACGTGACCATGCGCCGGGCGGTGGCGCTGCTGTTCACCACGGTGTTCGGCATCTACATGGCGCTGCGATTCAGCTTCGTGGACATCCTGAAGCTGCTCGTCGTCGGCACGGCGATCACCATGTTCCTGTCCTTCGCCGCCATCGTGGCGATGCCCGACATCGGCCTGGACAGCGAGCAGCACGTCGGCGCCTGGAAGGGCATCTTCTGGCAGAAAAACGTCACCGGCCGCATCATGGTGACGCTGATCACCTGCCTGTTGTGGCTGGAATGGCTGGGCGAGGGGCGGCGCTGGGTCAACCGGGGCCTGCTGGCGCTGGCCTTCGTGCTGCTGGTGATGTGCCGGTCGGGCACGTCGCTGATCACCGCCGTGGTGGTGCTTGGCGTGATGCTGGGGGCGGGGCTGGTGCGCTCCAACATCCGCGTCTTCATGCTGACCCTGACGGTGGCGGGCCTGGGCATCTTGGCGGCGATCCTGGCCGGCCCGATGATCTTCGAGGCGGTGCTGACCCTGCTGGGCCGCGACGCCGGCCTGACCGGCCGCGACCTGATCTGGGAGCACGTGCTGGCGACGCTGGACAACAACCTGATGCTGGGCTTCGGCTTCGGCGCCTACTGGTACGGGCCCTACGCGCCGGGCAGCTATTTCGTGATGAACTGGGGCATCACCTCGGCCCACAACGGCTGGCTGGAACTGATGCTGGACCTGGGCGTGCTGGGCCTCGTCCTGATGGCGGGGCTGATGGGGCAGATCCTGGTGCAGGCGTTCGTCACCATGCGCTACAGCCCGCGCCCGATGGAGCCGGCGTGGGCGCTGGCCATCGCGTGCACGCTGCTGACCATCTCCGTCTCGGAAAGCGTGTTCCTGGGCCGCCATTCGCTGACCTGGGTGGTGCTGGTCATCGCCGCCGTGCGGCTGGTCATGCACCGGCGCACGCTGCACGCCGCCCCGCCGCTGCGCGCGGCCATGGCAATGCCGCCGGGATAGGGTGCTGCACGCCGCGGACGATCCGATCCGCCACGCTTTGGTTCATCACGAAGCAACAAAGGGGACAAAGAGCACGAAGAGACATCGCACCGGACGCGCGCCCGCCGCCAGCAAACCAGCCCTTTGTGCCCTTTGTCGCCTTCGTTGCTTCGTGATCCGAAAAGCTTCGCATCGGCGCGCCTCCAAGCGGGGCGCGCCTTTTCTTTTGCCTCTTTCGGACTGCCCCGATCCGTGAAGCATAGGACGGTCGCCGACGCAGGATACGACCATACTGGAAGCGACCATCCTTTCACACCGCAGAGTATCCACGGGATTATTGAAGGATCTCGCCGAGCGTTCTCGGCAACCCCTCGGGCTATAATACTCATTCCGATTTTACGAATAAGTGTCCGCGCCGCACAGTAGAGCCCGTACGAAGCATTTCCATCGTCAGCCCAGCGTTGCCAACCAACGGCCGGCCTTCCGGCCGCCGTCGCCGCCTTGCGCACGGCAGCGTTCCCTGACGCCTGAGGAGGGTAGAACGGTGCACGAGGTTCTCATTGCGGATTCCGGCCTCCAGGACCTGGCATTCCTGCTGGGGCGCCGGAGCAGGGACGTGCGGGTGGTCCTGATCTCCGATCAGGTGGACGCGCACGCGGTTCTGGCAGCCGCGCTGGCCGAGCGGCCGGCGGCGGTGCACCTGCTGGCGCACGGCGAACCGGGCCGTGTGCTGCTGGGCGCCGACCCGATCGACGCCGCCTCGCTGCTCGACCGGCACTGGCCGGCGGCAGCGGGAACGGAGGTGCTGATCCACGCCTGCCGCGTCGGCGAGGGCGCGGCCGGCCGGGCCTTCCTGAACCGGCTGTCCTACGCCACCGGCGCCACCGTCGCGGCGGCGACGCACCCGGTGGGCCACGCGGCGCTGGGCGGCCAGTGGGAGCTGGACGCGACGACCGGCCCGGTGCGCCTGTCCGCCCCCTTCCTGGGGCACGAGGCGTGGCCGCACCTGCTGGGCGAGATGACCGGCACGACCGCCGCCGACACGCTGACCGGCACCATGGGGGCCGACACCATCTCCGGCCTGGAGGGTGACGACACCATTTCCGGCTTGGCCGGGAACGACGTGCTGTACGGCAACGCGGGCAACGACACGATGCACGGCGGGCCGGGCGCCGACGTGTTCTACGGCGGCGACGGCTACCAGGACGAGGTCAACTACGTCACGCCCGACCATGCCCCGATCCTGATCAACCTGGGCAACCTGGCCGCCAACCAGGGCGACGCGGCCGGCGACACCTACCACGACGTCGAGTTGATCGTCGTCGGCGACGGCGACGACACGCTGATCGGGGACGAGAACCGCAACTGGTTCCGCGGCCACGGCGGCAACGACATCGAAAGCGGTGCCGGCGGCGACGACATCCTGGAAGGCGGCGACGGCGCCGACACGCTGATCGGCGGCGACGGCGCCGACGTGCTGTACGGCCGCGACCAGTCCGACGTGCTGTACGGCGACGCCGGCAACGACACGCTGGTCGGCAACGGCGGCCAGGAGTGGATGGACGGCGGCGGCGGCGACGACGTGCTGGTCGGCGACTGGGAAGCCGACACCATGATCGGCGGCGACGGCAACGACGTCTTCTATTCCGGCGAGAACTCGTCCGGTGGCTGGACCGAGCAGCAGGCCGACAGCATCGTCGGCGGGGCCGGCGACGACCGCCTCGTCCTCCTCGTCCAGGCGGACGCCGGGACCGTCGCCTTCAACGGCGGCACCGGGACCGACACGCTGGAGATCACCTCCGATCCCTTCACCACGCCGGACTGGAAGGTGATTACGCCCGGCGCCGTCGACATCTCCGGCATGACGCTGACGGGTGTGGAGCGGCTGGAGCTGACCGGTGCCGCCCCGCATGACGTAACGATGACGGCGGCCCAGGCCGGCGGCTTCAGCGCCATCGCCGGTGTGGCGAACGGCGACGTGTTCCACGTCACCGGGCTGAACCTGTCGGGCAATGCCGGCACCGGCGACGGGTCCACCGCCGGCGCCAACCAGGTGCAGGTCGAGGAGGTGAGCGGCAACACCGTGCTGCACATCGGCCTGGATAGCGTGGCCGGCGCCGACGCCACCATCACCATCGCCGGCAGCTTCGCCGCCTCGCGCTTCGCGCTGAACGGCACGGACATCACGGTGCAGGCCGGCAGCTCGGAGCCGCCGCCCCCACCGCCCCCGCCGCCGCCCGCCACGGTCTCCATCGCCGCCACCGACGCCGACAAGCTGGAAGGCAACAGCGGCACCACCGCCTTCACCTTCACCGTCACCCGCAGCGCCGCCACGGGGGCGGCCTCCGTCGACTACGCGGTGAGCGGGTCGGCGGTGTCGGGCGGCGACTTCGGCGGCGCGCTGCCCGGCGGCAGCGTCAGCTTCGCCGACGGCGAGGCGTCGAAGGTGGTCACCATCGCGGTGGCCGGCGACAGCACGGTGGAGGACGATGAGGGCTTCACCATCACCCTGTCCAACGCCACCGGCGCCACGCTGGGCACGGCCACGGCCACCGGCACCATCCGCAACGACGACAGCGCGTCCAGTGGTGGTGGCGACACCGGCGGCGGAAGCACGGGTGGCGGCGACACCGGGGGTGGTTCGACCGGCGGCGGTTCGACAGGTGGCGGTTCGACAGGTGGCGGTTCGACAGGTGGAGGCTCGACGGGCGGCGGTGACACCGGCGGTGGTGGCGGTTCGACGCCGACGGTGCCGGCCGAGCCCACCGTGCCGGCCGCACCGGACGCCGTGCAGGGCTCGCCGGCCGACGACGTGCTGACCGGCGGGGTCGGCAACGACATCCTGTACGGCGAGGCCGGCAACGACAGCGTGACCGCCGGGCTGGGCGACGACGTGCTGTACGGCAACCAGGGCACGGACGTGCTGTATGGCAACCTGGGGATGGACACGCTGTTCGGCGGGCAGGATGCCGACACGGTGTTCGGCGGCCAGGACGCCGACGTGATCTACGGCAACATGGCCAACGACGAACTGTTCGGCAACATGGCCAATGACACGCTGTTCGGCGGCCAGGGCGACGACAGCGTCTTCGGCGGCCAGGGCGACGATGTCGTGGCCGGCAACCTGGGCGACGACGTGCTGAACGGCAACCTGGGCAACGACACGCTGGTCGGCGGGGCGGGGGCCGACCGCTTCGTCTTCGCCAGCGGCGGCGGGGCCGACACCGTCAGCGACTTCGACTTCGCCCAGGGCGACCGCATCCAGGTCGCCGCCGGCATGACCTGGACCATTGCCGACGGCCCGAACGGCGCCGTCATCAGCTTCGGCACCGGCGACCAGATCACGCTCACCGGCATCAGCGCCACCAACGTCACCAGCGGCTGGATCGTCACCGGATAGCCACCCTTCTTCGACAATGTGCTGGAAACCGGGGAGTCCGCGGGGAACCGCGGGCTCCCCGTCGCCGTTCCGGGATCCGGCGGAGGCGTCCTACCCCGAACTTGTCACCGCCCGGCGGGCGTTAACGCTTTCGCAACCATCGGAAATCGCGTTAACTGCGTTGAAATATGGTTAACAAGCCGTTTCCTGATGTGTTTACCCCCTGGCGGCGGTTTGTGGCGGGGCGAGGAGAGGTGATATGGCGGCCACCAGCAAGATCCTGACGGATGCGGGCCTGCTCGGCCCGACGCCGCCGGAGCAGGTGGAGGACGCCTTCACCGAACGCCTGCACGAGGCCATCGAGCGGGACGAGCTGATGCTGGCCTACCAGCCGCAGGCCGACGCCCACACCGGCGCCCTGACCGGGTTCGAGGCGCTGGTGCGCTGGCGCCTGTCGGACGGCACGGTGGTGCCGCCGGACGTATTCATCCCCATGGCCGAGGCGACGGGCGCCATCGACGCGCTGGGCGAATGGGTGCTGCGCCGCGCGTGCGAGACGATGGCCGGCTGGCTGCGCGACGGCATGGCCGACGTGCCGATGGCGGTCAACGTCTCCTCCCACCAGTTCAACCGGCCGGGGCTGGCCCGCACCGTGCTGGGCGTGCTGACGGAGACCGGGCTGCCCGCCAACAACCTCAAGCTGGAGCTGACCGAAACGGCGCTGTTCCACGGCGGCGACGCGGCGCGCGAGGCGCTGCTGGAGCTGCGCGGGGCCGGGGTGCGGCTGGTGCTGGACGATTTCGGCACCGGCTATTCCTCGCTTGCACTGCTGCGCAAGGTGCCGGTCGAGGCGCTGAAGATCGACAAGCACTTCGTGCAGGCGATGGTGGAGGATCGCGACGCCGCCGCCATTGTGCACGCGGTGATCGCGCTGGCCCACGCGCTGGGCCTGCAGGTGATCGCCGAGGGGGTGGAGACGCCGGAGCAACTGTTGTTCCTGCGCGCCTACCGCTGCGACCGCATCCAGGGCTACCTGCTCTCAAGGCCGCTGCTGGACGCCGACGTGCCGGAGTTTATCGGGACGCTGGGCGGGCTTGGGCCCGGCGGGCCGCCGCCAGCCGGATGACCTTGTCCGTCTCTTCCCACGGAACGAGGCGCAACGCCTCCTCCACGCCGGCCCAGCGCACCTCCAGCGCGTCGTCGCCGGCCACCGCCTCGCCCGCGCGCCACTCGGCGGCGACCTCCACCAGCGTGTAGTGGTACTGGACGCGCCCTTCCTCGTCGCGGTTGATGGCGTCGACGACGGTGACCACTTCGACCGGTTCGACGGTGAGGCCGGTTTCCTCCAGCACCTCGCGCGCCGCCGTCTCGAACACCGTCTCGCCCACTCCTTGGGCGCCGCCCGGCAGGCTCCACTGCCCCAGCCGCGGCGCGCGCCCGCGGCGGATGAGCAGCAGTTCCTCCCCCTTCCAGACGATGACGCCGACACCCACCCAGGGACGGTCGGGATAGGCGCGGCCGGAGCGGTCGCCCGGGGAGCCGGTGGAGGGATCGGTGGGGGCATCCGTGGTCATGGCAGCCAGAGTAGCAGGCCGCCTTGACAGCGCACCAGCCCGCTCCGACACTCAATTCCGGTTCGGCGCGGGGTTGGAGGGTCGGCCATGGGCGTGCTGCCGTTGCGCAAGGACAACCAGGAACTGATGGCCGCGGTGGACCGCGCGCTGAGCGAGGGGCCCCTGACCATCACCCGCGACGGCGTGCCCGCCGCGGTGCTCGTGCCGGCCGAGGAGTACCAGCGGATGGCCCAGCGGATGGCGGGGGCCGAGCGGCCGAGCATCATCGAATACCTGTTGAAGCCCCTGCCGGGCGGCGGGGTCGAACTGGATGAAGCCATCGGCCCACGGTCCGGTCCGTCGCGGCGCCCGCCCCCGGATTTCGACTGATGGCGTTTCTGCTCGACACCAACGTCATCTCCGAAATGCGCCGGCCCCGGCCCTCCGCCGAGGTCGTTCGGTGGTATGCCGGCCTCACGCCCACCCAGGTTTTCCTGAGCGTCATCAGCATCGGCGAGATCCAGCGCGGCATCCTGAAGGTGCGCCAGCAGGCGGCCGGCAAGGCCGACGAACTGACAGAATGGCTACATGGTCTGGAGACCGCCTATCAGGACGCGCTGCTCCCGGTGGATGTCTCCGTAAGCAAGGCCTGGGCCGGCCTGCGTTCCATACGGCCCGGCGGCGACGTCGAAGACCTCCTGATCGCCGCCACCGCCCTGGCCCACGGGCTGACGGTGGCCACGCGCAACGTGCGGGACTTCGCGGATCTGGGCGTCCCGCTGCACAACCCGTTCGAGCCCGCCGGAGGCGGCACGCCATGAAACTCAACGAGATCCGCACCTTCGTGGCGGTCGCCGAGGCGCAGTCGGTGCAGGAGGCGGCGGCGCGGCTGCACCTGACGCAGTCGGCTGTGTCGCGGCTGATCCAGCGCCTGGAGGCCGACGTCGGCGCCACCCTGTTCGACCGGCAGAGCAAGCCGCTGATGCTGACCCGCGACGGCGAGATCGCGCTGGCGCACGGGCGGCGCGTGCTCGCCTCCGTCGACCAGCTGGCCGGCGCCTTCGCCAAGGGCAGCGAGCCGGCCGGCCTGTTGCGCCTGGGCGCCACGCACGTGCTGGCGCGTGCCCTGACCGGTCCGGCGCTGGACGACCTGCGCGCCGCGTTCCCCGGCCTGACCGTGCGGTTCCATTCGGACTGGAGTGCCGCGCTGCTGGAGCGCATGGAGAACGGCGCGCTGGACGGCGCCATGATCCTGCTGAACGGCGACGACGCGCCGCCGGCCGACCTGCCCGGCCGCCGCCTGTCGCTGGAGGAGGTGCACGTGGTCGGCACGCCCGACCTGATCGCGCGCTGCCGCGGCTCGCTGGCCGCCATGAACGAGGTCGGCTGGGTGCTGCAGCCGGAGGGCTGCCGGTACCGCAGCGCGCTGGTGGAGGCGCTGAAGCGCGCCGGGCTGACGCTGAACGTGGCGGTCGAGGCGTTCGACCAGGAGATGCTGCTGTCGCTGGCGGCGCGCGGCTTCGCCTTCGGCGTCGGGCCGTTGCGCCTGTTGGAGGACTCGCCGCTGGCTGGGCGGCTGCGGCCGGTGCCCGTGGACGGCTTCCACCTGACGGTCGCCGCATGGCTGGTGCGCGCGCGATACGGCGAGCGGCTGGCGCGCGTCTTCGACACGCTGGAAGCCAGCCTTCTCAACCAGTTCCGCCCGCGGCCGCAGGCGTTTCATTCCGCCGCGGAATGATCCAGTTTCCCATTATGAATTGGCGGAAAGCCCAACGCCGCGCGTAGGATGTGCGGTGCAAAAGGCCGGCATTCTCCTGACCGGCGGGAGGGACACGAGACATGAGCACCACAACCGCCCCGGCGCCCGCCTCGCACGGCTGGCGCACGCCGGCCGTCGTCATCGCGTGCGGCTGCCTGATCGCCATGCTGGGCTTCGGGCCGCGCTCCGTCATGGGGCTGTTCATCCAGCCGCTGTCGGAAACGCGCGGCTGGGGCCGCGACGTCTTCGCGCTGGCCATCGCCATCCAGAACCTGCTGTGGGGCGCCGGCGGCCCGTTCGCGGGCGCGCTGAGCGACCGCTTCGGGCCGGGCGTCGTGCTGGCCGCCGGCGGCGTGCTGTACGGCATCGGGCTGGCGCTGATGAGCTGGGCGGACACGCCGGGCCTGCTGTATCTGACAGCCGGCGTGCTGGTGGGGCTGGGGCTGTCGGGCGCCTCCTTCGGCGTGGTCATCGCCGGCTTCAGCCGGCTGGTGCCGCCGGAGAAGCGGTCGTGGTCCATGGGCATCGCCACAGCCGCCGGATCGATGGGCCAGTTCCTGTTCGCGCCGCTGGGGCAGGCGTTCATCGCCGGCTACGGCTGGCAGGCGGCGATGCTGATCCTGGCCGGCACCATGCTGCTGGTGCCGCTGTTGGCGACCGCCTTCGGCGGCAGCGGCGGGTCGCGCGGCGCGCAGCACGTGACCGGCGCCGACGTCGGCTTCATGGAGGCCATCCGGCAGGCCTTCGCGCACCGCAGCTACGTGCTGCTGGTGGCCGGGTTCTTCGTGTGCGGCTTCCAGCTGGCCTTCATCACCACGCACCTGCCGCCCTACCTGACGGAGGCCGGCATCAGCCCGACGCTGGCCGGATGGGCGCTGGCGCTGATCGGCCTGTTCAATATCATAGGCTCGTATGCATCGGGTGTTCTGGGCGGACGGATGAGCAAGCGCTATCTTCTGGTCGCCAATTACTTCCTGCGCGGCACCTTCACCGCCGCGTTCATCCTGCTGCCGATCACGCCGGCCACGGTGTTGATTTACGCGGCATGCATGGGCATCCTGTGGCTGTCGACGGTGCCACCGACGTCCGGCCTCGTGGCGCTGATGTTCGGCACGCGCTACCTGGGCATGCTGTACGGCTTCGCCTTCTTCAGCCACCAGGTCGGCGGCTTCCTGGGTGTGTGGCTGGGCGGCGTGCTGTACGAGCGCACGGGATCGTACGACGTGGTGTGGTGGGCCAGCGTGGTTCTGGCGCTGGCGTCGGCGCTGGTGCACTGGCCGATCCACGAGCGCCCGGCGCCGGAGATGGTCCCGGCGCAGGCGCGCGGATAGAGGAAACGCCCGTAGAGGGAACGCATGAGCACGACGCCCACCACCTCCCCTCCCTCGCTCGGTTCCGGGCACGGCTTCGCGCTGGCCTTCGGTGGCGTGGTCGTGGTGGTGTGGCTGGCGCTGATGGCGATGTCCCTGCGCGAGGCGGCACTGCCGCCGGAGACGGACGGCACGGTGCTGGCCGTCTTCCCGCCCGGCACGTCGGACGAGGCGGCCTTCACCGCCGTGGTGCGCGCAGGCGGCGAGCCGGTGCGCTCCACCTGGGCCGGCTGGGTGGCGCGCGGCACGGAAGCGGGTTTCGTCGGCCGGTTGAAGTCGGAAGGCGCGCTGGCCTCCTTCGGCGAGCTGCCGGTCGTCGGCCCGGCGCTGGGCGGCTGCGCGGTGACCATGGACGACGACAAGCGCCCGAAGCTGTACGAGCTGCGATGACCGGGCGGCGTTGGGTTTTCGGCTTTGGCCTCAACCCAACCTACCCGAACGCCACGGCGCCGTAGGTTGGGTTGAGCGCAGCGAAAACCCAACGTCGGTTACGCCGCAACGAAAAAGGCCCTCTCCCCGGCCGGCTGGGAGAGGGCCTTCGTCGTCAGGCCGGATATGAAACCGGCATCAGTACATGTGCTGGCCGCCGTTGATCGACAGCGTCGAGCCGGTGATGAAGCCACCGTCGTCGGAGACCAGGAACAGCACACCGCGGGCGATCTCCTCGGCCTTGCCGAGGCGGCCGACCGGGATGCGGGCGACGATCTTCTCCAGCACGTGGGCCGGCACCGCGCGCACCATGTCGGTGTCGATGTAGCCCGGCGCGATGGCGTTCACGGTGATCCCCTTGGCCGCACCCTCCTGGGCCAGCGCCTTGGTGAAGCCGTGGATGCCCGACTTGGCGGCGGCGTAGTTGACCTGGCCGTACTGGCCGGCCTGGCCGTTCACCGAGCCGATGTTGACGATGCGGCCGAAGCCGCGCTCGCGCATCCCGTCGATCACGTTGCGGCACATGTTGAAGCAGGACGTGAGGTTGGTGGCGATCACCGCCTCCCACTGCTCCGGCGTCATGCGGTGGATGACCGTGTCGCGGGTAATGCCGGCGTTGTTGATCAGCACGTCGATCGGACCCAGTTCGGCCGCGATCTTCTCGCAGCCTTCCTTGCAGGCGGCGAAGTCCGACACGTCGAACTTGTAGGCCTGGATGCCGGTGCGCGCCGTGAAGGCCTTGGCGGCCTCGTCGTTGCCGGCGTAATTGGCGGCGACCGTGTAGCCGGCGTTCTTCAGGCCGACCGAGATCGCCTCGCCGATACCGCGCGTACCACCGGTGACAACTGCAACTCGAGCCATTGGCTCCTCCCCCAGTTTCTGATTACGTCCGTTGGTTCGGGCGCCACGGGCCGCTCCCCTCGAAGCGGCCCGCGGCCATCCGGATCAGTCGCGCGCCACGCAGAGCGCCACGCCCATGCCACCGCCGATGCACAGCGTGGCGAGGCCCTTCTTGGCGTCGCGCTTCTGCATCTCGTGCAGCAGGGTCACCAGCACGCGGGCCCCCGACGCGCCGATCGGGTGGCCGAGCGCGATGGCGCCGCCGTTCACGTTCACCTTGGAGGTGTCCCAGCCCAGGTCCTTGTTGACGGCCAGCGCCTGGGCGGCGAACGCCTCGTTCGCCTCGATCAGGTCGAGGTCCTCGGGCTTCCAGCCGGCCTTCTGCAAGGCGAGGCGGGAGGCCGGGATCGGGCCGGTGCCCATGATCGCCGGATCGACACCGGCGGTCGCCCACGACACGATGCGGGCCAGCGGGGTGACGCCGCGGCGCGCCGCGTTGTCGGCCGTCATCAGCACCAGCGCGGCGGCGCCGTCGTTGATGCCCGACGCGTTGCCGGCGGTCACCGTGCCGTCCTTCGAGAAGGCCGGGCGCAGCTTGGCCAGCGACTCAAGGGTGGTGCCGTGCTTGGGATGCTCGTCCGTGTCGACGATCACGTCGCCCTTGCGGCCCTTGATGGTGACCGGGACGATCTCGTCCTTGAAGCGGCCGGACTTCATGGCCGCCTCGGCCTTCTGCTGGGAGGCCGCGGCGAAGGCGTCCTGCTCCTCGCGGGTCAGCTGCCACTTCTGCGCCACGTTCTCGGCCGTGTTGCCCATGTGGTAGCCGTGGAAGGCGTCCCACAGGCCGTCCTTGAGCATGGTGTCGAGGAACTCGGCCGTGCCCATCTTGACGCCGTTGCGCATGTGCATGACGTGCGGCGCCTGGCTCATGCTCTCCTGGCCCCCGACCACCATGACGTCGGCATCGCCGTTGCGGATCGCCTGGTAGCCCAGCGCCACCGTGCGCAGGCCCGAGCCGCACAGCTGGTTGATGCCGAACGCGGTCTTGTCGACCGGGATGCCGGCGTTCACGGCGGCCTGACGGGCCGGGTTCTGGCCCTGGCCAGCGGCCAGGATCTGGCCCAGGATGACCTCCGTGACCTCGCCGGCCTCGGTCTTCGCGCGCGCCAGCGCCTCACGGATGGCGACCTCGCCCAGGTAATGCGCCGGGACCGAGCTCAAGCCGCCATTGAAGGCACCGATGGCCGTGCGCACGGCACCGGCGATAACAACCTCTGTCATGTTGACGCTCCTCAGATTTGACAGTTTTATTATGAGAGCTGTGTAGCAGTCAGGAGACACGCCACCTTAGGGCCAACATACCGCCAATGCAAGGCGCCCGTCCGTGGCGGGCTATCCTGCCGCATTAAGCCATTCGGCCAGGGGACGCCATACGCCCGTCTCCGCTCCGGCGCTTACCACCATGCCTATATGGCCGAGTGGGGGCATAATCATTTGCGCACCCGGAATGGTTAGAGCCAGAACCGTGGCGGAGGCCGGCGGCACGATGCGGTCGCGCTCGGGGATCAGCGCCAGGGTGGGCACCGCCACGCGCGCGGGATCGACCGGCAGGCCGGCGACCAGCCAGTTTCCGCGTGCCGTGTCATTGCGCCCGTACCAGCCGGCCAGCGTGTCGCGCGCCACCGCCGCCGCCAGCGGCACGCCGTCGTTGAGCCAGTCCTCCAGCGCCACGAAGGCGACGGCGGCCGGGCTGTCGGGGGCCATGCGGGCGAACTGGCTGAACTTCTTCAAGGCCAGCAGCGGGTCGAGCTGGGCGAACAGCGCCTGGATGGCGTCCACCGGCAACTCGCCCCAGGCGTCCAGCAGCGGTCCGAAGGGCTGGAAAAAGGCAGCGGCGCGGCGCGCCGTGGCAGCGTCCTCCGCGTGGAAGTCCCAGGGCGTGGCCATCAGCGTCAGCGAGGCGACGTCGCGCGGCCGGCGCAACGCCAGCGCCGTGGTGAGCAACCCGCCCATGCAGTAGCCGACCACCGGCACCGGCCGCCCGGCGCGCGCCGCCACGTGGTCCAGCGCGCGCTCCAGCCGGCCGGCGATGTAGTCGGTCAGCGTGAAGCGCCGCTCCAGCGGGCCGACCGGCCCCCAGTCCAGCAGGAACGGCCGGATCCCCCGCGCGGCCAGCCAGCGCACAAGGCTTTTGGACGCCGACAGGTCGAGGATGTAATGGCGGTTGACCAGCGACGGCACGAACAGCACCGGCCGCCCTCCTTCGGGGCCGTAATCGAGCAGGCGGCTGTTCCCCTCCGCCCACACCGCGGGCGGATCCGGCAGGTCGCGGCGGTAGGGGTGGTGGCGGTAGCGCTCGATCCCCGTCAGCACGCGGTCGAGGCGGACCCGCGCTTCGCGGTCAACCGCCCTGGCCAGCGCGTCCGGGTCGGCCGCGGCGATCTGCCTTCGCAGATCGGCCGCCCGCTCCGCGAGGTGGGGCTTCCACGGCAGCGAGCCGCTCCTCGAGGGCTGCAATGCGGCGCAGGAGCTCAGCAGGGTCGCCGTCACCGTGGACAGGTGCAGGCCCAGCGGGCGCGGTCCCTGGCGCGGCGGTGGTTTTTCCGACATCTGTTCCACGGTCATGGTCCTGCCCCTTGGCGGGGGATGGGGCGGTCGGGGCGTGATTCTGCGGCCATGCGTGGTATTGCGCGGGGTTGGGCGGTGGACGCGGATCCCAGCCGGTGCCCGGCGTGCCGCCGAAGGCGAACCCGGCGGGCCCGAGGACGAACGGCGCCAGCGATGCGGCCCCCTGCCCCATCATCTGGAACGCGCGGGCGAGGTTCTCCGCAACAGTCGGGTCGGCGGCCAGCGCCGCCCACTGCTCCTGCCACAGGTCGAGGTAGCGGCGCGCCAGCGTGTCCAGGGTGGGAACGTCGGAGTCGGTGGATTCGGCCATGTCCGACAGTATATGAGGTATACCGCGGCCTTGACCAGAGCGCGCATCGCCGCCGTGAAACGGACGCTTCCAGTGGCAATCGCCCTACATTACGGCAGGATGCTTGCCACGCTGCCCGGCTTGTCGTAGTTCTAGAGTCGGAACAGATTTCCGCCGGACCCCATTTGAAAGAGACCGCGATGGCCGAGAAGGAAGAACAGAAGTCCGCCCCCATCACGATCAAGAAGTACGCCAACCGGCGGCTCTACAACACGGCAACGTCCAGTTACGTGACGCTCGACCACCTCTGCCAGATGGTGAAGGACGGCCTGGACTTCGTGGTCTACGATGCCAAGACCGGGGAGGACATCACCCGCTCGGTCCTCACCCAGATCATCGTCGAGGAGGAGAGCAAGGGCCAGAACCTGCTGCCGATCAGCTTCCTGCGCCAGCTCATCGGGTTCTATGGCGACAACATGCAGTGGATGGTGCCGCGGTACCTCGAATACAGCATGCAGTCCTTCGCCCGCAACCAGGAGCAGATGCGCGACTATTTCCAGAACACGCTGGGCGGGATGTTCCCGTTCGGCCGCCTGGAGGAGATGGGCAAGCAGAACCTCGCCATGTTCGAACGCGCCATGCGCATGTTCACCCCCTTCGGCGCCGAGGGCGGCCCGGGCGAGCACCCCGCCCCGACGCAGGTCCCGCAGCCGGCCGCCAAGCCGGGCGACCATTCCCTGGATGATCTGCAGAAGCGCATCGACGATCTGCAGAAGCAGATCGCCAACATCAGCAAGGCGAAGCCGGAGAAGTGACGCTTGAACCCCTCCCCTGCCTCCGGCGGGGGAGGGAAGCGGCGCTTCGGGCTGGCGGCATAAATCCCGATCAAGAAATCGGAGATTGAGAGATCAAGAGATGGCGCGGCCGCGCGTCGCGCCGCAACCTCGTAGGTTGGGTTTTCGCTGGCGCTCAACCCAACCTACGAGTTTCTCTTCGTCTCTGAATCTCTTATTTTTTAATCAACACCTTCACCACCAGCCTGCACTCGCCCCACCCTACCCCAGCTTGACGTAGCCGCGCTCGATGATGCGTTGCGCGGCTTCGAAGACGGCGACCATTTCCTCGTATGCCTTGCGGTGGTGCTCCACCTCGGCGACGGCGGCGGCGTCGGGGTGGCGCTGCTCGGCCATCTTCAGGCCGGCGCGGATGTAGTCGGCGCGCAGCTCGGCCACGCGCACCGCCAGCTTCAGGAAGTTCTCGCGGTTGAGGTTGGGGATCTCCTGGCCGATGATGACGCAGTTCGCTTCCAGAACCGCGGCCTCCATGTTCTCCAGGAACTGCATGACGCGGTGCCGGTTCGCCTCGTCGGCGAGTTCCGGCGTCAGCAGCTTGTCGACCTTGCCCTTGCTGTATTCCCCGACGATCTTGCCGCCCGACATGATGCCCTCCGCCTGCCTGGGACGGCCATGATCGCACCAACAGGTGCCAACCGCCAGCGGCCTTGACCGTCAGTCCCGGAACAAATGCGGGACGATGGCCGCCTCCGGCCCGACGCGCGGGTCGGCGGATTCGCGCACGCTCATGCCCAGGCACTTGTCGCCGACGATCCAGGCGTGCAGCACCGCGTGCGCCCCGTCCTGTTCGAACACCGGCGGCGCCTCCATCCACAGGCACGGCCCCTCCGGGAAGGCGCCGGTGCCGACGGTGATGCGGCCGTGTTCGATCAGGCGCGTGGGCGCGTGGTCCAGCCCCTCGGTGGCGCGCAGGATCAGCGCCTCGCCGCCGCCGATCCCCTCCTCGCTCAGCGCCGCGCGGCACAGGTTGGGATGGCCGGGGTACAGCTCCCACAACAGCGCCAGCAGCGCGTGGTTGGCCATCGGCCAGCGCCACACCGGCTCCACCACCGCCATGGCCGCACCCCGCAGGTGCTGGGCGAAGCTGTCGTCGACCATCGCCTCCCACGGGTAGAGCTTGAGCAGCCAGGCGATCGCGGCACCACCCTGGTCGCGGAAGCGGCCCTGATCCCAGACGATGTCCTGCAAGGGCAGCAGCGTGGTGGCGATGCCGGCCTCGGCCGCCGTGGCGGCGAGGTAGATCAGCTCCCCCTCGCGCACCGGGTCGGGGGTGAGGCAGCCGAGGTGCAGGTGCTCGCGCCCCGGGCCGGCGGCGGCCAGCTCCTCCCACCGCTCGATCAGCGCCTCGTGCAGGCCGTTGAACTGGTCGTGGCCGGAGTACAGCGCCTCCAGCCAGTTGCCCTGGACGATGGATGCTGCGAACAGCCCGTCCGGCTGGTCGTAGTTGGTGCCCAGCAGCTTCAGCGAATCGCGCCCGTCGTAGGCCAGCGCCAGCCGGCCGACCAACCCGCCCGCGCGCTCGTTGATGCCGAAGGGGCGCCAGTAGTCGGCCCAGGCCGCCTCGACCAGCCGCGCCGCCTCGCCGCGCAGGCCCAGGCGGGCCAGCAGGCGGCGGTCGACGGCGACGCGCACCGCCTCACGCACCATGCCGTGCAACTCGTCCGCCACGCTTTCGATCAGGTCGATCTGCTGGGGGGAGAACTCATAGCGCACGTCCTCCCGCCACGCCGCGGCGGCGGGCGCCGCGGCCGTGCCGAAGGGGTACTTGCGGATTCCCGGGCGCCAGTCGACCCGGGGCGTCACCGTCACTCTGCGCATCGCGTCACCACCCGAAACGCTGAATCAACAGGCGGCCCCGCAGCCGGTCGCGGCCGGTTCTGACGAAGGCGGCGATGCCGGGGAACGACGGCGACAGGCTCAAGGACGGGGGCTCCGGATTGGGGGCTGACGGGCGGCGCGCATAATTCCCGGACAATCGCCGCAGCACAAGCGCCGGATGCTGCGCTGCGGGGCGGGGCGGCCATGCCCGGAACACTGCCCGGCACACTACACGGCCGGCGCGTCGAGCCCGACCAGCCGGTAGAGCACCGGGCGGTGCGCCTCCCAGTGCTCGATCCGCACCTCGGTGGCCGGGCGGTCGTGATAGCTCCACGGGATGTGGCGGGCGTTGAGGCCGACGAAATGCGCGCCGCAGCGCCCCAGCTCCGCCCGGTGCGGCCAGAAGGGGGAGCACACGCTCACCTCGTCCAGCGCCACCGTGCGGCAGGCGCCGGCACGCTGGAGGGCGGCGACCTGCAGCCCCTGCTCGTCCAACTCCGACGTCAGCGGCCCCGGCACGGCGTCCAACAGCGCCGCCAGCGCCGCCGCCAGGTCGAAGCCGGCCGGCAGGCCCCGGATGCCCAGGTTGCGCGGCTCGGGCCCGCACCACGGGGCGAAGCGGCCGAAGGCGGGGACGACGTCCTCGGCCAACACGAAGGGGCCGCCGGCCGGGTCGTCCAGCCACGCCCGCAGGGCTTCCGGCCGGTCCCACAGGATCAGGTCGTTGTCCAGCGACAGCTCGGCCAGATCGGAGAACAGGCGCGGCGGGGCGAACTTCCACGCCACCCCTTCCGCCATTCCGGCGTCCAGCCGCCCCGCCAGCGCCGCCGGCAGTCCGTGTGCGGGATGCCACGCCACGGCGTCCGGCACCGGGCCGGTGCGCCGCAGCACCTCCTGCAGATCCACGCTGTTGACGACGACGGCGTAGCGGGCCGCCACCCCGAACAGGCGCCACGCGCCCCAAAGGGAGAGGCGCAGCGCCTCGAACCCGCGCGGGCTGACGTCGCCGATCGTCCAGCGAATGCCGAGGCTCGGGCGGGGAGCGGCCGAAGCGGGCGGGAGCGGCATGCGCATCACCATGTGCGGGGAAACGTCGCGTGGATGCGACGCCAACCCCGCGCGCGGCAAAGCGGTTCCGCCCTCAGCCTCCCGTCGCCAGCACGAGGATGTCGCCGGCGCCGAGCGTGCGGACGTTCAGCGTGGCGATGGCCACCGCCGCCCCGGCGCCGTTGCCGTCGGCGTCGAAGAACAGCGTGCCGGTGGCCGTGTTGAAGACGAGCAGGTCGTTGGCGTCCGCCGGGTTGTTCAGCGCGAAGTTCGTCGCCGACAGCGTGCCCACCCCCAGGTTGCCGAAGTTCGGGCTGACCACCGCGATCCGGTCCACCCCCGCCTGGAAGTCGGTGATGACGTCCGCGCCGTCGGCGGGGGCCGAGATGCGGAACACGTCCGCCCCATCGCCACCAGCCAGCGTGTCGATGCCGGCGCCGCCGTCCAGCGTGTCGGCTCCCAGGTTGCCGTACAGCCTGTCGTCGCCGAGGTTGCCGTACAGCCTGTCGTCGCCCTGGCCGCCGAACAGGCTGTCGTTCCCCTGGCCGCCGAACAGGCTGTCGGCCGCAAGGTTGCCGTACAGCGCGTCGCTGGCGAGGTTGCCGTACAGAGCGTCGCCGTCCTGGCCGCCGAACACGGTGTCGCCGCCCTGGCCGCCGAACAGCGCATCGGCGCCCTGGTTGCCGTACAGCAGGTCGGGGTCCAGATTGCCGTACAGGCTGTCGTTGCCAAGGCCGCCGGTGACGGTGTCGAAGCCGTCGTCGCCGTAGATCAGGTCGTTGCCTTCGCGCGAGCCGACGAAGTCGTCGCCGCCGCCGCCGCGCAGCGTGTCGTCGTCGGCCCCCAGCACCATGATCTGGCTGGAGTTGTCGCCGACCGCGTACTGCGAGCCGGCGCCGCCGGTGACCTGCGCGTTGCCGACCACGGCGACGAAGCCGACGTTGTCGATCTGCAGGATCGTCCCCGACGGCAGGTTGCGCGTGTCGATGACCAGCGCCTCCCCGCCCGTGCCGCCGCCGGTGATGACGATCGGCGTGTTGCCGGTCGCCGTGCCGGCGGCGACCGTCGGCGTCACCGTGCGCACGGTCACGCTGGCCGCGGGCGGCAGCGACTGGGTGTAGCTGGTGATGGCGCCGGTCAGCGTCGCCTGCTGCACCGGGTCGGGGTTCAGCGAGGCCACGGCCGAGGTCAGTGTGCTCGCCGCGCCGTCCTTGTCGACCGGGTTCTGCGGGCCGGTCGCGGTCAGCCCGACGCCGGGCGGCATCTGGGCGGCGATGGGCGGCCCCGAGGCCCCGTCGCCTGTGATCGACACCTGCACCGGCGCCGTCGTGCCGGGCGGCGGCGGCGCCACCGACACGGCGACCGCGCCCGCGGTCACCGTCGTCTGCACGGTGGTGCCGCCGGTCGTCTGCGTGGTCGTGGTGGTCGGCGTGGACCCGCCACCACCGCCACCTCCTCCGCCTCCGCCTCCGCCTCCGCCACCACCACCACCGCCGTCACCGCCGCCGGGGTTCGCCGGCGGCGTGTTGCTGTTGGTGATGGTGCCCACGGTCCAGCCGTTGAGCAGGGTGAACCCGCCCGTCTGGGGCGTGAACACGACCTTGTACAACTCGCTGGATTCCGCCACGCCGTCCAGGACGGCGCTGATGGACAGGGTCTTGGTCGTCTCGCCTTCGGCGAAGGTGATGGAGCCGCTGGGGAAGGTGCCGCCGAAATCGGCGGCGTCGGCGCTGTTGCTGTAGCCGCTGTCGTAGGCGGTGACCGCGTAGTCGACCGTCACCGCGCCGGTGCCGCCCCGGCGCGTCAGCGTGAAGGTCTGCGCCGCGCCGCCCTCGGTCGCGCCACCGGTGCTGGAGACGGAGACGCTCGGCGCCTCGACGAGGATGCCCGACCCGCTGGTCGTCTCGCGCAGCGCCCGATACCCGTTCAGGGTGATGCGGCCGTCGTAGAAGCCGTTCCCGTCGGTGTCGATGAGCAGGGTCGTGGTGTTGATGAAGTCGGCGGTGTAGCTCGCCTGTGGGGCGCCGGTGTTCGTCAGGTTCCCATGGCCCTGGAAGGTCAGGTGGAGCGCCGACAGGTCGATGGAGTCCGAGCCGCTGACGCCGAAGTCGGCGATGACCTCGCTGTAGCTGCCGTCGGATGCCGCCGTGTAGACGAACACGTCGTTGCCGGCGCCGCCGTACAGCGTGTCGGCCTCCGGGCCGCCGCTCAGCACGTCGTTGCCCCTGTGGCCCAGCAGGACGTCCCTGTCCACGGTGCCGTAGAGCGTGTCCGCCTCGGACGTGCCGGCGATCGTGTTGTAGTCGTCGTTGTAAAGCGAGACGCCCACATGCGCTTCCAGGATCACCGACCCCGCCGACGGGTTCGACAGGACGACGGCGAACCGCTCCGTCGGCTCGATCGTGGTGTCGCCGCCGATGGCGATGGTGATGGTCTTCGTGCGCTCGCCGGCGGCGAAGCTGACGGTGCCGCTGGGCAGCGCGCCGCCGAAGTCGGCGGCGTCCGCCGGGGTCGACCCCATGCCCGTCACGGCGTAGCTGGCCGACGCCGCGGCACCGGCGTCGCCGGTGCGCACCACCGTCAGCGTCAGCGCCGTCGTGCCGGAGCTGCCTTCGGCGAGCGCCGAGGAGGGGGGGTTCCAGAAGCTGGAGTTCTGGAAAGTGATGCCCGGCGCTTCCACCAGCACACCCGAACCGGCGGCCGTCTCCTGCAGGGCGAACATGCCGCCCAGCCCTAGTGTCCCGTCGTTTTGGCCGTCGCCGTTCTGGTCGATCTGCACATAGACGTGGTTGTACGCGACGGTGTAGCGCGCCTGCCCGGTGCCGCCGGCGGTGAACGGCCCCTGGCCGACGAACGACAGGCCGAGGCCGGACAGATCGACGGCGTCGGCGCCGGTGCCGAAATCGGAAATCCAGTCGCCATGCACCTCCGCCAGGGAGCGGTACAGGAAGACGTCGTTGCCGGTACCGCCGGTGATCAGGTCGACACCGGTGCTGCCGCTCAGCGTGTCGTTGCCGTCGCCGCCGAGGAGCGTGTCGTTGCCGTCGCCGCCGACCAGCACGTCGTCCCCACCCAGACCCGACATCGCGTCCGGGTCGGCCGTCCCCGTCAGCATGTCGTTGCCGGCCGTACCGGTGAACGCGCTGACGTCGTCGTTGTTGAGGATGACGGTGAACTGCGATTCCAGGATCACCGACCCCGCCGACGGGTTCGACAGGGCGACGTTGAACCGCTCCGTCGGTTCGACCGTAGTGTCGCCGCTGACGGCGATGGTGATGGTCTTCGAGCTTTCACCGGCGGCGAAGCTGACGGTGCCGCCGGGCAGCGCGCCGCCGAAGTCGGCGGCGTCCGCCGGGGTCGACCCCGTGCCCGTCACGGCGTAGCTGGCCGACGCCGCGGCGCTGGTGTCGCCGGTGCGCCACACGGTGAGCGTCACCTCCGTCGTGCCGCCGCTGCCTTCGGAGCGCGAGAGCATGGGGGCGCTGAGGGAACTGGTGGCCTGGAAGGTGATGCCCGGCATTTCCACCAGCAGGCCCGAGCCGGTGGCCGTCTCCTTCAGCCCGTGCGCGTTGGTCAGCGACATCCAGGCGTCGCCGAAGCCGTCGCCGTTCTGGTCGATGGACACGTACGTGGTGCCGTAGCTGACGCCGTAACGCACCTGCCCGGTGCCGCGGGTGGTGAACGGCCCCTGGCCGATGAACGACAGGTCGAGGCCGGTCAGGTCGATGACGTCGGTGCCGGTGCCGAAATCGGCGACGCGGTCGCCCCCGGCCTCCGCCGCCGACCGGTACAGGAAGACGTCGTTGCCGCCGCCGCCGACGAGCACGTCGTAGCCGGAGCCGGCGCTGAGCGTGTCGTTGCCGGACCCGCCGTCCAGCGTGTCGTAGCCGCCGGTGCCGACCAGGAGGTCGTTGCCGGCCAGTCCGCTGAGCACGTCCATGCCGATGCTGCCCGACAGGGTGTCGTTTTCGGGCGTGCCGCTGAGCGTGTTGACGTCGTCGTTGTCGATCGTGACCAGCATCTGCGTTTCGACGACCGCTGCCCCCGCCGACGGGTTCGAGAGGGTGACGGTGAACCCCTCGTCCAGCTCCGCCGTGGTGTCGCCGGTGATGGCGATGGTGATCGTCTTCGCCGTCTGGCCGGCGGCGAAGCTGACGGTGCCGTTGGGGAACGAGCCGCCGAAGTCGGCGGCGTCCGCCGGGTTCGCCCCGGTGCCGGTCACCGCGTAGTCGACCGACACGGCGGCGCTGGTGTCGCCGCTGCGCACCAGCGTGAGCGCCACGTTCGACGTGCCGGAGTTCCCTTCGCTGCGCGACGTGTTGGGATGGACGCTCGAGCTGTTGTTCAGAAAGGAGATGCCCGGCGCCTCCACCAGCACGCCGGAACCGGCGGCCGTCTCCCGCAGCCCGTGCAGGCCCCACAGCGTCATTTGGGCGTCGGCCGCGCCGTCGCCGTTGCGGTCGACCTGCACGTAGGTGTTGCTGTAGGCGGCCGTGTAGCGCAGCTGCGCCGTGCCGTTGGCGGTGAACGCCGACCGCCCGACGAACGTCAGGCCGAGAGCGGACAGGTCGATGACGTCGGCGTCGGAGCCGAGACCGGAAATCCAGTCGCCCGAAACCTCGTCCGCCGTCTGGTATAGGAAGACGTCGTTGCCGTCGCCGCCGACGAGCGCGTCGGAACCGGTGCCGCCGACAAGCGTGTCGTTGCCGGCGCCGGCGCTGAGCTGATCGCTGCCGGCGAGGCCCAGCAGCCGGTCGTTGCCGTCCAGGCCGCTGATGGTGTCCGCCCCAGCCGTGCCGGACAGTATGTCGTTCCCGGCGGTGCCGGTGCGGGGGCTGCCCGCCACCGTGTCGTCGTCGGAGATGCCGCCCTGCACGACCGGGTTGAGCAGCGTGTAGCCGGCCGACACGCCGGACAGCGTGACGTAGAACGTCTCGCTGATCTCGGCGTCGGTGTCGTTGTTCACCGCGAAGGTGACCGTCTTGTACGTCTCGCCGTCGGCGAAGGCGATGGTGCCGCTGGGGAACGTGCCGCCGAAGTCGGCGGCGGTGGCGCTGGACGAGGTGCTGTCGTATTGCGACAGCGTGTAGGTGACCGTGGCGGCGCCGGAGCCGCCGCGTCGCCAGACGGTCAAGGCGCCCGACCCGTCGCGCTCGTTGACCAGCACCCCGGAGATCATGCCGATGCTCGGCGCTTCGACCAGGATGCCGGAACCGGCCGACGTCTCCCGCAGGGCCAGGGCCTTGGGCAGCACGATTTCCCCTTCGGCGTTGCCGTCGCCGTTGGTGTCGATCCTCAACTCCGTCTGGTCGTGGTAGGTGGTGAAGCCCGCCTGCGGGGCGCCGGTGTTCGTCAGCACCCCATAGCCGCGGAAGGTGAGGCCGAGCGCCGACAGGTCGATGGAATCGGTGCCGCTGACCCCGAAGTCGGCGATGCTCTCCCGCGACGCGAGGTCGGAGGCCGCCGTGTAGCGGAACACGTCGTCGCCCTCGCCGCCGTTCAGGCCGTCATTGCCGGCACCGCCCACCAGCGTGTCGTTGCCGCCGCCGCCGCTCACCGTGTCGTTGCCGCCGCCGCCGCTGAGCAGATCATTGCCCGCAAGGCCGGAGATCTGGTCGCCGAACGCCGTCCCGGCGAGCGTGTCCGCCTCCGACGTGCCGAGGATCCACGTGCTGTCGTCGTTTTGGATCGTGCCGGCCAGCCGCCCTTGCAGCACCATCGCTCCGGCCGACGGGTTGGACAGGTTGACGACGAAGGTCTCGTTCTCCTCCACGCCGAGGTCGCCGGCAACGCTGATGGTCACCGTCTTCGACACCTCGCCGGCGGCGAAGCTGATGGTTCCGCTCGGCAGCGTGCCGCCGAAATCGGCGGCGTCGACCGGGTTCGTCCCGGTCGCCGTCAGCGTGTAGTCGACCGTCGCGGCGGCGCTGGCGTCGCCGGAGCGCACCACCGTGAAGGTCAGGGGCGTCGACCCGGCGGTGCCTTCATAGACCTGCACGTGGGGCAAGGGCAGGCTCCCCAACGGCGGGAAGGAAAAGGCGGGCATCTCGACCAGCTTGCCCGAACCGGCTGACGTCTCGCGCAGGCCGTGCTGGCCGCTCAGCCGGATGAAGGTGTCGGCCGTGCCGTCGCCGTTCTGGTCGATGCGGACCATCGTGTAGTTGTAGGTCGCGAAATGGCGGACCTGCGGCGTGCCGGTGCCGGTGAAGTCGGCGGTGCCGATGAACGACAGGTTGAGGCCGGACAGGTCGATGACGTCGGCGCCCGTCCCGAAATCGTTGATCACGTCCCAGCCCGTGTCGCCGGGCGCCTCCATCAGGAAGACGTCGTCGCCCGCGCCGCCGGTCATCTGGTCTTCGCCGCTGCCACCGACCAGCGTGTCGTCGCCACCGAGACCGATCAGCGTGTCGTTGCCGCCAAGGCCGCTGAGCGCGTCCGCCGCGGAGGTGCCGGTCAGGATTTCGCTGCTGCTGGTTCCCGTCATCTCGTCCCCCAGAACACCACCGCACCGCCGGCCGGGCGCCGGTGGACCCACCGCACGTGGCAATCATGGCCGCGAGGAGGCCGCTTCAAGCGGCCCACCGTCCCTGTCCATCCGAACAGGTTGCACAGCGCCCGGGGTGGAACCACCCCTATTCACTGAAAATTGCAGAAAATGCCGTGCACAACGCGCACCCCGGCTGCGAAGTCTGCGGATTCGCAGCGCCAATGCAGGCACCGCCAAGCCCTTCCCGCCGTTTGCGATTTTCGCGCGACAACCACAGCGGGTGCATAACCTTCTATGACGGCGGAATAGGACCCATGGCGCGCCGCACACATGGGCATGCGCCAAAATGCCGCGCCATCGGCACGGGAACTTTTCCGGCATCGGCAAGCGACACTTGCGGTCCGCAGGCCGAATCGCCCAGTCTCGCCTTTCCTTCGGACAAGAGCGCTGTTTTGCACGTGCGGAACCCTTTCCTTGACGACGCCCCCATCGTGATCGGTGCCACCGGTGGTTCGGGCACCCGCATGGTGCGGCGGATGCTGGAGCACGCGGGCGTGTTCATGGGCGCGCATGTCAACGAGGCCGGCGACTGCATGCCGTTCGAACCGGTGCTCGACCGGCTGATCAACCCCGTCCTGCACGCGGTGCGTGGCCTCGACTACCGCCTGTCGGACCTTCCCGCCCCCCTGGTGGCGGAAGGGCTGGCGCTGTGCCGGCGGGTGGCGGCGCTGCATCTTGCGGATGCCCCGGCCGGCGCCGTGGCGTGGGGATGGAAAAACCCGCGCGCCATGTACCTGCTGCCCTTCTTCCACGCGCTGTTCCCGCGCCTGCGCTTCGTCCATCTGTTGCGCGACGGGCGGGACATGGCGCTGTCCGGCAACCAGTGGCAGCTGGGCCGGCATTTCGCCGCCATGTTCGGCGAGCCGGTCCCCGAAACCGACGTGCCCGCCGCCGCCTGCCGGCTGTGGGAGCACGCCAACCGCACGGCCGCCGCCTGGGCGGACCGCACGCTCGGCCCCCGCTGTGTGCGGCTGCGGTTCGAAGATGTCTGCGCCGCCCCGCAGAGCGAAGCGCGGCGCCTGCTGCGCGCCCTGGACCTGGACACCGCCCCGGCGGCGGAGGCGGCAGGCGCCGTCCGGCCGCCAGCCTCCCTCGGCCGCTGGCGCGCCCTGCCAGCGGAACGGCGCGGGACGCTGACGCGGATCGGCGCCCCGGCGCTCGCCGCGTTCGGGTACGACGGCACACCCGCCACCGCGCCGGAGCGGCCGGTCGCCCTGCTGGTCGCCGGCATGCACCGCAGCGGCACGTCCGCCGTCGCGCGCGCGCTGAACCTGCTGGGCGCCGCCCTGCCCTCGACCCTGCTGGCGCCCGACGCCGGCAATCCGGCCGGCTATTGGGAAAGCCCGGAGGTGATCCGCCTGAACGACGAGGCGCTCGCATCCGCCGGCCTGTCGTGGGACGCCACCGCGGCGCTGCCGCCCGACTGGTTCGCCTGCCCGGCGGCAACGGCGTTCGAGCGCCGCGTGACCGCGCTGCTGAAGCGCGAATTCACCGGTGCGCCGCTGTTCGCCGTGAAGGACCCGCGCCTGTGCCGCCTGTTGCCGGCGTGGCTGCGCGCGGTCGAGGCGCTCGGCGTGCGGCCGGTGGTCGTCCTGCCGGTCCGCCACCCGGCCGCGGTGGCCCGCTCGCTGGCCCGGCGCGACGGCATGCTGGCGGCGCATGCCTTGCAGCTCTGGCTGCGCCACGCGCTCGACGCCGAGCGCGCCTCACGGGGCGTGGAGCGCGTGTTCGTGGCGTACGAGGATCTGGCCGCCGACCCGGCGGGCGCGGCGGGCCGCCTCCGGACCGCGTTGCCGGACCTGCCGTTGCGCGCCGACGCGGATGCGCGCGTCGCCGCCTTCCTGGAACCGGGGCGGGGCACCGGGGCGCCGGCCGGCATCCCGCTTCCCGAATGGGTCGCCCGCGCCCACGCGCGGCTCGCCGACGCGTGCCGTGGACGCGACGGCGGCCTGCCGGCGGCGTTCGACGCCCTGGCGGCGGAATGGGCCGCGGCAGAACAGCTGTACGCACCGCCCGAGCCCGTCCCGCGGACCACCACCCTGGAGCAGGCGCTGGCGCTCGCCACCGAGCGTCACCGGGGCGGCGCCGCGGTTGAGGCGGAGGCCATCTACCGCCGTATCCTCACCACCCTGCCGGCCCAACCCGACGCGCTGCACCTGTTGGGCCTGCTGCTGCACCAGACCGGCCGGCACGGGCCGGGCGCCGCACTCATCGGCCGGGCCGTCGCCGTGCGGCCGGGCAGCGCCCTCTACCATTCCAGCCGGGGCACGGTTCTCCAGGCCATGGGGCGCTTCGCCGAAGCCGAGCGCAGCCTGCGCCGGGCGCTCGCCCTCAAGCCGACGTTCTGGGAGGCGCACAGCAACCTGATCCTGGGCCTGGACTACGACGCCACGGCCGACACCGCCACGATCCAGGCCGAGTGCCGCCGCTGGTTCGAGACGCACGGCCGCCCGCTGGTGCCCGCGGCCCCCCGCTTCGCGGTGGACGCCGATCCGGACCGCCGCCTGCGCGTCGGCTACGTGTCCGCCGACTTCCGCCAGCACCCGGCGGCGGAGGTGCTGCTGCCGATCCTGGAAAGCCATGACCGTGGCGCCGTGGAGGCCGTCTGCTATTCCGGCGGCGAGATGCGGGACGCCATGACCGCGCGGTGCCGCGCCGCCGCGGCCGTGTGGCGCGACACCGCCGCCCTGTCGGACGAGGAGTTGGCCGCTCAGGTGCGGGCGGACGGCATCGACATCCTGGTCAACGTCGCCGGACACGCGCACGGCAGCCGCCTGCCGGTGTTCGCGCGCCGGCCGGCGCCGGTGCAGGTCAGCGCCTGGGGCCTGCCGCGCGGCACCGGGCTGCCGGTGATGGACGCGCTGTTCCTCGATCCGGTGATTGCCCCGCCCGGCGAGCGCCACCTGTACGCGGAGGAGGTGGTGGACCTGCCCTGCTGGCTGGTCTTCCGCGCCCCCGACGACGCACCGCCGGTCGGACCGCTGCCGATGCGCACGGCCGGCGCCCTGACGCTCGGTTCCGCCAGCCGGCTGGAGAAGCTGTCGGACGGCACGGTTGCCCTCTGGTCGCGTGTCCTCGCGCGCATTCCCGCAGCGCGTCTGTTGCTGAAATCCTGGCATCTCGGCGACCCGGCGCAGGCGCGCGCCCTCGCCGCCCGCTTCGCCGGCCACGGCGTGGCGCCGGAGCGCCTGATCCTCGACGGGACCCATGACTCGCGCGACGCGCACATGGCCGTCTACCACCGCATGGACCTGGCACTCGATCCGTTCCCGCACGGCGGCGGAATCACGACCTGCGACAGCCTGTGGATGGGCGTGCCGGTCGTCACCCTGCGCGGCCGCGCCCCTGCCGGACGCGGCACCGCCGCCATCCTGCACGCGGTCGGTCTCCCGGACTGGGTTGCGGAGGACGCAGACGCCTATGTCGACCTGGTGGCCGCCAAGGCGGCCGACCCCGACGGCCTCGCGACGTTGAGGGAAACGCTGCGTGAACGCTTCGCCCGCTCGCCCGCGGGCGACGCCGGCACCTACACCCGGGCGGTGGAGGCCGTGTACCGCCGGCTGTGGCGACGCTGGTGCGCGTCGGCCCGGTGATTCAGGGCATCGGCCTCAAGGGAGCGTCGGGGAAAGTCGGATCGGGCCGGGACCGGATCGTACCGCGCCTTCCCGTTGACCGGGATAGGCGCTGGCACTGCATTTTGCCCATTGTCTGGGCATTCTCCCTAGACCCTCGGGCCATACGCCACGGTAGGGTCTAATTATTGCGTGCGCAAGCGCAATTTCGCAATGCCTTGGGCTTGCATGGTTTTGTGCAATGCAGCATGATCAGGGCTTACGCCTCTTGGGCGTTTCCTCCCTAGACTCGGGCCGCCGGATCATTCCGGCGGCCTTTTTTCTGACGGCCTGCCCCGCCGAACGCGGCGCAGCCAGCCGGTGGAACCGTGCCGCGCTTCCGCTCGTTCATCACCCGATACTCATGGATCGGGAGGCTGTCGCATGGCCAAGCTCCCCAAAGCCGCGCTGTCCGTTGCCGCGATGGCTGCCGCCCTGGCCGGCTGCGGTGAATCGGCGACGCTTCCGGTCTCCGCCGGGATCGGCCCCAGCCCGGCGCTGCCGCCGCCCCGCGAAACCATGATTCCCACGGTCAACATCGCGCCGGCGAAGGGCTGGCCCGCCGGCGCGATGCCGGCCGCCGGTCCGGGCCTGACCGTCACCGCCTTCGCCGACGGCCTCGACCATCCGCGCTGGCTGCTCGTGCTGCCCAACGGCGACGTCCTGGTGGCGGAGACCAACGCGCCCCCCAGGCCCGAGGACAGCAAGGGGATCCGCGGCTGGATCATGAAGCAGGTGATGAGCGAGGCCGGGGCCGGCGTGCCGAGCGCCAACCGCATCGTCCTGCTGCGCGATGCCGACGGCGACGGCGTGGCCGAGATGCGCTCCGTCTTCCTCGACGGGCTCAACTCGCCCTTCGGCATGACGCTGGTGGGCGACGCCCTCTACGTCGCCAACACCGACGCGGTGGTCCGCTTCCCCTACCGGCAGGGCGAGACACGGATCACCGCGCCCGGCACCAAGGTGGCGGACCTGCCCGCCGGCCCGCGCAACCACCATTGGACCAAGAACGTCATCGCCAGCCCCGACGGGCGGCGCCTTTACGCCACCGTCGGCTCCAACAGCAACGTCGCCGAAAACGGCATGGAGGAGGAGGAAGGCCGCGCTGCGATCTGGGAGATCGACCCGGCCACCGGCCGGCACCGCGTCTTCGCCTCGGGGCTGCGCAATCCCAACGGCCTGGACTGGGAACCGGCGACGGGGGTGCTGTGGACGACGGTGAACGAGCGCGACGAGATCGGCAGCGACCTCGTTCCCGACTACATGACCACGGTCCGCGACGGCGGTTTCTACGGCTGGCCGTACAGCTACTTCGGGCAGCACGTCGACGAACGCGTGACACCGCAACGGCCGGACCTCGTCGCCAGGGCGATCGTGCCCGACTACGCGCTGGGCGCCCACACCGCGTCGCTGGGTCTTGCCTTTTCCAGGGCCGGCGCCCTCCCGCCGCGCTTCGCGAGCGGGGCCTTCGTCGGTCAGCACGGGTCCTGGAACCGCCGCCCGCACAGCGGCTACAAGGTCGTGTTCGTGCCCTTCTCCGGCGGCCGCCCGACGGGCGAACCGGTCGACGTGCTGACGGGTTTCCTCGACCGGGACGGCAACGCGCTTGGCCGACCGGTCGGCGTCGCCCTGGACCGGAAGGGGGCGCTGCTCGTCGCCGACGACGTCGGCAACCGCGTCTGGCGGGTGACGGCAGGGGGACCCTGATAAAGTAGGCGGGCCACGGTCACGAGGCTGCCCGTGACCGTGGCCCGCCATCGCGATCACGCCGCCTTGATGTCGGCGAGGAAGCGCTCGATCTCGCTGCGCAGGTGGCCGGCCTGCCGGGTGAGGTCCTGGGAGGAGGCTAGAACCTCGCCCGCCACGGTCTTGGTGGTGTCGGCGGCCTTGGCGACGCCGTCGATGATGCTGGTCACCGACTGCGTGGCCTTGGCGGCCTGCTCGGCGTTGGCGGCGATCTCCATGGTTGCCGTGCCCTGTTCCCCGATGGCACTCGACACGATGTCGGAGATGCGCCCCATCTCCTCGATCACCGACACGATCTGGCCGATCGCCGCCGCCGCCCCGTCGGTCACCGACTGCATGGTGGCGATCTGGCCGGATATCTCCTCGGTCGCCTTGGCGGTCTGGCTGGCCAGGCTCTTCACCTCCCCGGCGACCACGGCGAAGCCCTTGCCCGCTTCGCCGGCCCGCGCCGCCTCGATGGTGGCGTTGAGCGCCAGCAGGTTGGTCTGCGCCGCGATGTCGTGGATGAGCTGCACCACCGCGCCGATGCGGTTGGCGGTCTCCACCGCGTCGCGCATGGTCTTGCCCGCCTGTGCGGCCGCGCCCACGGCGGCGCTGGTGATGCGGCCGGACTCCTCGATGTGGCGGCCGATGTCGCCGATCGAGGAGCGCAGCTGGTTGGCCGCATGCGCCACCGTGCCGACGTTGGCCGCCGTCTGCTCGGCCGCCGCCGCCACGCTCGTCGCCTCGTGCAGGGTACGATCGGCGCCGTCGCTCATCGACGACGCCGTCGTTTCCAGCCCGCCCGCCGCGGTGGCGACCGCCCGGACGATGCCGCTGACCCGCGCGTCGAAGCCCTGGGTGACGCCTTCCAGCCGGCGCGACCGCTCCTCGCGCAGCGCGCGCACGCGCTCCTGCTCGGCGTGCAGGGCATCCGCCTTGATCAGCGCGTCCTTGAACACCTGCATGGCGGCGGCCATGCCGCCGATCTCGTCCGCGCGCCCGCGCGCCGGCACGTCCAGCTGGCGCTCGCCGTTGGCCAGACGCTGCATCGCGTCGCACATGGCGGACAGCGGACGGGTGATGCCGCGGGCGAACAGGATGCCGATCAGGCACACCACGACCAGAAGCCCCGCCCCGGCCATGATCATCTGGTTGCGCATGGCGTGCACGGGCGCCAGGATTTCGTCCACCGCCGCCTCGGCCAGGACCAGCCACTGCAAGGTGCCGTGCTGCATAGGACGGTAGGCCGTCAGCGCGCGCGCCGTGCCGCCGACGTTCGTCGCCTCGACCACGCCGATTCGGTCCGGGTCGCCGTTGATGGCCGACAGCGCCCCGCCGGCATAGGGCTTCAGCACCGCCGCGCCGGCGGCGAAGCGCGGCGAGCTGCGCAGCGCGCCATCGGCTCCGACCAGGAAGGTATCGCCGGTGTCACCCATGCCGCTGGTGGCGCGCATGATGCGGTCCAGCCCACCCGGCTCCAGGCGGAACACCAGGGTGCCCAAGGCCTGCATGCTGCCGTCCGGCTGCGGAAGAAGCAGCGGGCTGGCCAGGAAGGCCGAGGGCCCGCCGCCGGCCGGGGCGTAGGCGCTGAAGTCGGCGACGTGCACCGCGCCGGCCTTGAGATCGCGCTTGGCCTTTTCCACCACGGCGGCCAGCGCGCCCTCCGTCACCGGCTTGGCGAAGTCGCCGCCTTTGGCCGTGCTGTAGAGGACGTTGCCGTCGGGCGACACCAGCAGCACGTCGGCGAGGCCGCGCCGCAGCATCAGGTCGCTCATCCACGAGTGCAGCCGCAGGTGCGCCATGTCGTACATGGCGCCGCTCTCGGCCTTCTCCAGCTTGTAGCGCTCGGCCTGCGGATGCGGGTTGTCGTCGACGTAGCGCTGGCGCAGCCGCGCCGCCGGCTCGCCGCGCTCGGTCTCGATGCGCCAGCCGTTGTTCAGCGCGACCACCGCGTCGCGCATGGAGCGCGTGTTGGCCGTGAGCGCGATGTCGCCTTCCAGCCCCTCGATGTAGGACTGGACGCTGGCGGCACGGGCGTCGGCCAGTGCTACCAGCTTGTCGTGGGCGGCGGTGCGCAGCCGGTCGCTGGCGACCGAATAGGCGAAACCGCCGAGCAGGAGCGCCGAAGTCACCGCCGAGATGACCAGCGCACCAGGAATCTTGTGCCGAAGAAACACCTCCAAACCCTCCCGTGATTTTTCTTTTATGGGCAACCGTGCCTTGCCCGGCGCCTGTGGGCATGAAGCCCGGTCAGCACCGCGCCGACGATGCCGCGACGGACAGCAGAATGCCGGCCACGGCAAGGGCCTGTAACGGCACCCCCAGTACCGCGGCCATCAAGACGAACCTCCCCCCTGCCTTTTGCTTGATCACACGCCGAAGTAAACATAAGTCCCGCCCTTACTCTTCTTGGGCGGGTGGCTCAGGGTCATGCCGACGACACGACCGTGCCCCATGGCATAATGGCGTTCAGAGATTGTGGAGGCAAAGCGGAAGTTCCGCCCACCAAACAGAATCGCGAATCCCGTGCACTTGAGTGCCCGCACGGCCACACCGATGACGCGCGCCGGGTTCATCCGGCCCACGCGAAAGCGGCGCCGGGGACGAATGCCCCCGGCGCTTGGCCATATCGGAAAGGAAGGAAGCGGCGCGGGAAGACCGCGCGCCATTGGACTCATACCGGCGGCGCTCAATGGCTTCCATTGAGCGCCGCCGGTAAAACCCGGCAGATCAATGCGATAGCTCTCGCCCTTTGCTAAGCAAAGGGCTGCCGCCAGCGCTTTCAGAATGAAAGCGCGATAGGCATTGATTGAAAGGGTGATACGGACGACGCCTTCAGGCGCCGCCCCTATCAGGCGGACGCGCCGTAGTCGTAGAAGCCCTTGCCGGTCTTGCGGCCGAGGAAGCCGGCGTCGACCATTTCCTTCAGCAGCGGGGCCGGGCGATACTTCGGGTCGTTGAAGCCCTCGTAGAAGACCTCCATGACCGACAGCATGGTGTCCAGGCCGATCAGGTCGGCGAGCGCCAGCGGACCGATCGGGTGGTTGCAGCCCAGCTTCATGCCGGAATCGATGTCCTCGGCCGTCGCCAGCCCTTCCTGAAGGGCGAAGATAGCCTCGTTGATCATCGGGCACAGGATGCGGTTGACCGCGAAGCCCGGGCTGTTCTTGGCGGTGATCGGCGCCTTGCCGACGCGCTTGGCGAAGGCCTCGGCCTTGGCGTGGGTATCGTCGGAGGTCTGCAGGCCGCGGATCAGCTCCAGGAGCGCCATCAGCGGCACCGGATTGAAGAAGTGCATGCCGATGAAGCGGTCCGGACGGTCGGTCGCCGCCGCCAGCTTGGTGATGGAAATCGACGAGGTGTTGGTGGCGATCAGCGCCTCCGGCTTCAGGGTCGGGCACAGATCCTTCAGGATCTTGACCTTCAGCTCCTCGTTCTCGGTCGCCGCTTCGATCACCAGGTCGCAGGACATAAGCTTGGCCTTGTCCGTCGTCGCGGTGATGCGCGCCAGCGCCGCCTCACGGTCGGCGGCGGTCATCTTTTCCTTCTTGACCAGACGGTCCAGGCTGTTGCCCACGGTCGACAGGCCGCGCGCCACCGCCGCGTCGGAGATGTCGACCATCACCACGCTCAGCCCGGCCGCCGCGCACACCTGCGCGATGCCGTTGCCCATGGTGCCGGCCCCGATGATGCCAACTGATTCGATCATTGGTCTTGTCCTTTCGTTCCTGTGAGCACGGCCCGACGCCGGCTCACACCCGCTCGAAGATCGCGGCGATGTCCTTGCCCGCCGCCGATGCACATGGTTACCAGGGCGCGGCGGCCGCCGATACGGTGCAGTTCGGGAAAGAGCGTCCCACCCGGGGGTGCCGGCGGTCCGGCCTACAGGTCGGGACGGTAGGCGCGGACGTCGGCGTACCGGACGAACTCCAGGACGTTGCCCTCCGGGTCGCGGACGAAGGCCAGGACGGTGCCGGGGCGCACCTCGACCGGCTCCGGGCCGGTCAGCGGCTCCACTCCGGCGCCGCGCAGGCGGTCCACCATGCCGTGCAGGTCGTCGATGATGATGGTCAGGTACACGGTGTTGCGCCGATCCAGGATGCGCGCGGCCGGGGCCGATTCGGCCGGCGGGGTGGCCGGCTGCAGCAGCTTGATCCGCTCGCCGTAGGGGGTCTGAAGGCGGGTCACCCGGTAGCCGCTGTCGCACAGGCCGGTGCCGGTGGCCTTCTCGGCCGGCACCTCGATGGTGCCGACCGCGGTGAAGCCCAGCACGTCCGTGTAGAAGGCGGCGAGCGTGTCGAGATCGGCGCAACAGATGCCGACCTCCAGCGGGGCGAGCATGGTCATGGGCGAAGTCCTTCGTTTCCTGGTCATTCGGCGGCCAGCTTCACCCCCAGGTCGCGCAGGGTGCGGCGCAGGCCGTCCGCGATCTCGCGCGCTCCGGCGCAGGCGGCGGCCTCCAGCACCTTCGATACGCTGGGCGACGCCTCGCCACCATGCACGCGCTGCACCGGCTGGTCCAGCCAATCGAAGAAGCGCCGTTGGATCTCGTCGCCCAGCAGCGTGCCGTAGGAGGTGCCGATCGAGCCCTGCTCGACCACCAGCACGCTGTTGGTCTTGCGGATGGAGGCGCCGATGGTCTCCCAATCCAGGCCGGCACGGTCGAGGCTGCGCAGGTCGATCACCTCGGCGTCGACGCCGAGGCGGCTGACAGCGTCCAGCGTCGGCGCCAGCATGGCGCCGTAGGCCAGCACCGTCATCACGCCGCCCCGGCGCGCCACCCTGGCCTTGCCCAGCGGGATGAAGAAGTCGAGGTCGTCGACGGGCGCCATCCCCTTGCTGTTGTAGAGGTCGACATGTTCCAGCACCAGCACCGGGTCCCGGCAGCGCAGCGCGCTGTTCATCAGCCCGACGTAGTCGAAGGGTGTGGACGGCGCCACGATGCGCCAGCCGACCGAGGTGGCGAAGATCCCCGCCGGGTCCATGGAGTGCTGCGAGCCGTAGCCGGTGCCCATGGCGACCTTGGTGCGCAGCACCAGCGGCATGGCGCCGTCGCCGCCGAACATGTGGCGGGCCTTGGCGATCTGGTTGAACACCTGGTCCGCCGCCACCCACAGGAAATCGGGGTACATGAACTCCACCACCGGGACGAAGCGGCCGTCCATGGCGATGCCGCCGGCCAGCCCGGCGAAGGCGTTCTCGCTGATCGGCGTGCCCAGCACGCGGCCGGGGAAGGCGTCGGCGAGGCCGCGGGTGGCGCCGTTGGTGCCGCCTTTCAGGCGATGCACGTCCTCGCCCAGAACGACGATGCGCTCATCGCGGGCCATGCGGCGGTGCATGACGTCGGCCACCGTGTCGATGAACTTCCGCTCTTCCAGGCGGCCGGCGAAGGTTTCCTGCTCGGCCGTGCGGACGCCGGCCAGTTCGGACAGGTCGCCGCGCACGCCGACGTCGCGGAAGTCGGGCGAGGGCCACAGCGCCGGGCGGATGCGCGGCACGGTGCCGGGCTGCGCCTCCAGCAGTTCGCCAGCCACGGCATCCATCAGATCGATGCAGCGCGTGCGCAGGGCCGCCACCTCGCCGGCGGTGATCTGCCGGCGGGCCTGCATCTCGCGCGCCACGCGGTCCAGCGGGTCGCGGGCGCGCCACTGCGCCTCCTCCTCCTTGCTGCGGTAGCCGAAGGCGCTGCCGGGGGCGGGGCCGTTCTGGTGGAAGTAGCGGTAGACCTCCGCCTCGATCAGCGTCGGCCCGCCGCCGGTTCGCATCACCTCCAGCGCTTCGCGCATGGCCAGCATGACCGCCAGCGGGTCCATGCCGTCGACCCGCCAGGACGGGATGCCGAAGGCCGGGCCGCGCGAGGACAGGCGCTGCTCGCGCGTCGCCTCGTCGACACGGGTGGAGACGGCGTAGCCGTTGTTCTCGATGAAGAAGCACAGCGGCAGGTCCCAGGCGGCGGCGAGGTTCATCGTCTCCAGCACCGAACCGATGTTGACGGCGCCGTCGCCGAAATAGGTGACCGCCACGTCGCCGGTGCCGGCGCGGCGGTGCGCCCACGCCGCACCGGCGGCCATCGGCACGCCGCCGCCGACGATGGCGTTGGTGCCCAGCGCCCCGGCCTCCGCCCAGCGCAGGTGCATGGAGCCGCCGCGGCCCTTGCAGAAGCCCTCCGCGAGGCCGAGGATCTCCGCCAGCGTGCGGCGCATCAGCGCCCGCACCCCCGCCGCCGTGCCGGCGCGCGGGTCGAGGCCGTGCGGCGCCACGTAGCCCAGCGCCTTGGCGAGGAACTGGTGGTGGCCGCGGTGCGAGCCGTTGATCTGGTCGCCGATGCGCAGCGGCAGGATGGAGCCGACGGCACCGCCCTCCTGCCCGATGGAGGAATGCGCCGGGCCGTGCACCAGCCCCTGGCCGGCCAGTTCCAGCACCTTTTCCTCGAAGGCGCGGATCAGGTGCAGCGAGGTCAGCATGGTGCCGAGCAGCGCCGGGCCGGCGGCGTCCCAGTCGGCGGCGGTGGTGCGCAGCTCCCGCCAGGGGGCGGCGGGCTTCAGGGAGCGATGCGTCGTCATGGTGTTCGGGCTCCTCACAGGTAGCCGTAGGCGGTCCAGCCGCCGTCCAGGCCGACGGTCTGGCCGGTCATGAAGGCGGCGGCGTCGGAGGCCAGGAAGTGCACCAGCTCCGCCACCTCCTCCGGCCGGCCCAGGCGGCCGGCGGGGGTGCGGCGGACCAGCGCGTCAGCGTCGAGCCGCCCCTGCGCCACCAGTTCGTCCACCAGATGCGTGCGGACGTAGCCGGGCGCCACGGCGTTGACGCGCACGCCGTGCGCGGCCCATTCCACCGCCAGCACGCGGGTCAGCATGTCCACCCCGGCCTTGGTGGTGCAGTAGCCGGCGCGGTCGGGTGCCGCCACGGTGCCGTACATGGAGCCGATGTTGACGATGGCGCCGCGCTTGCGCGCCACCATGTGGCGGCCGGCGGCGCGCGCCGCCAGGAAGACGCCGGTCAGGTTGATGTCCAGTGCGCGCTGCCACTCGGCCAGGGTCAGCTCCAGCGCCGGCTTGTTGCAGGAGACCCCGGCGTTGTTGACCAGCACGTCGAGCCCGCCGAGGATGCGCGCCGCCGCGTCCACGGCGGCATCCACCGCCGCCTCGTCGGTCACCGAGGCCGGCAGGGCGAGCACGGTGGCGCCGCCCGCGCGCAGGGCCTCGGCCGTGGCCTCGACGGCGGCGCGGTCGACGTCCAGCAGCGCCAGGGCGTGGCCGCTGGCGGCGAAGCGCTCGGCCACCGCCCGGCCGATCCCGGCCGCGCCGCCGGTGACCAGCGCCACCCGCTGTCCTTCAGGCATGGTCCCTCCAGGTTGGGCCGTAGGTTGGGTTGAGCGCCAGTGAAAACCCAACGCTCTCACCACCGCAGGAATGTTGGGTTTTCGCCTGCGGCTCAACCCAACCTACGGGTCCTTTCCGCCGCCCGATCGCCCGTTGCGCGGAGCCTAGCAAATGATATGCTTGTCTGACAATCAGGACTCTTGGGCGTATGGGAGGGGCGGCATGTTCGACCTGTCGGGGCGGGTGGCGCTGATCACCGGGGCCAGCGGCGAGATTCCGCGTGCCATCGCTACGCTGTTCGCCGCCGCCGGCGCCAGGCTGGTGCTGACCGACATCGACGACGCGGGGCTGGACGCCTTCGCCGACACGCTGGCGGCCGAGGTGCTGGTCTGCTGCCACGACGTGACGCTGTCCGCCGACGCGCAGCGGGTGGCGGAGCGGGCGGCGGCGCGCTTCGGGCGGGTCGATGCGGTGGTCACCGGGGCGGGCCTTTACCAGCAACTGCCGCTGGCCGACATCACCGACGAGCAATGGCGGCACGCGCTGGCGGTGAACCTCGACGGCGTGTTCCTGACCGTGCGCGCCCTGCTGCCGCATCTGGCGGAGGGCAGCAGCGTGGTCAACATCGCCTCCATGGCCGGGCACCGCGGCAGCCTGGACCACACCCCCTACGCCACGGCCAAGGGCGGCGTGCTGGCGCTGACGCGCAGTCTGGCGCGCGAACTGGCGCCGCGCACGCGGGTCAACGCCGTGTCGCCGGGGCTGATCGACACGCGCATGATGCAGTCCCTGGATCCGGAGCGCCGGGCGGCGATGATCGGCGCCACGCCGCTGGGGCGGCTGGGCACCGCGGGCGAGGTGGCGGGCGTCGTCGCCTTCCTGTGCAGCGACGCCGCCGCCTTCGTCACCGGCGAGGTGGTGCAGGTCAACGGCGGTCTCCACATGGCCGGGTGAGGGCGACGATGGACTTCGAGCTTTCCGACGACCTGCGCCGCCACCACGGCATCCCGGCGGACTGGCGCTTCGGCTTTTCCCATCAGGTGCGCTGGGCGGACGCCGACGCCTTCGGCCACGCCAACCACCGCGCCTACCTCGGCTGGTTCGAGGACGCGCGCAACCTGTACCTGGAATGGGCCGGGCTGCCGCGCCTGACCGCCGCGACGCCGGGGCCGGTGCTGTCGGAGGTGACGGCGCGCTATCTGGCGCCGCTGTCCTACGGCGACCGGATCGTCGTCACCGCGCGCACGCTGTCGCTGCGCCGCACCAGCTTCCGCATGGAATACGCCGCCTGGGGGCAGGGCTGCGCCGCCGTGGGCACGGCGCTGTGCGTGCTGATGGTCAACGCCACCGGCGAGCGCGTCCCCATCCCCGACGCCGTGCGCGCCCGCATGATCGAACGCGACGGCGCGGCGGAGGAGTAGAAAATCACGTCATCATCCACCCGCCGGCCACATCGACGACCTGACCGGTGATGAAGTCCGCCGCCGGGGAGGTGAGGAACAGGCAGGCGTCGGCCACCTCCTCCGGCGTGCCGAGGCGGCGCAGCGGCGTTTGCGCGACCACGGCGGCGTTCAGCTCCGGCGCCACGGTGCGCATCAGCGGCGTGTCGATGCGGCCGGGGGCGAGCGCGTTGACGGTGATGCCGAAGGGCCCCAACTCGCCGGCCAGATGCCGGGTGAAGCCGATCAGCGCTGCCTTGGTCGTGCTGTAGTGCGCGGCGACGAGGTCGAAGTGCGCCTTGGCCGCCACCGACGACATGTTGACGATGCGCCCGTAGCCGCGCTCGCGCATGCCCGGCACCAGCGCGCGCGCGGTGTGGAAGGCGCCGTTCAGGTTGACGTCCACCACCCGGTGCCATTCCGCCGGGTCCATGGCCCAGAGGTCGGCGCGCCGGCCGGCGTGCTTGGGCGAGATGCCGGCGTTGTTGACCAGCACGTCGACGGGGCCGAGCGCCGCCTCCGCCTCCCGGCAGGCGCGTTCGACATCGTCGTACACAGCGACGTCGCAGCCCAGGCCGACGGCGGCCGTGCCGCCCTGCGCCAGGGTGGCGGCGCTGGCGCGGGCTGATTCCGCGTCGGCGTCCAGCACGGCGACGCGGGCGCCGGAGCGGGCGTAGGCGGCGGCGATGGCGGCGCCGATGCCGCGCCCGCCGCCGGTGACCAGCACGGTGCGGCCCGTATGGGTCGTCATGGCGCCACCTCCAGCATGATCTTGCCGATGTGCGCGCTCGATTCCATCAGGCGGTGCGCGGCGGCCGCCTCGGCCAGCGGGAAGGTGGCGTGGATGCGCGGGCGCACGCGCCCGGATTCGATCAGGGGCCAGACCTCGCGCTCCAGGTCGCCGGCGATGGCGCCCTTCTCGGCCACCGTGCGCGGCCGCATGGTGGAGCCGGTCCAGGTCAGGCGGCGGGTCATCAGCGTCAGGAAGTCGGCGTGGACGGTGCTGCTCTCCAGATAGGCGATCTGCACCAGCCGCCCGTCCATGGCCAGCGCCTTCAAGTTCCGCGGCACGTAGGAGCCGCCGATGATGTCGAGGATGACGTCGACGCCGCGCCCGCCCGTCAGCTCCAGAACCGCCTCCTCGAACGGGCGGGCGCGGTAATTGACGGCGTGGTCGGCACCGAGGTCGAGGCAGGCCCGGCACTTCTCCTCGCTGCCGGCGGTGGCGATGGCGTGCGCGCCGAACGCCTTGGCCAGCTGGATGGCCGTGGTGCCGATGCCCGAGGTGCCGCCGTGCACCAGCACCCACTCGCCCGGCCGCAGCCGCCCGTGCCCGAACATGTTGGCCCACACCGTGAAGAACGTCTCCGGCAGGGCCGCCGCCTCCAGCAGCGACAGGCCCTTCGGCACGGGCAGGCACTGCGGCTCCGGCACCACGACGTATTCGGCGTAGCCGCCGCCGGGGGTGAGCGCGCACACCGCGTCGCCCACCGCGAAGCGGCGCGTTCCGGGACCGCACGCGACGACGGTGCCCGCCGCCTCCAGCCCCAGCACCGGCGAGGCGCCGGGCGGCGGGTTGTAGTTGCCCAGGCGCTGCAGCACGTCCGGCCGGTTGACGCCGGCCGCGGCGACGCGGATCAGCAGCTCCCCCTCCGCCGGGGTGGGGACCGGCATGGTGTCGGGGCGCAGGTTCTCCGGCGGGCCGTAGCCATCGAGCCGGATGTAGGTCATGGCTTCGGGAGCTTGGGCGGCGGGGCGGCGGTCGCTCACGGCTGGCGTTTCCTCTTTCGTTTTAAGGTGCTTGGCGTTTTAAGGTGCTTGGCGGCGCTGAAAATCAGCTTGCCAGACAACCTGATGATAACTCAAGATGCTTGCGCCCGCGACAAGGGCGGCGCCACGGCGTCGGCAATCCGGTCCCGAAGAACCGGCCCGACGGCACGCGATGCACACGCGATCCAGCGCACACCGATCCAGGGAGGAAAAATGAAACGGATCATCGGACTTGCGTTCACCGCCGCCCTGGCCGTCTCGGCCACGGCGCTCCCCGCCGCCGTGTCGGCCGCCGACGTGAAGTTCGGCGCGCTCTACCCGTTCAGCGGCGGCCTCGCCCTGCTGGGCGACGAATCCTTCCGCGGCCTGGAGATCGCCACGGAGGAGCGCAACGCCGCCGGCGGCGTCAAGGGCAACAGGATCGTCCTGGTGAAGGGCGACGGCGTCGACGCCAACGCCGCCGTGGGCGAGGCGCGGCGCCTGACGTCGGTGGAGAACGTCAAGGCCATCTTCGGCACCTACTCCTCCTCGCTGTCGATCGCCGCCAGCCAGGTGGCCGAGCTGGCCGGCGTGCCGTACTTCGAGCTGGGCGCCGTCTCCGACCCGATCACCGAGCGCGGCTTCCAGTACATCTTCCGCACGAACCCGACGGCCAAATCCTTCGCGCAGATCACCGTCAGCGCCATCCCCGAGGTGGTGGCGCCGAAGCTGGGCGCCGACGCCAAGGCGCTGAAGGTCGCCATCATCCACGAGGACAGCCTGTACGGCCAGACCGTCTCCGGCTTCCAGAAGGAGCGCGCGAAGGAGCTGGGCCTCACCGTGGTGGAGGTGTTGCCCTACGCCGCCAACACGGTGGACATGTCGTCGCTGATCCAGCGCCTGAAGGGGGCGGCGGTGGACGTGGTGCTGCAGACCGCCTACCAGAACGACGCGGTCCTGTTCTTCCGCCAGTCGAAGGAGGCCGGCTACAAGCCGAAGGCGGTGATCGGCGCGGGCGGCGGCTATTCGCTGAAGGACACCGCCCGGGCGGTGGGCGCCGAGACCATCGAGGGGGCGCTGAACGTCGACTTCACCCAGTACAAGACCAACCCGCAGGCGGCGGTCGGCCTGGACAAGTTCGTCGAGGCATACAGGAAGAAGTACGGGACCGAGCCGCGCTCCGGCCACAGCCTCGCCAACTACTTCGGCGCGAACGTCTTCTTCGACGCCATGGAGAAGGCGAAGTCGCTGGACGGCGACGCCATCCGCGCGTCCGTGCTGGCGACGGAGAAGCCGCCGTTCCAGTCCGCCACCGGCTGGGGCGTCAAGTTCGACGCCAAGGGCCAGAACGTGGCGGCCAAGCCCTTCCTGATGCAGTGGCAGGGCGGCGAGCTGGTCACCGTCTATCCCGAGAACGTCGCCGTGGCGCCGGTGAAGCTGGGTTCAGGCGGCTGAGGGGCTTTGCCCCCTCCCGGCTCGCTGGCGCTCGCCACCCTCCCCCGCTGCGCAGGGGAGGGTCTGAAGTCCCCTCCCCTGCGCAGCGGGGGAGGGTTAGGGAGGGGGCAAAACGTCCTTACCGCCCCGCCTCGGCGACAGAAGGAACACTCCCGATGGACGTCTTCATCCAGCTCGTCGTCAGCGGGCTGCTGCTGGGCGGACTCTACGCGGTCATCGGCGTCGGGCTGAACCTGATCTTCGGCATCGTGCGCGTCATCAACTTCGCGCACGGCGAGCTGCTGATGATCGGCATGTACCTGACCTACCTGATGGCCGGCCAGTGGGGCATCCACCCCTACATCTCGGCGGTGCCGCTGATCGTGCTGTTCTTCGCACTCGGGGCCGCCATCCAGCGCTTCCTGATCCAGCCGCTGCTGGACAGCGACCCGCACGTGCAGATCTTCGCCACCGTCGGCCTGTCGACGGCGCTGATGAACCTGGCGCTGCTGGTGTTCGGGGCCGATTTGCGCTCCATCGACGCGCCGCTGGTGCGCGAGGGCTTCTCGGTCGGGCCGGTGCGCGTGGTGTTCGGGCAAGTGGCGATGTTCGTGGTGGCGGTGGCGCTGGTGGCGGGCCTGCACCTGTTCATGCAGCGCACCTACCTCGGCCGCGCCATCCGCGCCACGGCGCAGCACCGCATGGCGGCGCGCCTGATGGGCGTCAACGTCAACCGCGTCTACATCATCTCCTTCGGGCTGGGGGCGGCCTGCGTCGGGCTGGCGGCGGCGCTGCTGACGCCGATGTATTCGGTGTTCCCGACCATCGGCACCTACTTCGTGCTGACCGCCTTCGTCATCGTCGTGCTGGGCGGCATGGGCAGCCTGTGGGGGGCCTTCCTGGGCGCGCTGATCATCGGCCTCGTGGACTCGCTCAGCGGCTACTACATCGCGCCCGACCTCAAGGAGGTCGTGTACTTCGGCATCTTCCTCGTCCTCCTCGTCGTCCGCCCCACCGGCCTGTTCGGGCTGGGGCGCGGTTCGGAGTAAGCGCCATGACCGTCCAGGCAAACGGAACCTCCGCCGCGCCGGGCGCGGGCGCGCCGCCCCGGCCGCTAGCGCGGCTGACCGACCCGCGCTTCTACGTCAGCGTGGCGGCGCTCAGCCTGTTCCTGCTGGTGCCGCTGGGCATCGGGCAGCCGTTCTTCACGCACATCGTCATCACCATCTGCACCTACGCCGCACTCGCCACCGCCTGGAACATCGTCGGCGGCTTCACCGGGCAGCTGTCGCTGGGCCACACGATCTTCTACGGCATCGGCGCCTACACGGCGGCCCTGCTGGCGATCCATTACAACGTGACGCCGTGGATCGGCATGTTCGCCGGGGCCGCCATCGCCGCGGTGGTCGGCGTGGCCATCAGCTATCCCTGCTTCCGGCTGCGCGGGCCGTTCTTCGCGCTGTCCACCATCGCCTTCCTGGAGGTGACGCGCCTGCTGGCCTTGCACGAGAAGGCGTGGACCGGCGGGGCCGCCGGCCTGATCGTGCCGCTGCGCCTGGGGTGGGAGTGGATGATCTTCCGCGACCGCGTGCCGTCGCTGATCATCGCCTTCGGGCTTTTGGTGCTGACGCTGCTGGTGTCGGTGGCGATCCGCAACTCGCGCATGGGCTCCTACCTGGATGCCGTGCGCGAGCGCGAGGACGCCGCCCAGGCGATGGGCATCAACACGGTGATGATGAAGATCTGGGCGGTGGTGATCTCGGCCGCGCTCACGGCGATGATCGGCACCTTCCACGCCATGTACGTCACCTTCGTGGAACCGGCGCAGATGTTCTCCCTGCCGTTCGCGGTGCAGATCGCCATGTTCGCGCTGATCGGCGGTGTCGGCACGGTGGCCGGGCCGCTGACCGGCACGCTGCTGGTGGTGCCGCTGACCGAGATGGCGCGCGTCTGGCTGGGGGCCGGCGCCACGGGCCTGCACGGCTTCGTCTACGGCGTGGTGCTGATCGCCGTCGTCCTGCTGCTGCCGCACGGCATCGTGGGGGCCGTGGGCGAGCGGGTGGCGCACTGGGTGGACGGGCTGCCCGGCGGGCGGCGCCGCCGGCCGGAGCCGCCGCTGCCGGCGCTGCCGCCGGCCTACGTCCGCAGCCCGCAGGGGCGGACGATCGGCGAACCGATCCTGCGCGCCCACGGGCTGACCAAGCGCTTCGGCGGCCTTCTGGCGACCAACAACGTCAGCGTCGAGCTGCGGCGGGGCGAGGTGCTGGGCATCATCGGACCGAACGGGGCGGGCAAGACCACGCTGTTCAACCTGCTCTCCGGCTTCCTGGCGCCCAACGACGGCACGGTGGAGGTGATCGGGCCCGACGGCGCGGTGCTGCGGCCACGGCAGCCGCACCAGTTCGCCGCCGCGGGGGTGGGCCGCACCTTCCAGATCGTGCAGCCGTTCGGCCAGCTGTCGGTGCTGGAGAACATCATGGTCGGCGCCTTCCGCGTCCATCCGAAGGTGGACGAGGCCAAGGCGCTGGCCATGCAGATCGCGGGGATGGTGGGGCTGGCGGAGGAGCGGGACACGCTGGCGCGCAACCTGACCATCGGCGGGCTGAAGCGGCTGGAGGTGGCGCGCGTGCTGGCCATGAAGCCGCGCATCCTTCTGCTGGACGAGGTGATGGCTGGCCAGAGCCGGGCCGACGTCGAGCGCTCCATCGCCATGATCAACGCCATCCGCGAGTCCGGCGTCAGCATCATCGCCATCGAGCACGTGATGCACGCGATCATGAGCATCTCCGACCGCGTGCTGGTCATCAACTCGGGCGCACCGCTGCTGGAGGGCACGCCGCAGGAGGTGGTCGACGACCCGCGCGTGATCGAGGCCTATCTGGGCAAGGAGTACACCCATGCTCACGCTCACTGACGTCTCGGCCGGCTATGGCCGGGCCGCGGTGCTGGACAAGGTGTCGATCCGCGTGGACGCCGGGGAGGTCGTCACCATCATCGGCGCCAACGGGGCCGGCAAGACCACCACGTTGCGCGCCATCTCCGGCCTGATCCCCATCAGCACCGGCAGCATCACGCTGGAGGGAGAGGCGATCCACGGCCTGGGCTCCCACGAGGTGGTGGAGCGCGGCGTCACCATGGTGCCGGAGGCACGCCAGCTCTTCCCCTTCATGACGGTGGCCGACAACCTGCTCATGGGCGCCTACACGCCGCGCGCCCGCCAGGATGCCGGCCGGCGCCTGGAGCAGGTGCTGGAGCTGTTCCCGCGCGTGCGCGAACGGTTCCGCCAGCGCGCGGCGCTGCTGTCGGGCGGCGAGCAGCAGATGGTGGCGATCGGGCGCGGGCTGATGTCCGCCCCACGCATCCTGATGTTCGACGAGCCGTCGCTGGGGCTGGCGCCCATCGTCGTGTCGCAGGTGTTCGAGGTGATCGACCGCATCGTCGCCATGGGCACCACGGTGCTGATCGTCGAGCAGAACGTCTTCCACACGCTGAAGATCGCGCACCGCGGCTACGTGCTGGAGAACGGGCAGGTCACCCTGACCGGCACCGGGGCGGAGCTGCTGGACAACCCGCACATCAAGAAGGCCTACCTGGGTGTCTGACGGACGAGGAGCGCTGCCATGCCGGTGACCGGCCACACCCGCCTGTTCGGCATCGTCGCCGACCCCATCGCCCAGGTGCGCACGCCCCAGGTGGTGAACGAACATTTCGAACGGCAGGGCTTCGACGGCATCCTGGTGCCGTTCCATGTGGCGCCGCCCGACCTGCCGACCTTCGTCGCCGCCATGCGGGCCATGCGCAACCTGGGCGGCTTCATCGTCACCGTGCCGCACAAGACGGCGATGGTGGCGCTGGTCGACCGGGTCGAGGACGCCGGCCGGCTGACCGGCGCCATCAACACCGTGCGGCGGGAGGCGGACGGCACGCTGACCGGCACCATGTTTGACGGCGTCGGCTTCGTCGCCGGCTTGCGGGCGGAGGGACTGGACCCGCGCGGGCGGCGGGTGTGCATGGCCGGCGCTGGCGGGGCGGCCAACGCCATCGCCTTCGCGCTGGCCGAGGCCGGCGTCGCCCGCCTGACCATCGCCAACCGCACCGCGAAAAAGGCGGAGGAGCTGGCGGCGCGGGTGCGCGCCGCCTATCCGGGCGTCGACGTGGCGGCCGGACCGGCGGTGGCGGACGGGCACGACATGCTGGTCAACGCCACGTCCCTGGGGCTGGCGGAAGGCGACCCCCTGCCGTTCGACGTGTCGACGTTGACGCCCGGGGCCGTTGTGGCGGAAATCATCATGAAGCCGGAACGGACGCCGCTCCTGGCCGCGGCGGAGGCGCGCGGATGCCGCACCCATTACGGGCGGCACATGCTCGACCACCAGGTGCGGCTGATGGCGGATTTCCTGATCGGCGGCCGGTGATCCGGAGGCACGGGTGGGGGTACAGGTGGGTTCAGGGGGAAGCATGCGCGGCGAGCAGACCATTCAGCGGCGGCCGGGACTGCCGGACGAGGTGGCGCGGCGCATCCGCGACGACATCACGGCCGGCCGGCTGAAGGCAGGCGACCGCCTGCCGTCGGAGCACGAGATGAGCGACGCCTACGGCGTGTCGCGCCCGGTGGTGCGCGAGGCGATCTCGCAGCTGAAATACGATGGGCTGCTGGTGTCGCAGCAGGGGCGCGGCATCTTCGTCAGCGAGGAGGGGCGGACCAAGGCGCTGCGCATGGATTTCGAGAGCATCCATGACGCCGCCGAACTGGCCCACATGATCGAGCTGCTGGTCGCCGTCGAGGGGGCGGCTACCGGGCTGGCGGCGGCACGGCGCACGCGGGCCGACCTGCGCACGCTGGCCGGCCATCTGAAGGCCATGCAGCGCGCCATCGACGAGGGCGAGACCGGCGTGGAGATGGACGTGGAGTTCCACCGCACCATCGTCGCCATGACGCGCAACCCGTACTTCATCCAGCTCTCGCAGTTCCTCGACGACCAGGTGCGCAACTTCATCCGCCGGGCGCGCACCAACACGGCGCGCTTCCAGGGGCTGGCGCTGGACGTGCAGCGCGAGCACGAGGAGATCTACGCCGCCGTCGAGAAGGGCGACCCCGCCGAAGCAAGGGGGGCGGCCGAGCGCCACCTTCGCAACGCCGGCCGCCGGCTCAACCTCTACACCACCGAAGAGGCGCCGCCGCCGCCAGCGCCGCCGCGCCGGCGCAAGGCCGCGGCCCCAACCAGCGACAAGACCGGCGACAATGCCGGCGACAGGGACACCAGCAAGGGGTGAAGCCCATGGAGCGGTTCGACTACGTCATCGTGGGCGGCGGCACGGCCGGGTGCATCCTGGCGAACCGCCTGACCGAATCCGGCCGGCATTCGGTGCTGATGTTGGAGGCCGGCGGGCGGAAGTCGTCGTTCTGGGTCAACGTGCCGGCCGGATTCAGCAAGCTGCTGGTCAACCCCGACTTCAACTGGCTGTTCCAGACCGAACCGGAGGAGGGCGTCTACAACCGCCGGATCGTCGTGCCGCGCGGCAAGGGGCTGGGCGGATCGACGCTGATCAACGGCATGATCTTCGTGCGCGGCCAGCCGCAGGACTACGACCGCTGGGCGCAGGAGGGCGCGGCGGGGTGGAGCTTCCGCGACCTGCTTCCGTACTTCAAGAAGATGGAAAACTTCGAGGGCGAAGGGGGCGAACTGCGCGGCCGCGGCGGCCCGATGAACGTGGTGCGCGTGTCGGAGCGGCACAAGATCCCCGACGCCTTCATCGGCGCGGCCGAATCCCTGGGCTACCCGCGCAACCCCGACTACAACGGCGCCGATCAGGAGGGCTTCGGCTACTATCAGGCGGTGCAGCGCCAGGGGCGGCGCTGGACCGTGGTCGACGGCTATCTGAAGCCGGCGCTGGCGCGCCCCAACCTGACGGTGCGCACCGACGCGCACGCCACCCGGCTGGAGATCGCCGACGGCCGCGTCACCGGCGTCACCTACCGCGTCGGCGGGCCGGCGGGCGAGGAGCGGAGCGTCGCCGCGGGCGTCGAGGTCATCCTGACGGCCGGCGCCGTGCAGACGCCGCAGCTGCTGGAGCTGTCGGGCATCGGCGACCCGGCGGTGCTGCAGGCCGCCGGCATCCCCGTGCGCCACGCCCTGCCCGGCGTGGGCCGGAACTACTACGACCATTACTGCACGCGCATGAACTGGCGCGTGACGCTGCCCATCACGCTCAACGAGATCTCGCGCGGCTGGCGCCTGGGGGTTGAGGTCGCCAAGTACTTCGGCCTGCGCAAGGGGATTCTCACCTACGGCACCGGCATCGCGCACGGCTTCGTCAAGACGCGGCCCGAGATGGCGACGCCGGACGTGCAGTACTTTTTCGTGCACGCCAGCTACGGCAACGCGGCGACGCGGGTGCTGGACCGCGCGCCGGGCATGACCATCGGCGTGGCGCAGCTGCGCCCGGAATCGCGCGGCACCATCCACATCAAGGCGCCGGACCCCTACGCCTGCCCCTCCATCCGCCCGAACTTCCTGGCCGAACGCGTCGACCAGGAGGCGCTGGTGGAAGGCATGCGGATCGCCCGCCGCATCATCGAGTCCCCCGTCATGGACCGCTACCGCGCGCACGAGATGACGCCGGGGCCGGACGTGCGGTCGTACGACGAGTGGCTCGACTTCGCCCGGCGCAACGGCCAGACCATCTACCACCCCATCGGCACCTGCAGCATGGGGACGGGCCCGGACGCGGTGGTGGACCCGGCGCTGCGGCTGCGCGGGCTGGCGGGGGTGCGCATCGCCGACGCCTCGGTGATGCCGCGCATGGTGTCGGGCAACACGCAGGCGGCGGTGATGGTGGTCGCCGAAAAGGCCGCCGACCTCATCCGCGCCGACGCCGGGGCGATGCCCGCCGCCGCGTGACGGGCGTGGCGAACGGTCCGGCGGCGGCCCAGGCGCCGGACTGCTTTGCGGCTTGACGGACGCCCTATTATTCGATAGTCGTCAAATCATGAAACAGACAACCGCCATCGCCGCGCTCGCGGCACTCGCCCAGGATTCCCGGCTGGAGGTCTTCCGGCTGCTGGTGCGCCAGGGCCCGGATGGCCTGCCGGCCGGCGAGATCGCCGAGCGCCTGGGCGTCCAGCCGGCCACGCTGTCCTTCCACCTGGCGCAGCTCAGCCACGCCGGGCTGGTGGCGTCGCGCCGCCAGGGACGCTCCATCATCTACCGCGCCGACGTCGCGACCATGAAGGACCTCATGGCCTTCCTGCTCTACGACTGCTGCTCCGGGCACCCGGAGCTGTGCGGCGTCGGCGATGCCGCCGCGCCGGCACCCGGACCGGCCGAGGCGCCGTGCTGCGCCCCGGCGCAACCGAAAACCGCCGGAACGGCCTGAACGGGAGAGGATCATGACGGTGCGCGTCGGCATCAACGGCTTCGGGCGCATGGGGCGGCTGGCATTCCGCGCCGCCCACGGCAACCCGGATTTCGAGGTGGTGCACGTCAACGAGGTGAAGGGCGGCGCGGAAGCCGCCGCGCACCTGATCGAGTTCGACAGCGTGCACGGCCGCTGGCCGGTGCCGGTCGTGGCAGGCGACGATCACATCACGGTGGACGGCCGCCGCATCGGCTTCACCGAACACGCCCGCCCGGCCGACATCCCCTGGCGCGAGTTGGGCGTCGAGGTGGTCATCGAAAGCTCCGGCAAGTTCGTGAAGACCGACGCGCTGCGCCCGCACTTCGACAACGGTGCCCGCAAGGTGGTGGTCGCCGCCCCGGTGAAGACGCCGGGGGCGCTGAACATCGTCATGGGCATCAACGACCACCTGTACGACCCGGCGGCGCACGACCTCGTCACCGCCGCGTCCTGCACCACCAACTGCCTCGCCCCGGTGGTGAAGGTGGTGCACGAGGGGCTGGGCATCCGCCACGGCGTCATCACCACCATCCACGGCGTGACCAACACCCAGGTCATCGTCGACGCCCCGCACAAGGACCTGCGGCGGGCGCGCTCGGCGCTGGCCTCCCTGGTGCCGACCTCCACCGGCTCGGCCACCGCCATCGGGCTGATCTACCCGGAGCTTCGGGGCAAGCTGAACGGCATGGCGGTGCGTGTCCCGCTGCTCAACGCCTCCATCACCGACTGCGTGTTCGAGGTGAACCGGGCGACCAGCGCCGGGGAGGTCAACGCCCTGTTCCAGGCCGCCGCCGATGGGCCGCTGAAGGGCATCCTGGGCTATGAGACGCGGCCGCTGGTGTCGGTCGACTACCGGTCCGACCCGCGCTCGTCCATCGTCGACGCGCTCTCCACGCTGGTGGTGGACGGCACGCAGGTGAAGGTCATCGCCTGGTACGACAACGAGATGGGCTATGCCCACCGCCTCGCCGAGCTGACCGCCAAGGTCGCCCGTTCGCTGGAGCGCTGACGTGAGCGATCTGCGCAACTACGCCATCGTCACCGCCGCCTACTGGGGCTTCACGCTGACCGACGGCGCGTTGCGCATGCTGGTGCTGCTGCACTTCAACGCGCTCGGCTACACGCCCTTCCAGCTGGCTTTCCTCTTCGTTCTGTACGAGTTCTTCGGCGTCGTCACCAACCTGCTGGGCGGCTGGATCGGCAGCCGGCTGGGGCTGACGGTGACTCTGTTCGCCGGGCTGGCGATGCAGGTGGCGGCGCTGGCCATGCTGTCGGCGGTCGATCCGGGCTGGACGATGGCGCTGTCGGTCGCCTGGGTGGTGGCGGCGCAGGGTCTGGCCGGCATCGCCAAGGACCTGACCAAGATGTCGTCCAAGAGCGCCATCAAGCTGGTGGTGCCGGAGGACAAATCCTCCACCCTGTTCCGCTGGGTGGCGCTGCTGACCGGATCGAAGAACGCGCTGAAGGGCGTGGGGTTCTTCCTGGGCGGGCTGCTGCTGGCGACACTGGGCTTCGCGGGCGCCTTGTGGGCGATGGCCGGCGCGCTGGCCCTGGTGCTGCTGGCTTGCGCGACGCTGCTGAAGGGCGACTTCGGGCGGTCGAAGGCGAAGGTGAAGTTCACCCAGCTGCTGTCGAAGACGCCAGCGGTGAATCGGATGGCGGCGGCGCGCTTCTTCCTGTTCGGGGCGCGCGACGTGTGGTTCGTGGTGGGCGTGCCGGTGTTCCTGGCCTCGCAGCTCGGCTGGGGCTTCGCCGAGGTCGGCGGCTTCCTGGCGGCCTGGGTGATCGGCTACGGCATCGTGCAGGCGGCGGCCCCGGCGGTCGTCCGGCGTTCCACGGATGGGCTGACGGGCGAGGTGCGAGCGGCGCGGCTGTGGGCGCTGATCCTCGCCGTGATCCCCGCCGGAATCGCCGGAGCCCTGGCCTGGGGCGCCGATCCCGCGGTGAGCGTCATCGCCGGGCTGGGGCTGTTCGGCGTGGCGTTCGCCGTCAACTCCTCGATCCACTCGTATCTGATCCTGGCCTACACCGACGCCGATAAGGTGGCGGTGAACGTCGGCTTCTACTACATGGCCAACGCGGGCGGCCGTCTGATGGGCTCGCTGCTGAGCGGCCTGTCCTATCAGGTGGCGGGCGTCGCCGGCTGCCTGCTGACGGCGGCGGCGCTGGTGGCCGCCTCGTTCCTGATCGCCCTGTTCCTGCCCACCGGAACCGCCGAACGGAGACTCCCGGCATGACCGCGCATCCCTACGACACCGCCGAGGCTCCGGCCGGCCCTTCGCTGGGCGTCTTCGAACGCTATCTCAGCGTCTGGGTGGCGCTGTGCATCATCGCCGGCATCGCGCTGGGCCACTTCGCGCCGGCGCCGTTCCAGGTGCTGGGGCGGATGGAAGTGGCGCAGGTCAACCTGCCGGTCGCCGTGCTGATCTGGCTGATGATCGTGCCGATGCTGCTGAAGATCGACTTCGGCGCGCTCCATCACGTGAAGGAGCACTGGCGCGGCGTGGCGGTGACGCTGGTCATCAACTGGGCGGTCAAGCCGTTCTCCATGGCGCTCCTGGGCTGGATCTTCGTGGCGCACCTGTTCCGCCCGCTGCTGCCGGAGGCGCAGATCGACAGCTACATCGCCGGGCTGATCCTGCTGGCGGCGGCGCCGTGCACGGCCATGGTCTTCGTCTGGTCCAACCTGTGCCGGGGCGAGCCGCACTTCACGCTGACGCAGGTGGCGGTCAACGACGCCATCATGGTGGTCGCCTTCGCGCCGATCGTCGGGCTGCTGCTGGGGCTGTCGGCGATCACCGTGCCGTGGCAGACGCTGTTCCTTTCGGTGGTGCTGTACATCGTCATCCCGGTGATCGTGGCGCAGGTCTGGCGCAAGCGCCTGCTGGCGGCTGGCGGGCATGCGGCGCTGGAGCGGACGCTGAAGGTGCTGGGGCCGCTGTCGCTGCTGGCGCTGCTGGCCACGCTGGTGTTGCTGTTCGCCTTCCAGGGGGAGCAGATCATCACGCAGCCGCTGGTGATCGCGCTGCTGGCGGTGCCGATCCTCATCCAGGTCTACTTCAATTCCGGTCTGGCCTACCTGCTGAACCGCGCCTTCGGCGTGGCGCACTGCGTGGCCGGGCCTTCGGCGCTGATCGGCGCGTCCAACTTCTTCGAACTGGCGGTGGCCGCCGCCATCGCGCTGTTCGGCTTCCAGTCGGGCGCGGCGCTGGCCACCGTGGTGGGCGTGCTGGTCGAGGTGCCGGTCATGCTGTCGGTGGTGCGCATCGTCAACGCCAGCCAGGGCTGGTACGAGCGCCGGGCATGACCGCGGCGGACGAGGCCCGCCAGCGGCTGACGCGCGACCTGAACCGCCGCTGCCACTGCATCACGCTGGACCGCGCCGCGCTGCTGCGCGCGCTGGAGGAGGAGGCCGGCGAGCCCGGCCTCTGGGCCCTGCTGTCCGCCTCGCACGCGCACCTGTTCTGCGACACGCCGCTGTTCGTCGCCCGCCCGGACGTGGAGCGCATGCGGGCGGCCGTCCGCGCCATCGAGGCGGCGGCGCGGCTGCCCGGCTACGTCGACGCCGCCCTGGCCCGCGCGCCCGACATCGCCCGCGCCGATCCCGGCCCGGCCGGCGCCTTCATGGGCTACGACTTCCACCTCGGCGAGGACGGCCCGAAACTGATCGAGGTGAACACCAATGCCGGCGGCGCCTTCCTGAACGCGCTGCTGGCGCACGCGCAATGGGCCTGCTGCGGCGAGACGGCGCCGATCAACGCGCGGTGTCGCCCGCCGGCGGCTTCGAGGACGCGGTGTGGCGCATGTTCGTCGCGGAGTGGCGCCGCCAGCGCGGCACCGGCGCCCCCGCCCGCATCGCCATCGTGGACGACGACCCGCCCAGCCAGTTTCTCTACCCCGAATTCCTGCTGGCCCGCCGCTTCTTCGCGACGCGCGGCGCCGAGGCGGTGATCGCCGACCCGCGCGCCCTGTCCTTCGACGGCGCCGCCGTTCTGGCCGGCGGCCGGCCGGTCGATCTGGTCTACAACCGGCTTACCGACTTCGCCCTGGAACGGCTGGAGCATGCCGCCCTGCGCGACGCCTACCTGGGCGGTGCCGTCGTGGTCACGCCCAACCCGCGCGCGCACGCGCTGCTGGCCGACAAGCGCAATCTCGTGGCGCTGTCCGATCCGGCCCGGCTCGCCGCCTGGGGCCTCGATCCGGCCACGGCGGCGCTTCTCGCCGACGCCGTGCCGCGGACGCTGGAGGTGACGCCGGAGAACGCCGACGACCTCTGGCGCCAGCGCCGCACGCTGTTCTTCAAGCCCGCCGCCGGCTACGGCAGCAAGGCGGCGTACCGGGGCGACAAGGTCACCCGGGGCGTGTGGGCGCACATCACGGCCGGCGGCTATGTGGCGCAGGCCTTGGCACCACCGGGCGAGCGGCAGGTGGCGGACGGCGACGATGCCCCGCTGAAGGCCGACGTGCGGCTGTACACCTATCTGGGCGAGGTGCTGCTGGCGGCGGCGCGGCTCTACCAGGGCCAGACCACCAACTTCCGCACTCCCGGCGGCGGCTTCGCCCCGGTGTTCATCGTGTAGGCGTGAACGACGTCCCGAAACGGGCGCCGCCCGCTTCGTACATCGGCCCCCCGCCCGCGCGCGGATGCCGGACAGGTCGACGAACCGGTCGATGGAGCGACGCAGGTGGCCCGACGGAAGGCCGTCAGGGCCTCGCCGACGCGCTCCGCTTCAGGATCGACTCGACGCGCCTGGTGCCCTCCTCCCCTTCCAGGACAAGCTCCATGGGACGCCGTCGCCCGAGCAGCGGATGCGGGCGGGTCAGGAAGTCCCGAGCCTTGTAGTCGTCGCGAAACACCGCCCGAGCCATCGCACGGACCCGCGCCAGGCGTGCGCGGGCATCGGCGGGCAGAAAGTCCTCGAGCGTCATGTCGTCCATCATCCACCTCCCTGCCGCAGCCGCGGCGGTGTGGGCGGCGTGCCCTCGGAACTCACGGCCGCATTCGGGCGTGCGGCGTCCGCGCCGGCCACGCCATCTTCATCTTCGCCGGTCGCGGTGTTCCGGGTGGTCTGCCGCTCGGTCTGCGCATTGAGGGCGGCGCCGAACATGATGGCGTAGACGATGAGATTCAGCCACAGCATCAGCGTGACCACCGCACCGGCCATGCCGTAGGCCCATTGGTAGCTCATGACGTGGCGGGTGTAGGCGATGAACAGCGCCGATGCCGCCAGCCAGGCCGCCGTCGCCGCCAGCGCCCCCCAGCTGACCCAGCGCCACTTGGGAGCGGCACGGCAGGGACCCACACGGTACAGCACGGCGAGCCCGAGCAGGATGACGGCGGCCAGAACGGGCCAGCGGACCAGCCGCAGGACGGCGTGCAGCCACATCCCCGTCTCGGCCCCGCCCATCAGCGTCGGAATGCCGATGTACAGGGCGAAGGTCAGCGGGACGAAGGTGACGGCGCCCAAGCCGAGGCCGAGGGCCAGGGCATTGAGATGAAGGAAGCCGCGGCGCTCCGTCGTGCCATAGGCGAGGTTCAACGCCGCCATCAAGGCCCGCATGCTCAGGCAGACGCTCCAGAGCGTGAGCCCCAGCGTCCCCGCAACGCCCCACCCGAGCGTTCCGCCCGTCGCGGAAAGCATGTCCGCCAGCTGGTCGACGAACAGCATCGCGGCGTCCCTGGGAAGCACGTCCGCCAGAAGCTCGATGCGCTCCTTGATGGCGGCGATGCCCATGGTGGTCCCGATGGTCAGGACCAGGACGCCCAGCCCCGGCAGCACCCCCAGCAAAGCGTAGAACGCCACCCCCGCCGCCGCGACCCAGAGGCCGGCTTCCGACTGGAGACGCCAGACCCGCCCGGCGATGGCACGCCATCCCGCGGGCGGAATATCCCCCGGCGAAGCCGCATCGGTGCGCATGATGCGCTGCTTGTGCAATGACTGCATCGGATGGTGCCGGCAGCGGCCGCCGCTTCGATTCCGGAACGGCCCGTTTTCCAACGCTGATGGCGCCGTCATGTTTCCGGCAATGTCCGTTCATACTTCGGCAGGTGTCCGGATGATCGGCGCACACGGTACATGTCGATTTCCTCGTCCGGCTGTTGATTTCCGGTCCGGCCAATGGAGGAAAGCATGTGCCACAGCAGCGATCGTTGGACCTTCTGGTCGCGTCGGCAGCAGCAAACGGCGGAGCCGCAGAACCGGAACGCGGCACAGCCGGGTCCCACCCAGGCGGCGACACGCGATCCCGCGGCGGATCCGCGTGAAGGCGAACCGACCCGGCGCGCGAAGGAATTGGAACGCCTGCCCTAACCGGGAGGCCCGCGGATCGCACCGGTCACGCGCCCGGCCGTGTCGGCGATTTCGCGCTTGAGCTTGTCGGCAATGGCTTGAATGAACCCCGACCAGTCGTCGACGCTTTGGACAAAGGCGCCGGGGCCGCCGGCCACGTGCTCCGCGAAGTACGTGCCGAGCCAGGGAACGTCGTCGAGAATGACCAGACCATTGATCGTGATGCCCTGGCCGATGACGCGGTCGCGCGCGATTTCCGGACGCATCCCGACATTGCTGTAGCCGTTGCCGACCACATCGATGACGCGGCGCGGTGCCGGGTCGGCGGCCGGGAAAAGCGCCGCGGCGTGCAACAGCGCCGCGCCGATCGCGGTGCTGCCGGAATGGTCTCGCCGTGGCACGGCGTCGATCGCCCTGGCGAACGCTTCGCCGCTGCCTGTGTCGGCGATCACCGTCCAGGGGACGAGCACATCCAGCGTCGTGGGGTCCGACCACAGCGCCAGCGTGACCGCGATTCGGCCGCGCTGGCCGGCACGGATGGCCTCGATCACGGCTGGATCGCGGAAGGCGGCGGCATGCCCGGCGAGTTCGAGGTCGAACGTCGCACGGTTGATGCTTCCCGACCCGTCAACGGCGAGCACGAGTTCCAGGTCGACGGCCGGCTGGGCGGCAAGCGCGCCGAACCAGAAGAGAATCGCGGCAGCAACTCCGGTCGGCACCAGCATGGCAAGTCTCCCTCCAGTCATGTGGAGCGCGCCAGGGCCGCCGGCGACCGCCTGCTGCGTCGGCCGGGTTGGCCCGGAGCGTCCGCACGACCGCCGATCGGTTCCCCGCTTGCGTCATAGCGGCCGAGAGGCTGCCGGGCGGATACTGGACGGGTGCACTCTCCTTCCAGGAGGCCACCATGCCGTTTACCCTGTCCACCAACGTCACCGGCCGCGACCGCGACCTCATCATCCAGGCGTTGCTTTACGCACTGACCACGATCGAGCAACTGCCTCCGAATCGGCACGAATGGTCGGACGCCGAAGACATGAGGACGCTGCTCGACCACCTGGTCCCGGATGCCGCGCAGCGCGACGCGATGCTGCGCGAGGCGCGCAGCCTCGTGACCGGCGAGGGTGCGTCGTAACCGCCGTCCGGACCTGCCACGTTTGCTGCCTATCCTCGGACCGGCGCGGGAACACCGGGGCGGGCTGTCCATTATCCTGCCATGCGGTGGGATGGGCGGACACGGGCGGGCGGGGCGGAGCGGAAACGGCGCTCGTTGCGCCGCGGGCAGATCCTGCACGTGCGCTCCACCCTGTCGCCGGAGCGGACGCTGGCGATCCGGGGCGCGCTGATCGTGCTGATGCTGATGGCGGTCATCGCCATCTTCTGGTTCGACCGCGATGGGCTGAAGGACCAGATCGACGGCCACATCAGCGTCCCGGACATCCTCTACTTCACCATGATCACCATCACCACGGTGGGCTACGGCGACATCGTGCCGGTCAGCCACACCGCACGGCTGTACGACGCCTTCGTGGTGACGCCGATCCGCGTTTTCATCTGGTTCATCTTCCTGGGCACGGCGTACGAGTTCGTTGTGCAGAGGATCGTGGAGGACTTCCGCATGAGCCGCCTTCAGAAAAACCTGAACGGGCATGTGGTGCTGTGCGGCTACGGGCACAGCGGCTCCATCGTGGCGCGGGAAACCGTCGCCAAGGGGCACCTGCCCGAGCGCATCGTTGCCATCGATCAGTCGGACGAGCGGATCCGCCTGGCGGCCGATGCCGGCTTCATTGGCTTGCGCGGTGATGCCACCAGTGAGGAACTGCTGAGCATGGCCTGCGTGCAGACCGCCAAGGCCGTGGTCGTCAGCACCGGGCGCGACGACACCACCATCCTGGTGGTGCTGACGGTGCGCCACCTGTCCAAGGCCAAGATCGTCGCCAGCATCAAGGAAGACGAGAACATCAAGTTGGCGCGCCTGAGCGGCGCCGATCTGGTGGTGTCACCGCCGAAGATCAGCGGCTACCTGCTGGCCGACGCGGTGGACGCCCAGCACGCCACGCCGTTCCTGTGCGACCTGATGTCCACGGCGGGCAAGGTGGAACTGCACGAGCGTCCGGCATCCGCGACCGAGGTCGGCAAGACCATGGCCGACATCGCCGGCGGCGTGGTGGTGCAGGTGCACAGTCAGGGGCGGGACATTCCCTGCTCCGAGCGGCACCGCTATGTGATCCAGCCCGGCGACACACTGCTGCTGATCGACCCCATCATGGAGCCGGTGCGGCCCGAGGATTAGAGCGGCTTTCGATCGAGCGGCTGCTTACTGCGGCTGCTTACTATAGGCTTAGCAAACGGAAAAGGGCCTAGCTGCCAATACAGCTAAGCCCTTGAAAGGACTGGCGGACCCGGCGGGATTCGAACCCACGACCTCTGCCTTCGGAGGGCAGCGCTCTATCCAGCTGAGCTACGGGTCCAGCGACAGCGGAGGCGCACCATAGCGCAACACCTCCGCCAGAGCAAACACCTCTTGCGGTAAAATTTCAGTTCGAGGCGGGGTAGACGCCCAACAGCTTCTGCTGCCGGCGCTGGTAGCCGACCAGTTCGCGCAGGCTCAACGGGCGAAAGCCCCGCGCGCGGTTGGAAGCCCCCACTTCGAACATCAAGGCCTGCTGCTCGAACAGATCCGCGTACACCGCGCCCAGCGGCACGTCCGGATCCCACACGTGAATGGCCTCGGCCCCTGCCCCGTTCACCTCGACGATCTGGAAGTCCTCGCCCGCCTGCAGCCGCTCGATGGACGCGAATCGCACGTCGAAACGGCCGAAGTGGAAGTGCGGCATGGCGTCGGCGATGGCGTCGAAGCGGCGCGCCAGTTCCGGCGTCGCGAAGGGCCGGCCGTCCTTGTACAGCCCGCCCACCCGGCTCGACCCGACGATGGACAGGCGCACCACCTCGCCGGCTGCCGGCACGGTGTTCAGGCGGTCCTTCTGCGCCTCGCGGTGCAGGCCCGCCTTCCAGGCGGCACGGGGGTTGGCGGCGATCAGTTCGTCCAGCGTCGAACAGCCGTCGCCCACCACGTGCGGGTGGTAGCGCAGCGTCATCGAGAAGATGAACCCCCTCGTCTCGCCCGGCCGGCGCACGTAGAAAATGCCGGCTTCGCCATCATAGGGAACGTAGGTCTGCAGGATGAAGCGGCTGCCCCTGGGGTATGCGGCCAGATAGTCCACGAGGTCCGCCGGGCTCGCCACCCGCCGCACGCCGAATCCGCGCCAGCCGATGTCCGGCTTCACCACCAGCGGAAAGCACACCCCCTCGGCTTCGGCGAAGGCGGCGAGCCCCGCAGCCGTCCAGCTGCCGTCGTGCACCGCCGCCACGGACCGCGCCACCCATCGCCGGGCGTCGCCGCCGATCTGGTCCAGGCAGCGGATCTTCGATTCGCCCAGCAGCCCGCCCGCCTCGATCGCCGGGTTGGCCACCGTCGGCAACGTCAGGCTGCGGTGCCGCAGGCCCAGCCAGAACCACTGCAGGACCAGCGGGATGTAGAAGAGCAGCGGCGGAATGCGTTCCTGAATGCCGATATGCGACGCGCCGGCCGGGATCGCCGGCATGCCCGGCAGTTCCACCGCCGGCGTGCGCGCGTCCCCCTGCCGCAAACCCACCCGCCCGACCAGCGCGGCCACGGCGGCGCGTCCGGTGCGGGTGCGCAGCGCGATGAAGCCGGCCACCAGCAGGCCGCCGGCCACCTGCATCTCCACCGCGGGCGCCGCCAGCGACGAGGTCATGAAGACCAGCAGCGCCAGCGTGTAGAGCGACGCCGTGCTGATGGTGATCAGCGCGAAACGCGTGAAGCTGATGCCCAGGGCACCGCAGGCCATATAGGTGGGCATCATGATGCCGGGAATGATCCGGCAGGACACCAGGGCACCCAGCAGGTTGCGGCTCAGTCCGTCGCGGCAGCGCTGGAAGGCCGGGCCTTCGACCTTGCGGCGCAGCCAGGCGATCCGCCGCGTCAGCGCCCCCGTCGTGTAGAACAGCACGTCACCGGCGACGATGCCGCCCAGGAGTGCCGCGGCCACCACCGCCAGCGGCAGCGTGCCGGCGCTGATCAGCCCGGCGCCTGCCACGATGGCCACGTCTTCGTGCAGCAGGGTGAGCATCGCGAGCCCCAGGAGAAGCAGGGCCGGCGACGAGGCAACGATCGATTCGAAGGCTATGAGCACAGCACCCTGTTCCGCACGCAACGCGTCCCCCCGGACGGATAGGGCGTAGTATACCCGAAAAGGGGGTGCCTCCCAATCCTCCGCTCCACCAAAAGATAGAAATCTTATGCTTTTCGGCGGACTGTACAGTGCAGTCTGGCTTCCGTCGATTTTGTGCTTTGCAGCACACGTAAAGGGGCAGCACACGTGAAGGAGTTGCGTTCTGCCAATACGGCACGTCCATGAGCGCCCGTTAATGTATCGGTAAGGTTTAGTGTCGTAACTATGCCTAAGGGAAGCGACCGGCGCGGCCGTTGGGGCGGTGGCGCCGGTCCGGCAGAGGGGGAGGCTTCCAGGCATGTTCAAGACGCTATCCATACGCGCGCGGCTTATCCTGTCGTCGGTGGCCTGCGTGGTCGTCGCCATCGCCGCCACGACGGCCAGCAACATGTGGCTGAGCCGCGGCATGGTCGACCAGGCGGCGGAGCGCGAGTTGCACACCATCCGTCAGTTCCTGGACGACAGCTTGGCCATGGAGGCGCGGCGCGCCCTGTCGCTGGCCGACAGCGTCGCCGCCAACACGGTGGTTCAGCAGCACTTCGCCAACGCCGACCGCACGGCGCTTTCGGCCATGCTGGTCCCCGGATTCAAGGCGATGAAAGACCAGCACGGGGTGCGCCAGCTCCAGTTCCATCTGGCGCCCGCCACCTCCTTCCTGCGGGTGCACCGGCCGGAGAAGTTCGGCGACGACCTGTCGGGCTTCCGTCACACCGTGGTGCAGGTCAACCGCATGCGGAAGCCCGTCGCCGGCCTCGAATCCGGGGTCGAGGGGTTGGGCGTGCGCGGCGTGGTGCCGGTGTTCCACGAGGGCCGGCACCTGGGCTCGGTCGAATTCGGGCTGAGCTTCGACCAGTACTTCTTCGATGCCTTCAAGAAGGCGACGGAGGCCGAGGTGGCGCTGTTCCTGAAAAGCGACAAGGGCTTCACCCCCTTTGCCTCGACGTTCAAGGAACTGCCGCAGCTGACGCCCGCCGCCATGCAGGCGGCCCTGGCGGCGGAATCGCCGGTGGGCACCTACGCCGTTGGCGACGCCCGCCTTGCCTACGTGCTGGCACCGGTCAAGGACTACCGCGGCGACGCCATCGGCTTCACCGTGCTGGCGCTCGACCGCGGGTACTTCATCGCGGCGCTGGACCACGCGCGCGACGTGGCGCTGCTCATCGGCCTCGTGGTCATGGTGTTCAGCATCGCCGCGTCGGCGGCGGTCAGCGGTTCGCTCGCCCGCGTGCTGCACGGGGTCACCGACGCCATGCGGATGCTGACCGAGGGCCGCAAGGACATCTCCATCCCCGGCACCGAGCGGCGGGACGAGATCGGCGGCATGGCCCGCGCCGTCGAGGTGTTCCGCCAGCAGGCCCTGGAGGTCGAGCGCCTGAACGCCGAGCAGGAGCGCCTGAAGACAGAGACGGAGGTGGAGAAGCGCCGCACCCTTCAGGACCTCGCCCGCCATTTCGAGGCGACGGTCGGCGAGGTGGTGCAGGGCGTGTCGGCCGGCGCCACGCAGATGCGCGCCTCCGCCCAATCGCTCTCCGCCATCGCCGAGGAGACGGACCGCCAGACCGCCGCCGTCGCCGCCGCGTCGGAACAGGCGACCAGCAACGTGCGGGCGGTGGCGGTGGCCGCCGACGACCTTACCGCCTCCATCGCGCAGATCAACGAACGGATCGACCAGTCCACCCGCATGGTGCGCGCCGCCGTGGGCGAGGTGGAGACCACCAACGCCACCGTCGAGGGGCTGGCCAGCGCCGCCAACCGCATCGGCGACGTGGTCAAGCTGATCAACGACATCGCGTCCCAGACCAACCTGCTGGCGCTGAACGCCACCATCGAGGCGGCGCGGGCGGGCGAAGCCGGCAAGGGTTTCGCGGTGGTGGCGTCGGAGGTCAAGCACCTCGCCAACCAGACGGCCAAGGCGACCGAGGAGATCTCCGCGCAGATCGCCGGCATCCAGTCCACCAGCGCCGGTGCGGTCTCGGCCATCCGCGCCATCGGTGAGACCATCGTCGGCATCAACGACACGGTTGGCGCCATCGCCGAGGCGGCCCGCCAGCAGGGCGAGACCACCGCCGCCATCGCCCGCAACGTGCGGGAGGCGACCGCCGGCACGCGCGAGTTCACCACCACCATCACCGGCGTGACGCAGGCGGCCGGCGAGACCGGCCACATGGCGGCCGACGTGCTGGGTGCCGCCAGCGAGCTGTCGCATCAGGCCGAACAGCTGCGCGCCGAGGTCGACCGCTTCATCGCCGGCATCCGCGCCGCCTGATACGGACGGCGCCTGAAGGCGTCGTCCGTATCACCCTTTCAATCAATGCTATCGCATTGATCTGTCGGGTTTTACCGGCGGCGCTCAATGGAAGGCATCAAGCGCCGCCGGTATGAGTCCGTACGGCGTGACGAGCCCCACCCGGCGTTCCGTGCGCGGAACACCGGGCCGAACCCTCCCCGGCTCCCCCCGGGGAGGGTTCACCTTATCTACGGTCGGGAGCGGTTCCCTACCCCCGCCGCCACTTCAGGGCCAGGAAACGTTCGAACGTTCCCGGCGCGTCGTAGCTGCCGAGGAACAGGTCGCCGACGGCGCGGCGCATGCGCGCGCGGATGCGGGCGCGGATAGCCTCCTCCACCATCTGGCAGCGGCGGCACAGCAGGCGCGGCGCGCCCGTCGAGGCGCCGGACGCGCGCACCGGGCGCACCGTCACGGCGATGTCCTCGGTGGTCGCGTACTCCACCACGTCCGGCCAGGGGGCGCGCCGGCCCCGGCTGTCGCGCCAGGTCTGCGCATCGGGGTCGTACCAGCGCCCGTCCGCCAGGCAGCGCACCACCACGCCGTGCGGACGCCCGCAGCAGCGGCAGCGCGCAGCACCTGGGGCGTCGCCACGCCTGGAAGGGTCGATAGCCGGGGTCAGGATTTTGACGCGGGCGTGCCTGGACATGATGCGCTCGACGGGTGGGCCGTTGTCATCGCACCTGACGGCGGCAAGCGCCAGCATCAATTCGCTGCCCCTACGACATGGCGGCGTCCGACGCACTGGGCAGCGCCGGCCGGGATGCCGTCGCGCGCCCCTTCGCCGGAACGGTTTCGTAGCGTTCGAGGTGCAGCGGCAGCCACCATTCGCCGTCCAGGCGGGTCAGCACCGCCTCACCCAGCGCGATGGCGGACAGCAGCTCGCGGCTGCGCGTGTGGATCAGCGCCGGGACGCCGCGGCGGATCAGCACGCCGCGCTCCGCCAGGGCCGCCTGCAGCGGCGCCTCCAGCCGGCCGCGCACGCCGGCGGCGCCCAGCGCATCCATGGTGTGGAACAGGTCGTCGATGACGGCACCGGCCATGCGGGGCTTGGCCACCACCTGCATCACCTCGGCGATGCCGCCGGGCGGCACGAAGACGACGTGCCAGCCCAGGACGCGCCCCTCGTGATCGCGCACCAGCCGGCGCGACAGCGGCCCGCGGCTGGGCAACGCGCCCATCTCGGCGAACAGCCAGTCGGCGAAGGGCCGGTCGTAGGCCGGGCGCAGGCGTGCCCAGCCCATCCCCTCCTCCGCGAAGGCGGCCAGCGCGTCGGCGCTCAACTCCTCCGACACGGTGTCGTCGGGCTTGCCGGCGCCCAGCCGGCGCCGGGCCACCGCGTCCAGCGGGGCGCCGAGCGCGCTCGCCGTCGGCTTCCACCGCCCCAGCCCGAGCCGGTCGAAGCCGAACTCCACGGCGAAGCGCGCCGGGCGGAAGACCTTCATCCAGTCCAGCGACGGCAGGTCCACCGCCCGGCCGCCCATGCCGATCCACAGCCGGGCGGCGTCGGGCGTGGCGCCGTCGGTGACGCTGAATTCCTGCCGCCCGGCCAGATAGGCGCGCTGCAACAGCGCCCCGACCATGCCCGCCGACGGCTCCGGCGAACGCAGCAGCGGGCCGGAGCAGCCCAGACGGACCGGCCTGCCGTCGAAAATCAGGCGCCGCACGGTGGAGCCGATGAAGCCCAGGATGCGCCCGCCCTTCCCCTCGCACACCAGCGCCGGGATCTCCGGATCGGCCCAGGGGTGGTCGAGGAAGTAGCGCACCAGCGCCGGGGCCAGCAGCGGCGGCGCGTCGTCCGTCCTGGAGCGCATGACGCGTTCGTACAGCGTGGCGACGGCCGGCGCGTCACCGTAGGTGAAGGGGCGGACGATCGTCATTTCGGCACCGTGCGGGAGGTTGTCGGGCGGTTTGTCGGAGGTGGATCACGTGTCGGCGCGGGCAAGGCCGCCGCGGCGCAGGCGGCGCAGGATCTTGCCCACGCGACCGCGCATCTGGCGCACCTGCGCGTCGATGGCGCGGTGGATGCCGTCGCGCCCCATGGCGAACCAGTTCATCGGCTGCTCGGCGTTGGACAGCAGCGGCTTGTGCCCGGCGGCGGTGGACATGAAGTCGTAGCAATGCTCGCCGCGCGCCAGCGCGTCCTCGATCGCCAGCACGTGGCTGACGAGGCCGGGCTTGAAGCGGTTGTCGCTCTCGAAGGCGAAGCCGCCCTGGTAGTTCAGCACCCGCCCCCGGCTGACGAAATTGTAGAGGAAGCCGATGGGCTCCCCGGCCGCCGTGATCCGGCACAGCCGGACGGAGCCGTCGGGCACCCCGGTGCGGATCAGCCGCTCGTGAAAGGGGCGGAAGGCCGGGTTGTCGAAGGCGCCGGACTCGCCGCGCGCCTTCCAGCGCGCCTGGTGCAGCACCTCCAGCGCGTCGAAGTCGACCAGCGCCTCCTCCACCGTGGCGGCCACGCGGAACTCCAGCGACCCGCGGTCGGCGTACAGGCGCAGCGCCCGCTTGACGGCCGAGCGCGTGCTGCGCCCCAACGTGGCGAGGTAGTCGCCGCCCTGCCGGCGCACGAGGTCGAGGTCGACCCACTGCGCGCAGTCGGCCGTGCGCACGTCCAGCGCGTGCCCGCCGGCGGCGGCGGCCCGGCGCACCGCGCGTTCGTTGACGGCGTCGAGGCCGCCCAGCATCAGCTCGTCCCGTTGCGCCACGCGGGCGGCCAGCCACGCGAAGCAGGCGTCGGTCACCGCCTCCGCACAGCCGGCGTCGGCGAGGATGCCGTTGTACTCGACGAACAGCCGGTCGAAGACGCGGTCGCCCGTTTCGTGCAGCAGCCAGTGCCGCTGCGGCAGCAGGCCGAAGCGCCAGCGCGCGCGCCGGCACAGCACCGCCAGCCCGACGACGCGCCCGCCGCGGCGCGCGGTCAGCAGGTGGGCCCGCGTGCCGGGCGGCAGGTGCCGCAGCCAGTTGCCGACCCACAGCCAGGACAGGAAGAAGGATCCGTCGGCGCGCCGTTCCAGGTCGGTCCAGGTCCTTTCCAGCGCGTCGACGGGAGGCAACGGGACCAGGTCGACGTCGATCGCGTCGGTGGCGCTGACGGCGTGCGGCTCCGCAGGCATGCGGCGGTCTCCTCCGGGCAGGGGCGGCGCGTCGATGTTGGGTTTTACAGGTGCGCCGTAGGTTGGGTTGAGCGCAGCGAAAACCCAACGTCATGCGATCACACGGCGGGCTGCTTCAGGCTGTGCAGCAGCGCCGCGATGCCGCCCACGGTGCGCAGCTGGTCGATCTCCAGCGATTCCAGCGGCATGGTCAGGCCGAACCGCTCCTCCAGCAGCACGATCAGGTCGACGAAGACCAGGGAGTTCAGCAGCCCCTCCTCGATCAGGTCGGTGTCGGGCGACGGCACGACGATGTGCATGTCGTCGCGGAACAGGGCGATCAGGGCGGCTTCGGTGGCGGCGTCTTTCGTCACGGCGAACATGTCAGGCCACTCTCCTTGTTTCGGCGAAGTCGGAAGCACCGGCGAAGCGGCAGCCGGCGGCCAGGATGCCGGCTGCCGGATGGCGCCGCCCGTCGACGAGCAGCTGGTCGAGGAGGAGCGTGCCGCCCCGCGCGGCGACGAGCGCCGACCCGTCGGCGTTCAGCGCCACCACCGTGCCCGGCGGCGCGTCCGCCGGCCGGTCGCCGCGGCGCAGGCGCGTCACCGCCATCACGTCGGCGCCCAGCAGCAGCTTGGGCGAGCCCCAGGGCGAGGCGAAGGGGCCGAAGGCGCAGGCGCGGGCGAAGTTGGCGATGGTCCCGGCCGGCCAGTCCCAGTCCACCCAGCCGCCGTTCGGCGGCTTGCGCCCGAACACGCGGCGCCCGGCGGGGTCGAGGTCGCGGTGGTGCACGGACGCGGGATCCTCGGCGTACCGATCCACCAGCCGCGCCACCAGCAGCAGGCCGAACTTGGCGCAGCGGGTGTAGACGGACAGCGCAGTGTCGTCGGGGCCGATGGGGAACGCCGCCTCCCCCGCCACCGGCCCGGCGTCGATGGCCGGGACCATGCGGTGGAGCGTGACGGCGTGCCGCGTCTCGCCGTTGAAGATCGCCCAACTGGGCGCGTTCAGCCCGGCGTAGTGCGGCAGCGGACCGGGGTGCAGGTTGTACGCCCCCAGCCGCGGCGCCTCCAGCACCTGGGGACAGACCACGTGCAGGGAATGGACGTTCAGCAGCAGGTCCACACCCGCCACGCGGATGGTGTCGGCGAAGGCGGGATCCTTGACCAGCGACGCCGGCCATACGGCCAAGCCATGGCGCAGCGCCAGCCGCTCCACCCCCGCCGGGTCGCCGGGGGTGACGGCGACACCGGCGATGCGGTGCGGCGTGCGCAGCAGCGCCTGGAGGAGTTGGAGACCCGCCGCCTCCTCGACGGCCAGGAACAGGGTGAGCGGCATCAGGCGCCGGCCTCCGCCCCAGCGGCCTGCCCCGCAGCCTGCCCCGCGGCCTGCCCTTCGATCTGTTTCGCGAACACCTCGTTGCGCAGGTAGGGGCGGTCGATCTTGCCGTTGGCGTTCTTGGGCAGCGGGTCCATCACCGCCCACTGGGTGGGCAACATGTAGGCCGGCAGCCGGGACGCCAAGCGCGCGCGCAACTCGCCCGGGCGCAGCTCGGCGCCGTCCTGCGGCGCGTAGGCGCAGCAGATGGTCGCCCCGTCGAAACCGCCGCGGTCCACCGCGACGACGGCGTAGTCCTTCAGCCCCTCGATGGCACCCAGCGCCGCCTCGATCTCGCCCAGCTCGATGCGGTAGCCGCGGCTCTTCACCTGGGTGTCGGCGCGGCCGACGAAGTGCACCTGCCCGTCAGCCCCCATCCGCGCGAGGTCGCCGGTGCGGTACATGCGGCTGCCGTCGCTGTGGCCGACCTCCGGCACGAAGACGGCGGCGGTCTTCTCCGGATCCTCCCAATAGCCTTCCGCCAGACCGGCGCCGGCGATGTAGAGGTGGCCGATCTCGCCCGGCGGTGCCGGGTTGCCGGCGTCGTCCAGCACGTACAGCCGCTCGCCGCCGCAGGCCACGCCGATGGGCACCGGCACCGCCGGATCCTCCGGGCAGGACGGGACGGTGTAGTAGCTGGACGCGATCGTCGCCTCGGTGGGGCCATAGAGGTTGGTGAAGGTGACGTGTGGCAGGCGCTTCATCCAGTGGATCAGCGGCGGCGTCGGGAACGCCTCGCCGCACCACATCAGGCGCTTCAGGCTGGGGAAGTCGTCCGGACGGACGGCGTCCAGCTTGGCCATGTAGTTCAGCACCGAGGGCACGGAGAACCACTGCGTCAGTTCGCGCTCGCGGATGAAGGCGGCGAGGCGGGCCGGGATCAGGTTCAGCTCCGGCGGGACGATGTGCAGTTCCGCCCCGGCGGTGAAGGCGCCGTAGATGTCGAAGGTCGACAGGTCGAAGTGCAGCGGCGCGTGCCCGGACACGCGGTCGCTCCCGTCGATGCCGAAGTAGCCGACCGACCACTCGACGAACGCCACGACGCCGGCATGCGGGATCACCACGCCCTTCGGCTGCCCGGTGGAGCCCGAGGTGAACAGGATGTGCGCCCGCATTTCCGGATCGCCGGACAGGGCCGGCGGCGCGTCGGGCAGGCTTGCCACCTCGTCCGGCCCGAAGGCGAAGGTCAGGCCGTCCAGCACCGCCGCCTCGCGGCCCAGGCGGCCCAGCGTGGCGGCGCGCGCGGCCGGGCTGACCGCTGCCACGTCGCTGAGCAGCGGGGCGGACGACGCGGTGGCGAGGATCACCTTCGGCCGGCAGGCGTCGATGATGCGCGCGGCGCGCGGGGCCGGGTTCTGCACGTCCACCGGCACGTAGAGGCAGCGCGCGCGCAGGCACGCCAGCATGGCGACGATGGCGTCGGCCGACTTCGGCACCATGATGGCGACGCGGTCGCCGTCCCGGCAGCCGGACTCGCGCAGCGCGCGGGCGAGGCGGCCGGAGGCGGCCCACATCTCCCCATACGACAGGCGGCCGTGCGGCGTGACGATGGCGGTCGCGTCCGGCCGGGCCGCGGCCGTTCGGGCGACGAGGTCGTGGATCAGTGCGGCCATCAGGCGGCCTCCACCAGGGCGGCGGCGTCGAAGGCGGCGCCGATGTGCTCGTACTCCGCCTCGTCCGGGGCGATGTCGAGGATCACCGTGCGGTAGCCCTTGGACAGGTAGCGCGCCAGCTCCCGCCCCACCGCCTGATAGCTGCCGACGAGGTAGGGGCAGAAGGTCTTGTAATGGTGGAACGGGCCCAGCCAGTACGGGCTCTCCCCGCCGTCGGGCTGGTCGTTCAGGCTGGACAGCTCCTTGTGCCAGACGCTGTCGCTGACGCTCATGGCCACGCGGTGCATGACCGCCCCCTGGCGGGTGGCCGGGAAGCGCTCGTGCGCGACGCGCCACGCCTCCGCCACGCTCGGGCGGGCGACGATGCCCACGCGGATGCCCAGCGGCATGTCGGGGAAGTCGGCGGCACCCACCTCCTCCTCCGCCGGCTTGGGGTAGCGGATGGCGGTGGCGCCGATGGCCTGGGCCGCCTGCATGCCGGCCTCCGACGAGCCGGAGATCAGGATTTCCGGCTGCAGCCCGGCCGGCAGGCGCACGGCCATGGACAGCTTGTCGGTGCGGTAGTGCTTGCCCTCGAACGTCACCGGGCCGCTGCCTTCCAGGAGGGCGCGGATGATGCGGGTGTACTCCACCGTGCGCTCGTACCGGGCGTCGTGCGGGGTGGCGTCGCCCAGCGCCAGCAGATCGTTGATGAAGCCCCCGGCCAGCATGTTCAGCGCAACGCGCCGGCCGTGCAGGAAGCCCAGCGAGGCCACCATCTTGGCCGCGGTGTAGGGGTGCATGTAGACCGGCTGCACAGCCACCAGCGGCATCAGCCGTTCGGTCCCCGTCAGCACCGTCTGCGCCACCAGCCATGGATCGACCAGCCCGTTGTCGGTGTAGACGAGCATGCCGGCGCATCCCGCCGCCTCGCTCCACCGGGCGTGCTCGGCGACGGTGCGGAGGTAGTCCGCGGGACCGACGTCCTTCGATTGCGGACAGGTCGAGTAGAGCTGAATCGAGCCGTGGCGAGCAGACATGGTCGAGCCTCGCAGCAAATATCCCGGTCAGGCGCGGAGCAGGTCACCGGCCGCGGGCCTGGTGGGGCGGCATCGCCGCCCGGCCCAAGCGGCCTGTTGCGTGCGCTCACTATCGCAGAGCAGGAAACCTTAAGCGAAAGCGCGGAAGTTGAGCGGCCACGGGTCTGAGCAACTACCCCCTCCGATACGGAAAATCGATAGGGTTAGCGCCACCGATCGGAGGGGCCGGGCATTCAGCCCCGGGCCTTGCCGATGCGTTCCACCGCGGCATCCACGGCCATGCGGCTTTCGGCCGCGAGGCGCGGCGGGGCGCCGGGGTCCAGCGGGCCGGCGCGGTCGGCCTGCGCCTGCCAGCGCGCCACGTCGGATTCGGCGACCGCCGCGATCTGGAAGCGGTCGGGCAGGTCCTCCGCCCCGAACGCCTCGAACCCACGCTTGGCGCCGACCAGCCGGCCCTGCTGCGGCCGGGCCAGCGTGCGTGCGAGGCGCGCCACCAGCGCATCGACCTCCTCCACCGTGGCGTCGCGCCAGCCGGCGCCGGACGCCAGCGTCAGCTGGCGGATCGCGTCTTCCAGTTCAGCCGCGTGGCGCAGCGGCGGGGTGCCGGACAGGATGCGGTAGGCGCGCCGCACGGCCAGAGGGCGCGGGTTGCCGGCCTGCAGCAGGCGCAGGTGCTTCACCGGATCGGCGGCGGCGCCGGCGCGCACAGGACGATCCTGCCCCGCCTCGGTCAGCAGGTAAAAGAAGCACTCGGCCACGGCACCGCCCCCATCGTCGCACGCACCCGTTCTGCCAGAATTGCGGGAAGACAGGAAGCACACGCCGCGCCATATCGCCGGTTGCATTTCCCTCACGGGACTGGCATGCACATGCGTGTACCCCACGCCTGGAGTCAGCCATGGACGACGACGCAAAGGTTCCGGAGAGTGCGCGCGAACTGACCGAGGCGGAGCTGTCCGGCGCCGGCATCGAGGCGCTGGTCGTGCGGCTGAACGTGGCCCGGCGCAACGCCGCGCTCGCGCGGGCGCGGGCCGAATACCAGGATGCCAACAACAACCACCGCGAGGCGGTGCACTACGAACGCCTCGTCGCCGCCAACGAGAAGATGGCGCAGGCCGAGCGCAAGGCGATCGTCGAATCCAGCCCCGACGTGCTGAAGGGCCGGCAGCAGAGCATCGTCCACGCCAAGGACGCCGCCCTCTGGACCGCCGAGGCGGAGGCGCTGCGCCTCTACATCCTGGCCCGCACCCGCACCGCGCCGGCAGACGTCGGCGAGACGGCCTGAAGCCGGCCGGCAGGGCGGTAATACCGTCGAACGGAAATACGACAAATCCCGATCCGTCATGCCCGGGCCCAGTCCCGGGCACCCACGCACCTTGGATTGGTCGGAGTGCGTGGGTGCCCGGCACAAGGCCGGGCATGACGGTGAAAAGGTTCTGGAAAGTCGCGGTGTATCAGTGTTTCCGCAGATGGCTCATCAGAACCGGGTCCGCAGGCCCAGCACGCCGGACCAGTCGGCGGTCAGCTGCACGCCGTTCACCCGCTGCCAGACCGGCTTCTGCACGAAACCGTACAGGCTGACGTTGTCCAGGACGGCGTAGCTGACGCCGGGGCTGAGGGCGATCAGGCTGCGCCCGCTGTCGTCGGGCTCCGCTTCCCGGCCGCGGTCGCGGCCGCGCACCAGGGCGTTCACCTGGGCCAGCAGCGACAGCCGCTCGGTCACGTCATACTGCATGCCGGCGTCGAATCCGAACTGCGATCCGGGGCGGTAGCCCTGCCGCTCGTTCAGCGGCGTCTGCACGCTGGCCTGAACGAACCAGGAGGCGCTCCATTCCGGGATCGGCTGGTGGTAGAAGGCGCCGAGCAGCAGGTCGGTGGTGCCGGTGCCCGGCTGCAGCGACCGCTCGGCCACATCGCCGCGCCCGTTGGCGACGGCGAAGCGCCCGGTCGGCAGCTTCAGCCCGGCGGTGACGCCGAAACCGGCGAGCGCGCCGTCGGTCACGCTGTAGCGGCCGGCCACCCGCGCGTCGCCCAACTTGGTGAAGTCCCACGCCTCATTGAGGCGGGCGCCGCGGTGGTTGTGAATGTGCTCGTGTTCGCGGCCGACCACCGGCAGCTGGAGCGACACGCCCCAGTTCGGCGAGACGGCGTGGTCGACCGTGGCCACCGCGTTCCGGTTGGTGGTCTTCACCTCGTCATGGTGGCGGCGGATCTGGCCGACGCCGACCGTGCTGCTGCCGGCGCGAGGCTGGTCCTGCGGGATGTATTCGAAGCGCAGGTCGAGGGTGGTGCCGCTCTCGGCCGGGGCGCTCTGCACGCTCCAGTTCGTGTTGACCGAGCAGAAGGCGGCGCCGCAGCTGGCCTGGGCCGGCAGGGCCGCGATGTGGGCGAGGGTGAGCGTGGCGCCGACCATGGCGGCGCGCGCGAGGGTGTTCATGCTGTCGTCCTGACACACACGTTGATGTCGGCCGGGCGGATCCCGGCGAATTCAGGGAGGTGCGGTCAGGCGGACGGCGGGGCGCGCGCCCGGAAGGCGTCGAAGCGTCCCGCGACGGGAACGGCCTCCGCCGCGCCCGGCGCCAGCCGGTCCACGACGCGCGGCCGGTAGACGAGAACGACATCGTCCGGCACCAGGAAGGCGCCGTGCAGTTGCAGCGACTGGCAGATCGGACAGGGCGGCATCGCGCCCGGATGCACCGGCTTCGCCGGGGCCGGCACGCCGCCATCCACGCCGTGCTCGCAGTGCTCGCCGGCAGCCTCGGCCGCCTGGGCGGCATGGGCGACCGCCTGGAAGCCCGGCACGTGCAGCCCGGCCATCGCCACGTGGACGAGCAGCGCCAGGGCGCCCAGAAGGGCACCGGCGCGGCTTGTCCATGGATGGCGGCGAGCGATCATGCCTTCGACCCTAGCGGCCCCCGCAGCGCGGCCCCTTGACCGGGGTCATGTTGCGAATGCGTATCATGAACGTCCGCGGCCGTCTCGAACAGGGTCATCTGCGCCTTCGGCGTTCCCCGCCTGTTGTCAGGGCGGTTGAGGCGCATCGAACGGGGATCCATGGTCCAGACCGCACCGCACCGCGACGTCCGGGAAGGGCAGACGCCGTCCAGTTCCGCATGGCCGTTGGCGCTGCGCTACGGCACCGGGTTGCTGATCGTCGCGCTGCTGGTCGGCGCGCTGTTCATCCTCGACCGCTGGCTGGACCAGTACAGCATCGGCGACATCCGCCAGGCGCTCCGCCGCATCGAGCCGGGACAGCTGATGACCGCCATCGGCGCTGCCGTGGTCAGCTATTGGCTGCTGACGCTGTACGACACGCTGGCCCTGCATCACCTGCGGCGCCCCCTGCCCTACCGCTGGGTCGCCTTCACCGCCTTCACCAGCTACGCCTTCAGCCACAGCCTGGGCTTCGCCAGCGTCATCGGCGCCACGATGCGCTACCGCCTGTATGCGCCGCTCGGCCTGCACGCGGTGGAGGTGGCGCAGGTGACCCTGTTCGTCGTCACCACCTTCATGCTGGGCTTGGTGGTCGTGCTGCCCATCGTCATGCTGCTGGACCCCACGGCGCTGAAGGCGCTGCACCTGCCCCCGGACAGCGCCATGCTGCTGGGGGCGGCGGCGCTGGCGGTCATCCTCGCCTACGCGCTGGCCGGCGCCTGGATCCGCCGGCCGCTGCGGGTCTTCGGGCACGACATCGCCTTCCCGCGGCCGAAGATCGCGCTGGCGCAGTTGGCGCTGGGCCTGTGCGACCTGTCGCTGGCGGCGGCGGTGCTGTACCACTGCCTGCCGGCCAGCGACGCCGTCACCTACATGGACGTGGTGGTGGCCTTCGGGCTGGCGCTGGTGGCGGGCATCATCAGCCACGTGCCGGGCGGCCTGGGCGTGTTCGACGCCATCGTCCTGGTCACGTTGACGCCGGAGATGGCGGGCAACGACGTGATGGCCGGCCTGCTGGTCTTCCGCGTCATCTATTATCTGGCGCCGCTGCTCATCGCCGGGATGATGTTCGGCGCGCTGGAGGCGTTCCAGGCGCGGCACCGGATCACCGTTCTCTCGCGCGGGGTGTCGGCCGCCATCGGCCCGGTGGTGCCCTACGTGCTGGCCGCCTGCACCTTCATCACCGGGCTGTTCCTGCTGTTCTCCCGCGCCACGCCGGAGGAGACGCTGCCCTCCCCCTTCGACGCGGCGTCGCTGCCGCTGGTGGAGATGTCGCACTTCACCGGCAGCGTGGTGGGCGTGCTGCTGATCCTGCTGTCGCACGCCATCCAGCGGCGGCTGCACGCCGCCTGGGTGCTGTCATTGGGGCTGCTGGCGCTGGGCGTGCTGTCGTCTCTGCTGAAGGGCGGTGACTGGCCGGAGGCGATCGTGCCGGCGCTGATCTTCCTGGCCCTGCTGCCGGCGCGCGGCGAGTTCCACCGGCGCGGCGCCCTGCTGGCCCAGGCGCCGACGCCCAGCTGGTTCGCGGCGGTCGGCGTGGCGCTGGCCAGCGCCCTGTGGCTGGGCCTCTTCTCCTACAAGCACGTGCAATTCAGCGACGAATTGTGGTGGCACTTCGCCCTGCACGGCGACGCCTCCCGCTTCCTGCGGGCGTCGGTGGCGGTGGGGGTGATCGCGCTGGGTGCCGCCGTCATGCACCTGGTGGCGCTGACCGCCCGCCTGCGCCACCCCCCGCCGCCGGGCCGCGAGGAGCCGTGAGCGCGGGCCTCACCCGGCCGCGCGGTTGCCCTTCACCACGCCGATGCCCATGCGGAAGCTGTTGGCGATGCTGTGCGCGCGGTCGGTGAAGAAGCGGGCGGCAGCGGGCGTGCAGACCTCAGCGGCCGTCTCGGTGAACAGCTCCAGCCAACGGCCGAAGTGCTCCTCCCCGACGTCCAGGCGCACGTGCACCGGCAGCGGCCGGCCGTCGTAGCGTTCGGTCAGCAGCGCCACCGAGGACCAGAAGTCCATCATCTTGCGCAGGTGCGGCTCCCAGTCCGTGATGGCGGCGCCGAACACCGGACCCAGCACCGCGTCCTCGCGGATCTTGCCGTAGAAGGTGCGGACCAGCGCCTCAATCATCGCCTCGTCGATGCCGGTCGCGGCGACCCGCTCGGCGACGGTGATGTCGCGGAAGGAGGGCGGCGGGGTGTTCATGGCGGACAAGTCCTGATCCGGTGCTGTGCCCCGCACCTTAACCATCCCGCCCCGCCATGGGAAGCGCCGCCTGCCGCCTACTTGCCGCCGCGGGTGAGCAGGAAGGCGAACACGCCGATGGTGACGACGAACACGCTGGCCGCGCCGACCAGGGCGATGTAGGTGGTGGTGTCGAAGTTCATGGGACCGCTCCTGTCTGGATGCGCCGAGCTTGGATGCGCCGGAGGCCGCCGGGCGGCCATGCCCGGACGCTACGCCCGGCTGGCACGGCTGCCCTTGCGAATCCTCAATCCCACGCTGCGACAAAATGGGCGCGGGCCGGCCCGCGTCCGGCCGGCCCGCGCCCGACCCTAATGGTTGATCACCCAGGGTCGGTTGCCGGGGAAGCTCTTCGCCCCGTTGGCATGGTGCAGCGTGCGGCTCGGCTTACCGTGGCTGCCGCACCCGCAACCGGGGCCGTGCTTGTGCCCACGGTCGGAGGACAGGCGCGGGCTGTCCGCGCTGCGCTCGTTGGTGGCGTGGGCGGTGCGCGTCGCCGCCGGCATGGCGCCGAAGGCCGGCGCGGTGCGCAGCACCCGCGGGGCCGGGGCGGCGCAGTCCGGGCAGGGCTGCGGCTCCCGGTATTCGGACATGGGGCGCAGCGCGGTGAAGCCCCCGCAGGTCCGGCACTCGTACTCGTAGACGGGCATGGCGTCGCCTCCGCTCACAGGTCCGGGGCCAGCGGGATGTCGACGTCGCCGGACAGGAACTTCGTCGGTCCCTTGGCGTTCGGGCGGATGTCGAAGTCGAAGATCTCGGTCGGCAGGAACAGCGTGGCGCAGGCGTTGGGCACGTCCACCACGCCGCTGATGTGCCCCTGCACCGGTGCCGTGCCGAGGATCGCGTAGGCCTGGGCGCGGGAATAGCCGAACTTCGTCAGATACTCGATGGCGTTCAGGCACGCCTGACGGTAGGCGACGTGGACGTCCAGGTAGTGCTGCTTGCCCGCCTCGTCCACCGAGATGCCTTCGAAGATCAGGTAGTCGTTGTAGGTCGGCGTGATCGGGCTGGGCTTGAAAATCGGGTTGCGGATGCCGTACTTGGCGACGCCGTCCTTGATGATCTCCACCTTCATGTGCACCCAGCCGGCCATCTCGATGGCGCCGCAGAAGGTGATCTCGCCGTCGCCCTGACTGAAGTGCAGGTCGCCCAGCGACAGCCCGCCGCCCTTCACGTAGACCGGGAAATAGACCTTGGAGCCGCGCGACAGGTCCTTGATGTCGCAGTTGCCGCCGTGTTCGCGTGGGGGAACGGTGCGGGCACCCTCGGCCGCCGCCTTGTCGCGGGCGGCGCCGGCCAGCCGGCCCATGTGCGCGGTCGGCGCGTAGGGCGGGTTGGCGAGGCCGGGGACGCGCATCGGATCGGTGGCGATCAGCTCCGCCTCGCGCGCGTTCCAGGTGTTCAGCAGGTCCTGGGACGGCAGGCAGCCGATCAGGCCGGGGTGGATCAGCCCGGCGAAGCGCACGCCCGGCACGTGGCGCGACTTGGTGTAGACGCCCTCGAAATCCCAGATCGACTTCTGCGCCTGGGGGAAGTGGTCGGTGAGGAAGCCGCCGCCGTTCTGCTTCGAGAAGAAGCCGTTGAAGCCCCACTGCTGCTGCGGGAAGGCGCCGATGTCCAGCAGCTCGACCACCAGCAGGTCGCCGGGCTCCGCCCCATGAACGCCGATCGGGCCGGAGAGGAAGTGCACCTGCGACAGGTCGACGTCGCGCACGTCGGCGGCGGAATCGTCGTTCTTGATCTGCCCGCCGGTCCAGTCGAAGCATTCCACGATGAAGTCGTCGCCCGGCTTCACCCACGCCACCATCGGAATGTCCGGGTGCCAGCGGTTGTGGATCATGTCGTTTTCGTAAGCGGATTGCGACAGATCGACCTTGATCAGCGTATCGGCCATGGGTTTCTCCTGGAATAATGAAATGTAGGTTGGGTTGAGGCGCAGCCGAAAACCCAACGTCGTCGCGGCGCAAAGGGCGTTGGGTTTTTGCTGACGCTCAACCCAACCTACGAATTACACGGACAGCAGTTTCGCGATCTTCGCTTCGTCCACCCGGTCGCGGTGGTCCTCGTGGACGATCTCGCCGTTCTCCATCACCAGCACGCGGTCGGCGATGTCGAGGGCGAAGCTGAGCACCTGTTCGGACACGACGATGCTCAGCCCCCGCTCGTCGCGGATGCGGCGCAGCGTGCGGGCCATCTCGCGGATGATGGAGGGCTGGATGCCCTCGGTCGGCTCGTCCAGCAGCAGCACCTTGGGCCGCGTCGCCAGGGCGCGCGCGATGGCCAGTTGCTGCTGCTGCCCGCCGGACAGGTTGCCGCCGCGCCGGCCCTTCATCTCCAGCAGCACCGGGAACAGCTCGTAGATATCGCCGGGGACGGACCGCTCGCCGTGCACGGACAGGCCGGTCTCGATGTTCTCCTTCACCGTCATGGCGGGGAAAATCATGCGGCCCTGCGGGACGTAGCCGACGCCCTTGGCGACGCGCTCATAGCTCTTCAGCCCGGTGATCTCGGCACCGCCGACGCGCACGGCGCCGGAGCGGGCGGGGACGATGCCCATGAGCGCCTTCATGAGCGTCGTCTTGCCCATGCCGTTGCGGCCCATGATGGCGACGATCTCGTTTGGCGCCACGGTGAAGTCGAGCCCGTGCAGGACCTCGCTCTCGCCGTAGGCCACGCGCAGTTCGGAAACGGACAGCATGGTAAGGCCTCCTTCGCGCGTCAGTGGCCGAGGTAGACTTCGACGACCTTGGGGTCGCTCTTCACCCGCTCCATGGAGCCTTCGGAGAGGATCCGGCCCTGGTGCAGCACGGTCACCTTGTGGGCGATGTCCTCGACGAACTTCATGTCGTGCTCGATCACGATGACCGAGCGGCCCTTGGTGATGCGGTTGAGGAGTTCGGCCGTCTTCTTGCGCTCGTTCACGCTCATGCCGGCGACGGGTTCGTCCAGCATGAGGAGTTCGGGGTCCTGGATCAGCAGCATGCCGATCTCCAGCCACTGCTTCTGCCCGTGGCTGAGGTGTTCGGCGCGCGTGTCCAGCTGGTCGGCCAGGAAGATCGTCTCCGCGACCTCCGCCACCCGCTCCCGCACCTCGGCGTCGCGCTTGAAGGCCAGCGCGCCGAAGACGGAGCGGCCGCGGGGGAAGCTGATCTCCAGGTTCTCGAACACCGTCAGATCGTCGTAGATGGACGGGTTCTGGAACTTGCGGCCGATGCCGGCGTGCACGATCTGGTGCTCGCGCATCGCCGTCAGTTCCTTGCCGCGGAACTGGATGGAGCCGCCGGTCGCCTTGGTGCGCCCGCAGATGAGGTCGAGAACCGTGGTCTTGCCGGCCCCGTTCGGGCCGATGATGACGCGGATCTCGTTCTCGTCGACATAGAAGGACAAATCGTCCACCGCCTTGAAGCCGTCGAAGGACACGGTCAGCCCCTCCACCGACAGCAGGAAGTTGGGTTGTGCCGTCATGGCCGGTGCTCCTTTCATTCCGCTGCGGCGGCCGGCGGGGCGACCGGGGCGACGCGCGCCAGCGCACCCGGCAGCAGCCGGCGCAGGCGGGGTGCGACATAGTCCTGGTAGAGGCCGGCCAGACCGTTGGGGAAGGCCATGACGACGCCGATGAACAGCGCACCCATGGCGAACAGCCACAGCTCCGGGAAGCTTTCGGAGAAGCTGGTCTTGGCCCAGTTGACCAGCAGCGTGCCGTAGACGGCACCCAGCAGCGACAGCCGGCCGCCGACGGCGCAGAAGATGACCATCTCGATCGACGGCACGATGCCGACGAAGGACGGCGACATGAACCCGACCTGCAGCGTGAACATCGCCCCGCCCACCGCCGCCAGCCCGGCCGCCAGGCAGAAAACGAAGATCTTGAAGTTCGCCACGTCGTAGCCGGAGAAGCGGACCCGGTCCTCCTTGTCGCGCAGCGCCACCAGGATGCGGCCCAGCTTGGAGCGGCGCACATAGAGGCACAGCAGGATGGCGCCGATCAGCAGCAGCCCGTTGACGAGGTAGAGGACGACCTTGGCGCCGTCGGTGCGGATGTCCCACCCCATCAGCGTGCGCAGGTCGGTGATCCCGTTGATGCCGCCGGTGTAGCCCTGCTGCCCGACGATCAGGATGGTCAGGATGGCGGCGAAGGCCTGCGTGATGATGGCGAAGTACACGCCCCCCACGCGCCGCTTGAACATGGCGAGGCTGACCAGGAAGGCCAGCGCCACCGGCACCGCCACCACGGCGAAGACCGCGAAGGCGAAGCTGTGGAACGGCTCCCAGAACCACGGCAGGGACGTCAGTTGGTTCCAGTCCATGAAGTCGGGGATGCCGGGGGTGGACTGGATCTTCGTGGCCTCCGGGCTGGACGCCTCCAGCTTCAGGAACATGGCCATGCAGTAGCCGCCCAGGCCGAAGAAGATCCCCTGCCCCAGGCTGAGGATGCCCGCACTGCCCCAGCACAGCACGAGGCCCACGGCGACGAAGGCGTAGGTCAGGTACTTGCCCACCATGTTCAGGCGGAAGCCGTCGAGGCCCAGCGGCAGCACGACCACGATGAGGACGGCGAGCAGCAGGACGCCCGCGATCTCGCCGTCGATGCGCAAACGGAGGTTGTTCATGGGATGGCCCTCGCTCACCGGCGGACTTTGAGGACGAACAGGCCCTGCGGGCGCAGCATCAGGATGCCGACCACGGTCAGCAGCGTGAGCACCTTGGCGGTCGAGCCGCTCATGAAGAACTCCATGGTCGACTGCGCCTGGGAGATGCTGAAGGCCGACGCGATGGTGCCCAGCAGGCTCTGCGCCCCGCCGAAGACGACGACCAGGAAGGTGTCGACGATGTACAGCTGGCCCGAGGTGGGGCCGGTCGAGCCGACCATGGTAAAGGCGCTGCCCGCCACCCCGGCGATGCCGCAGCCCAGGCCGAAGGTGTAGCGGTCGACCTTCTCCGTGTTGATGCCCACCGCGCCCGCCATGGTGCGGTTCTGCATCACCGCCCGCACGCCCTGCCCCCAGCGGGAGCGGAACATGACCGCGTAGATGACCAGCGTGATGGCGATGGTCAGGCCCATGACGAACAGGCCGTTGATCGGCACCTCCGTCGTCTCGGTCAGGCTGAGCGAGCCCATCAGCCAGTCGGGCAGCACCACGCCCACCTCGCGCGCCCCGAAGACGGAGCGGTAGATCTGCTGGAGGATGAGGCTGAGCCCCCAGGTCGCCAGCAGCGTGTCGAGCGGCCGGCGGTAGAGGAAGCGGATCATGCCCCACTCCACCAGCATGCCCAGCGCCCCGCTGGCGACGAAGGCCAGCGCCATGGCGATGAAGAAATAGGCGGGGAACAGGGCCGGCGCGTGTTCGGAGACGACGGTCGAACACAGGTAGGTGACGTAGGCGCCGAGGATCATGAACTCCCCGTGCGCCATGTTGATGACGCCCATCTGGCCGAAGATGATCGCCAGCCCCAGCGCCATCAGCACGAACACCGAGAAGAGGATGAGCCCGGCGAACCCCTGCATCACGAAGATGGAGCCGAGTTCGGCGAGGCTGTAGGAATCGAACATTGGGATACCCCCGCGCTGTGCCGGTTTGGGAGGTCGCGGTGTGGGGCCCCCTCCCCCGCCGAAGCAGGGAAGGGGGTTGGGGGCAAGGCTGTCCTGACCTGCCCGCCCAAGAGGAAGCCGTAGGTTGGGTTGAGCCGCAGGCGAAAACCCAACGTGTCCGCATCGCCGGCGGTGTTGGGTTTTCGCTGACGCTCAACCCAACCTACGGGCATCCCCTTACTGATAGCCCTTGGGGAACGGATCCGGCTCGATCAGGCCGGCGGTCTCGTAGACCACCTCGAACTGGCCGTCGGGCTTGGCGCGGCCGACGCGGGTCTTGCTCCACAAATGATGGTTCTCGTGGATGCGCACGTAGCCTTCGGGCGCGCCCTTGAACTCGATGCCTGCGGACGCCGCGGCCACCTTGTCGATGTCGAAGCTCTGCGCCTTCTCCACCGTCGCCTTCCACAGCCAGGGGCCGAGGTAGGCGGCCTGCGTCACGTCGCCGATGACGCTGTCCGCACCCCACATCTTCTTGAAGGCGGCGACGAATTCCTTGTTGTTCGGGTTGTCCAGGCTCTGGAAGTACTTCATGCAGGCGTAGGCCCCGGCGATGTTCTCGCCACCGATGCCCAGCATCTCATCCTCGGTGACCGAAATGGTCATCAGGGTCTGCTTCTCCAGGTTGATGCCGGCCGCCTTCAGCTGCTTGTAGAAGGCGACGTTCGACCCGCCCACCACCGAGGCGTAGATCACGTCCGGCTTGGTCAGCTTGATCTTGTTGATGACCGAATTGAACTGCGTGTGGCCCAGCGGGAAATACTCCTCGCCGCTCACCTTCATGCCGTTTTTCTCGATGTGCTTGCGCGCGATCTTGTTCGACGTGCGCGGCCAGATGTAGTCGGAGCCGATGAGGAAGAAGGTCTTCGCCCCCTTCTCCTTCGCCACCCAGTCGAGGCCGGCGAGGATCTGCTGTGTGGCCTCCTGCCCGGTGTAGATGACGTTCTTCGACTGCTCCAGCCCCTCGTAGAAGGTGGGGTAGTAGAGCATGCCGTTGTACTGCTCGAACACCGGCAGCACCGCCTTGCGCGAGGCCGAGGTCCAGCAGCCGAACACCGCCGCCACCTTGTCCTCGACCAGCAGCTTGCGCGACTTCTCGGCGAACGTCGGCCAGTCGCTGGCGCCGTCCTCCTGGATCACCTCGATCTTGCGGCCCAGCACGCCGCCCATCTCGTTGATCTGCGCGATGGCCAGCTTCTCGGCCTCGACCGATCCGGTCTCGCTGATCGCCATGGTGCCGGTGACGGAGTGCAGGATGCCGACCTTCACCGTGCCGTCTGTGACCGCCAGCTTCGTGGTGTTGACCGCCGCCGTGGGCAGCGCTTGGGCGAACCCGGCGCGCGGCAGCAGCGCCAGCGCCGGGGCCGCGGCCATGCCGAGCAGAAGCTTGCGGCGGAGCGGGGAGTGCGAACCGCCACCGAACGTGTCCGAGGACATGGGACCTCCTGTTCTTAAGGATTTGGCTGTTCTTGAGGATTTGGATTTTTTGCGGGGAGAGGAGCGGGGTGCGTGTATCGCACGCTGTCGACGCCGATGTTCGGCAGCATGGTGCGTTGCAGCAATACGTAGATCGACGTATGTTCACGAAGGACCGGAGACTCCATGCTCCACGCGCTAAGATCGGGGAGAGATGCCTCTGCCGAAGTTCATAGTGACGGTCGGGCGATGACCGCTATTTTGCTAAGAAAAATAGGGTTTCTGGTCTCGGCCGGGCGGCCGTTTTCGTGCGTATTACTGATATCCGCAAAACAGCAGGATGTCTGAATGACCGTGCAGCAGAGGGTCGTCCCGGTCCGCCGGACCTACAACCGCTGGGTGGCGAACCAGACCTTCGAGGATTTCGCCCTGCGCTTCACCGCCAAGCGGGCGCGGCGCTGGTCGCTGGGGCGGGTCGCCAACACCGCGCTGGGCGGCATCTCGTTCCTGGCGCTGGAGGCCATCGGCGGGGCGATCACGCTGAACTACGGCTTCACCAACGCCGCGCTGGCGATCCTGGCGGCGGGGCTGCTGATCTTCGCCACCGGCCTGCCCATCAGCTATTACGCCGCGCGCTTCGGCATCGACGTGGACCTGCTGACGCGCGGCGCCGGGTTCGGCTACATCGGTTCCACCGTCACGTCGCTGATCTACGCCTCCTTCACCTTCCTGTTCCTGGCGATCGAGGCCGCCATCATGGCGACGGCGCTGGAGCTGTGCTTCGGCATCCCGCTGGCGCTGGGCTATGTGCTGAGTTCGCTGGCGGTGATCCCGCTGGTCGCCTACGGCTTCACCTTCATCAGCCGCTTCCAGCGCTGGTCGCAGCCGGTGTGGATCGCGCTCCAGGCCCTGCCCTTCCTGTTCATCGCCGTCCAGGACCGCGCGGTGTTCGACCGCTGGGCCTCCTTCGCCGGGCTGTCGGGCGGCGGCGGCGAATTCGACCTGCTGCTGTTCGGCGCCGCCGCGTCGGTCGTGCTGTCCTTCGTCGCACAGGTGGGGGAGCAGGCGGACTTCCTGCGCTTCCTGCCGCCGCCGCAGCCGGGACGGCGCGGGCGCTGGTGGGCGGCGCTGCTGGCCGCCGGGCCGGGATGGATCGTGATCGGTGCCGCGAAGATGCTGCTGGGGTCCTTCCTGGCCGTCTACGCGCTCAGCCACCTTACGGTGGCGGAGCAGGCGGCGGAGCCGACGCAGATGTACCTGCTGGCCTTCCAGGAGCTGATCGCGCAGCCGCAGGTGGCGGTCGGGCTGACCGGGCTGTTCGTCGTGCTGTCGCAGGTGAAGATCAACCTGACCAACACCTACGCCGGCTCCATCGCCTGGTCGAACTTCTTCTCCCGCCTGACGCACAGCCATCCGGGCCGCGTGGTGTGGGTGGTCTTCAACGTCGCCATCGCGCTGTTGCTGATGGAGCTGGGCATCTACAAGACGCTGGAGCCGATCCTGGGCTTCTACGCCAACGTGGCGGCGTCGTGGGTGGGGGCGCTGGTCGCCGATCTGGTGGTGAACAAGCCGCTGGGCCTCAGCCCGCCGCACATCGAGTTCAAGCGCGCCCACCTCTACGACATCAACCCGGTCGGCACCGGGGCCATGGTGCTGGCGTCGGTGGTGTCGGTCACGGCCTTCACCGGCACCCTCGGCCCCACGGCGCAGGTGCTGGCGCCCTTCATCGCGCTGGGCGTCGCCTTCGCGGCGGCGCCGGCCATCGCCTGGGCCACCGGCGGGCGCTATTACATCGCCCGCACCTCCCCCGCCCCTGCCCAGAGTGCGCGCTGCATCGTGTGCGAGCATGCGTTCGAGTCGGAGGACATGGCCCATTGCCCGGTCTATTCCGGTTCCATCTGCTCGCTGTGCTGTTCGCTGGACGCGCGCTGCGCCGACGGCTGCAAGCCGCAGGCGCGGCTGTCGGTGCAGATCCTCGACGCGCTGGGCGCCGTGCTGCCGGGCGGGATCGTGGCGACGCTCAACGCGCGCCTCGGCCACTACCTGGGCATCCTGCTGATCCAGGCGCTGGTCATCGGCGCCATGCTGGCGATGGTGCACGTCCAGGTCATCCAGGCGCATCCCGAGGCACGCACGGTGATCGCCGGCACACTGTGGACGGTGTTCTTCATCCTGATGATCGTCGTCGGCGTGGCGACGTGGCTGTTCGTGCTGGCGCGCGAGAGCCGCCGCGTGGCGCAGGAGGAATCCACCAAGCAGACCAGCCTGCTGATGCAGGAGATCGAGGCGCACAAGCAGACCGACGCCCAGCTGCAGAAGGCCAAGGAAGCGGCGGAGGCCGCCAACCTCGCCAAGAGCCGCTACCTGGTCGGCATCAGCCACGAGTTCCGCACCCCGCTCAACGCCATCTTCGGCTACGCCCAGTTGCTGGAGCGCGACCCGACCATCCCCGCGCGCCGGCACGACGCCATCCGCGTGATCCGCCGCAGCTCCGAACACCTCTCCGGCCTGATCGAGGGCTTGCTCGACATCTCCAAGATCGAGGGCGGGCGGCTGCAGCTGAACCGGGCGGAGGTGCGCGTCGCCGACTTGCTCGACCAGCTCGTCGACATGTTCCGGCTGCAGGCGGCGGCCAAGGGCATCGAGTTCCGCTTCAGCCGCTCCGACAAGCTGCCGGCGGTGGTCCACACGGACGAGAGCCGGCTGCGGCAGATCTTCATCAACCTGCTGTCCAACGCCATCAAGTTCACCGAAACCGGCCACGTGGCCCTGCGCGTCGGCTACCGCAGCCAGATCGCCGAGTTCGAGGTGGAGGACACCGGCCCCGGCATCCCGGCGGCCGAACTCGGCCGCATCTTCGAGCCGTTCGAGCGCGGCGCGGCGGCCGAGGCCGCCATGGTTCCCGGCATGGGCCTGGGCCTGACCATCACCAAGCTGCTGACCGAGGTGCTGGGCGGCGAGATCTCCGTCACCAGCGAGCCTGGGCGCGGCAGCACCTTCAAGGTCAAGCTGATGATGTCGGAGGCCACGCACTCCGACGCGGCCGCCCCGGCGCCGGAGCACCTGATCCGCGGCTACATCGGCCCGCGCCGCAGCATCCTGGTGACCGACGACGACGAGGCGCACCGCGGCCTGATGCAGGACTTCCTCTCGGCCCTGGGCTTCACCGTCTACACCGCGCCGGACGGGCCGAGCGGCCTGCGCCTCGCCGCCCGCTGCCAGCCGGATGCCTTCCTGCTGGACATCTCTATGCCCGGCATGACCGGGTGGGAGGTGGCGCGGGCACTGCGCGAAGCCGGGCACCGGACGCAGCCCATCATCATGGTGTCCGCCAACGCCCGCGAGAACCGCCCGGTGGAGGAGCCGGATTCCCCCTACGACGGCTTCGTCGCCAAGCCGGTGGAGGTCGGCCGGCTGCTCGCCAAGCTCCAGCAGCTCCTGAAGCTGGAGTGGGAGTACGACGCGGCGGCGTCCGACACGCTGCCGGCGGTGCCGCGCTTCACCCCGGCCGAGCTGCCGCCGCGCCAGCATCTGGCGGACCTGCTGCACTTGGGGCGCATCGGCTACATCCGCGGCATCCAGTCCAAGCTGGCGGACATCGAGGCGGCGCACCCCGAGCACAAGCCCTTCGTCACGCAGATGCGGGGGCTGGTCGGCACCTTCGCCCTCAACCAATACATGGCCGCGCTGGAGGCGGTGTACCACGATGAGCGCTGAGATGACCGCTGAAATGGCCGCCGGCATGAAGCCCCGCGACATCGTCCTGGTCGTCGACGATTCGCCGGAAACGCTGAGCTTCCTGACCGACGCGCTGGAGGAGGCCGGGGTCACCGTCCTGGTGGCGCTGGATGGCCCCGGCGCCCTGTCTCTGGTGGAGCGGGTGACGCCGGACATCGTGCTGATGGACGCCGTCATGCCGGGCATGGACGGCTTCGAGGCCTGCCGGCGCATCAAGCGCGACAGCCGCGTGGCGCACGTGCCGGTCATCTTCATGACCGGCCTCAGCGAGACCGAGCACATCGTCGCCGGCTTCCGCGCCGGAGGCGTGGACTACGTGACCAAGCCCATCGTCGCCGACCAGCTGCTGGCGCGCATGTACGCCCACCTCGCCAACGCGCGGGCGGCGCAGAGCACGCGCGCGGCGCTGGACGCCACCGGCCGCTACCTGCTGGCGACCGACGGCGAGGGCCGCGTGCTGTGGTGCACGCCGCAGGCCAGCCGCATGCTGAGCGCTGCCTTCGCCGGGTTCGCGCAGCCGGGCTTCGCCCTGCCGCCGGCCGCCCGCGACTGGCTGCGCCGGCGCGGCGACGGCAAGGCTGCGGATTCGGTGGCCATCGACGCCGATCTGCAGGGGTTGCGGCTGCGCATCACGCCGGTGGGCCAGATCGGCCCGGACGAGATCCTGTTGCAGCTGGCGGAGGATTCCGGGACCGGTGAAGCGGATATCCTGAAGCGCAAGCTGCCGCTGACCGCGCGCGAGGCGGAGGTGCTGAGCTGGGTCGCCGCCGGCAAGTCGAACCGCGACATCGCCGAGATCCTGGGCCTGAGCCCGCGCACGGTGGACAAGCACCTGGAACAGATCTACGCCAAGCTGGGCGTGGAGAACCGCGCGTCGGCGGCGGCCGTGGCCGTGCGGACGCTGAACGCGCGGTGACCAAACTTTCCCCTCCCCTGCCTCCGGCGGGGGAGGGAGGGACCCACGAAGTGGGAGGGTGGGGGCAAGTTGCTGGCAAGGATCAGCGGCTTAACGCCTGCCGCAAAGGCCGTTGCCCCCACCCTTCCCAAGCTTCGCTTGGGCCCCTTCCCTCCCCAGCCGGAGGCAGGGGAGGGGGTAGAGGCCGTTCAATCCCCCACAGTCTCCAATTCCTCCGTCGGAATCCCCGCGATCAGGCATTCCGGGGTGCCGACCGCCGGCCTCGTCAGCGCCTCCACCTTCCGGCGCGTCGCTTCCGGGTCGGCGATCCACTGGCGGTAGAAGTCGTAGGGGCAGGCCGCCGCCCCCTGCTCGCCGTCGCCGGAGTTGATCATGCCCGTGTAGCCGCGGTGCAGCAGCTTGAACAGGTGGTTCTCCGACTGCATGTTCCGGCGCGCGTCGCGGATCAGCGACTTGGAGAGCTGGGCGTACTGGATGCCGTACTCCTCCTCCCCGCATTCGCCCAGCGTGCGGCCGTCGAAGCCGATGATGGCCGAATGCCCGAAGTAGGAGTACACGCCGTCGAACCCGGCGGCGTTGGCGACCGCGACGTAGACGTTGTTGGCCCAGGCCATCGCCTTGGCCATCAGCACCTGCTGGTCCTTGGCCGGGTACATGTAGCCCTGGCAGCGCACCACCAGCTCCGCCCCCTTCATGGCGCAGTCGCGCCAGATCTCCGGGTAGTTGCCGTCGTCGCAGATGATCAGGCTGATCTTCAGCCCCTTCGGCCCCTCCGACACGTAGGTGCGGTCGCCCGGATACCAGCCCTCGATCGGCACCCACGGCATGATCTTGCGGTATTTCTGAACGATTTCGCCCTTGTCGTTCATCAGGATCAGCGTGTTGTAGGGCGCCTTGTGCGGGTGCTGCTCGTGCCGCTCGCCGGTCAGGGAGAAGACGCCCCACACCTTGGCCTTGCGGCAGGCGGCGGCGAAGATCTCCGTCTCGTCGCCGGGGATGGTGGAGGCCGTCTCGTACATCTCCCTGGCGTCGTACATGATGCCGTGCGTCGAGTATTCCGGGAAGATCACCAGATCCATGCCCGGCAGGCCGGTCTTCATGCCGACGATCATGTCGGCGATGCGGTTCGCGTTCTCCAGCACCTGCGCCTTGGTGTGCAGGCGCGGCATCTTGTAGTTCACGACGGCGACGCCGACCGTGTCGTGGCTGCTGGAAATATCGCCGTGCAGCATCTCTGCCTCCTTGTTGTGGATCCGGCGGTCCCGCCAAGCAGACGCGTGGCATCGGCAGCCGGAGAAGGCGCCGCGAATGCTCGTCGTTTCCGGGTTCGGCTGTGGGCTTTGTTCCCCGATACTCGATCCCCGCCGGAAAAGCGGCAATACGTGGATTGCCGTAGCGCGGCGCGCCCGACCGCGCCGTCCGACCGTGGCGCAGGGCTGCCCGGCCTTTTGCCGCATTGCGGCGGCGGTTCGGTACTAATATATCTCAACAGGCCCTGCCGGCCGGGACGCATGATCGCCCCACCGGCCTCCGCGCCCCACCACAGACGCGCCGGCCCCCGTTATCCAGAGCAGCCGGTCATGCCCGTCGAACCGTTCAGCCTCGTCGTCTCCCTGCTCCAGCAGATGTGCGTCTACCTCGTGGTGGCGTACATGCTCAGCCGCACGCCGCTGTTCATCCCGCTGACGCACGTCACCGTGCGCTGGCCGCACAAGCTGGCCTGCTACCTGATCTTCTCCGTCTTCTGCATAATGGGGACGTACTTCGGGCTGCAGATCGACGATTCCATCGCCAACACCCGCGCCATCGGCGCCGTGCTGGGCGGAATCCTGGGCGGGCCTTCGGTGGGCGTGTCGGTCGGGCTGACCGGCGGGCTGCACCGCTATTCGCTGGGCGGCATGTCGGCCACCGCCTGCGCCATCTCCACCGTGGTGGAGGGGCTGATCGGCGGGCTGGTGCACCGGCACATGGTGAAGCAGGGCCGCATCGGCCCGCTGTTCGACCCCGTGCGCGTCGGCGCCGTGACCTTCGTGGCCGAGATCATGCAGATGCTGATCATCCTGGCGGTGGCCCGCCCGTTCGACGCGGCGGTGCATCTGGTGCAGGTGGTGGCCGCCCCGATGATCATCGCCAACACCCTGGGGGCGGCGCTGTTCATGCGCATCCTGCTCGACCGCCGCGCCCTGATCGAGGAGCAGTCGAGCGCCTTCTCCGCCAAGGCGCTGAAGATCGCCGCGCGCGCCGACGGCGTGTTGCGCAGCGGCTTCAACCAGGAAAACAGCATGCGGGTCGCCCGCATCATCTACGAGGAGACGGGGGTGGGCGCCGTCGCCATCACCGACCGCGAGAAGCTGCTGGCCTTCATCGGCATCGGCGACGACCATCACCTGCCGGGCCGCCCCATCACCTCCCCGCAGACGTTGCAGGCGATATCCAACAACCAGGTCCTCTACGCCGACGGCAACGAGGTGGCCTACCAGTGCTCCATCAGCCCGCACTGCCGGCTGGGCGCCTCGCTGGTGATCCCGCTGGTGGGCGAGGACGACCGGGTGATCGGCGCCATCAAGCTGTACGAGCCGAAGACCAAGATCTTCTCCACCATCAACCGCACGCTGGGCGAGGGCATCGCCCGGCTGCTGTCCGGCCAGATCCTGGCCGGCCGGTACGAGCGGCAGAAGGCCCTGCTGGCGCAGTCGGAGATCAAGCTGCTGCACGCGCAGGTCAACCCGCACTTCCTGTTCAACGCGCTGAACACCATCTCCGCCGTCATCCGCAACGACCCCGAACGCGCCCGCCAGCTGGTGCAGAGCCTGTCCACCTTCTTCCGCAAGAACCTCAAGCGCCCGAGCGAGATCGCCACCCTGGGCGACGAGATCGAGCACGTCAGCGCCTACCTGCAGATCGAACTGGCGCGCTTCACCGGCCGCCTGACCGTGGACATCGACGTGCCGGACGAGCTGCGCCACGCCCGCCTGCCGGCCTTCTCGCTCCAGCCCGTGGTGGAGAACGCCATCAAGCACGGCACGTCGCAGCTTCTGGACGCCGGCCACGTGCGCATCTCCGCCGCGCGGGACGGCGACGACCTGCTGCTGACGGTGGAGGACAACGCCGGCCTGTACCAGGAGAAGCCGGCCGGCGACGGGCTGGGCATGACCCTGGTCGACCGGCGCATCCGCAACCGGCACGGCGATGGCTATGGCGTCACCGTCGCCTGCGAGCCCGACGTGTCCACCCGCATCACCCTGCGCGTCCCCCTGGAGGCGGTCCCGGCATGATGACCATCCTGATCGTCGACGACGAGCCGCTGGCGCGCGAGGAGCTGCGCCGCCTGCTGGAGAAGGAGGCCGACGTCCAGATCATCGGCGAGGCCGCCAACGCCATCGAGGCGATCGGCGCCATCAACCGCCAGTCGCCCGACGTGGTCTTCCTCGACATCCAGATGCCGCGCGTCAGCGGCCTGGAGATGCTGAGCATGCTCGACCCCGAGCGCATGCCGCGCATCGTCTTCCTCACCGCCCACGACGAGTACGCCGTGCAGGCCTTCGAGGAGCACGCCTTCGACTACCTGCTCAAGCCCGCCGACCCGGCGCGGCTGGAGAAGACCTTGCAGCACCTGCGCCGCGAGCGCGCCCCGCAGGACGTGCGCGTGCTGAAGGGGGCGGCCGAGCTGCGCCAGATCCCCTGCGCCGGGGTGAACCGCATCACGCTGATGAAGCTGGAGGACGTGGAGTACGTCGTCTCCCGCCCCGCCGGCGTCTACGTGGTGGGCGAGGACGGGCAGGAGCGCTTCACGGAACTGACGCTGCACACGCTCCAGGAAAAGAGCACGCTGTTCCGCTGCCACCGCCAGCATCTGGTGAACCCGGAGCGCATCCGCGAGATCCGCTTCCAGGACGGCGGCCTGGCGGAGATCCTGACGCTGGGCGGGCACACGGTGCCGGTCAGCCGGCGGTTCCTGAGTGCCCTCAAGGAGCGGCTGGGGATCGGGTGATCGAACTCCTCTCCCGCCCCGGGAGAGGGAGGGGCCCGCTCGGAACGAGCGGGAGGGTGAGGGCAAATCCAAGGATCCTTGCCCTTACCCTCACCCGGCGCCTTTCGGCGCCACCCTCTCCCGGGGCGGGAGAGGGACTCTTAACGCCCGCAACATCCCCGCCCCAGTGTCAGCAGGATCTGCTTCTTCTTGAAGGCCTGCCGGTCGAGTGGCGGCTCGTCCGGGGCGGTGCGCGCCTGTTCTTCCAGATAGCGCTCGTAGGAATCGTCCTTCAGGATCCGGCACAGGCCGGTCCAGGCGGAACGGATGACGGTCGTCGGCATGGAGACCTCGCAACTCCGGTTCACCGCCATGCTGCGCCCGCCGCGAATCCCCGTCACCGGCGATCCCGGCCAGCGGCGCCAGGACCGGCTCGAGCGGCGCTCCACGACACCCCGGCGGCGCCGCTCGCCCCCTCCCGGCGACCGCTCGGCATCCCCATTCCGCCGCTCCCGGCTTCCCGCCCCACCCGGGTTCCCGCCGGGAGTAGCGTCGGCTCAGATCCTTCCCAAGGAGAGCCGTCATGGATCACGCCATTACGTTTGTGATCGCGACACTCTGCGTCCTGGCACTCTGCTACCGCTTCTACGGCGTGTTCTTTGTGCGCAAGGTCCTCCGTGCCGATGATTCGGAAGTCACGCCGTCCCACACGCTCGCGGACGGCCGCAACTACGTCCCCACCAAGAAATGGGTCAACGCCGGCCAGCACTTTGCGGCCATCGCCGCCGCCGGCCCGCTGGTGGGTCCCGTGCTCGCCGCCCAGTTCGGCTACCTGCCGGGCTTTTTGTGGCTGCTGATCGGCTGCGTCATCGGCGGTGCGGTGCATGATACGGTCGTGCTGTTCGCCTCGATGAAGCACCGGGGGCAGTCGCTGTCCGAGGTCGCCAAGGCCGAACTCGGCCCCGTCGCCGGCTGGTGCACGGGTCTGGCGATGCTGTTCATCATCACCATCACCATGGCCGGCCTGTCGATGGTCGTCGTCCACGCGCTGGAACGCAACGCCTGGGGCGCCTTCGCGGTGTTCATGACGATCCCGATCGCCATGGCGCTGGGCCTGTACGAGCGCTACACCGGCTCGTCCAAGGGGGCCACTTACGTCGGCATCGCCGCCATCGCCGTCTCCGTCGTCGCCGGCCCGTACCTGCAGGGCACGATGCTGGGTGACTGGCTGACGCTGCACAAGGAGACGGTCGCGGTGGCGCTGCCGATCTACGCGTTCTTCGCCACCGCGCTGCCGGTGTGGATGCTGCTGACGCCGCGCGGGTACCTGTCCAGCTTCATGAAGATCGGCGTGTTCGGCGCGCTGGTCGTGGGCGTCGTCTTCATCAACCCGGAGATCCGCTTCCCGGCGCTCACCGACTTCATCGCCGGCGGCGGCCCCGTGCTGAACGGCCCGGTGTGGCCCTTCATCTCGATCACCATCGCCTGCGGCGCCATCTCCGGCTTCCACGCCTTCATCGGCTCGGGCACCACGCCGAAGCTGATCGACAAGTGGAGCGACATCCGCACCGTGGCCTTCGGCGCCATGCTGGCGGAATGCATGGTCGGCGTCATGGCGCTGATCGCCGCCACCGCCCTGCACCCGGCCGACTACTTCGCCATCAACTCGACCCCCGCGGTCTTCAAGGCGCTGGGCATGGAGGTGGTGGACCTGCCGCGCCTCAGCGAAGCCATCGGCCTCGACCTCTACGGCCGCACCGGCGGCGCCGTCACGCTGGCCGTCGGCATGACCGAGATCTTCACCCGCATTCCCTGGTTCAACCACCTCGCGTCCTACTTCTTCCAGTTCGTCATCATGTTCGAGGCGGTGTTCATCCTGACGGCCGTGGACAGCGGCACCCGCGTGGCCCGCTACCTGATCCAGGACCTGATCGGCGACGTCTACGCCCCGATGAAGCGGCTGGACTGGATGCCCGGTTCAATCGTCGCCAGCGTGCTGGCCTGCCTGGCCTGGGGTTACCTGCTGACGTCGGGCGACATCAACTCGGTGTGGGCGCTGTTCGGGGTGTCGAACCAGCTGATGGCCTCGGTCGGCCTGATCATCGGCGCCACCATCATCCTGCGCCTGTCGCAGAAGCGGATCTACATGCTGACCTGCCTGGTCCCGCTGGCCTACCTGTTCGTCACCGTGAACGTCGCCGGCTACTGGATGATCGCCAACGTCTACCTGAACCCGGCGGCCAAGGGATACAACCCGTTCAACGCCGGCATCTCGATCATCATGCTGACGCTGGGCTTCATCATCCTGATCGCCGCCCTGCGGAAGTGGAAAGAACTGATCCGGATCAAGGTTTCCGCCCCGTCCGGTCTGGTACCTACCGCCGCGGAATAACCATTCGACCACGAACAGAGATGAGGATGCCGCCACCGGCGGCATCCTCCCCCCACCACGAGGGTTACGACCATGGACACCCTGTTGACGGAACACCTTGTCGCTTCGCTGGCCCGGACGCCGGCGGCCGACCCCTGGCGCGGCTTCAAGCCCGGCGCCTGGCAGCGCGAGGTCAACGTCCGCGACTTCATCGTCCACAACGCCCGCCCGTACGAAGGCGACGCCAGCTTCCTGGCCGGCGCCACCGGCAAGACCAAGGCGCTCTGGGACACCGTCAAGGACCTGCTGAAGGCGGAACGCGCGGCCAAGGGCGGCGTGCTGGACGCCGACACCGAAACCTTCTCCTCCATCGTCGCCCACGCCCCGGGCTACATCGACCGTGAACTGGAGACCATCGTCGGCCTGCAGACCGACAAGCCGCTGAAGCGCTCCCTCATGCCGTTCGGCGGCTGGCGGATGGTGAAGAACGGCCTGGAGGCGTACGGCTTCACCCCCAGCGCGAAGCTTGAGGAGATCTTCCCGCGCCTGCGCAAGACGCACAACGATGGCGTCTTCGACGTCTACACCGACGAGATGCTGCGCTGCCGCAAGTCCGGCGTCATCACCGGCCTGCCCGACGCCTACGGGCGCGGCCGCATCATCGGCGACTACCGCCGCCTCGCCCTCTACGGCGCCGACTTCCTGATCCAGGACAAGAAGGACCAGCTCAAGTCCCTCGAACTCGACCGCATCGACGACGAGACGCTGCGCCTGCGCGAGGAGATCAGCGAGCAGATCAAGGCACTGGGCGAACTGGTCGAGATGGCCGCCAGCTACGGCTTCGACGTCAAGCGCCCCGCCGCCACGGCGCAGGAGGCCGTGCAGTGGACGTATCTGGCCTACCTCGCCGCGGTGAAGGAGGCCAACGGTGCGGCCATGTCGCTGGGCCGCGTCTCCAGCTTCCTGGACGCCTACATCGAGCGTGACGTCAAGGAAGGCACGCTGTGCGAGGTCGAGGCGCAGGCGCTGATCGACCAGTTCGTCATCAAGCTGCGTCTGGTCCGCTTCCTGCGCACGCCGGAATACGACCAGCTGTTCTCCGGCGACCCCACCTGGGTGACCGAGTGCATCGGCGGCATGGGCCTGGACGGCCGCACGCTGGTGACCAAGAACAGCTTCCGCATGCTGAACTCGCTCAACAACCTCGGCCCGGCGCCGGAGCCGAACCTGACCGTTCTGTGGTCGGAACAGCTGCCGGAGGGCTTCAAGGCGTTCTGCGCCGAGACGTCGATCAAGACCTGCTCGGTGCAGTACGAGAACGACGACCTGATGCGCCCGTTCTGGGGCGACGACTACGGCATCGCCTGCTGCGTGTCGGCCATGCGCATCGGCAAGCAGATGCAGTTCTTCGGCGCGCGCGCCAACCTCGCCAAGACGCTCTTGTACGCCATCAACGGCGGCAAGGACGAGGTGTCGGGCGAGCAGGTCGGCCCCACCTTCGCCCCGGTCACCGGCGACGTGCTGGACTACGACGACGTCGTGGCGAAGTTCGTGCCGATGATGGAGTGGCTGGCCAAGGCGTACATGAACACGCTGAACGCCATCCACTATTCGCACGACAAGTACATGTACGAGCGGCTGGAGATGGCGCTGCACGACCGCGACGTGCTGCGCACCATGGCCTGCGGCATCGCCGGCCTGAGCGTGGTGGCGGACAGCCTGTCGGCCATCAGGCACGCCACGGTCAAGGTGGTGCGCGACGCGCGCGGCTTGGCGACCGACTTCGCGATCGAAAGCGAATACCCGGCGTTCGGCAACAACGACGCGCGGGTGGACGACATCGCGGTGTGGGTGGTCGAGACCTTCATGAACTGCATCCGCAAGCAGAAGGCCTACCGCAACGCCCTGCCGACGCAGTCGGTGCTGACCATCACGTCGAACGTGGTGTACGGCAAGAAGACCGGCTCGACGCCGGACGGCCGCAAGGCGGGCGAGCCGTTCGCGCCGGGCGCCAACCCGATGCACGGCCGCGACAGGAAGGGCGCCATCGCGTCGATGGCGTCGGTGGCGAAGCTGCCCTACGCCGACGCGCAGGACGGCATCAGCTACACCTTCACCATCGTGCCCGGCGCGCTCGGTCCGACGGAGGGCGAGCGGGTGGCGAATCTGGTGGGCATGCTGGACGGCTACTTCGCCCAGGGCGGCCACCACATGAACGTCAACGTCTTCGACCGCGAGACGCTGCTGCACGCCATGGACCATCCGGAGCTGTACCCGCAGTTGACCATCCGGGTGTCCGGCTACGCGGTGAACTTCATCAAGCTGACGCGCGAGCAGCAGCTCGACGTCGTCAACCGGACCTTCCATGCCATGCATTGACGCAAAGCCGGCCGGCGCCGCCCCTTCGGGGGCGGTGCGCGGCTGGGTTCACTCCGTTGAAACCGGCGGGACCGTGGACGGGCCGGGCATCCGGTTCGTCCTGTTCCTGTCCGGCTGCCCGCTGCGCTGCCAGTACTGCCACAACCCCGACACCCAGCACCTGCACGACGGCAAGCCCGTCTACTCGACCGAGATCGTGCAGGAGATCGGTACCTACGCCGACTTCCTGACGCGCGCCAAGGGCGGCGTGACGCTGAGCGGCGGCGAGCCGCTGGTGCAGCCGGAGTTCACCGCCGCCATCCTGCGCGGCTGCAAGGACCTGGGCCTGCACACCGCGCTGGACACCTCGGGCTTCCTGGGCAGCCACGCCGACGACCATCTGCTGGACGACGTCGACCTCGTGCTGCTCGACATCAAGGCGTTCAAGGAGCAGACCCACCGCAACCTGACCACCGTGCCGCTGCGCCCGACGCTGGAGTTCGCCGAGCGGCTGAGCGTCCTGCGCAAGCCCATCTGGCTGCGCTACGTCCTGGTGCCCGGCCTGACCGACGACCTCAAGGAGATCGAAAGCCTGGCCGAGTTCGCCGCCGGGCTTGAGGTGGTGGAGCGGGTGGACGTCCTGCCCTTCCACAAGATGGGCGAGGCCAAGTGGCAGGCCCTTGGCCGCCCCTACCGCCTGACCGACACCCAGCCCCCCTCGGCCGAGCTGACCGGCCGCGTGCGCGACATCTTCCGCGCGGCGGGGCTGACGGCGCCTTAACACGGCAAGAGTTCCGTAGGTTGGGTTGAGCGCCAGCGAAAACCCAACGCACCTGCCATGGCGGGAACGTTGGGTTTTCGGCTTCGGCCTCAACCCAACCTACGCCCCCATTGTCACCCCCCTCACACCCCCAGCTTCGGAATCGCGTGCGTGCCCAGCGCCACGCAGATGTTCTTCGTCTCCATGTAGAAGTCGAAGCTGTAGTCGCCGCCGTCACGGCCGATGCCGCTGGCCTTGGTGCCGCCGAAGGGGGTGGGCAGATGCCGGTTGTTCTCCGAGTTGACCCACACCATGCCGGCCTCCAGCGCCAGCGCCACGCGGTTGGCGCGGCCGACGTCACCGGTCCAGATGTAGCCGGCAAGGCCGTACTGCACGTCGTTGGCGATGCGCACGGCCTCCGCCTCATCGTCGAACGGGATGACCGTCAGCACCGGACCGAAGATCTCCTCCTGCGCGATGCGCATGCGGCTGTCGGCACCGGTGAACAGCGTCGGGCGGACGTAGTTGCCCTCCCCCCCCATCTCCTCCGCCCGGACGCCGCCGACGCGCACCTCGGCGCCGTCGCTGCGGGCGATGCCGCAGTAGCCCAGCACCTTGTCCAGGTGGCGGCGGTGGATCAGTGGGCCGACCTCCGTCTGCGGGTCCAGCGGGTGGCCGACGCGGATGCGCGCCACGCGCTCCGCCAGCCGCGCCACGAAGGCGTCGTGCACGCCGCGCTGCACCAAGAGGCGCGAGGACGAGGTGCAGCGCTGGCCGTTCAGGCTGTAGATCATGAACACCACGGCATCGAGCGCGCGGTCCAGGTCGGCGTCGTCGAACACGATCACCGGGTTCTTGCCGCCCAGTTCGAAATGCACGCGCTTCAGCGTCGGGGCACCCTGCGCCATGATGTGGCCGCCGGTGGAGGATTCGCCGACGAACGCCACCGCCTTGATCGCCGGATGCTCGGTCAGCGTCTTGCCCGCCTCCTCGCCCAGGCCGTTGACGAGGTTGACGACGCCGGCCGGCACGCCGGCCTCCGTCATGATCTCGGCCAGCAGCATGGCGGTCAGCGGGCTCCACTCCGCCGGCTTGTGCACGACGGTGCAGCCGGCGGCCAGCGCCGGGGCGATCTTCCAGGTGGACAGCATGAAGGGCGTGTTCCACGGCGTGATCACCGCCACCGGCCCGATCGGCTGGCGCACCGTGTAGTTCAGGTGCTCTTTGGCCGGCAGCGACAGGCCGTTGCCCGCCTCCGGTGCGCGGTCGGCGTAGAAGCGGAAGTTCTCCGCCCCGCGCTCGGCCGCCTTGCTCATGAAGCGGATGGGCTGGCCGGTGTCCATGCTCTCGACCAGCGCGATCTCCTCGCCCCGCGCGACGATCAGGTCGGCGATGCGGTGCAGGATGGCGCGGCGCTTGCCGCCGCTCAAGCCCGCCCAGGCCGGGAATGCCGCCTGCGCGGCCCTCGCCGCCGCGTCCACGTCGGCCGCGGTGCCGGCCGCGACCTTGTTGATCACGCTGCCGTCGATGGGGGAGAGGTTGTCGAACAGCGCGGCCGGAGCACCCGCCACCGGCCGGCCATCGATGAAGTGGCCGAGCGGCGTGTCCCGGAAGCGGGCGAGATAGCCCTCTGCCTTGGTCCGGTTGGTGTCGAATGCGCTGGTCATGGCGTTACACTCCCTAAGGGGGCTCGGGTGCGGCACGGGTGCCCCGGCCGTTATCGTTGCGATGTTAATATTTAACATGTTATGTAATGCGCGGCGCCTGTCAAGCGGTTTCGCAACCGGCGCTGCCGCGCTATCCTCCCGGCACTCCAGGACACCAGCATGGACACGGCCTTGCGACGCACGAAGACCGCCACCACCGCCCCTTTGGCCGAACCTGCGCCGGGCGAGGATCTGCGCGCCTTCTCGCGCTCGCTGCCCATGGCGCTGCTGAAGGCGCGCGAGGCGGTGATGGCGCGCTTCCGCCCGTTGCTGCGTGAGCACGACCTGACGGAGCAACAGTGGCGCGTGCTGCGCGCGCTGACCACCGTCGATGGCCTGCGCGCCGGGGAGTTGGCGCGGGTCAGCTGCATCAGCATGCCCAGCCTGTCGCGCATCCTGAAGGTGCTGGAGAAGCGCGGCCTGACCGTCCGTACCGCGGAGGAGAGCGACCTGCGCGCCGTGCAGATCGCCATCTCCCCCGCCGGCCGCGCGCTGGTCGCCGGCATCGGCCCGCACAGCGAGCGCCGCTACGCCGAGATCACCCAGGCCTTCGGCGCCCGGCGCCTGGACGCGCTGTACGCGGAACTGGAGGCGCTGACCGCCTGCCTCGCCGGGGACGGCGAGGGCGGCGGCGACCCGCCGCCCGACGACGAGGAGTAACGACGCCGTTCCCAAATTGAGTGCACGCCGGATCCTACGGTGCAGATACGCCTTTGCGCGCTTGGGATTGCCAGGCACCGGGGAAATAATCGATGCGTCCCATAACCATAAGCTGGCGCATTGCCAAGGGAGGCGTCGGTCATCGACGAAACGCTCATGCCACAGTTCGTCATCGAGAGAGACATGCCCGGAGCCGGCCGGCTTTCCGCCGCCGACCTGAAGGGCGCCGCGCAGAAGTCCTGCGACGTGTTGCGAGAGCTTGGGCCTGACGCGCAATGGGTCCACAGCTATGTCACCGACGACAAGATCTACTGCATCTACCGCGCGACGAACGAGGACGTCATCCGCAAGCACGCGCAGATGGGGGGATTCCCCGCTGACCGGATCTCGGTCGTTCGGGCCACCATTGATCCTACGACGGCCGAATAGCGGCCATCCTTTGCGGGCCGATGCGCTCCGGCACCTCGGCCCGCTTGGCATTCCATATCAATACCCGCCCGACGGCTTCTCCGGCTGCGCCGCACCGTCGCCGCAGAACGTCGCCGCCAGGGTGCCCAGCGCGCGGGCGTACAGCGTCGTGTCCACGCCCACCCCGACGAACAGCGCGCCCTTGGCGGCATAACCGCGCGCCAGCGCCTCGTCGGTCGCCAGGACGCCGGGCGCCTTGCCGGCCGCGGCGACGCGGGCGATGCCGTCCTCTATGGCGGCGCGCACCTCCGGATGGCCGGGCTGGCCCAGGTGGCCCAGCGAGGCGCCGAGGTCGGCCGGGCCGAAGAACACGCCGTCCACCCCCTCCACCGCCGTGATGGCGTCCAGGTTCTCCAGCCCGCGGCGCGATTCCACCTGCACCAGCAGGCAGACCTCCGCATCCGCCTCGTGCAGGTACCGCGCGCGGCGGTTCCAGCGCGAGGCGCGCGCCAGCGCGCTGCCCACCCCGCGCACGCCGTGCGGCGGATAGCGCGTGGCGGCGACCAGCGCCGCCGCCTGTTCCGCGCTCTCCACCATCGGCACCAGCAGGGTCTGCGCGCCGATGTCGAGCAGCTGCTTGATCACCGCCGTGTCGCCCGTCACCGGGCGCACGATGGGATGACTGCGGTAGGGGGCGACGGCCTGCAGCTGGGCCAGCACGCTGCGCAGGTCGTTGGGCGCGTGCTCCCCGTCGATCAGCAGCCAGTCGAAGCCGGCCCCGGCGGCGATCTCCGCGCAATAGCCGTCGGCAAGGCCGAGCCACAGGCCGTACTGCGGCCGGCCGGCCTTCAGCGCCTCCTTGAACACGTTCATCGGACGTCTCCTCAGGCGAAGCGGAAGGCGATGGAGCCGAAGGGGCCGTAGTCGGCGTGCACCGTGTCGCCCGCCTTCACCGGCACCGGCCGGGTGAAGGAGCCGGCCAGCACCACCTGTCCCGGCTCCAGCGCCACGTCGTGCGGGGCGAACTTCTTCGCCAGCCAGGCGATGCCGTTGGCCGGGTGGTTCAGCACGCCGGCCGCCACCCCCGTCTCCTCGATGACGCCGTTGCGGTACAAGAGCGCCGAGACCCAGCGCAGGTCCACGTCCATCGGCCGCATCGGCCGGCCGCCCAGCACGATGCCGGCGTTGGCCGCGTTGTCGGAGATGGTGTCCATCACCTTGCGGGGGTGCTTGCTCTCCGGGTCCACGCGGTGGCAGCGGGCATCGATGATCTCCACCGCCGGCACCACGTAGTCGGTCGCCGACAACACGTCGAAGATGGTGACGCCGGTGCCCTTCAGCCGCTCCTTCAGGACGAAGGCCAGTTCCACCTCCACCATCGGCGCGATGAAGCGGCCGATGGGCACGTCGCCGCCGTCGGCGAACACCATGTCGTCCAGCAGCGTGCCGTAGTCCGGCTCGTCGATCTGCGAGGACTGCTGCATGGCACGCGACGTCAGGCCGATCTTGTGGCCCCACACCGTGCGCCCCTCGGCTAGCTTCAACGACACCCAGGCGCGCTGGATGGCGTAGGCGTCCTCGATGGTGATCTCGGGATGGTCGAGGGAGATCTGGCGCACCGGCGTGCGCGTCCGCTCGGCCTCGTTCAGGCGGAGTGCTGCGGCGCGGATGATGTCGGGGGAGAGCATGGGCGGTCAGGCCTTCTTGAAGCGCGCGTGGATGTTGTTGTGCTTGTAGGTGCCGCCCTCGCTGAACTCGATCAGCTCCATGGACAGCGCCAGGTAGCGGCGGGCGAACAGGTCGGCGAAATGGTCCTTGATGGCGGCGAACAGCTCGTCACACGCCTTCTGCTTCACCGCATCCGGCCGGCCGGAGCCGATCTTCAGCGTGACGTGCACGAAGGCGTCGTCCTCCGCCCCGTCGGCCACACGGTAGTCGGTCAGGCGAATGGCGCGCGAGCGGATGCCGCCGGTCGGGAACACGCCGCCCTGGGCGATCAGGACGCCGTTGATCGCCGCCAGCAGCTCCGGAATGCGGGCCTCGGCGGCGATGTTGTCGGTGTATTCGACGATGACGTGCGGCATCGCTCGGCTCCCCCTCAGCGGACCGGGAAGATCGCGTTGATCTGGCCGGTGCCGGAGCTGGGGAAGTACGGCGTCACCACCTCCACCTTGCCCTGGTACTCGTCCCAGCCCAGCGCACCCAGCAGCATGGCGGTGTCGTGCATGAAGCCCTCGCCCCAGCACTTGTCGGCGTACATCGGCAGCATGGCGGTGAAGGTCTTCCAGTCGCCCTTCTCCCACAGCTCGACCACGCGCAGGTCGACCTGCTCCAGGAACGGGTCCCAGATCTTGTTCAGGTACTGGTCGGACACGCCGTTCTGCGCGAAGCGGTGCGACAGCGACCCGCTGGCGAAGATCGCCACGGTGCCGTCGTACTCCTCCTCGATCGCCTTGCGCACGGCACGCCCCAGCGCCGCGCTGTCCGGCAGGTTGTGCACGGTGCACAGGGCGGAGATGGACACCACCTTGAAGCGCTGGTCGGCGTTCATGTAGCGCATGGGCACCAGCGTGCCGTATTCCAGCGTCAGGCTGGTCTGGTCGTGCGCGCGGGTGTGCACGCCGGCCTTTGTCGCCGCGTCGGCCATCAAATGGCCCAGGCGCGGGTTGCCGGGGTAGGCGTAGTCCAGGTTCTTGATGAAGTGCGGCAGCTCGTTGCTGGTGTAGGTGCCGCTGAAGTGCTCGGCGCAATTGATGTGGTAGCCGGAGTTGACCAGCCAGTGCGTGTCGAACACCACGATGGTGTCCACGCCCAGGTCGCGGCAGCGGCGGCCGATCTCCTGGTGGCCGGCGATGGCGGCGGCGCGGCAGCCGTGGTTCGGCCCCGGCAGCTCTGACAGGTACATGGACGGGACGTGCGTGATCTTGGCGGCGAGGGCCAGCGTGCCCATGGTGCGCTCCTCCGAATTTATGGTTGTTTTAGGTTCCGGCTATGGTGTTGACCAGCCGGCCGATCCCCTCGATCTCGGTGACCACCTCGTCGCCCGGCCGCACGTCCACCAGCCCCTCCGGCGTGCCGGTGAGGATCACGTCCCCCGGCGACAGCGTCATGAAGGAGGACAGGTACGCGATCAGCGTCGGCACGTCGAAGATCATGTCCCGCGTGTGCCCCTCCTGCGTCACCCGGCAGTTCACCAGCGTGCGCAAGGTGAGGTCCATGGGGTCCGGCACGTCGGCGGCATCGACCAGCCAGGGGCCGAGCGGCGTGCAGCCGTCGCGGTTCTTCACCCGCAGGTTCGGGCGGTAGTAGTTCTCCAGGTAGTCGCGGACGGCGTAGTCGTTGGCGACCGTGTAGCCGGCCACCACCTCCAGCGCCCGCTCCTTCGGCACGTCCCGCGCGGTGCGGCCGATGACCACGGCCAGCTCGCACTCGTAATGCATGAAGGCGACATCCGCCGGCCGGCGCGTGCGCGCCCGGTGGCCGACGATGGTGTTGGGTCCCTTCAGGAACACCAGCGGCGTTTCCGGCGCCTTGAACGCCAATTCCTTCGCATGGTCGGCGTAGTTGAGGCCGAGCGCGAACACCGTGCGCGGCTGCACCGGCGGCAGCCAGACCACGTCGGTTTCCTCCAGCAACCGGCCGTCGGCGAGGCGGAGCTTGCCGTCCGCTTCCCCGGCGTGATGGATCGCCCCTTCGAAGGCGACGCGGGCGCGCTTCATCGGGCGTCTCCTTCCAGCGTGATTTCCAGGCGGCCGACACCGGCGATCTCCACGGCAACGCGGTCACCGGGACCGGCCTGCGGCAGGTCCAGCGCCACGCCCGCCAGCAGCACGTCGCCGGGGTTCAACGTCATGAACTCCGTCACGTCGGCCAGCAGCCGGGGCACCGGGCGGACCAGGTCGGACAGGCGGCGGAGCGCCACCTCCGCCCCGTTCACGATGGTGCGCACGGTGAGCGCCGACGGATCGGGCACGGCGGCCCGCGCCATCACCTCCGATCCCATCGGGCAGGCGCCATCGAAGCACTTCTCCCGCACCGGCGGGCGGTAGACGCTCGCACTCGGCAAGGACAGGTCGAGGACCACCGTGTAGCCGGCCACCGCGTCCAGCGCGTCGGCCTCATTGAGCCGCGCGGCCGGCGCGCCGATGACGACGCCCAGCGTGGCGCCCAGGTCCACCCGGTCCGCACCCCGCGGCAGGCGCACGGTGCTGCCCGTCCCGACGTGCGTGTTGTACGGCTTGATGTAGAGCACCGGCGCCTGCGGCGGCTTGCCGTAGGGCGGCTGCGACAGCGCCTCCCCCATCCGCTCCAGCGAGGGGTGGTCGTTCAGGATGGTGCCGTAGACCAGCCCCGACACCGGGGGGCGTGTGACCGTCGTGTCCATGAATCACCCTCCGATGGCGGTGACGAGCCAGAGGCAGACGCCGGGGAAGAAGACCAGCAGCAGGATGCGCAGCAGGTCCGACGCCAAAAAGGGCAGCACGCCCAGCGCCGTCTCGCCCATCGGCACGCCCTTGGCCAGCTTGTTGATGACGTACAGGTTCATGCCGACCGGCGGGTGCACCAACCCGATCTCCACCACCATCAGCGCCAGGATGCCGAACCACACCGACTTGTCCGCCGCCGACAGGCCGAAGAAGTCCAGCCCCATGACGACGGGATAGAAGATCGGGATGGTCAGCAGGATCATGGCGAGCGAGTCCATGACGCAGCCCAGCAGGATGTAGATCGCGATGATGGTGAACAGCACCAGCAAGGGCGGCAGGCCGCTGTTCTTCACCCACTCCGCCAGTTCGTTCGGCATCTGCGAGATGGCGAGCGCGGAATTCAGCAGGTCCGCCCCCAGCAGCACCAGGAAGATCATCGCCGTCGCCTGCGCCGTACCGTACAGGCTCTGAACCAAATCCTTCAGCTTCATGCCGCCGGACAGCAGCGCGATGATCCCGCACGCCGCCGCACCGATGGACGCGGCCTCCGTCGGGTTGGCCCAGCCGCCGTAGATGCCGACGATCACCACCAGGAAGACCAGCAGCACCGGCAGGATGTTGACCTGCGCCAGCAGCCGCTTCTTCCACGGCACCGGCGCGCTGGCCGGGCCGGCGGCCGGGTCGCGCCGCACGATCAGGAAGATGACGGCGAGGTAGCCGAGTGCGGCGATGATGCCCGGCACCACGGCGGCGACGAACAGCTTGCCGATCGATTCCTGCGTCAGCACCGCATAGACCACCAGCGGCACCGACGGCGGGATCAGGATGCCCAGCGTGCCGCTGGCCGCCAGCGTGCCCGTCGCCAGCCGGCCGGAGTAGCCGTAGCGCTGCAGCTCCGGCAGCGCCACCTGCCCCATGGTCGCGGCGGTGGCCAGCGACGATCCGCAGATGGCGCCGAAGGCGGCGCAGGCCGCCGTGGAGGCCATGGCCAGCCCGCCGCGCCAGTGCCCGATCAGCGCGCCGGCCGCGCGGAACAGTGCGCGCGACAGCCCGCCGTGCGTGGCGAACTGCCCCATCAGCAGGAACAGCGGGATGACCGCGAGGTCGTAGTTGGAGAAGCGCGCGTAGACGAGGTTGTTCAGCGTGAACAGCAGCGCCAGCGTGTTGCCGCCGTTGATCACCAGATAGATGCCCGCCCCCGCCAGCGCCATGGCGACGCCGATGTGCAGGCGCAACGCCAGCAACGCCAGCAGCCCGGCGAAGCCGGCGAGACCGACCGCGGTGCCGCTCATTGCCCGTCCTCCTCGCCCACGAAATCACGAACCGCCCGGTGCGCGGCGCACGCCGCGGTCAGCGCTAGGCTGGGCACCAGCGCCGCCACCGGCAGCCAGACGGGGATGGAGAGCAGCGGCGTCACCTCCCCCGCCTCGCGGATGTCGATGGCCTGCAGCCCCGTGCGCCACGCCAGCACCGCCATGACCAGCGCCAGCAGCAGGTCCGCCACCCCGTCCAGCGGGCGGCGCAGCCACGCCGGCGCCTTCTCGGTGAAGAAGTCGACGCGCAGGTGCTCGCCCTGGATTGTGCAGTAGGGCAGCAGGGCGGCGGCCGCCGCCGCCGTGCCCGCCTGCATCATCTCGACATCGCCGGTGATCGGCGCGTTCGCCAGCTTGCGCCCGACGATCGACACCAGCGACATGGCGATCAGCCCCAGGAGCGCCGCCCCGCCGAGCAGCGCGAAGCCCTTGGCCGCCTGGATCAGCATCCGCTCGACCACGTCGTGCGGCGCCAGCTCGACGGGAATCCCGATCGGCTCGTTCATCGTCCCGCACCCGGCCGGGGATCAGTGGGCGGCGGCGAGGCTGCGGGCGGAGGCGGCCAGGGCCGCGGCGTCGATGCCCTTGGCCGTCATGTCCTTCACCCACTCCTCCTCGACCGCCTTGGCGGCGGTGCGCATGGCCTCGTAATCGGCGGCGGACTGCTGGGCGATGGCGCCGCCCCCGGCCAGGACCAGCGTGCGGGTGGACGCGGCGGCCTCGTCCCACACGCGGCCGAAGGTCTCGACCAGCGCCGGGCCGCTGTTGCGGTCCACGGCGGCCTTCAGCTCGGCCGGCAGGCTGTCGTAGCGCTGCTTGTTCATCAGCAACGTCAGCACGGTGGTGGAGTAGAAGGGCTGGCCGGCCGGCGGGTCGGTGTGGAACTTCGTCACTTCCTGCAGCTTGGTGGGCGTCACCACCTCCCACGCCCCCATGGCGCCGTCGACGACGCCCTTGGCGATCGCCTCCGTCACCTGGGCCGGCGGCATGTTCACCGGCACCGCGCCGAAGGCGGTCAATGTCTTCGACACCATGCGGGTGGAGGCGCGCAGCTTCAGCCCCTTCAGGCTGTCCGGGCCGGTCACCGGCTTGCCCGCCGTGTGGAAGGCCACACCGCCGTCCACGTGCATCGCCAGCACCTTGAAGGCGTCGAACTCCTTCTGCGCGTGGCGCTCGTAGAAGGTCCAGGCGGCCTTGCTGCCGCTCACCCCGCCGCTGACGACGAAGGGCAGCTCCATCGCCTCGATGACGGGGAAGCGGCCGGCCGAATAGCCGGGGGCCGTCCACACCACGTCGGCGATGCCGTTCTTCGCCTGATCGACCAACTGGCCCGGCGTGCCGCCCAGCTGCATGGCCGGGAAGATCTGGCACTTGATCTGGCCCTTGGTTTCCTGCCCCAGGCGCTCGCACCAGGGCTCCAGCACCTGCTTCTGCGCGGCCGAGGTCGGCGGCAGGAAGTGCGCGACCTTCAGCGTGACGGTCTGGGCGTGAGCAGACGCGGCGAGGCCGCACAGGCCGAGGCCGAGCGCAAGCGCGAACAGTTTCATAGGGTTTCCTCCGCTGGACGGCGCGCCTGTTGCATGGCGCGCCTTTGTTGTCATGTTAACAATCATGATCGTTAACATGTTAACTTGTCAAGCGGGTTTTTGCGGGCGAAGCGCCGACGTTGGGTTTTCGGCTGACGCCTCAACCCAACCTACGCGAAGCGTTCCCGTAGGTTGGGTTGAGCGCAGCGAAAACCCAACGATCACAACGCACTCACCCCAGGTCGCGCAGCGCCGCGTCGATCGCCTCCCGGATCTTCACCGGGTCGCCGAGCATGGCAGCCAGCGCCAGGGACAGCTTGGCCAGGAACAGCGCCTCCCGCCCCTCGCCGGCCGTGTCGATGGCCTCGGCGATGCGGTCGTAGGTCTCTTCGAGCTGCGCGGTGGTGAGGGTCTTCGCGATCATTTCGTCTCTCCCGGAACGGTACCCATGGCGACCCGCACGGCGTGCGCGACGTCCCCGGCGGTGGCGCTGCGCCAGCGGGCGCAGACGTGCGTGTCCGGCCGCGCCAGATAGGCCGTGCCCGGACCGGCGGCGTACTTCGCGGCGGCACGCCCGCCGGGGTCGGCCAGCGCCGCCTCGGCCAGCGCCGCCATCTCCGGCGTCGGCGACGCGGCGAGGATCACGCGCACCATCGGCACGCCCAACTGCACGCCCAGCTCGCCGGCTTGCCGCAGCAGCGCGCGCTGGCCGTCGCTCACCCCCTCCGTCCCGGCGAAGACCAGAAGGTGGAAGCCGGTGCCGAAGTGATCGAACAGGTAATCCCCGTCACCCAGCCTCACGTTGCGCAGCGGCTCGCCACAGGCCGGGCCGCCGGCGAACGCCCGGTCCTCGTCGGCGAAGCTGTTGAGCGGCGAGTGCGCGTAGGTGTGCGGGCGCGAGGTGCGCCAGTGCAGCAGGTCCTTGCAGAACTCCTCCGACAGGGTGAAGGACAGCACCGCGTCGCGCATCAGGCGGAAGCCGCGCGTCGGCGGCGTCATGAAGCGCGTGCTCTTGCCGCCCTCCTCGCAGATCTCACGCGCCGCCTGCACGCGCTCCGACGAATAGGTCTCCAGAAGCCCGCGCGGCGCCTTGCCCTGGACGACGAACGCCAGCTTCCAGGCGAGGTCGTTGCAGTCCTGGAACCCCGTGTTGGCGCCGCGCACGCCGAAGATCGGCAGCAGGTGCGCCGCGTCGCCGGTGAACAGCACGCGCCCGTGCACATAATCCGGCAGCGTCAGCGTGTTGGCGGAATAGACGGTGGCCCAGTCCAGCCGCCACGGCACGCGCTTGCCGATCATGCCCAGCACCAGCTCGATCCGGCGCGCCAGCAGATCCGGTTCCAGCGCCTGTTCGGCCGTCTCCCCGTCGGGCAGGCGGAAGTCGATGCGCCAGAGGTCGTCGGGCTGGCGGTGCACCAGCACGTTGTTGCCGGGGTTCCAGTTGGGATCGAAGAAGCACAGCCGCTCGGTCGGCAGGTCCAGCTTGGCCTGGATGTCGGCGATCACGAAGTTGCCGGGGTAGGAGCGCCCCTCCATGCGCAGTTCCATCAGCCGGCGCACGGCGGACCGTCCGCCGTCGGCCGCCACCGCCCAGCCGGCGGTCAGGTCGTATTCGCCCTCCGGCGTGTCGACGCGCAGGGTCACCGATTCATCGTCCTGGCGCACCGCCAGCACCTTGGAACCCCAGCGCAGGTCGATCAGGCCGCTGCGCTCCACGGCGTCGACCAGGTATTCCTCGATGTACTGCTGCTGGATGTTCAGGCCGGGCAGGAAGCGGTCGTCCGCGTCGTGCGGCATGACCATCTGGTAGACCTCCCGCCCCCGGTAGAAGGACCGGCCACGCGACCACTGGAGCCCCTTCTCCAGGAACGGCCCGGCGACGCCGACCTGCTGGAGGATCTCCATGGACCGGCGCGTCAGCACGATGGCCCGGCTGCCGTGCGAGACCTGCAGCTCCTGCTCCAGGATCACCGAAGGCACGCCGAACCGCGCGAGGTCGAGCGCGGTGACCATGCCGATCGGGCCGGCGCCGACGATCACCACGGGGTGGCGGGCGGCCTCGCCGTCCATTTCCGGCGGACGGCGGTAGGGGTGGATGGCGTAGTCGTAGAAGACCGAAGCCCGCGGCTTCGCATCGGGTGTGTGCATGCTGCGCTTCCTCCGCGGCGCCGGCGTTCGGGGCCGGCGCGATGCTTGTCGGCATGCAGGATAGGGTGCGGCGAGCCGCGTGGTCTGTCACTCTGGCGGGGGACAGACGCCGTGGTATACGGGAAGGGGAGGAGGACGATGACCGCACCCGTGTTCGACCAGACCCTGATGGACCGCACCGGCACGCTGGTGGAATCGCTGGGCGGGGCGGCGTTCGACCGGGCGCTGGCCGACCTGCTCACCACCGCCGCCGACTTCCAGCAGGTCATCGTCTTCGCCACCCCGCGCGAGGGGGAGGCGCGCTGCCTGTACGGCTGGCACCGCTCCGCGCCGGGGCTGGCGGCGGCGCTCTCGCAGCGCTACGTCGAGGGGAAGTTCGACCGGCTGGACCCGACGTTGCGCACCCTGCGCCGGATCACCGGGCAGCCGCGCAAGCTGCGCCTGTTGCGCCGCGACGACATCGACGACGCCGCGTACCGACGGCACTTCTTCGACAGGCCCGACCTCGACCGCAAGGTGGCGATCCTGAACGAGGATTCGGCGGAGGGGCTGTACCTCAACGTCTACAAGCGCGCGGGCGACGCGGACTTCTCCGACCGCGAGGTCGGCAACCTCGCCGGGCTGTCGGGGCTGGTATGCAAGAGCATCCTGCGCCACCGCGCGCTGACGCGGAGCCGCCTGCCCGCCCCCGCCCTGCCCGATCTGGAGACGCTGCGCCGCCTGCTGTCGGCGCAGGCGCCCACCCTGTCGGCGCGCGAGGCGGAGGTCTGCGCCCGCATCGTCGCCGGCTATTCCAGCGAGGCCATCGCGCTGGACCTGCGCGTCACCGGCAACTCGGTCGCCACCTACCGCAAGCGTGCCTACGCCAAGCTGGGGATCAGCAGCCAGCACGAGTTGTTCGCGCTGTGCCTGCGCGCCGCGACTGCGCGTTATAGTTGATCAAATTGTGACATATTGTAACAACACGTTCAGGCCATTTGACTTAGATCTTTTATCAATTCGATAGTCTTCCCGACCAAGCATACCTGACCGGGAGGACGCCCCATGCCCGATTCCCCGCCCCGCCGCCCGGCGGAGCCGACCCGCCGCGACGTGCTCGCCGGCATGGCCGGCGTCGCCGCTGTCGCCGTCGCCCCGGCCACTCTGGCGCCCGCCGCTGCCGCAGCCGCCGACGCCAAATCGATCCTGAAGGCCTCGGCGACGCTCACGGGGATCCCGCTCGACCTCTCCTACCTGGACCTCGCGCAGAAGGTGTGGGACACGCTGGCGCCCACCTACGGCGCGCCGGTGCTGGAGAAGCTGGTGCAGGCGGTGAACACCGCGCCGCCGCAGCGCCCGCTGAAGGACGTGCTGCTGGAGCAGGGACTGCTGCCGGCCGCGCAGGCGGTCACCTCCACCTGGTACACCGGCGCCAGCGCCGCCGACGGCGGGCAGACGGTGCTGTTCTACAACGACGCGCTGATGTGGCGTTCCTGCGCCTTCACCAAGCCGCCGGCCACCTGCGGCGGCACCTTCGGCTACTGGGAACAGGCCTACGAGCCGGTTGCCGCGGCCAAGCCCACCGGCAAGGCGTAAGGAGACCCCACCATGAATCACGGCCATCACCACGCGCGCCACCACGCGCACGCCAACGTCGTGGAAGCGGTCTCCGCCGACGTGGTCATCATCGGCGCCGGTGTCGCCGGCGGCCTCGCCGCCTACCAACTGGCGCGCTACGGGCACTCCGTCATCGTGCTGGACGCCGGCCCGCGCATCGACCGGGTGGAGGCGCTGGAGCGCTTCCGCGCTTCCCCCGTCAAGGGTTCCAACGCCCCCTACGAGAACCCCTGGTACGCCCCGCAGCCGGAAGACGACGACTTCGACAGCTACTACGTCCAGGCCGGCCCGCGGAAGTTCCAGGGCCTGTACGTGCGCGGCGTCGGCGGCACGTCCTGGCACTGGACCGGCCATGCCGAGCGGCACTATCCCAACGATTTCCAGATGAAGACGGCCTACGGCAAGGGCGTCGACTGGCCGATCTCCTACAGCGACATCCTGCCCTATTACCTGCGGGTCGAGCAGGAATGGGGCGTGTCCGGCGATTCCGCCGACTACATCGGCCCGAACCGCAACGGCGAGATGTTCCCGCTGCCCAAGGTGCCGATGTCCTACTCCGACCACGTGCTGGGCGAGGCGGCGCGCAATGCCGCGTTCACGCCCGCGCTGGACTACGGCCCCTACCCGCACGCCCGCAACTCGGTGCCCTACGACGGCCGGCCGCAGTGCTGCGGCAACGCGTCCTGCCGCTTCCTGTGCCCCATCGCCGCCAAGTACGACGCCAGCGTCCACGTGACCAAGGCCGAGCAGCTGGGGGCCCGCGTGATGGACAAGCGCGTCGCCTACCGCATCGAGGTGGGGGACGACCACATGATCTCCGGCGTGCTGTACCGCCACCCCGACGGGTGGGAGGGGCGCGCCACGGGCAAGCGCTACATCCTCGCCGCGCACGCCATCGAAACGCCGAAACTCCTTCTGATCTCGCGCAGCGAGCGGCTGCCGAAGGGCGTCGCCAACTCGTCGGAGAAGGTCGGGCGCGGGCTGATCGCGCTGGCCGACGTCAACACGCTGGCGCTGGCGCCGAAGGCGACCTTCCCCTACCGCGGGCCGGTCAGCGCCACCGGCGGCCTGAAGTCGCTGCGCGACGGCGAGTTCCGCAAGGAGCACGCGGCGATCGCCACCAACTTCGTCAACGGCGGCTGGAACGCCACGCTGGGCCCGGCGCAGCGGGCGCAGACGCTGATCTCGCAGGGCGTGTTCGGCGCCGACCTCGCAAGGACGCTGGAGGAGCAGACGGCGCGCGAGATCACGCTGGGCAGCATGGTCGACGTCCTGCCGCTGGAGACCAACTACATCGACGCCGACTACTCCAAGCGCGACGCGCTGGGCATCCCGCGCCCCAAAGTGTACTTCACCTGGGACGAGTACACGGAGAAGGGCATCGCCGTCGCCCGCCAGATGCACACCGCCATCCTCCGCTCCCTGGGGATCGAGGAGAAGGACGAAAAGGCGGCGCAGGTGCAGCGGCCCGACCCGGACGTGGAGACGGCGGTCATCGCCGGCACCACGCGCATGGGCAGCGATCCCCGCACCTCGGTGGTGGATTCCTTCTGCCGCGCGCACGACCACCCGAACCTGTACATCATCGGCACCGGCGTCTACCCGACGACGGGCATCGTGTCGCCGTCGATGACCGCCGCGGCGCTGGCGCTGCGCGCCGCCGACCAGATCCACGCCAACGCCGGCCAGGGCTGAGCTAGGGGACAGGGCCATGAATGACCGCATCGCACAGCCGACCCTCACCCGGCGCACCCTGCTGGCCGGCGCCAGCGGCCTGGCGCTCGCCGCCTGCCTGCCCGGCCCCTCCAAGGCCCAGGGCACGCCACCGAACGGCAACCTCCCCAAGGGCTTCGGGGCGGAGGAACTGATCACCCCCGACGACGTGCGCGTAAAGGCCGGCACCCGCCAGCTGGATGTCGCCATCGACGCGCGCTACGGCTATTACGACCTCGCCGGGCGGCCGGTGGCGCTGCGCGGCTACGACGGCACGCCGCGCCCGCGCACCCTGCGCGTCGGCGCCGGGGACACGCTCGCCCTCGACCTCAGCAACCGCATGCCGATGACGGGGGACACCGCGCCCGCACCGGCCGCTGCGGGCGGGCACCACGGACACGCCCCGGCGGCCATCCCCGGCGTCTCCGGCCTCAACGTGCCGCACGGCTTCAACCGCACCAACATGCACGTGCACGGGCTGCACGTCTCGCCGCGCTCCCCGGCCGACAACGTGCTGCTCACCGTGTATCCGGGGCAGACGCAGCACTACGTCTACGCCATCCCGCAGAACCACCCGTGCGGCCTCAACTTCTACCACGCGCACGAGCACGGGTCGGTGGCGCTCCAGGTGGCCAGCGGCATGGCCGGCGCCCTGATCGTCGAGGGCAAGGTCGACCGCAAGGAGGAGATCGCCAAGGCCAAGGACGTGGTGATGCTGCTGCAAAGCCTGCCGGTCGACGACCGCGGCCAGCTGGAAAGCTACGCCACGCTCGACCTTGGCACGCAGGTCTACGTCAACGGCCAGAAGCATCCGGCCATCCGCATGAAGCGCGGCGAGGTGCAGCGCTGGCGCCTCGTCAACGCCACGCACGACCGCTTCCTGACGCTGACGCTGGAGAAGCACGGCTTCGTCGCGCTGGGCTACGACGGCAACCCGCTGGAGAAGACCGAGCGCGCCGAGAAGATCTTCCTCGCCCCCGGCAACCGGGCCGAGGTGCTGGTGAAGGCGTCCGAGACGCCGGGCACCTACGTGCTGGACGGCGGCAGCAACTTCGGCGTCACCTACGGCCCCATCGCCGCCGTGCGGGTGACCGACGAGAAGCCCGACGACAAGACCCAGACGAAGCTCTACGAGGGCGACCTCGTGAGCTACGAGAAGGACTTCGACGGCCACCTGAAGCCGATCGCCGACGGGGAGATCGTCAAGGGCCGGCGCGTCGGCTTCGGCCAGGTGGGCACGCTGCCCAACTGGACCTGGACCATCGACGGCCAGCCCTTCGCCGCCGACGAGACGGGCTTCACCGCCAAGCTGAACACGGCGGAGGAGTGGGTGCTGACCAACCAGACCAACGACCCGCACCCCTTCCACATCCACATCAACCCCTTCCAGGTGCTGGAGGTGGAAGGGCTGCCGGTGGTGGTACCCGCGGGCCGCTGGCTGGACACGATCACCATCCCGCCGCACGGCCGCGTGCGCCTGCGCACCCGCTACCGCGACTTCGACGGCCCCTTCGTCTTCCACTGCCACACGCTGGCGCACGAGGACCAGGGCATGATGCGCCTGATCACCGTGGAGGCGTAGAGCACAGGCCGGAACACACCGTCCGCGCTCACCCCGTGGCCTCCAGGTGTCGGCGCATGGCGCTGCTCAGCTGGCGCGGGGTGACCGGCTTGTGCATCAGGCCCAGGCCGTGCGCGGCGGCGTCGCGCTGGCACTCCGGCCCGGTCTCGCCGGTCACGATGATGCCGGGGATGTCCGTGCCGAACAGCGCGCGGATGGCCACGATGGCATCGGTGCCCACCTTGCCGTCGCGCAACCGGTAGTCGGCGATGACGATGTCCGGCGTGCGGCTGCCCGCCCGCAGCTTCTCCACCGCCTGCTCGCCGGACCCGGCGATCAGCACCGTGTATCCCCACTCCTTCAGGATGGCCTGCAGGCCCAGCAGGACGATGGCGTCGTCGTCCACCACCACGGCGAACAGGTCGCCGCCCGCGGCCGGCGCCGTGGCCGCCGGGCTGCGTTCCACCAGGGCGCGCGTTTCGCCCAGCGGCACCTCGATGCTGAACACCGATCCCCGCCCCGGCTCCGAGCGCACGGCGACCGGGTGGTCCAGCAGGCGCCCGATGCGCTGCACGATCGCCAGCCCCAGGCCCAGGCCCTGCGTGCGGTCGCGCTCCTGGTTGCCGATCTGGTGGAACTCCTCGAAGATGCGGGCCTGCTGGTCGGGCGGAATGCCGATGCCGGTGTCCTTGACCGAGATGCGCAGCCGGTCGCCGGCCACCTCGCAGTCGATGGCGATGCTGCCCTGCCCGGTGTAGCGCACGGCGTTCTCCACCAGGTTGCGGATCATCCGGCCGAGCAGGACCCGGTCGCTGCGCACGTGCACCGGGCAGCCGGCCATGCGCCAGTACAGCCCCTTGCCGCGCGCCACCGGCGCATAGCCGGCCGCGATGTGGTCGAGCAGCAGGGATATGGGGAAGTCCTCGATGGTCGGCCGCACCACGCCCGCGTCCAGGCGTGACACGTCGAGCAGGCTGTCCAGCAGCGATTTCAGCGCGTCCAGTCCGCGCTCCAAATGGCCCAGGACGGCCTGCCCCTTCTCCCCCTGTACGTGCTCGTGCAGGGCGCCGGCGAACAGGAAGATCGACTGCATCGGCTGGCGCAGGTCGTGGCTGGCCGAGGCCAGGAAGCGCGACTTCGACCGCGCCGCCTGCTCGGCCTCTTCCTTGGCGCGGCGCAGCGCCTCCTCCGCCTCGTACTGCTCGGTCACGTCGGTGTTGGTGCCGAACCATAGGACGACGTTGCCGCCGTCGTCGCGCACCGGCAATGCCCGCGACAGGAAGCGGCGCCATTCACCGTCGTGCGCGCGCAGCGCGAAGCTGTCCTCCCACGGCTCGCCGGTGTCCAGCGAGTGCCGGAACCGCTCGACGACGCGCGCGGCGTGGTCGGGGTGCAGCAGCGCGCTCCACCCCCAGCCGCCCGCCGCCTCCGGCGTCGTCCCCGTGTAGTCGTACCAGCGCCTGTTGAACCAGAAGATCGACCCATCCGGGCGCGCCATCCACGCCAGCTGCGGGATGGAGTCCGCCAGTGTGCGGAAGCGGTGCTCGCTGTCCTTCAGCAGGGCCTCCGCCTCCTTCTGGGCGGAGATGTCGCGGAAATAGACGGACAGCCCGCCGCCCGCCTGCGGATAGACGTTGAACGAGGTCCAGCGCCGCAGAATGGGCGAGTAGGCCTCGAACGCGCTGGCGCGGCCCTCGGCTATGGCCTGCCGATAGCGGGCGTGCACCTCGGTGCCCCGGACCTGCGGGAACACGTCGAAGAAATGGCGCCCGGTCAGGTCCTCGCGCTTGCGTTCGAACAGGGCCAGCGCGTGGTGGTTCACGTAGGTGAAGCGCCAGTCGTGGTCGATGGCGTAGAAGGCGTCGCCGATGCTCTCCAGGATCTCCGTCGCCCGCTCGACGGCACCCCGCAGGCGCTCCTCGGCCTGCAGCTGCTCCGTGATGTCCTCCAGCACCACGACCGCGCCGGAGATGCCGCCGTCCCCGGCACGGATCGGCACGGCCGAGTTCCGGATGGTCTTGCGCGTGCCGTCGAAGCTCTCGATGTCGATGACCTCGTCCAGCGATGTCTCGCCATCGAGGATGGCGCGGGCGGCGCCCCATTCGTGCGGCGCGATCCGCTTGCCGGTGTTCCGCCACCACGCCCGGTATTCGCCGTAGTCGTCGATGCCGACCTCGCGCGCGCCGCCCCAGATGCGCCGGGCCGCCGGGTTCATGCGCAGGATCTGCCCGTCGGCGCCGATGACGCACACGCCGACCGGCAAGGTTTCCAGCACGCGGTCCAGCAGCGCCTCGTACCGCGTCACGTTCTCCGCCAGCCGCTTCTTCTCGGTGATGTCCTGGAAGTACACCGCCAGGCCGTCCGGCGTGGGAAACGCCTGTCCCGCGTACCAGCGGCCGAAGGGCGGGTAGAAGTCTTCGAACTCGATCGGCGTCTGTTCCGCCATCGCGTGGTGGAACCGCTCCCAGAACACCGTGCCGACGGCCTCGGGGAACTCCTCCCACAGGATGCGTCCGGTCAGGTCGCGGCCGCCGGCGATCAGCGTGCGGGCGCGCTGGTTGACGAAGGTGATGCGCCAATCGCGGTCCAGTTCGTAGACGCAGTCGGCCGTGCTCTCCAGGATCGCCGAGGAGCGCCGTTCAGCGGCCGACGACGCTTCCAGCGCCAGTACCCGGCGCTCCGCCGCTTCCCGCCGGCCGTGGGCGCGGGCCAGCGACCAGCCCAAACCCATGGTCAGCAGCAGCGCCGCGGCACCACTGCCGGCCACCGTCAGGGTGGTGCGCCGGGTGGCCTGTTCGATCATGGCGGCGGGCGCGCCGAGCAGCACCGTCCAGCCGGTCGTGCCGGACGCGGCGGCGGCCGTGTAGAGCCGGTCGCCCTGCCGCGTCCGCGAGAAGAAGAGCGGCGCGCCCCGGCGCACCCCGTCGATGGCGGAGGAATCGGGCTGCTGGCCCAACGACGGGTCGAGCGGACCGTCGGACCGCGTGCGCGCCACGAACCGGTGCTCGTCGTCGACGACGGCCAGCACCCAGCCGGGCGGCAGCCCCTGGTCGCGCAACGCCCGGTTCACCGCCCAGGCGCGCAGGTACGCGGTCAGCACGTGCGAGACGCCGGACTCGCCGAACACCGGGATGCTGAGGGCGACGCTGGGCTCGCGTCCCTTGTCGGGGGTGATGAGGATGCCGCTGGTCCGCGGCTCGCCATAGCGGAACACGGCCTCCACCTGGCCGTTCACCGGCGGTCGGGCGGCGGGCTCGCCCATCGGTGCGCTGCCGGCCGGCGCGTCGTCCCGGTGGAACGTCCGCACCACGCCGTTGCGGTCGCGCAGTTCGAGCGCGACCCAATCCGCGCGCTGCGCCAGGGCACGATGCGCCCGCCCGGTGAAGTCCGCCGCCGCGATCGCCGGGGAGGACGCCAGCATTTCCAGCGCGCTGCGGCTCACCGCGATGCGTTCGTCCACCGTGCGCACCGAGGCGGCGGACGCCTGCCGCAGCATGGCCTCGATCGAGCGCTGCTGCTGGCCGTTGAACACGACGACCATCGCCGCCGCGAAGACGATCAGGGGCAGGGCGGCCGCAAGGGCCGCGACGGGCAGGCGGAGGCGCATGCGCAAGGCTTGACCTTCAGAGTAAGCAGCCTGAATATTAGGATTGTGATTGCGTCACGAAAAGTAAACGGCTACCGCTCCGGCAAATACCTTACACAGCGAGCTGCCGTGATGCAGATACGGCCGGCCGATGCGTCACGCCATAAGCCACGCTTACGCCAATCGTCATGGGTTTTGCGTCGAAACATTACTTCGTTCCGAAGCCGAAGGCGGGGTTTCCATGCGCAGGAAAGCTGAATACGGCGACTTGCCGGCACGCGGGATTCGCCAACGGCTGGTTCCGGCGCTTCGGCGGGCGGTCGCCGTGCTGATCCTCCTGGCGCTCGGCACGGGGACGGCGCTGGCCGAGACCACGCTGGAGCGGATCCGCCGCACCGGCGAGGTGCGCATCGGCTACGCGCCGGAGGTTCCGTTCGCCTTCCGCACGCCGGACGGCCAGCTCGACGGCATCGGCCCGGCGGTGGTGCGGCGGGTGTTCGCGCTGATGGGCATCCACGCGGTGCAGGTGGTGGAAAGCGAGTTCGCCGCCATGCTGCGCGAGCTGCGGGCCGGGCGCTTCGACGTGGCCGCCGTTGGCATGTTCGTGCTGCCCGAACGGTGCAGGCAGGCGATCTTCTCCGAACCGGCGTTCAAGGCGGGCACCGGCTTCGCCGTGCGGCCGGGCAACCCGCGCGGGCTGCACGGTTTCGAGGACGTCGCCCGCGACAGGTCGATCCGCCTGGGCGCTGTGGCTGGGGCGGTGGAGCTGGACTACGCCCGCGCCGCCGGTGTCGGCGAGGAGCAGCTGGTGATCTTCCCCGATGCCGCGACCGCCGCCGCCGGTGTGAAGGCCGGGCGCGTGGACGCCTACGCCGCCATGGCGCTGACGGTGCAGAGCCTCGTGCAGCGCGCCCCCCGCCAGCTGGAGCGCGCGGAGCCGTTCCGCAATCCCGTGATCCGCGGCCGCACGTCGCTCGACCACGGCGCCTACGCCTTCCGCCCGGAGGACGCGGACCTGCGCGACGCCTTCAACCGCCACCTGGCGGAGCTGCTGCCCACACCGGAATACCTGGAGCTGCTGGCACCCTTCGGCCTGACACGGGAAAACCTGCCGGACCGGACAACGGCACAGCTCTGCGCGCCCTAGGCCACGCCCCTCCACGATCGGGCTGTAGCCGCCCGGAATGTTGCCTTGGTATCCTCGGCCACACTTGCAGTCTGAAATGGTGGCGAGAGTGCCGCAGGACGTTGTGGTGAGCGAGGCCCTGACCGCCTTCCTGGCGGACGGGGTCAGCGTCGTCGTCTCCTCCGGCGGGGCCGGGGGCTGGCCGGCGGTGGCGCGCGCGCTGGGGTGCACGGTGGCGGCGGACGGGCGGCGCGTCACCGTGTTCCTGGCGGAATCGGCGTCCCAAGGGCTCCTCGCGGCGACCGCCGCGGGCGGGCAGGTCGCCGTCGTCGTGACGAAGCCCAGCACCCACCGCTCCATCCAGATCAAGGGCCGCGCGGCTGCGCGCGTGCCGCTGCCCGCCGACGCCCGCGCGGTCCTGGCCCACCATGGGGAGGCGTTCGCCCGCGACCTGCTCACCATCGGCTACGACCGCCGCTTCACGCGCACGCTGATGGACCATGACCCGGCCGACGTGGTGGCGGTGGCCTTCACGCCGTGCGGGATTTTCGACCAGACGCCGGGCCCCAACGCCGGCAGCGCGGTGGCGTCATGAGTGGTGAACCATGACGGGAACGCTGACCATCGACGCCCTCCGCAGCTGCCTGGAGGGCGTCATCCCGGCCGCCATCGCCACCTGCGATCCGGACGGCACGCCGAACGTCTCGCTGCTGTCCCAGGTGCATTACGTGGACGGCGCGCACGTGGCGCTGTCCTACCAGTTCTTCAACAAGACCCGGCGGAACATCCTGGCCCACCCCTTCGCCACCGTGCAGGTCATCGATCCGGAGACGGTGGCGCAGTACCGCCTGCACCTGCGCTACCTGCACACCGAGACCGCCGGCCCGCTGTTCGAGAGCATGAAGGCCAAGCTGTCCGGCATCGCCTCGCACGCCGGCATGCAGGGGGTCTTCCGCCTGATGGGCGCCGACCTGTACCGGGTGGAACGGATCGAGGAGGTTCCGGGCACCACCCTGCCGCCGCCGGCGGGGCGGCGCAGCCTGCTGCCGGTGGTGCGGCGCAGCTGCGAGCGGCTGGCCGCCTGCGCCGACCTGTGTGAACTGCTGGACACGGCGCTGGCCGCCCTGAGGGATGCCTTCGGCATCGAGCACGCGTTGGTGCTGATGGCGGACGAGGCGGCGGGCCGCCTCTACACCGTGGCCGCCATGGGCTACAGCGTATCCGGCGTGGGATCGGAGGTGGCGCTGGGCGACGGCGTCATCGGCGTGGCGGCGCGCGAGCGCACGCCGATCCGCATCACGCACATGACGTCGGAATACAGCTACAGCCAGGCCGTGCGCGCCAGCGCAACCGATGCCGGGCTTGCCTTCGCCGCGCGCGAGATCCCCTTCCCCGGCCTCTCCGAGCCGCACAGCCAGCTCGCCGTGCCGATCCTGGCCGGGCCACGGCTGGCCGGCGTGCTGTTCGTGGAAAGCCCGCAGGAGCTGCGCTTCTGCTACGACGACGAGGACGCGCTGGCGACCCTCGCCGCCCAGATGGGCGCCATGATCGCCGCCCTGCCCCAGGCCGCCGCCCCGGCCGAGGAGGCGCCGGCCGGTGGCGCGGTGACGGCCGGCGGCGGTGCGGCGGCGGTGATCCGCCATTACGCCGCCGACGACAGCGTCTTCATCGACCACGACTACCTGATCAAGGGCGTGGCCGGCGCCATCTTCTGGAAGCTGGCGCGCGACTACGTGCATCACGGCCGCACCGACTTCACCAACCGCGAGCTGCGGCTGGCGCCCGACATTCCCCTGCCCGACTTCGCCGAGAACCTGGAGGCGCGGCTGATCCTGCTGCAGCGCCGTCTGGCCGAACGCTGCGCCTTCCTGGGCATCGAGAAGACCGGCCGCGGCCGTTTCCGCCTCGCCGTGCAGCGCCCCCTGGCGCTGGAGGAGATGGTCTAAGGCATCCAAACCGCCGCGCTTACGATTCTTTTAGCATCCCGTGAGCGAACAGTTAGCAAGCGCCCGTTCCATTGCATGCGTATCGTCCGCCCCATTCACAGTCCGTGACAGGGAGAGACGAGATGACCGGGCAAACGCCGGCGCCGCGCTATGACATGTACCGCCTGATCCACAAGGGCCTGCGCGCCTGGATGGCCGACACGCTGGCCGCCGCAGGCACCCTTGACGCCGACGACGACCGCGAGGTCGCGGCGGTGCTGGCGCGCGTGCGCGGCCTGCTGGACTTCTGCGCCAAGCACGTCCATCACGAGAACACCCACGTCCACGCGGCCATGGAGGCCAGCACCCCCGGCTCCACCGCCGCCATCGCCGCCGAGCACGAGCACCACGCGGCGGAGATCGCCGCCCTCGAAGCCGCCGCCGACGCGGTGGAGTCCGCCCGCGGCCCCGCCCGCGCCGACGCGGCGCACGCCCTCTACCGCCGGCTGGCCGTGTTCGTCGGCGAGAACCTCGTCCACATGGAAGAGGAGGAGGGCGCCAACAACGCCGTGCTGTGGGCCACCTACAGCGACGCCGAGCTGATGGCGATCGAGCATGCCATCGTCGCGTCCCAGTCTCCCGAAGACCAGATGCTGGGCATGCGCTGGATCATCGCCGCCGCCACGCCGGCCGAGCGCGCCGCCTTGCTGTCCGCCGTCCGCCCCACCGTCCCGGCCGAGGCGTTCGCCGGCCTGCTGGAGATGCTGAAGTCCGTCCTGCCGCCGGCCGCGCACGGCAAGCTGGTGCGCGCGCTGGCCGCCCCCGCGCTCGCCGCCTGAGGAACGCCGCCCGAGGAACGCCATGATGACCACCACCCACCCCCTGGTTCAGGCGCTGGAGCGGATGACGCTGATCCGCGCCTATGAGGAAACGCTGGTCGACCTGCACGGTCGGGGCCGCGCCGCCGGCACCTGCACGTCGGTCGGGCAGGAGGCATCGGCCGTCGGCGTCATCTCCGCCCTGTCTGCGGACGACCTGATCCTGACCAACCACCGCAGCGCCGGCCACCTGCTGGCGCGCGGCGCCGACCCCGGCCGCCTGATGGCGGAGGTGATGGGCAGGCGCGACGGCTACTGCAAGGGCAAGAGCGGGTCGCTGCACATCTCCGCCAAGGAACTCGGCGTCGTGCTGACCTCCACCATCGTCGGCGGCGAGCTGGGGTTGGCGCCCGGCGTCGCCCTCTCACGCTCCATGCTGGGCGGCGAGGGCATCGTCGTCTGCTTCTTCGGCGACGGGGCGGCGTGCGAGGGGCGCTTCCACGAATCCCTGAACCTCGCCGCGGTGTGGAACCTGCCGATCCTCTACGTGTGCGAGAACAACCAGTGGCAGGCCTTCGTCCATAGGAACGAGACGACGCTGGCGGACGGCGTCGCCGCGCAGGCGGCCGCCTATGGCATGGCCGGCGCCAGCGTCGACGGCAACGACGTGGAGGCTGTCCATACGGCCGCATCCCAGGCCGTCGCCGCCGTCCGCCGCACCCGCAAGCCCTTCCTGCTGGAAACGCGCACCTACCGCCTGCGCGGCCATTTCGAGCCTGACGACCAGTCCTACGTGGACCCCGCCGAGCTGGCCCGCTGGCGCGAGCGCGACCCCATCGTCCTGCTGCGCGCCCGCCTGGAGCGCGACGGCGTGCTGGATGCGGAGGAGATCCGCGCCATCGAGGCGCAGGCGCGCCGGACCATGGACCGCGCCGTCGCCTTCGCCGACGCCAGCCCCTACCCCGGCCTGGAAGAGCTGACCAGCGACGTCTACGCCTGAAGGAGATGGCAAGCATGCTTCAGATGACCGTGAACGACGCCGTCTCCGCAGCCCTGGCCGAGGAGATGCGGCGCGACCCCACCGTCCTGGTGTTCGGCGAGGGCGTCGCCACCAAGCGGCGCGATCTGGTGGAGGAATTCGGTGCCGCGCGCGTGCGCAACACGCCGCTGGCCGAGGGCATCATCGCCGGCACGGCGGCCGGGGCCGCGGCCACCGGCCTGCGCCCGGTGGTCGACCTGCTGTTCGCGCCCTTCCTGACCTACGCCATGGACGAGATCGTCAACAGTGCGGGCAAGCTGCGCTTCCTGTCGGGCGGGCAGTTCGCCTTTCCCATGGTGGTTCTGGCGCAGACCGGCGCCGGCTGGGGCGTGGGCGCCCAGCACAACCACAACGTCGAGGCGTGGTTCGTGCACAGCCCCGGCGTGAAGGTCGTCATGCCGTCCACCCCGGCGGACTTCAAAGGGCTGCTGAAATCGGCGATCCGCGACGACAACCCAGTGCTGTTCTTCACCGATCTGGCGCTGGGCTACACGGACGGCCCGGTGCCGGAAGGGGACGTGGCCATCCCGCTGGGACAGGCCGCCGTGCTGCGCGAGGGGAACGACGTCACGCTGGTGTCCTACGCCAAGACCGTCCACGGCTGCATGCAGGCGGCCGGCCGTCTGGCCGAGGCCGGCATCGGCGCCGAGGTAATCGACCTGCGCACGCTGAAGCCGCTGGACACCGCCACCATCCTGCGCTCAGTCCGCAAGACCGGCCGTCTGGTCGTGGTGCACGAGGCGGCCGGCCCGTGCGGCTTGGGCGCCGAGGTCGCCGCCGTCGTGGCGGAGCACGCCTTCACCCACCTGCGCGCGCCCGTCCTGCGCCTGACCGGCCCCGACGCCCCCGCCGCCGCCAGCTTCCCCCTGGAACAGGCCTTCGTCCCGCAACCCGACGCCATCGAGGCGGCGGCGCGGCGGCTGCTCGGGGCGTCGTAGGTTGGGTTGAGCGCCAGCGAAAACCCAACGTCGCCAGCACCGCGAGCGCGTTGGGTTTTCGCCTGCGGCTCAACCCAACCTACGCCTCCACTCAGGAAATCAACCGCTCGAACAGATCCTCCGGCCCCATCTGCCCGCCCTTGAGCATCAGTTCCAACCCGTCCGACGCCCGGTCCGCGCTGTGGCTGCGGCTCAGCGTCACGCCGGGCGCCAGCGTCGCGGCGTAGGACAGCCCCCAGCAGCCCAGCGCCTTGACCGCCTTGCTGGACGTGTCGCCGCCGGCGATGCCCACGCGGCGCAGCGGCACCTCCCGCACCACCGACGCCACGAAGGCGGCGGTCGCGTCGGCGACGCCGGACGCGCGCGTGGTGTCGGCCGCCGCACCCTCCGGCGGCGCCGTCCACACCAGCATGTGCCGCCCGGTGCGCAGGCGGGTGGCCACCTCCTCCAGCAGCCGGCGGGCGTAGGCCGGGTCGCCGCACAGTTGGCCGGCGTCGGCCGGCAGGCGGTCGAAGGACACGGCCGCGTCCACCTGCCGCCGCGTCACCGGGGACAGGCTGCCGGCCATGACGAAGACCGGCTCCGCGGCCGGTTCCAGCGCGGCATCTGCGATGCCGGCCGGCGGACGTTCGCTCAGCGCCCAGTGCGTGGTCAGCGCCTGCGCCACGCTGCTCGGCCCCACGGCCAGCAGCGGCGCCAGCCGCGCGCGTTCCCAGATCAGCCGGCCGATCGGCGCCAGATCCGCCGGCCGGGCGACGTCCAGCAGGACGCAGCCGTCCCCGTCGGCGATGAGGTGGTCCAGGCGCTCGGCCAGATGCGCGCGGTCCAGCGCGTAATCGGGGTAGTGCAGCGCCGTCAGCCCGGCCAAGCCCTGGGCGCCCAGGTGCAGGCGCAGGTCGGCCTCGCCCATGGGGGTGACCGGGTGGGCCTTCATGGTCGGGTGGCGGTCCAGCCGGTGCACCGCACCCCCGGTGCCGGCCGCCGCGAACAGGGTGCTGAACAGGCAGTACCGCCCGATGTTCGGCTGCCCGCCCACCACCGGCACGAACCGGTTCGGGAAGAACGGGCGCAGGGCCGCCACCGCCGCGCCGATGCTGCCCACGTGCGGCGCGCTGTCGAAGGTCGAGCAACACTTGTAGTGCAGGACGCGCACGCCCAAACCGGCGAAGAAGCGCCCCACCGGCTCCAGCTCCCCCCGCATGGCGTCCGGGGCCATGCCGCGCGCCCCCCCGGCGATGCCCAGCGCGTCGAGCGGCCCCAGCGCCGCCAGCCGCGCGGCGTCCGGCACCTCCAGCAGCAGCAGGGCCCGCCTCCCGGCCTGGGCCAGCGACGCCAGCGTGTCGGTGGCGCCGGTGAAGTCGTCGCCGTACCAGCCGTAGCGCGGCGCGCTCACGCCCAGGTGCGGCGCACTTACGCCCAGGCGCGGCGCGCTCACGTCTTGGCCCCGCCGAAGAAGTCCAGCGCCCGCTTCAGCTCCGGCTGGCCGCGCGCGGCCTCGTCCAGGGGCACGCCCGCGCGCGCCGCCGCCCAGGCTTGCCGGATGCTGGCCACGCCGGCCGCCGGTCCGTCCGGGTGGGCCATGATGCCGCCGCCGGACATGAACAGCAGGTCGTCGGTCCCCGCCGCCTGCCACGTCGCCGGCACGGTGCCCGCCCACTGACCCGACGAGAAGGCCGGCATTACCCGATCATCCCCGCCGTCGGTGAGCGGGGCGAGGCAGGCGCGCGCCCCGTCGATCACCTCCTCGTCCGGCTGGGCGAACTTGCCCTGCAACCCGTGCACGTGCATGTGGTCGACGCCGGCCAGCCGCCACAGCACCTGATAGGCGTCGAACCCGATCCCCAGCATCGGATGACGCGACAGCGCGCCGAAACCGTTGCGGTGACCGTGCAGGACCAGCCCGGTGCTGCGCCGCAGCGTCTGCACGGCCGAGAAGCCGCACCAGTTCAGGCTGACCATCACGCAGTCGCCGCCCTCGCGCCACACCAGATCGGCATGGCGGCGCATGGCGTCCGTCTCGTCGGTGATGTTGAAGGCGACCATCACGGACTTGCCGGTGCGGTCCTGGTGCCGGCGCACGCGCTCCATCACTGCCGGCACGCGCTCGGCCAGCGGCGCGTGCGCCGGGTTGGCGCAGATCTCGTCGTCCTTGATGAAGTCCAGTCCGGCGGCGCAGAGCCGGCCGACCAGCTCCCCCGTCTCCTCCGCCGACAGGCCGAGGTTCGGCTTGATGATGGAGCCGACCAGCGCCCCTTCCGCCACGCCGGTCAGCCGCCGGGTGCCGTCCACGCCGTGGCGCGGCGTGTCGAACTGCGCGCGGTAGGCGGTGGGGATCCGCACGGACTCCAGGCGCAGCCCGGTGACCTCGCCCAGGTCGTACAGGTTGCCGGCCACCGTCGCCGCCAGCGTGGGCAGGTTGGCGCCGACGTTGGCGGTGGGAAAGGAGATGGTGACGCGCGCCCGCCGCCACGGTCCCGGCCGCGCCTGCCGCTCCAGCCAGCTGTTGGGCAGGCTGGGTGTGAGCGCCGCCTCCAGCTCCTCCACCCGCTCCACCACCGCGCGGGCGCGGGCGCGCAGGTCGTCCGTCTCACCGTGCACGCGGGTGAAGGTGCCGCAGGACTGCTCGCCCGCCATCACCTCCGCCACCTTGGCGGTGTCGAGCGGCGTTTCGATCAGGTAGTCGGCCTCGAAGCGGTCGGCACGCATGGGCATCGGCCTCACAGGCGGCTGAGGTCGGGGAACGGGCGGACCGGGTCGCGGCCGTCCCAGCCCTGGGAGGCCTCGCGGATCAGGTCGAACATCCTGCCCTTCGGCCCTGCCACCTCCGACAGCTCGATCACCGTGCCGGGGTGGTATTCGGTGTCGAAGTAGACGAAGCGCCCGCGCTCGCCCACCTCGCCGCTCATCACCGGCGTGAAGCCCTGTTCGGTCAGGCGCGCCAGATCCGCGTCGTAGTCCTGCGTCCAGTAGGCGACGTGCTGGAGGCCGGTGCGGCCGGCCCGCAGGAAGTCGCGGTACATGGACGGCGCGTCGTTGCGCGTCTGGATCAGTTCCATCTGCAGCGGGCCGGAATTGGCCAGCGCCACCGAGTTGTGCACCTCGTACCGCTCGCCCCGGTAGGTGTAGTTCCTGATCGGCACGCGCTCGTTGTAGAACCAGGGACCGATGCCCAGTTTGCTGCTCCAGTAGTCCATGGCGGCCTCGATGTCGGTGACGACGTAGCCGGCCTGACGGACCTCGCCGAAGAATCGGCTCATGCGGTGAACTCCTTGTCGGAAATAGCTCAGAACGGCAGGAAGCCGGTGGAAATCCAGGGAATGGCGGCGACCACGACCAGCCCGACCAGCAGGGCCGCGACGTAGCCCCAGATGTGCTTCAGCCCCTCGTCCGGGTGCACCTTGCTGATGGCGCAGGCCCCGTAGTAGCCGACTCCGAACGGCGGGGCGAACAGGCCGATGCCCATGGCGAAGATCACCACCATGGCGTAGTGCACCTCGTGCACGCCGGCCTCGCGGGCGATGGGGAACAGCAGCGGCCCGAACAGGACGATGGCGGGGATGCCCTCCAGCACGCTGCCCAGGATGATGAAGGCGACGATGGAGATGGCCAGGAAGCCGTGGGCGCCGCCCGGAATGCCGGCCATCCAGCGCGCCAGATCCCGCGAGAAGCCCGATTGCGTCAGGCCCCAGGCCATGGCGGTGGCGCAGCCGACGATGAAGATGATGGCCCCGGTCAGCGACGCCGTCTCGACCAGCATGGGCTTCAGCCGCCCCCAGTCGAACTGCCGGTAGACCAGCAGCCCCATGACGGCGGAATAGGCGATGCCAATCGTGGAGACTTCGGTGGCGGTCGCCACCCCCTCCACCACCGCGGCGCGGATGACGAAGGGCAGCAGGATGGCCGGCAGGGCGGCCAGCGCCAGCCGCGCGATCTCCGCCTTCGGCGGACGGCGGACGTGGCTCAAATCCTCGTGCCGGTAGCGCCACCAGACGACGGCGCACAGCGCCGCCCCCAGCACCACGGCGGGCAGCAGGCCGCCGGCGAAGAGTGCCGCGATCGACACGCCGGTGACCGAGCCGATGGTGATCAGCACGATGGAAGGCGGAATGGTCTCCGTCTGCGCGCCGGTGGCCGACAGCAGCGCCACGAGGTCGCCCGGCGGGGCGCCGCGCTTTTTCATCTCCGGGAACAGCACCGGCGCGATGGCCGCCATGTCGGCGATCTTCGAACCCGATATGCCCGACACCAGGTACATCGCCCCGATCAGCACGTAGGACAGGCCGCCCCGCACGTGCCCCAGCAGACTTGCGAGGAACTGGATCATGGCGCGCGCCATGCCCGTCATCTCGATCAGCAACCCCAGGAAGACGAACAGCGGCACCGCCAGCAGGATCAGGTGCGACATGCCCTCGTCCAGGCGGCCGACCATGACCAGCAGCGGCGTCGTGGTGGTGAGCGCCAGATAGCCGAAGGTCGCCAGTGCGAAGGAAAAGGCGATGGGCACCCCGGCGAAGACGCAGGCCGCCACCACGCCGACGAAGAAGATGATCAGGTTGGCCTGCCCCAGCGGCTTCAGCGCCGGCCCGGCCAGCCAGAACAGCCCGGCCACCGCGGCGGTCAGCGCCAGCGCCCCCAGCACCAGCCGCGGCCGGCCCAGGCGCGCCAGCCGCGTGACGGCCACCACCAGCATCAGCGCCACACCGGTCGGGATGGCCGCCGCCCGCCACGCGTTGGTGATCTCCAGCGCGGGCGTGACGATGAACTGCTCCTCCACGGCGTAGTCCACGGCGGGGTGCAGGATCATGCCCAGAAAGGCGACCGGCGCGGTGATCGCCAGCGTCTCCAGCAGCGCCCGCGCGCCCGGGCCGACGCGGCTGACCAGCCCGGTCATCCGCATGTGCTCGCCGCGCCGCAGCGCCACCACCGCGCCCAGCATGGACAGCCAGAGGAAGAGGATGGAAGCCAGCTCGTCCGACCACACCAGCGGCGCATGGAAGACGTAGCGTGCCACCACCCCGGCGAAGAGCACGACGATCTCCACCAGCACCAGCAGCGCCGTGGCCCCCTCGACGGTCGCCGAAAGGCCGCGGTCCAGCCGGTCCGCCAGCGCCGCGGCGGCGCCGGCCGGGCGCACGCCGTCCACGTCGATAGCCGCCGCATGATGCGACATGGCCGCCCCCTCCTTTTCCAGGCTGTTCACGGGTGTCACCGGCGCGTCAGGCCAGCTTGCCGACCGCGCCTTCCAGCAGCGCCCAGGCGTCCTCGCCGAAGCGGCCCTTCCATTCCGAATAGAAGCCGGACTCGCGCAGCTTTGCGCGGAAGCTGTCGGGTGCCGGCTGGTTGAAGGCCAGCCCCTTGGCCGCCAAGTCGGCCTGCACCGATTGGTTCAGCGCCTTGATGTCGTCGCGCTGCTGCATGCCGGCGTCGTTGATGGCGGCCGCCACGATCTTCTGCAGGTCGGCCGGCAGCCCGCGCCACGCGCGGCCGTTGGCGATGAACCAGAAGCCGTCCCAGATGTGGTTGGTCAGCGCGCAGTGCTTCTGCACCTCGTACAGCTTGGCGACCTGGATGATCGGCAGCGGGTTCTCCTGCGCGTCCACCACGCGGGTCTGGAGCGAGGAATAGACCTCGCTGAACTGCAAACTCGCCGGGGCGGCGGACAGCGCCTTGAACATGGCGATGCTCAGCGGGCTGACCGGCACGCGGATCTTCAGCCCGTTCATGTCGGCCGCGGATTCGATGGGCTTGGACCCGCTGGTCATCTGGCGGAAGCCGTTGTCCCACATCTTCTCGAAGGCGTAGAGGTTCACCTTGCCGATGGCCTCGCGCACGTGCGCACCCAGCTTGCCGTCCATGGCCGACCAGACCTGGCCGTAGTCGGCGAAGGCGAAGCCCACCGCGTTGATGGCCGCCACCGGCACCAGCGTGGCGATCACCAGGGCCGACGGCGTGAAGAAGGTGATGCCGCCGTTGCGCACCTGGGACAGCATGTCGGTGTCGCCGCCCAGCTGGTTGTTCGGGAAGATCTGGATGGTGACGCGCCCGTTGGTCTCCCGCGCGATGCGCTCCGCCGCCTCGTGCGCGCGGACGTTCAGCGGGTGGGTCAGCGGCAGGTTGTTGCCGTACTTGAACTCGAATTCGGCGGCGCGCGCGATGCGGGGCATGCCGATGAGCGCGCCCGCCGCGGGTGCGGCGGCCAGCGACTTCAGAACCGTGCGGCGCGAGAGCGCATTCATCCTTTCCTCCCTTGCATCAATGATGTATTTTGATGTCGTATGGTGATTGTTGGGTACACGGTATGTCGCACATTTCAGCCTGTCAAACGCGAATAATGATGTGATTTGATGTTATGGACGATGGAATTATGATGATGCGCGATGACGCCGATGCGGTCACGACCACCCCCGAAGGACCACGCACCCTGCCGACCATCGCCGACGTCGCCCGGCTGTCCGGCGTGTCCACGGCGACGGTGGACCGCGTGCTGAATCACCGCCCCGGCGTGCGCGCCGCCACGGTGCAGCGGGTGCTGAAAGCGGCGGCCGAGCTGGACTACCTGCCGGAGGCCGAGTTGCACGCCGCCATGGCGCCCAAGCCGGTGCGCGCCGTCTTCCTGCTGCCGTCCGGCACCAACCGCTACCTGACCATGCTGGGCCAGTTGGTGCGCAATTCCGAAGCGGCCCTGGCCGCCCTGGGCGTCAAGGCGCAGGTCGAGTTCATCAAGAGCTTCAACCCGGAACTGCTGGCGCGCAGCCTGCTCCAGCACTGCCGCAAGGCCGACGGCATCGCCTTCATGGCGCTGGAGCACCCGGCCGTGCGCGAGGCGGTGAACGAACTGGCCGAGCGCAACGTGCCCACCGTAACGCTGATCTCCGACGTGCAGAACTGCCGCCGCGTCGCCTACGTCGGGCTGGACAACCGCGCGGCGGGGCGCACCGCCGGCTACCTCATCTCGCGCTTCATCGGCCCGCGCCCGGCCAAGGTCGCCATGATCGCCGGCAGCCTCAGCTACCGTGCGCACGAGGAGCGGGAGTTCGGTTTCCTGCATTACCTGAACGAGACCGCGCCGGCCATCGAGGTGCTGGGCCTGCGCGAGGCGCACGACGACGAGGGGGAAGCCTACCGCCAGACGCGCACCCTGCTCAGCCACCACCCGGACCTCGCCGGCATCTACAACATCGGCGGCGGCCCCGGCGGTGTCGCCAAGGCGCTGCGCGAGGCACGGCGGGAGCGCGACGTGGTCTTCGTCGGCCACGGCCTGACGCCGGAGACGCGCGCCATGCTGATCGATGGCACCATGGACGCAGTGCTGACCCAGGACCCGCGGGCGGCGATGCTGGGCTGCGCCACCGTCTTCGCCAACCTGCGCGCCGGCCGCGAGGCGCTGCACGGCGTCGAGCCGCCGCGCATCGACGTGATCTTCCGCGAGAACCTGGGGTCGTAAAGCCCTACGGCTTGCGCGCCGTGTCCTCCGCCTCCACGACCACGTTCGGCGGGGCGACGGGCGTCCCTTCGTCGATGGCGTCGCGCAGGGCGCCCTCCGCCACCGCCTTGGCGGTGCCGCGTGGGGTCGGGCGGCGGACGCGGCGGGTGCCGGACGGCGTGCGCTCGCCGCCCTCGCGCGTCATCTCCTGCCTGACCGCCGCCGTGGTGCCGGACGGCACCAGGGCCAGCCGCTCGGCCTGTTCGGCCATGGCGGCGCTGTCGGCGGCGAGCAGCATGGTGCTGCCGGCGCGCGCCACGGCCATCGCCAGCCCCTCGATCTCCCGCACCCGCCCCTCCCCGCGCGAGACGTTGCGGATCAGCACGGCCAGCACGCGGCCGGGGTTCTCCTCGACGATCTGGCGGTAGACCTCGGGATCGTGCTGGCCGCTGTCGCCGATCAGGACGAACGGCAGGTCGTGGTAGAGGTCCAGCATGTTGCGGATCAGCGCCTGCTTGTGGTCCTCGGCCCGGCGCGGCAGGGGACTGCGCCACGACACGCCCCATTCGCGCAGGAACAGGACGGGGCCGACCGGCACGCCGTGCAGGCGGAAGAAGGTGTCCAGCACGTCGTAGATCCCCCAGGGTGCGCGGGAGACGTAGAGCATCGGGTTGCACTGGCCGCCCGTGGCGCCGCCGTGCAGCGCGCGGTACAGCGCCGCCACGCCGGGGAAGGCCATGCGGCTCTCCGCGTCCTCGACGAACAGGCGCCAGAGCATCGCAAGCTTGTTGGCGACGCCGGTGTGCATGATGGTGTCGTCGATGTCGCTGATGACGACGAAGCGGCAGTGTTCCGGCGGGATGAACACCGGTCCCTCCGCCCGCACCGGATGCTCCCCCTCCAGCCGCAGTTCCATGGGATGCCAGGGCCGGTCGGCCGGCGGCGGGTCCTTGAGTTCCAGATGGATGCGGAAGTAGCCGTCCCGGTCGGTCTCCACCCGCTGCTCCGCCCCACCCAGGCGCGCGGTCACCGGCGCCGCGGCGACGGCCCGTCGGGCGATGCGCCGGCCGATGTCGCGCAACTGCGTGGTAAGCCGGTCCGTTCCGCTGCCGTCCGGCGCGGACTGCCGGAACACCCGGCCGATCAGGAACACCTCCCGCCGGGAGCCGTAGCCGCGGTAGGGCTGGAGGACGATGCCCTCGCGCCCCTGGGCGGTCCGCACCGGCCGCGCGGCCAAGTCCAGGATGCGGGCAGCCGCCCGCGCCCATGCCGCCACCCTGTCCGCCACCCTGTCGCCGAGGCCCATTCCTCCGCTCCCGGCTCGCGTTGACATCTGCCGGTATCAATGGCCGGCGGGGCAAAAGTTCCTTCCGGCCCGGTGACGAATCCGACGCGAGAACCCGGCCGGACGCCTGTTGAAGGGGTGTGCACGGCACCCAAGCCATGCCCCGCGCCACACAATCCGTGAGGAAAGGCCGACCATGTCCGAGCAAGCGCTCAAGGAACTTCTCATCAAGGAGCTTCAGGACACCTACAGCTCCGAAACGCAGATCATCGAGGCACTGCCCGCCATGGCGGAGGCGGCCTCCTCGCCCCAGCTCAAGCAGGCCTTCGAAACCCACCTCCGCGAAACCGACGGGCAGGTGAAGCGCCTGGAACAGATCTTCCAGCTGCTCCAGGCCGATCCCGGCGGGAACACGTGCGAGGCGACCCAGGGCCTGATCGAGGAAACGGAGGAGATCATCGACGAAGGCCTGCCGCCCGAGGTGCTCGACGTCGCCCTGATCATGGCGGCGCAGAAGGTCGAGCATTACGAGATCGCCAGCTACGGCTCGCTCCGCACGCTGGCGGAGACATGCGGCATGACGGACGTCGCCCGGCTGCTCGAACAGACGCTGGAAGAGGAGAAGGCGACCGATCAGAAGCTCAACCAACTGGCCGAGGGCGAGATCAACGTGCGCGCCTTCAAGGCGGCGTAGGACTTGGCGGCGTAGGACTTGGGCCGCAGCTCCCGCCGGGGGCTGCGGCGCCTACAAGTCGAAGGGGATCTCCTCGACGCTCATGTCCAGCAGGTTGACGGTGATGGCGCGGCGGCGCAGCGGCTCGCCGACGCCCAGCAGCAGCTTGCACACCTCCGCCGCCTGCAGGCTGGCGACCACCGCCGGCGTGAACGACGGGTTGCCCAGCCGGCGCTCTTCGCCGCGCTCCGCGTTCGCGAAGCCGTAGAGCGCCGCCACCGTGCCGTCGCCGGGGAACTCGGTGGTGACCTGCCCGTACCAGCCGGCGATGGCGCCGTGCACCAGCGGCACGCCCAGCCGCGCGCAGGCCTCGCACAGCGCCAGCCGCCCCGGCACGCTGTCGACGGCGTCCACCACCACGGCTGCCCCGTCCAGGCAGGCGGCGCCGTCGCCCGGCGCGAAGGGTGTGGTGACGGGCACCAGCGTCACGGCCGGGTTGACCGCCCGCATCCGCTCCACCGCCACCTCGGCCTTCGGCCGCCCGAGTGCCGCGACGCTGGACAGGATCTGCCGGTTCAGGTTGTGCTCCTCGAACCGGTCGGGATCGACGGCGACCACGGTGCCGACGCCGAGCCGCGCCAGTTCCTCGATCACATAGCCGCCCAGGCCGCCGCAGCCGACCACCGCGACCCGGCTGCGGAACAGCGTCAGCTGCTGCCGCACGGCGATGGTCTCCCGGTTGCGGCGGTAGCGCGCGGGGAGGAGCCCCAGGTACAGCGCCTCCTCCTCCACCGCGGCGACGGACAGGCCGAAGCGTTCCGCCGCCGCGCGCTGCGCGTCCCAGGACAGGAGGTCGCCGTCCGCCTCCGCTAGGAGGAGTTCGCGAAGCGCCTCCATGGCTCACCCTCCCCCCAGCAGCGGGAAGAGGGCGAGGCGGGCGCCGTCGTGCAGGCGCTGCTCCAGCGGCGCGTGCCGGCGGTCCAGCATGATCATGCCGATCGCCTCCGCCGGGATCTCCAGCGCCCGAACGACGTCCGCGACGCTGGCGCCCGGCGGCACCTCCCGCACCTCCTCGACGAAGCGGCCGACGCGGAACGAGGCGAACAGACGGATGGTCACCTGCATGGCGGCCCCCTATCGCACGATGCCTTGCAAACCCCTCCAAGGATCCACGCGTAGGTTGGGTTGAGCCGCAGGCGAAAACCCAACGTGTCCGCAGCGCAGACGGTGTTGGGTTTTCGCTGGCGCTGAACCCAACCTACGGTCTCCAGGGCCCTCAGAAGTTCCAGAACGCGTCGATCTCCGCCGGGGTGAAGTCCCACACCACGTTGTGCGGGGCCAGCGGCTCCTGGGTGAAGAACTCGGGCAGGCGGTCGTCCTCGTTGGTGAAGCCGGCCTTCAGGTTGAACGCGTGCTCGGTCTTCAGGATGCGCTTGCCGAGGTTGGTGACGTCCTCCATGGTCAGGCTGATGCCGAAGCGGGCGTTGATCATGTCCACCAGCGCCGCCAGGCAGTCGGGGATGTCCAGCGCCGGGAAGGCGATGAAGATGCACATGCCCGTGGAATCGATGGCCGCCGTGGCGATCTGCAGGTTGCGCGACAGCTCCACCTGCCCGTCCTTCTTCAGCGGGTCGACGTGGCCGCCGACGTTCAGCACGTTGGTGGCGATGGTGTAGCCCGACGTGTGGTCGGCCCCCATCGGGCTGGTGGCGTAGGTGATGCCGATGCCCTTCACCGCGCGCGGGTCATAGGCCGGGATGCCCTGCCCCTTCACCACCGGCACGCGGGTGATGCCGTACACCCGGCCCACCGCCGCCGCACCGCCGCCCAGAAGCCGGCCCAGCGGCGTGCCCTTGCCGATCTCCTCCCTCAGCATGCGGATCACGCCCTTGCCGTCGCCGAAGGGCAGGATGCCCGCCTCCATGGCGACGCCGAACATCACGCCGGTCTCGATCGAATCCACGCCGATGTCGTCCATGACGTGGTCGGCGGTGGCGATGTCGTCGAGGTCGCTGATGCAGCAGTCGGCGCCCAGCGCCCAGATCGTCTCGTACTCGAAGCCGGACGTCAGGTACTTGCCGTCCTTGTCGTTGTAGACCTGCGAGCATTGGATGACGCAGCCGGGGTGGCAGGGGTGCTTCGGTTTGCCGTCGCGGGCGACGATGGTGTCGTGCATCGTCTCGCCGGAGATCTTCTCGTGCTCGGCGAACTGGCCGGCGGTGAAGTTCCGGGTCGGCAGGCCGCCCACCTCGTGCAGGATGTTGACCAGCACCGCCGTGCCGTAGGTCGGCAGGCCCTGGCCGCTGACCGGGTGCTCCAGCAGCGTCTTGGAGAAGCGCAGGGCGGCCTCCTTGAACTTCGCCGGGTCGGCCACCTGCACGCGCGGGCCGCCGGTGTCGTCGACGGCGATGAACTTGATGCGCTTGGATCCCATCACGGCGCCCAGGCCGCCGCGCCCGATGCTGCGCACCTTGCCCTCGGGGTCCTTCACCGAGATGTTGGCGGAGCCCATCTTCCACTCGCCCGCCGGGCCGATGGTGAGGACGCCCACCTTCTTGCCAAGGCGCGCCTCCACCGCCTCCGCCACCGCGAAGTTGCCTTGGCCGACCAGCTCCGTCTCCTCATGGATCGTCACGCCGTCCTTGTCGACATGCAGGCTGTACCAGCGGTCATCCGCCGGCTGCCCTTCGATGATCAGCGCCCGGACGTTGAGGTTGGCGAACAGCTTGGCGGCGGTGCCGCCGGAGTTGCTTTCCTTGATGCCGCCGGTCAGCGGGCTCTTGGCGCCGGCCGACAGCCGGCCGGAGCTGGCCGCCATGGTGCCGGTCAGCAGGCCCGGGGCGAACACCAGCTTGTTGTTCTTGCCCAGCGGATGGCAGGTGGGCGGCACCTCGGCGGCCACGATGGTGGAGGTCAGGCCGCGCCCGCCCAGCCCGGCCCAGTCCGGCGGCACGTCTTCCGTCCGCACGGAGAGGTCCGTCATGTTCACGCGCAAGATCTTGTCCATCAGTGCCTCCTCTCGTCCGGGCCCGCGGGTTCCACGGCCGCCGCCTCGAAGCTGTCGATGTAGAGTTCCTGTCCGCTCAGCACCGCGATGTCCCGGCCCCCGCACTCCGGGCATTCGAAGCGGTAGCGCGGCACGGCGAAGTCGTGGCCGCAGGCGCGGCAGCGGCCGCGCACCGCGACCTCGTCGATGACCAGTTCGGCGCCGTCGGCCAACGTCTCCTCGGCGAACAACTCGAAGCAGGCGCGCAGCTGGCGCGGGTCCACCCCGCGCAGCCGCCCGACCTTCAGGTTGACCCGCGCGATGCGGCCGACGCCGTGCAGCGCCGCCTGCTCGGTCAGGATCTTCATCAGGCCACTGACGATCGCCGTCTCGTGCATGGTGCCGCCGCCTCGGGTCAGGGGGGCCAATTCCGCGAACGGACACGCGGCGCGGCCGGGCTCATTCCCGCCGCGTCGAGGGGGGAGCCTAAACCCGCCCCACCCGCCTGTCTGTCGGCGAGCCGACAGTTTGGCGCTCTCCCGAACGGGTGCGTCAGCGTGCCGCGGCGGACATCGCCCGCCGGTGTCGGCGGGCTGACAGACAGGCTGCAACGCCGGGGCGTAGGGTTTGCGAATGATCCCCTTGGCCGGTTGAGCGCGCCCCCTTTCGCGGCGGTCGCGCGGAGGTTTGGCCGACATGATGTCCATGACGATGGATTCCGCGCTGCTGGCGTGGGTGGGCGCGCTGCTTCTCCTGGCGGGGGAAATCGCGGCGCTGGCGTGTCTTCACGACCTGAAGCGGCTGCTGATCGCCTCCACGGCCGCCGAGGCGGGCTACGTCCTGCTGGGCCTGGGCGTCGGCGGGGCGGCAGGCGACGCCGGGGCCGCCATGCACCTGGCCTATCAGGCGGTGATGCGCGGGCTGGTGATCGTCGCCGCGTGGTGGCTGATCCGCCGCACCGGCTCCCCCCGCCTCGCCGCGCTGGCCGGCAGCGGGCGGCGCCTGCCGGTGCCGGCGCTGCTGTTCGGCTTCGGCATGTTCTCCGTCATGGGGCTGTCGCCCTTCAAGGGATCGTTCAGCAAGTTCATGGTGCTGTACGCCGCCATTGAGCATGGGCAGTGGCTGCTGGCCGCCGTGGGCACGCTGGCCAGCGTCATCGCCGCCGTCTACGTCACCATCGCGATCCAGCGCGTCTGCCTGGAGCCGCCCCGCCACCCCGTGACACTGCGTCCCGCCCCGCTGGCTGCCGCGCCGCTGGCCTGGATCCTGGCGGCGCTGACCGTAGTCATGAGCCTGTGGCCCGCCCCCGTCCTGCATTGGGCGGAGGCCGTGGCCGGCGTCACCGACCCGCTGGCCGTGCCGGAGTTCGAGGCGCCCTGGTCGGCGCTGGTCCTGGTGCCCTACCTGGGCGGCTTCGCGCTGTACGCGCTGGGCCGCGCATCGGTGCGGGCGCGCGACGTCGGCGCCGTGGCGCTGGCGCTGGCGACGCTGGCGCTGGCCGCCCTGGCGCCGGACCTGGACGCCGCGCAGCGCCTGTTCGCGCTGCTGTTCGCCGGGATTTCGGCGGTGGTGGTCGTCTATTCGCTGGGCTACATGGCGCACGCGTCGAACACCGGCCGCTACTGGTTCTTCCTGTTCCTGATGACCGGCTCGCTGCTGGGCCTCGCGACGGCGCACGAGTTCGGCAACTTCTACGTCTTCTGGGAGCTGATGACCTGGACCTCCTACTTCCTGGTGGTCCACGAGCAGTCGGCGCGGGCGCTGAAGGCCGGCCTCGTCTACTTCCTGATGTGCGTGGCCGGTGCTTATGTCATGCACTTCGGCATCCTGCTGCTGCACGCGGAGGTCGGCAGCTTCGACTTCGCCGTGGTGGCGGACGGCGTCGGCCGCATCGCCCCGGCGACGGGGGCGGTCATCGTCGCCTGCTTCCTGGCCGGCTTCGCCGTCAAGGCCGGCCTGGTGCCGGTGCACGGCTGGCTGCCGCTGGCGCATCCGGCCGCCCCCTCCGCCATCTCCGCCCCCCTGTCGGGCATCCTGACCAAGGCCGGCGTCTTCGGGCTGGTGAAGGTGTTCCTGTTGGTGTTCGGGGCCGGCGCGCTGGCGCGCTTCGCCGAGGGCGGCATCGACGTCGGGCTGGCGGTCAGCGTTCTCGGCTGCGCCACGCTGATCTATGGCGAGGTGATGGCGCTGCGCCAGCAGGAGGCGAAGCGCATGCTCGCCTACTCCACGCTGGCGCAGGTGGGCGAGATCGCGGCGGTGCTGGGGCTGGGCACGGCGCTCGCCACCACGGCGGCGCTGCTGCACGTCACCAACCACGCGGTGCTGAAGAGCCTGCTGTTCCTCGCCATGGGCGCCCTGATCCTGCGCACCGGGCGGCGCAGCATCAACCATCTGGCCGGGCTTGGCCGCGTCATGCCGGTGACGGCGATCTGCTACGCGCTGGCCAGTTTCGCGCTGATGGGCCTGCCGCCGTTCAACGGCTTCGTCAGCAAGGTGCTGCTGGTCTACGCCGCCGCCGCGGCCGGGCAGCCGGCCATCGCCGCGCTGATCCTGCTGGGCGGGCTGGTCGGCGCCGTCTATTACCTGCGCGTCGTCCGCCTGCTGTTCTTCCACCCCTACCACGGCCCGGCGGTGGCCGAGGCGCCGGCCTCCATGCTCATCGCCATGGGCGTGCTGGCGGCGGCGGCGCTGTTCGGCGGCCTGCTGCCGGGGTTCCAGCTCGACCTCGTGCGGCCGGTGGCCGGTCTGGCGGCGGCCGACATGCCCAGCCTGACGATCGTCTGGCCGGCGGGGGCCGCCGTGGCGGCGCTGGGCGCGGTGGCGGTGTGGCTGGCCGGCCGGCGCTCCGTCGCGTGGTCGGGCCGGCTGGCCGTCGCCGTACCGCTCGCAGCACTGGCAGCGGTGCTGGCGCAGGGCGGCGGCACGGACGGGCTGTCGTTCTGGTTCGCGGTGCTGATCGCCGGGGTGGGTGCGCTGAACCTGCTGCACGCCACTGGCTATCTGGCGCACGGCCACGCGCAGCCGCGCTTCTACGCCGCCTTCTGTCTGATGATCGCCGGCCTCCTGGGCCTCACCACCGCCCGCGACGCGCTGGCCTTCTTCGCCTTCTGGGAGCTGATGAGCGGCTGGGCGCTGTACGTCGCCCTGATCCATGAGGAGACGGAAGAGGCGCGGCGCGAGGGGTTCAAGTACATCCTCTTCAACCTGACCGGCGCCGCCGTGATGATGCTGGGCTTCGCCATCCTGGCGGCGCATGCGGGCGGCTTCGCCTTCGCGGCGATGGCGCAGGCGCTGCCCGCAATGCCGCAGGGCACGGCGGTGGCGGCGCTGGCGCTGGTCTTCGCCGGGTTCGTCATGAAGGCGGCCATGCTGTGCGTGCGCATCGACTGGCAGATGCACCCGGCCGAGGCGCCGACCCCGGTCAGCGGCTACATCTCCGCCGTGCTGCTGAAGAGCGGGCCGTGGGCGGTGCTGAAGCTGTCCACCCTGTTCGGCGGGGCAGCTCTGGCCGGGCAGATGGGCGGCATCCTGTACGCCATCGCCGTCATCGCCTGCGCCACCATCCTCTACGCCGGCGCCATGGCGGTGATCCAGACGGGCATCAAGCGCCTGCTGATCTACAGCACCGTCTGCCAGCTGGGCTACGTGCTGATGGCGGTGGCGCTGGGCACGTCGCTGTCGGTGGCCGGCGGGCTGATGCACGCGGTCAACCACATGCTGCTGAAGGACACGCTGTTCCTGGCGGCCGGCGCCGTGATGGCGCAAACGCACGCCACCAGCCTGGATGAGCTGGGCGGGCTGGGCCGCCGCATGCCCGTCACCTTCGCCGTCTTCCTGTTCGCCGGGCTGTCGCTGGCCGGCGTGCCGCCGCTGAACGGCTTCGCGTCCAAGTGGGTGATCTATCAGGCGGCGTTCCAGGCCGGCCACCCGCTGCTGGCGCTGGGCGCCATGCTGGCCAGCCTGTTCACCCTGGCCGCCGTGCTGAAGTTCGCGCACGCCGCCTTCCTCGGCGCCCCCACCGCCAAGGCCCTGCACGCGAGCGAGGCGCCGCTGTCCATGCTGATCCCCATGGGCGTGCTGACGGCCGCCAGTGTGGCGGTCGGCGTGATGCCCGGCCTGCTGCTGGTACCGATCGCCGGCATCGAGGCGCAGCTGGGCCTGACGCCCATCCCCGCCACCTGGACCGGCCCGCTGCCGGACGGCTGGCATCCGGGGCTGCTGTCGGTGCTGCTGCTGGCGCTGGCGGTGCTGGTGTGGCGCTACGCGCGCCTCGGCCGGCACGGTCAGGCGGTGGTGAAGACGCACCTGCACGAATGCGGTGTGGGCAATCTCCGCCCCGCGCTGACCCAGGTGACCGCGTCCAACCTGTTCGAGACGCCGGAACGGGCGATCCGCCGCGCGCTGTTCGCGCGCCGCCGCGGCTGATCGCCTTAGGGAGGCAGACATGCTCGAATACCTCGCCCTTCCCCTCGCGGTCCTGCTGTTCCCCGGCGGGCTGTTCGCGCTGGCCTTCGGGCTGGTGCTGAAGGGCGCCGACCGCCGCGTGGCAGCGCGCCTGCAGCGCCGCGTCGGCCCGCCGCTGCTGCAACCCGTCTTCGATCTGGTAAAGCTGGCGGCCAAGCGCACCATGGTGCCGGACGTCGCCTTCCGCCCGGTGTTCCTCGGCGCCCCGATCATCGGCACCGTCGCCATGATGCTGGCAGCCGCCCTGGTGCCCATCGCCGGGGTGTACGCGCCGGACCCGCGGCTGGGCGACCTTCTGGTCCTGCTCTATCTGCTGGCGGTTCCGGCGGTGGCGATGATGGTGGCGGGCTCCGCCTCCGGATCCCCCTTCGGGGCCATCGGCTTCTCGCGCGAGATGGTGCTGATGCTGGCTTACGAGGGGCCGCTGCTGCTGGTCGTCGGCGCCGTCGCCGTCAAGACCGGCTCCTTCTCGCTGACCGACATCGTCGCGTACCAGCAAACGCACGGCGCCAACCTGCTGGACCCCGTGCTGTGGCCGGCGCTGGTCGCCTTCATGGCCTTCTTCCCGGCCAATCTCGGCGTCGCCCCCTTCGACATCCCGGAGGCGGAGACCGAGGTGCTGGAAGGCCCGCTGCTGGAGTACTCCGGCCCCGCACTCGGCCTCTTCAAGATGATGTCGGCGGTGAAGGCGGTGGTGGTGCTGGGCCTTGGCATCGCGCTGTTCCTCCCCACTGGCCCCGAAGGGGCGCTGGGCCTGCTGGTGCACGCCGCGAAGATGCTGGTCCTGGTCCTGGCGGGGATGACGCTGCTGCGCACCTCGGTCGGGCGCATGCGCATCGACCAGGCCTTCGCCTTCTTCCTGAAATGGCCGCTGGCGCTGGCCGCCGCCAGCTTCGCCGTCGCCCTGGCCTTCGCGTGAGGGAGGCGATCATGGGATTCATGCCCAAAGACATCATCAAGGGTATCGCCGCCCGCTCGCCCTGGCTCTACCGGATCAACGCCGGGTCCTGCAACGGCTGCGACGTGGAGTTGGCGACCACCGCCTGCATCCCGCGCTACGACGTGGAGCGGCTGGGCTGCCAGTACTGCGGCAGCCCCCGCCACGCCGACATCGTGCTGATCACCGGCCCGCTGACCGCGCGCGTGAAGGACAAGGTGCTGCGCCTTTATGAGGAGATCCCCGATCCGAAGGTGACCGTTGCGGTGGGCATCTGCCCGATCTCCGGCGGGGTCTTCCGCGAGAGCTACGCCGTGTGCGGCCCGATCGACAAATACATCCCGGTGGACGTGAACGTGCCCGGCTGCCCGCCGCGCCCCCAGGCCATCCTCGAAGGCATCGCCCAGGCCATCGAGATCTGGAAGACGCGGCTGTGAAGGGGGGAGGGACGGCATCATGAACTTCCTCGGCATCCTCATGCGCAACCTCGCCCAGGGCCCCTCGACCGAGGCGTTCCCCTTCGGCGAGGCGACGACGCCCAAGGGCCTGCGCGGGCGCGTCCACTTCGACGCCGCCGCCTGCATGGGCTGCCGCCTGTGCGAGCAGGTCTGCGCCCCCGGCGCCATCCGCTTCGAGAAGAGGAAGGAGGGGCTGGGCTTCCTGCTCTGGCACAACAGCTGCTGCTTCTGCGGGCTGTGCCAGCATTGCTGCCCGGTGGACGCCATCGCCCTCACCGAGGACTGGCACCTCGCCCACCCCGAGAGCGAGAAGTTCGCGATGGTGGAGGAAGGGCTGCTGCCCAACGTCGCCTGCGCCGGCTGCGGCAAGGAAACCCTGTCCATCGGCGTGAACGTGGCGACGCTGGCCTTCCAGCCGACGGCGGAGGAACTGGCGCAGTTGCATGCGCTGTGCCCTGCCTGCCGCCGCAAGGCCAGCGCCGCCATGCAGGCCGCGCGCAAGGACGCCGGCACAGGAGGCCAGTCATGACCCGCTTCCCCGACGACATCGAGGCGGCCTTGGCCGCCGCCGCCCCGGCCGGCATCGCGCTGAAGCGCGACACCGACGCCAAGGGCGTCACCGTCGCGTGGTGCACGCTGGCCGACCGGCGCGACCTGCTGCCCGCCGCCACCGTGCTGAAGGCGCGCGGTGCGCGCCTCTCCACCATCACCGCTTTCCAGCCCAAGCCGCCGGACGTCGAGGAAGGCGCGGAACCGCCCCCGCCGCCGCCCGCGGGCGTGGTCATCGACGGGCAGGCGTACGAGTTGGCCTACCACTTCGACCTGGACGGCGACACGCTGACGCTGGTGGTCCTGCTGCCGCACGACGCGGCGGAGGTGGACTCGCTCACCCCGCTCTTCCGCAACGCCGACTGGGCCGAGCGGGAGTTCATGGAGATCTACGCGATCCGCGTGGCGGGCCATCCCGACCCGCGCCGCCTCTTCATCGACGAAAGCGTCGAGCCGGCCGTGCTGGAACGGCTCATCCCCTTCTCCACGCTGGTCAACGCCGCCAGCACCAGCACGCTGTGGGAGAAGATCATGACGAAGAAGGAAGAGGCGAAGAAAGGCGGTGCGTCATGAACGCCTTCACGATCCCCGTCGGGCCGCTGCACGTCGCGCTGGAAGAGCCGATGTACTTCAAGGTGGAGGTGGAGGGCGAGACCGTGGTGTCGGTCGACATCACCGCCGGTCACGTGCACCGCGGCATCGAATACCTGGCGACCAAGCGCAGCCTGTACCAGAACATCACGCTGACCGAGCGCATCTGCTCGCTCTGCTCGAACAGCCATCCGGAGACCTTCTGCATGGCCGTGGAGCGCATCGCCGGCGTGCGGCTGCCCGAGCGGGCGGAGTACCTGCGCGTCGTCGCGGGCGAGATCAAGCGCATCGCCTCGCACCTCTTCAACGTGGCGATCATGGCGCACCTGATCGGCTTCGACAGCCTGTTCATGCACGTCATGGAAACCCGCGAGGTGATGCAGGACGTCAAGGAATCGCTGTTCGGCAACCGCATGGACCTGGGCGCCAACGTCATCGGCGGCGTGCGCTACGACCTGGACGCCGAGCGCGGCGCCTACCTCGCCGCGCAGATGGACCGCATGGACCGCGATCTGGCGGAGATCGCGCACCTCTACGCCACCAACCATTCGATCCTCCAGCGCACGCGCGGCGTCGGCGTGCTCAGCCACGCGGACGCGCTGGCCTGCGCCGTGGTCGGCCCGGTCGCCCGCGCGTCGGGCGTGGCCTACGACGTGCGGGTCAAGGCGCCCTACGCCGCCTACGACCGGCTGGACGTGCCCGTGCACATCGAACGGGATGGCGACGTCTGGAGCCGCGCCGTGACCCGTCTGACCGAGGCGCGCGCGGCGGTGGACCTCATCCGCCAGTGCCTGCGCGCCATGCCGGAAGGGCCGGTCGCCGTCGCCGGCCGCCCCGCCGTTCCGGACGGCGAGGCCATCGCCAAGTGCGAGGCGCCGCGCGGCGAGCTGATCTACTACCTGCGCACCGACGGGGGAAAGACCCCCGAACGCCTGAAGTGGCGGGTGCCCAGCTACATGAACTGGGACGCGCTGGGCATCATGATGACCGGCGCCAAGGTCGCCGACGTCCCGCTGATCGTCAACAGCATCGACCCGTGCATTTCCTGCACGGAACGGTAGAGCGTGAGGAGAACCACCATGGCCTACACGATCAATGCGGCCGAATGCACCGCCTGCGGCTCCTGCGAAGCCGAATGCCCGAACGAGGCGATCTGCCTGAAGAAGGGCGTCTATTGGATCGACCCCGCCAAGTGCAAGGAATGCGAAGGCACCTACGACACCCCGCACTGCGCCGACCTTTGCCCGGTGGGTGCGTGCGTGCCGCTGGCGGCGTGAGGGTCAAAAGCCCTTCTCCCCGCAAGGGGAGAAGGGCTTTGGTCACCCCTCCCCATCCCCGCACGCCGCCTTCAGCCCGGCCAGATCCTTGACCAGGAAGCTCCGCCCGCCGGTCTTCTCGATCAGGCCCTGGCGGATGAAGTCGTTGATCAGCTGCGAGGTCGTCTGCCGGCTGGCGCCGATCAGCTGGCCCAGGTCCTCCGTGTTCAAGCCCAGCGACACGGTGACGCCGTCGCTGGTGTCCACAGCGTCGACCAGCAGTTCGGCCAGACGCTGGCGCACGTCGTGGAAGACCAGGCTCTCGATGATGGTGAAGGCGCTGCCCAGGAATTCCGCCAGGATGCCGATCATGACCCCGGCGAACTGCGGGTAGCGGGCCAGCTTTTCCTGGAACACGGCGGTGTCGGCGACCATCAGCTCGGCATAGCTGCTGGCCTCCACGATGGCGCGGGTGTGGGTGGAGAACATGGCCCCCTGCTCCAGCAGCGCCAGCGTGAATTCCCGCCCCTCGCAGGACAGGTAGGCGCGCAGCCGGCCGGACACCACGATGAACACGGCGTCGTCGGCACCACCGGGCTCGCACACGGTGCTGCCCTTCTCGACGCGGTGCAGGTGGAAGCCGCTGAGGAAGCCGTCGAACTCCTTCCTCTTCATCATCTCCAGGAAGTGGGCGTTGGTCAGCCGCGCCCCGCGATGCATCGCCGCCCGCCCCCGTCAGCGCGGCCGGGCGGCGGCGCGCCGCGCGGCGACCGCCTCGGTCAGGCTGGCCAGCCAGCCTTCCAGCCCCTGCCCGGTCTTGGCCGACAGCTCCAGCACCGGCGTGGCACGGCCCAGCGCCGCCACGGCACCCCGCGCCCGCGCCGGGTCGAAGTCGCCGAGGTAGGGCAGCAGGTCGGTCTTGGTGATCAGCACCTGATCGGCGGCGCGGAACATCACCGGGTACTTGGCCGGCTTGTCGTCCCCCTCCGTCACCGACAGCAGCAGCACGTTGCGGTGCTGGCCCAGGTCGAAGGCGGCGGGGCAGACAAGGTTGCCGACGTTCTCGATGAACAGCAGGTCGACGCCCGACAGGTCCAGTTCGTGCAGCGCGTCGTGCACCATGGCGGCGTCCAGGTGGCAGGCGGTGCCGGTGGTGATCTGCACGGCCGGCACGCCGTGGCGGCGGATGCGCGCGGCGTCGTTCTCCGTCTCCAGGTCGCCCTCGATCACCGCGACGCGCACGTCCGGCGGCAGCGCCTGGATGGTGGCCTCCAGCAGGCTGGTCTTGCCGCTGCCCGGCGAGGACATGAGGTTCACCACCACCACCCCGGCCGCGTCGAAATGGGCGCGGTTGTGGGCGGCGTTGCGGTCGTTCTCGTGCAGCAGGTCCGCCACCACACGGATGGTGCGCCCGTCTTCGTGGGAATGGCCATGAGAGTGGTGGGCGGCGCCGGTGGCGGCGCATCCGCAGGTGTCGCACATGGTGTGTGTCCGGTCGGCGATCCCGAAAACTTAGTGTTGCCCCGAAAACTTAGTGTTGCAAAGTGATCGGGCCGACTCAAGCATCGACCGGAGGACATATGCGGGGCACGCACATGGCTGCCCCGCACGGCAGGCAGGCGTTCAGCGGTTCTTGAAGCCCAGCAACAGCCGGTGCGGCCCCGGCACGCCGGGCGGAACCAGGGCGACGCGATCGCCCGGCCGGACCACGGCAGCGTCGACGGCGCACGCCTTGTGGTTGAGGATGGCGACCTCCACCCGCTCCGCCGGGATGTCCAGCCGTTCCAGCAGGCGCGGCCCCGGCGTGTCGCCGTCCAGCTCGACATGCCGGGGGTTCGTCCAGCCACGCTCGCGGAACAGGTCCGCCAGCCACATGTAGCCCTGCACCTCGACCGTTCCGGACATGGGAGTCTCCTCCACCCGCCTTGGTCCCTGCCGGTTCATCATACGCCTCCGCCGGGGCGGCGGGAAGGCGGAGCGGGACGGCTTCACGCCTCCTGGGGAACCGGCAGGCGGTGGCCGACGGCCATGCGGTTGAAGGCGTTGATGACGGCGACTGCGTAGGTCAGGTCGCACACCTCCTTCTCGGAGAAATGCACCGTCACCGCGCGGTAGTCCTCGTCCGGCGCGTGGGTCTGTGCGACGTGAGTCAGGCTCTCGGCCCAGGCCAGCGCCGCCCGCTGCCGATCGGTGAAGAACGGCGCCTCGTGCCACGCCGCCACGGCGTTCAGCGTGCGGTGGTCCAGCCCGGCCTTCACCGCCTCGCGCCAGTGCAGGTCGATGCAATAGGCGCAGCCGTTGATCTGCGACACGCGCAGGTAGACCAGCTCGACCAGCGCCGGCTCCAGCCCGCAGCCGGCCACGTAGTGGTGAACCCTGCCGAACGCCTTGTAGCCGTCCGGCGCAACGCTCCGGTAGGGGATCCGACCGGGGATTTCGGTGTGCATGGCGCGCTCCTGCTCCGCAAGTGGGCCTACAGCCTCGCTTGCCGGGCGCGCCGGCACAAACGCGCATTCCTCGCCCGCGGGTGAGCGTCGCTCACCCCCCGATACGACGTCGTATGAGGCGAAGCCGAAAACCCAACGGCAGCCGCCGCGCCTACCGCCCCCACTGCGTGTGGACCATGCCGGGGCGGTCGGTGCGTTCGTAGCCATGGGCGCCGAAACAGTCGCGCTGGGCCTGGATCATGTTGGCCCACAGCCGGCCGCTGCGGTAGCCGTCCCAGTAGGACAGGGCCGACGCCATGGCCGGCACCGGCTGGCCGGCGGCCACCGCCGCACCCACGGCGCGGCGCCAGCCGGCCTCGCCGCGCGCCAGCAGGGCGCCGATGTCCGGGTCGAACATCAGGTTGGGCAGGTCCGGCGCGCGGGTCAGCGCCGCCAGGATGCGATCCACCAGCCGGGCGCGGATGATGCAGCCGCCCCGCCACACGGACGCCACCGCCGCAAGGTCGACGTCCCAGCCGAAGCGCGCGCTGCCCGCCGCGATCACCGCGAAGCCCTGGGCGTAGACGGCGATCCGCCCGCACAGCAGCGCGTCGCCCACGTCCTGCGCGAAGGTCTCGGGAAGCGTGGCGGCGGGTGGGGGCGGGGGGAAGGTGTCGGCCGCGCGCAGCCGCTCCCCCTTCAGGGCCGACAGGCAGCGGGCGTGCACCGCCTCCGCGATCGTCGGGGCGGGCATGCCCAGTTCCATGGCGGTGGTGGTCGCCCAGTGGCCGGTGCCCTTCTGGCCGGCGGCGTCCTGGATCACCTCCAGGATCGGGGCGCCGGTCTCGGGGTCGGGAGTGCGCAGGATGCCGGCGGTGATCTCCATCAGGTAGGAGGCCAGCTCGCCCCCGTTCCACGCGGCGAAGGCCTCGGCCAGCCGGTCGTAGGAGAAGCCGCCGAGGTGGCGCAGCAGGTGATAGCCCTCGGCGATCAGCTGCATGTCGGCGTATTCGATGCCGTTGTGGATCATCTTCACGAAGTGCCCGGCGCCGTCCGGCCCGACGCGGGCGAAACACGGCGTGCCGTCCGCGGCGCGCGCCGCGATGGCCTGGAGCAGCGGCGCCACGCGGCCGATGCCGTCGGCCGTACCGCCGGCCATCAGGGCGGGGCCGCGCCGCGCCCCCTCCTCGCCGCCCGACACGCCGAGGCCGACGAAGTGCACGCCGACCTCGGCGGCCAGCGCCGCGCGGCGGCGCGTGTCCTGGTAGTGGGAGTTGCCGCCGTCGATCAGCACGTCGCCGTCCGACAGGCGGGGCAGCAGGGCGGCCAGCAGCGCGTCCACCGCCGGCCCGGCCGGCACCATGATCAGGATGACGCGCGGCGCCTTCAGCGCCGCCAGCATCTCCTCGGCCGTTTCGCAGGCCACGCCGTTCGGCACGGCGGCGGTGAAGGCGGCGCGGCGCCCCGCGTCCAGGTCGGTGCCGGCGACCATGGCGCCATGGTCGGCGAGGTTGGCGGCGAGGTTGCGCCCCATCACGCCCAACCCGATCACGCCCAATCCTATCGCGCCGATGTCGGCAGCTTTGCCTTGTGCCATCGGTTCCCTGCTCCTTCGTTCTTCCGATCAACCCGCGAGCGGCCGGGCGCGTTGCGGGCCGGTTGGAACGACGGTCATTCCACCGTCAGTTCGATTGTCCCCATGGTGCCGTAGCGCGCCACCGAGCGGCTGCCGGGCGGCACGAACACGGTGCCGGTGCAGGAGCCGGTGGTGACCACGTCTCCCGCGCGCAGGCCGCCCAGGCTGCGGGCACCGGCGTTCGCCAGCCACACCAGCAGGCGCACCGGGTCGCCGGCCGAGTTGCCGCCCACCGTTTCGATCCTTGTCTCCCCGTCCACCTCCAGCGCCACGCGCTCGGCCAGCGGGTCGAGGGCGCGCCAGTCGGGGATCGCGGGGCCGACGACCAGCGCGCCGTGGTTCATCTGGTCGGCCATGTGGCTAAACGGATCCTGGGCGCCGAAGGCGGTGAAGCGCGTGTCGACGATCTCGAACGCCGGGTGCACGGAGGCGACGGCGTCCAGCACCTCCTCCCGCGTCCACGGCTCGGCCCGCGGCGGCAGGTCGCGGGCGAGGCGGTAGGCAATCTCCGCCTCCACGCCGATGACGTGGAACATGGATGCGGGCAGGCGGCCGGTGTCGAAGAACAGCGTCGCCGCGTTGATGGGCGCCCGGAAGGGTTCGGACTCCGGCGTGCGGGCGCCGACCTTCCAGGCGGTGACGGGGCCGAGGCGGCGGGCCACGGCGTCCTGGATCGCGTAGGCCTCCGCCTCGTCGGCGGGGCGGGCGGGCAGGGCGGGCAGCCAGCGGCGGGTCTCGCGCGCCGCGATCAGCGCGTCGACGATGGGGTTCATGCTTCAGGCCTTTTGATTCAGGGCGCCGCAGGATTCGCGCACCACGAGGCGGGTGGGCAGGATGATGCGCTCCTGCGCACCCTGCGGGTCGGCGATCCGGCGCAGCAGCAGGCGCGCCGCCTCCTGCCCGATCTGCCGGGGGGAGGTGGCGACGGTGGTCAGCGCCGGGCGGCTCAAGGCCGCCTCCGGCACGTCGTCGAATCCGGTGACGGCAAGGTCGCGCCCGGCCTTCAGGCCCCGCATCTCCAGCCCCAGCATGACGCCGAAGGCGACCACGTCGTTGAAGCACAGCGCGGCGGTGGGCGGGTCCGGCCGGTCCAGCAGGGCGCCGATGGCCTCCGCCCCGGCGCGGCGGTTGAGCGGGCAGCGCACCACGAGGTCGGCCGGCAGGCCGTGCCGGCGCATCGCCGCCGCGAAGCCGCTGCGCCGGGCCAGCGTGGCGGAATGGGTGAGGTTGCCGCCGATGAAGGCGATGCGCGTGTGGCCCAGGCGGATCAGGTGCTCGGTCACCATCTCCATGCCGAACTCGTAGTCGACGCCGGCGTAGTCGCCCTGGCGGGCGGAGATGAAGCGCAGCGCCTGCACGCAGGGCAGGCCCCAGCGGTGCAGCCGGTCCAGCAGCTCCGGCCCGGTGCCGGCGGCGGGGCACAGGATCACGCCGTCCACGTTGTGCTCGCGCATGCGCTGGAGGAAGCGTTCCTGCCGGTCCGGCGATTCCGCGGTGTTGGCCAGGAAGGCGACGACGCCCTGCTGGTCCAGCACGTCGTCCACCCCGGCCGTCAGTTCGGCGAAGAAGGGGTTGTTGATCTCGCAGATCAGCAGCCCGACGGTGTCGGTGCGCGCGGCGCGCAGAGTGGCGGCACCGCGGTTGTAGATGTAGCCCAGTTCCTCGATGGCGGCCTGGACGCGGTCGCGCGTCTCCTGCGCCACCAGCGGGCTGCCGCGCAGGACGAGCGAGACGGTGGACCGCGACACGCCTGCGTGGTTCGCCACCTCGTTCAGGGTGATGCGGCTGCGTCCCTTATGGTCGTCCACGACGGTCATGGCGGATCCGGTTCAGACGACGGGCGTCGGTAAGGGCTGCCCGGCGAAGTGGGCCGCCAGGTTGGCCAGCACGAGGTCGGCCATGGCGGTGCGCGTCTCGACGGTGGCGCTGGCGACGTGCGGCTGCAGGACGACGCTGTCCAGCGACCACAGGGCCTGCGGCACGTTGGGTTCGTCGGCGAAGACGTCCAGGCCGGCACCGCCCAGGCGCCCTTCGGTCAGGGCGGCGACCAGCTCGGCCTCGTCCACGATGCTGCCGCGCGCCACGTTGATCAGGATGCCGTCGGGACCCAGCGCGTCCAGTACGGCGCGGCCGACGACGTTGCGGTTCTCCGGCCCGGCGGAGGCGGCGACCACCAGGATGTCGCTCTCCCGCGCCAGCTCCTCCAGCGAGCCCAGGCAGCGGTACGGCACGTCGGCGCAGACGGAGCGGTTAGTGTAGGCGACGCTCATGCCGAAGCCCAGCGCGCGTTCGGCGATGGCGCGGCCGATGCGGCCCAGGCCGAAGATGCCCAGGCGCTTGCCGGTCACCTTGCGGGCCAGCGGCAGCTTGGCCGTGGGCCACTGCCCGGCGCGCACGAAGCGGTCGCCGACGGTGAGCCGGCGCGACACCGCGATGATCAGGCCGAAGGCGAGGTCGGCCACGTCCTCCGTCAGCACGCCGGGCGTGTTGGTGACGCGGATGCCGCGGTTGGCGGCATAATTCAGGTCCACCGCGTCGGTGCCCACGCCGTTGATGGCGACGATGCCCAGGTTCGGGCAGGCGTCCATCACCGCGTTGCTCACCCCCGTGGCGCCGCCGGTGACGACGGCGCGGACGCGCGGCCCCACCTCCGCCAGCAGCGCCGCCCGGTCGGGTGCGGCGGACAGGCGGTGGACGGCGTAGGCCGCGTCCAGCGCCGCCTCGACGCGCGCCATCATGGGTTCGACCAGGATGATCTCGGGCTTCATGCGGAGGTCCTTGGTGTGGTGGGCGGCGTTGGGTTTTCGCTGGCGCTCAACCCAACCTACAGGGGCGTCGTAGGTTGGGTTGAGCGCCAGCGAAAACCCAACAAGGGCGTCAGTGCGACAGGATCTGGCTGAGGAACAGCCGGGTGCGCTCCGACCGGGGATTGCTGAAGAACTCGTCCGGCGTGTTCTGCTCGACGATCTCGCCGCGGTCCATGAAGATGACCCGGTCGGCCACCGACTTGGCGAAGCCCATCTCGTGCGTGACGCACAGCATGGTCATGCCGTCCTCGGCCAGGCTGATCATGGTGTCCAGCACCTCCTTGACCATCTCGGGGTCGAGGGCCGAGGTCGGCTCGTCGAACAGCATGATCTTGGGGTTCATGCAGAGCGCGCGGGCGATGGCGACGCGCTGCTGCTGGCCGCCGGACAGCTGGCCGGGGAACTTGTCCGCCTGCTCGGGGATGCGCACGCGCTCCAGGTACTTCATGGCGATGGATTTCGCCTCGTCCTTGGGCAGGCCGCGGACCTTCAGCGGGGCCAGCATGCAGTTCTGCAGCACGGTCAGGTGCGGGAACAGGTTGAACTGCTGGAAGACCATGCCGACCTCGCGGCGCACGGCGTCGAGGTGGCGGGCACCCGCCCCCAGCTCGATGCCGTTCACCACGATGCGGCCCTTCTGGTGCTGCTCCAGCCGGTTGATGCAGCGGATCAGCGTCGACTTGCCCGAGCCCGAGGGGCCGCACACCACGATGCGTTCGCCCTTGCGGACCTCAAGGTCGATGTCCTTGAGGACCTGGAAGTCGTCGAACCATTTCTGGACGCCTTCCATGCGGATGATGACCTCGTCGCCGAGGGCGCGCGGAACGGGTGCGTCCGTGCGGTCGTCGGTCAGCGCCATGGCGGTGTCCTCCGGTGTGTGCGGCCCGTGTGTGCGGCCGTGCGGGGCGGGGGTTATTGCTTCAGCACCGCCGGCATGTCGGTGCCCAGCCACTTCTGGTGGATGGCGTTCAGCTCGCCATTGCCCTTGACGGTGGTGATGAAGTCGTTGACCCACTTCAACAGCTCGTCCTGGCCCTGGCGCAGCGCGATGCCCTGGACCTGGCTGCGCAGAACGAACTTCATCTCGTAGTTGTTCTGCGGCGCCATCTTCTTGATCTGCTGGGCGACCACGTTGCTAACGCCCAGCGCGTCGACCTGACCCGACAGCATCGCCTGGACGGCGCTGGCGTCGTCGTCGAAGCGCATGATGCGGGCATCCTTGGGGGCGACGTTCGTGACGCCCTGGTCCTGGGTGCTGGCGCGGGCGACGCCGACGCGCTTGTTGGACAGGTCGGCCGCCTCCTTGATGGCGGTCTTCTGCGGCGCCAGCACGCCGATCTCGATGGCGGCGTAGGGCTGGGAGAAGGCGACCTGCTTGGCCCGCTCCTCCGTGATGCCCAGCGAGGCGACAAGCACGTCCACCTTGTTGGTCAGCAGGTAGGGGATGCGGTTCGGGCCGGTGACCGGCACGATCTCCACCGGCACGCCCATGTGCTTGGCCAGCAGCTTGGCGACGTCGGCGTCGTAGCCGTCCGGCTTGCCGTCGGCGGTGGTGATGCCGAAGGGCGGGAAGTCCACCAGCATGCCGATGGTCACCTTGCCCTTGCCCTTGATCTCGGCCACGGTCTGGGCGTCGGCCGGGACGGCCAGGGCAACGACGGCGGCGACGGCAGCCCCGGCGAGGGCGAGGCGGCGGGTAATCGAAACGGACATCGTGGGCTCCCTCGTATTGTGATCGATTATAGTTGGTGGATGGGGATCAGCGGCCGGGGGCCGCGTAGCGGGCCTCCAGGCGTGCGGCCAGCAGCGACAGCGGCCAGCACAGGACGAAGTAGAGGGCCGCCACGATGCTGAACACCAGGAAGGGCTGGAACGTGGCGTTGTTGACGATCTGCCCGGCGCGGGTCAGCTCGGTGAAGCCGATGATGGCGGCCAGCGACGTGCCCTTGATGAGCTGGACCAGGTAGCCGACGGTGGGCGGCAACGCGACCTTCACCGCCTGCGGCAGGATGACGTAGCGCATCAGCCCCGGATAGCGCAGGCCGAGCGCCGAGGCCGCCTCCCACTGGCCCTTCGGCACCGCCTGGATGCAGCCGCGCCAGATCTCGCCCAGGAAGGCGCTGGCGTTCAGCGTCAGGCCCAGCGCCGCGGCGGCCCAGGGGTTCATGTCGATGCCCAGCACAGTGGCGCCGAAGAACACCAGGAACAGCTGCATCAGCAGCGGCGTGCCCTGGAACACCTGGATGTAGCCGGTGGCGAGCAGGCGCACCGGCTTGACGGTGGCGGTGCGCCCCAGCGCCACGAACAGCCCCACCGTGGCGCCGCCCAGGAAGGCGATGGCCGACAAGGCCAGCGTCCACTGCACGGCGCTCAGCAGGAACAGGAACTCGTTGTAGCCGAAGGAGCGGATCATGGCGGGCCTCCTTCAGCGGCGTTCGAGGTCGTAGGTGAAGACGAGGCGGTGGATGACCGCGAACAGTGCCGAGAACATCATCGCCATGACGAGGTACATGGCCGTGACGACGATGTAGATCTCGAAGCTGCGGAACGTCTGCGACTGGATGTTGTTGGCGGCCGAGGTCAGCTCGTCCGCCGAGATGGCCGACACCACGCTGGAGCTGAGCATCAGCAGGATGAACTGGCTGGTCAGCGCCGGGTAGACGGTGCGCAGCGCCGGCTTGATGATGACGTAGCGGAAGACCTGGAGCGGCTTGAGGCCCAGCGCCAGGCCGGCCTCGATCTGTCCTTTTTGGATCGATTCGATGCCGGCGCGGATGATCTCCGTGGCGTAGGCGCCGACGTTGACCACCATGGCGATCAGCGCCGCAAGGTCCGGCGACAGGCGGATGCCGGCGGTCGGCAGCCCGAAGAAGATCAGGAAGATCTGCACCAGGAAGGGCGTGTTGCGGATGACCTCGATGTAGGCGTTGATCAGCCAGCGCACCGGCTTCGGCCCCGAGGTCTTGCCCAGCGCGCAGAGGATGGCGACCAGCAGCCCCAGCGCCATGGCGCCGAGCGACAGCTGGATGGTGAGCCACGCGCCGGTGAGCAGGTAGTCCCACGACGCGAAGACCGCGTCGAACTGGAAAGTGTAGTTCACGGACGTCCCTCCGCAACCGCGCCGGCGCCCTGCGGCGCGTTCGGCGGATTGTCCTTTGCCCGGAAGCGTGTTCCGGTGTTTGTCACACGGTAATTGGATCGTTCCAAATTGGCAAGGTGAAAGAGGTCGCAGGGGGACGGGGTGCCGGTTGGCGCCAACCCGCGAATTCATGCTTTGCGAGTTGAAAAAATATGACTGGCAGAAAGTTCGTTTGTGTCCGGTCGCGAGAGGGAAAGAAGTGCGCACTCGGAAAATAAAAAAGCCGCCGGAACGCCGCTGAGTCTTCCTAGGTGGAAGAATTATCTCCTTCCGGATTATGGGCGTGGGATGTCGCGGCTTATCGGCACAGGTCGGCCTCTTGGGTGTGGTGCGTGTGCTTTTGGCGGGGGTACCCTTTTCCGGGATTTCCGGTGCAGCCGCGTCCTGAAGAGGGGGGTCTGGGATGGAGGACAAGCACAAGGAGAAGCACACGCACGGGGGCAAGCGCGAACTCCTCGACCCCGCCACGCAGGAGCGTTTCGTCAACGACCTGCCGGTCCCCGGCGTGATCGACGCCACCCGGCCCGGCCTGTACCGGCTGGAGATGCGGGAGACGGAGCAGTGGCTGGGCCTGACGGACAAGCACGGCAAGCCGCTGGAGACGACGGTCTGGGGCTTCGCGGAGCCGGGCGGGGAAGCCAGCTATCCGGGCCCGACGATCCTGGCGCAGCGCGACGTGCCGATCTCCGTCGACTGGGACAACCGGCTGCCCGCCGACGGCCACCTGCTGCCCCTGGACCGGAGCCTGCTGACGGAGGGTGCCTTGGCCGGGCTGCCGCCGGGGCAGGTCCCCGTCGCCATCCACCTGCACGGCGGCCACACGGAACCGGGCAGCGACGGCCTGCCCGAGGCGTGGTTCACCCAGAACGCGGCGTCGACCGGGCCGGACTTCCGGTCGACCGTGGCCGACTACGCCAACGACCAGCCGGGCGCGACGCTCTGGTACCACGACCACGTGCTGGGCATGACGCGGCTGAACGTCTACACCGGGCTGGCCGGCTTCTACCGGCTGCGCGACGCGAACGAGGCGGCGCTGGTGGCGGACGGCGTCCTGCCCGGCGGCGGCCGCGACCTGTCGGTGGCCATCCAGGACCGCGCCTTCACGGCGGATGGGCAGCTCTTCTACCCGGCCTACGCCGACGACCCGGTGCCCGGCACGGACCAGACGGTGGCGGAGGAACTGGGGCCGGACTTCGAGGGGGAGTTCCCGACGGCGCGGCCGGAGTTCTTCGGCGACTTCATCCTCGCCAACGGCATGGCGTGGCCGAAGCACGACGTCGATCCGGGGCAGCACCGGGTGCAGCTGCTGAACGGTTCGGACTCCCGCTTCTACGTTCTGCAGTTCAGCGACCCGAACGTGAAGGCGACGCTGGTCGGCACCGACGGCGGCCTGCTGCCCAGGGCCGTCACCGTCATGGACGGCGACGGGGTGCAGGAGGTGGGCGAGCGCATCACCCTGGCGCCGGGCGACCGGGTGGACCTCGTCCTGGACTTCAGCGACGCCGACCTGCGCGGGCAGTCGGTGGTTCTGGAGAACGTCGGACCGCGGATCGACCCGTTCGGCGGGTTCGCGGACGACGGATCGCTGGCCGGCGACGTGGAGGCCGCCGACCCGGAGACGGATCCCGTCGGCTCCATCCTGCGTTTCGACGTCGCCGACACGGCGCCGGTTCACAACGCCGATGTGGCGGACGGCACCGTCCTCGAACCGGACTTCACGGCGCTGGAGGCCGACGACGCCAGCCGCACGCGCAAGCTCGGCCTGTTCGAGGGCACGGACGAGGAGGGGCGGATCGAACCGATGCTGGGCGTGGCGGAGGAGGTGCGGGACGCCGCCGGCAACCGCATCCCGTTCGGGCCGCTGGAGTACGAGGCGCCGATCACCGAGATGCCGAAGCTGGGCAGCACCGAGGTGTGGGAGATCCACAACTTCACCGCCGACGCCCACCCCATCCACCTGCACCAGGTGCAGTTCCAGGTGCTGGAGAAGCAGCGTTTCCGCTTCACCGACGCCGACGAGGACGGCGTGCCCGACGACACCACCGGCAACGGGCGGGTCACCGTCGGCACCAACGCCCGCAAGGACGACGTGGTGCTGCTGGGTTCCCCCGACGACCACCCGCTGCCGCCGGAGGAGACGGGCTGGCAGGACACGGTGTGGGTGGCGCCGGGCGAGGTGATGCGCATCGCCGCCACCTTCGACATCCCCGGCGACTACGTCTGGCACTGCCACATCCTGTCGCACGAGGACCACGACATGATGCGCCCCTTCCGGGTTGTGGAGGACTGGCCGGGCACCTGACGATTGGTCCGCGGGCGTTTGCTGCACCGCGAAATTGGGCGTGACAACGGGGCCGATCGGGCTAACTCTGCTGCAAGAGGCAGCACGAGACCGGAGCGCGCGCGACCATGAGCGAGACAGCTATCGCCAACATCGACAAGGACCAGCCCCTGCGCGACGACATCCGCCTGCTCGGCCGGCTGCTCGGCGACACCGTGCGCGAGCAGGAGGGGGAGGAGTGCTTCGGCGTGGTGGAGCGGGTGCGGCAGGCCTCCGTCCGCTTCAACCGCGACGACGACGCCTCGGCCGGGCGCGAGATGGCGGAGATCCTGAACGGCCTGCCGCGCGATACGGTCATCTCGGTGGTGCGCGCCTTCTCCTACTTCCTGCACCTCGCCAACATCGCGGAGGACCAGCACCACATCCGCCGCAACCGCGACCACGCCATCGCCGGGTCGCCGCCGCGCGAAGGCACGCTGGCCCACGCGCTGGACCGGCTGGAGAAGGCCGGCGTCGGCACCGGCCGGCTGGCGGAGGTGCTGGAGATTGTACTGGTCAGCCCGGTGCTGACCGCCCACCCGACCGAGGTGCAGCGCAAGAGCATCCTGGGGCTGGAGCACAAGGTGGCCGCCCTGCTGGACGCCCGCGACCGTTCCCGCCTGACGCCGGAGGAGGCGGCGGAAAACGACGAGGCGCTGCAGGCCGCCATCCTCACGCTGTGGCGCACGCGCATGCTGCGCCCGCAGCGCCTCGCGGTGATCGACGAGGTGAAGAACGGCATCTCCTACTACACCGACACCTTCTTCGCCGAGCTGCCGAAGCTCTATTGCCGGTTCGAGGACCTGCTGGCGCGCCGCTACCCGGATCGCGGCTGGTCGCTGCCGCCGTTCTTCCGCATCGGGTCGTGGATCGGCGGCGACCGTGACGGCAACCCCTTCGTCACCGCCCCCATCCTGCGCGAGGCGGTGCGCCGGCAGTCCGCCGCCGCCTTCGACCACTACCTGACCGAGATCCACGAGCTGGGCGGCGAGCTGCCGCTGTCCAAGCTGCTGAAGGACATGTCGCCGGCGCTGGCGGAGCTGGCCGCGCGCTCCCCCGACACCTCGCCGCACCGGGAGGACGAGCCGTTCCGTCGGGCCTTGAGCGGCATCTACGCCCGCACCGCCGCCACCGCCCGCGTGCTGGACCAGCACGAGGCGCTGCGCCACGCGGTGGCCGACGCCGAGCCCTATGGCGCCGCGACCGAACTGCTGGCCGACCTGGAGGTGCTGGCCGCCTCGCTGAAATCCATGGGGGCGGCGCGGCTGGCAAACGGGCGGGTGCGGCGGCTGATCAAGGCGGTGCAGGTCTTCGGCTTCCACCTCGCACCCATCGACCTGCGCCAGAACTCCGACGTGCACGAGCGCACGGTGGGCGAGCTGCTGGCGGTGGCCGGCCGCTGCGCCGACTACAAGGCGCTGCCGGAGGACGAGCGCATCGCGCTCCTGGCCGAGGAGATCGCGTCGCCGCGCCCGCTGCGCTCCCCCTTCCATAACTATTCGGAGGAGACGGCGGGCGAGCTGGCGATCCTCGACGCCGCCCGCGAGATCCGGCGGACCTACGGTGCCGCGGCGCTGCCCAACTGCATCATCTCCAAGACCGACGGCGCGTCGGACCTGCTGGAGGTGGCGCTGCTGCTGAAGGAATCCGGGCTGCTGGTGCCGGGGGCGGCGCCGAAGCTGGCGATGAACATCATCCCGCTGTTCGAGACCATCGGCGACCTGCGGCAGGCCCCGGCCACCATGGGGCGGCTGTTCGCCCTGCCGGTCTGGCGCGCGCTGGTCGCGTCGCGCGACGATGAGCAGGAGGTGATGCTGGGCTATTCGGACAGCAACAAGGACGGCGGATTCCTCACGTCGGGCTGGGAGCTGTACAAGGCTGAGATCGAGCTGGCCAAGCTGTTCGCCACGCACAAGGTGCGGCTGCGCCTGTTCCACGGCCGCGGCGGCTCCGTCGGGCGCGGCGGCGGGCCCAGCTATCAGGCCATTTTGGCGCAGCCGGCGGGCGCCGTCTCCGGTCAGATCCGCATCACCGAGCAGGGCGAGGTGATCGCCTCCAAATACTCCAACCCCGACGTCGGCCGCCGCAACCTCGAAGTCCTGACCGCGGCCACGCTGGAGGCGACGCTGCTCGACGTGGAGAACGACGTGGAGCCGGCGGAGGCCTTCTACGACGCCATGGAGCGGCTGTCCCAGCTGGCCTTCGGCGCCTACCGCGGGCTGGTGTACGAGACGCCGGGCTTCACCCAGTACTTCCGGCAGGCGACGCCGATCTCCGAGATTTCGACGCTGAACATCGGCAGCCGTCCGGCGTCGCGCACCAAGTCCGACCGGATCGAGGACCTGCGGGCGATCCCCTGGGTGTTCTCGTGGGCGCAGTGCCGGCTGATGCTGCCGGGCTGGTACGGCTTCGGCAGCGCCGTGGACGCGTGGCTGAAGGAGCGGCCGGACGGGCTTGAGCTGCTGCAGCGCATGCACCGGGCGTGGCCGTTCTTCCGCATGCTGCTGTCCAACATGGACATGGTGCTGGCCAAGAGCGACCTTGCCATCGCCGCGCGCTACGCCGAGCTGGTGGAGGAGGCCGAACTGCGCGACCGCATCTTCGGGCGCATCCGCGACGAATGGCACCTGACCAAACGCCACCTGCTGGCCATCACGGGGCAGAGCGACTTCCTGGCGGAAAACCCGCTGCTGGTGCGCTCCATCCGCAACCGCTTCCCCTACATGGACCCGCTGAACCATGTGCAGATCGAACTGCTGCGCCGCCACCGCGGCGGCAGCGGGGACGAGAGGGTGAAGCGCGGCATCCTGATGTCCATCAACGGCGTGGCGGCGGGCCTGCGCAACAGCGGGTAGGGGGTAACGGACGTTGGGTTTTCGGCTTCGCCTCAACCCAACCTGCGGGGGACACGCACGTCGCGGTAGGTTGAGTTAAGGCCAAAGCCGAAAACCCAACGTCCATCGGCGCGGCCCTCACGCGGCCGGCTTCAGCGCCGATTCGACCTTCCGCACCACGTCGTGCGGATCGTAGGGCTTCTCGATCACCGGCACGCCGGTCTCGGTGAGGAAGGCCGTCAGGTCCGGCGACAGGCTGTCGCCGGTGATGAACAGCATGCGGCGCAGCAGGTCCGGGTGTTGCGCCGCCAGCCGGCGGTACAGCGTCGGGCCGTCCATGCCGGGCATGCGCAGGTCGCTGATGACCAGCTCCGGCGAACCGGCGGCCAGCCAGTCCAGTGCCGCGTTGCCGTTCGGCACGATGCTCACCTCGTGCCCGGCGCGGCCCAGGATCTCGGCCAGCAGTTCGGCGATGTCGGCCTCGTCGTCCACCACCAGGATGCGCGCCGCCTTCGCCGCGTCTACGACGCCAGCGCTTGCGGCGCCCTCGGCGTCCGGCTGGCCGGACGGCGGCAGCCACAGGCGGAAGCACGCCCCCTCCCCCGGCCGGCTCTCCACGGCGATGCGCCCGCCGTGCGCCAGGACGATGCCGCGGCACACCGACAGGCCGATCCCGGTGCCCGCCCCCATGGGCTTGGTGGTGAAGAACGGGTCGAAGATCCGCTTCTGAATGTCGGCGGGGATGCCCGGTCCGTTGTCGGCGAACTCCACCGCCACGCGGCCGTCGTCGACGAACGTCCGCACGCGCAGGCGGCGCGCCTGCCCCTCCCCCTCCCCCTGCAGCGCCTGCTGCGCGTTGATGACCAGATTCAGGCAGACCTGATGCAGCTGGTCGGCGCTGGCGAACACCGGCGGCAGCGTGGGGGCGAGGTCGCGCGTCACCTCCACCCCGCTGGTCCGCAGGCCGTAGGCCAGCATCTCCAGCGCCCCCTCGACGATGGCGTTCATGTGCACGGGCGCGCGCTCGTCCGGCTTGGCGCGGGCCATGGCCAGGAAGGTGCGGACGATGCGCGCGCAGCGGTCGGCGGCGGCCTTGATCTTGCCCGCGCGCTCCCGCGTCGGCTCGTCCGGCGACAGCTCCTGCAGCATGGCGGCGTGGCCGACCACCACGGACAGCGGGTTGTTCAGCTCGTGCGCCACCCCGGCCAGGAGGGAGCCCAGCGCGGACAGCTTCTCGCTCTGGTGCAGCGCCTCGCGCTGACGTTCCATCTCCGCCTGCACGCGGCGGCGTTCGGTGATGTCGCTGCCGGTGCCGCGATAGCCCATGAAGACGCCGTTGCTGAACACCGGCTTGCCGTGCACGCGGCAGAAGCGCCGCCCGCCGCCGGCGTCGCCATAGGGAAAGACGAAGTCGCGGAACGGCCGGCGCGCGGCGATGACGGCCCTGTGCCGCTCCCAGTTGGCGTCGTCCGTGTCGTCGGGCAGCCGCAGGTCCCAGCGCCGCTTGCCCAGGATGCTCGCCGGGCTCTCGCCCGACAGCTCCTCCAGATGGCCGGAGATGAAGGTGAGGCGGTAGTCGGCGTCCGTCTCCCAGATCCAGTCCGACGATGCCTCGACCACGTCGCGGAAGCGTTCCTCGCTGCGCCGCGCCTCGGCTTCGGCGGCGGCCGCCGCAGCGGTCAGCCGCTTGGCCCGACGGATCTCGCGCACCAGCAGCGCCACCAGAACGGCGCCGGCCAGCAGCCCGGCGAGGATGAGGGCCGCGGGGAGCATGCCTAACACGACGGTGCCGCGAAGCGGTAGCCCAGGCCGCGCACGGTCTGGATCAGCGTCGGGCTGGCCGGGTCCGGCTCGATCTTGCGGCGCAGGCGGGTGATGCGGATGTCGATGGAGCGGTCCAACGGGTCCCAGTCGCGGCAATGCGCCAGCTCGGCGATGCGGTCGCGGCTCAGCGCCTGGTTGGGGTGGTCGAGGAAGACGCGCAGCAGGTCGAACTCCATGGCCGTCAGCGGCACCGCGTTCCCCTCCCCGTCGATCAGCGTGCGGGCGTCGAGGTCGAGGATGCAGCGCCCCAGCGGCACCCGGTTCGGCCGCACCGCCGGCCCCGCGTCGCGCGGCAGCCGGCGCAGCACGCTCTTGACGCGGGCCAGCAGCTCGCGCGGCTCGAACGGCTTGGTGACGTAGTCGTCGGCCGCGTCCTTCAGCACGCGCACCCGCGTGGCCGCGTCATCGCGGCCGGTGACGATGATGACCCCGGCGTGGTGGCGCGCCTTCAGCTCGCCCGCCAGCACCAGCCCGTCGCCGTCCGGCAGGCCGAGGTCGAGCAGCAGCAGGTCCACCCGCTCCCGCGCCAGCAGGCGCCGCATGGCGGCACCGTCCACGGCGTCCAGCACGGTGAAGCCGTGGTGCTCGAAATACTCGCGCAGGAAGGCGCGGACGTCCGCGTCGTCCTCCACCAGCGCCAGCCGCGGCTTGGGCTCGGCCATGGCGCTCATGTCCCGGCGAAGACGTAGCCGGCGCCGCGCACCGTCTTGATGACGTCCGGCTTGGCCGGATCCACCTCGATCTTGCGGCGCAGGCGGGCCACGCGGTTGTCGATCGAACGGTCGAACGGGTCGTCGCCGCGCGGCGGCGCGAGGTCCAGCAGCTCGTCCCGGCTCAACACCCGGCCGGGGTTGGCGACGAAGGCGCCCAGCAGCTCCGCCTCCGTGGCCGACAGTGTCAGCGCGGCCCCGCTGCCGTCGACCACGCGGCGCTGCCCCTGGTGGAAGTGGAAGCGCCCGACGCGCACCGTGCCGTCCGGCGCCCGCACGCCCAGCCGCATCCGCCGCCGCAGCACGGCGACGATGCGCGCCTCCAGCTCCGCCGGTTCGAAGGGCTTCGCCATGTAGTCGTCGGCCCCCACCTCCAGCCCGACGATGCGGTCGATGGGCGTGCCGGCCGCCGTCAGCATGACGATGCCGATGTCGTGCTGCTCGCGCGCGAAGCGGGCCAGGCTCAGGCCGTCCTCTCCCGGCATGGCGATGTCCAGCACGGCCAGATCGGGCGGCGTGGCGGACAGCAGCCGCCGCGCCTCCGCCCCGTCCGCCGCGGTGGTGACGGCGAAGCCATGCAGGCCCAGGTATTCGGCCACGAGTTGGCGGATCTCGGGCTCGTCGTCGGCGACCAGGATGCGTGCCATCAGCCTTCTCCCCTGCGCCGGATTTAAGCCCCGAATTTAAGCATAGGACGCCCGGACCGGTGCCGTTCCCGTGGCGGTACCCCCTGCGGGCCGTTGACCCCCGGGCGCGGACGGGCATCCATTGGCGAACCTCCCGCATCCGCCGCCATTTCCGGAGACTGAAGAGAGGCAGGACATGTCCGGCACGGGCGCAACGGCCGCCGAGCGCGCCCTGTCGATCCGCTACGCCGTCCTGGTCGCCGCGAGCGTCACGCCGCTCCTCGTCGTCGTGGCGCTTCTGGCGCTCTTCCAGATCGCCGGCCAGCGGGAGGTCGAGCTGGAGGGCATCCGCCGCAGCGTGGTCGAGCACCGCTCCGGCATCGGCGCGGTGGTGGAGGCCGCGCGCGGCCACGTCGGCCAGATGCGCACCTTCGCCGAGGACTACCTACGCAACTTCGTCCCCGAACGCCGCGCCCCTCTGCGCGACAAGCTGGCGCGCTGGACGGGCAGGCCGGCGGGCGAACGCGGTGCCGCCGTCGTCCTGCGCGCCGACCCGGCGGAGGGCGACCCGCGCGTCGGCACCGTCATGGCCGGGGAGACGGCGCTGGAGCCCGAACGGCTGGCCGACGGCGACGTCGACCTGGGGCTGGACCTGTTCCCGCTGATGCGCGCCGCCCACGCCGCCTACCCCTACCTGCACTGGAGCTATTTCTTCTCCGTGCGGGAGGACTTCATCGCCTTCTACCCCCGCGCAGAGGAGGCGGAGCTGCTGGCCACCGCCGGCCTGGACGACCTGCGCGCGGTGCTTGCCGGCTGGTTCGCCTACGACGTGTTCGTGGCGGCGACACCGCCGCGCAACCCCGGCCACCCCTACTGGACCGGCGCCTACGCCGATGCCGGCGGGGCCGGGCTGATGGTCAGCCATGCCGCCCCGGTGCACGCGCGCGGCGCCTTCGCCGGCATGGTCGGCACCGACGTGCTGCTCTCCCACCTGGAGGCGGTGACCCGCCGCTTCGCCGTGCCGCAGGGCCGGCTGTGGATCGTCAACGACCGCGGGCAGGCCCTGTCCGCCACCGGGATCGCGCCGGACGCGCCCCCCGCCATCCGCACGCTGGCCGAGACCCTGCCGGACCCGCTGCGCGCCGCGCCCACGGCCGACCTGCTGGCCGCCGACGGGGTGTTCCGCGCGCTGGCCGGGCACCACGTGATGGCGCTGCCCATCGCCGGGGCGCCGTGGACGCTGCTCTACGCCGTGTCGGACGCGGAGATCGACGCGCTGCTGCGGCCGCGCCTCGCCCCCTACGCGGTGATCCTGGTCGGGCTGGTGGCGACGGCGCTGCTCACCCACGCGCTGCTGCGCTGGCAGTTCGTGCGGCCGGCCCTGGCGCTGGTCCGCTACATCCGCGCCGCCGCCGCGGGCGACGACCCGCGACACCCGCGCCTGCCGGCCGTTTGGCGCCCCTGGCTGGACGTGCTGGCCGCCACCTTCCGGGCCAAGCACGCGCAGGTGGAGGAACTGCGCCTGTCGGAAGAGCGCCTGCGCGCGTTGGCCCAGGCGGTGCCGGTGCCCATCGCCATCACCGCCCGGGACGACGGCCGCGTGCTGTTCGCCAACGCGCGCTGCCGGGCGGTCTTCGGCCTGTCGCCCGACGATCCGGCCGGGCGCCGCTCCGTCGACACCTACGTCGATCCCGACGCGCGCGCCCGCCTGCTGGCCGAGGTCGCCGCCGGTCGCCCGGTGGACGGGGCGGAGGTGGTGCTAAAACGCGCCGACGGGCGGGCCTTCTGGGCGCTGATCTCGCTCCAGCCCATGGTGTACGACGGCACCCCGGCGGTGCTGAGCGGCATCGTGGACATCGACGCCTTGAAGGAGAGCGAGCGGTCGCTGCGCGACAGCCGGGCGCTGAAGTCCGCCATCATCGACCACGCGCTGGACGGCATCGTCTCCATTGACGAGGCCGGGCGGATCATCGACTTCAACCCGGCGGCCGAGCGCATGCTGGGCTACACCCGCGCCGAGGCGCTGGGCCGCTTCATGCACGCGCTGATGGTCCCGCCCGAACAGCGCGCCGCCCACCTCGCCGGCTTCGCCCGCCACGTGGTGACGGGGGAGCGGCGGCTGATCGGCCGGCGCATCGAATCCACCGCGCTGCGCGCCGACGGCAGCGAATTCCCCTGCGAACTGGCGATCAGCGCGGTGGAGCAGTCGTCCCGGCGCATCTTCACCGCCTACATCCGCGACCTGACCGAGGTGCGCCATGCCGAGGCGGAGATCGCCCGCCAGCGCGACGCGCTGCACCAGACGGAGAAGATGACGGCGCTGGGCTCCCTCCTCGCCGGCGTGGCGCACGAGCTGAACAACCCGCTGTCCGTCCTGGTCGGGCACGCGCACCTGCTGGGCGAGACGGCCGAGGACCCGCAGGTGCGCGGCCGGGCCGAACGAATCCGCGCGGCGGCCGAGCGCTGCGCCCGCATCGTGCGCACCTTCCTCGCCATGGCCCGCCAGAAACCGCCGGAGCGCGGGCCGGTGGCGCTCGGCGACCTCGTCCGCAACGCGCTGGAGATCGTCGCCTACGGCCTGCGCAGCGCCGGGGTGCAGGTGTCCACCGACGTGCCCGACGACCTGCCGCCGCTCTACGCCGACGGCGACCAGCTGCATCAGGTGCTGATGAACCTGTTCATCAACGCCCAGCACGCCATGGAGGGAATGGACGGCCCCCGCCGCCTGGACGTGACGGCGCGCCCGTCGGCGGACGGCGGCTGCATCACCATCGAGGTGGCCGACACCGGCCCCGGCCTGCCGCCGGCCCTGCGCGCACGGGTGTTCGAGCCGTTCTTCACCACCAAGCCGCAGGGGGTGGGCACCGGCCTGGGCCTGTCCATCTGCCACGGCGTGGTGGCGGCGCACGGCGGGCGGATCGAGATCGATGACCGGCCGGGCGGCGGCGCCGTCTTCCGCCTCGTTCTGCCGGTGGCGCGCGGCGAGGCGGCCGAACCGCCGCCGCCGGAAGCCCGCCCGGCGCGCGCAGCGGCCGCCCGCATCCTGGTGGTGGACGACGAGCCGGACGTGGCCGGCCTGATGGCCGAGACGCTGACGCTGGACGGCCACCGCATCGACGTCGCCGGCTCCGGCCGCGAAGCGCTGGAACGGCTGGAGACGGAACGCTACGACCTGCTGCTCAGCGACCTGCGCATGCCCGACCTGGACGGCGCGGCGCTGTTCCGCCATCTGCGCGACCGCGACCCCGCGATGCTCGGCCGGCTGGTCCTGCTGACCGGCGACATCCTGCGCGGCGGCCTCGCCGCCGAGGCGCTGGACGCCGGCATCCCCGTCGTCGAGAAGCCCTTCGAGCCCACCCGCCTGCGCGCCGTCGTCGCTGAGCGGCTGGAAGCGGCGAACACCCCGCCACGCCACACTTGAAACACTTTTCCGCCGCGGCACGATCGGCGTGTTACGCACGGACGGCACAGTGCTCCCCGAACACGGCGAGGCAATAGCGCCCCGCCCCATCCAATCGGGAGAGACACCATGTTCGTCAACGGCACCAGCGGCAACGACGCCAACCTCACGGGCTCCTACGAGTCCGACTACATCAACGGCCATGAAGGAGCGGACAAGCTGTCCGGCCTGGGCGGCCTCGACATGCTGATCGGCGGCACCGGCAACGACACCATCGATGGCGGCAGCGGCTACGACACCACCTCCTACACCTACGCCACCAAGAACGTCATGGTGAACCTGACGACCGGCACCGCGGTGCAGAGCGGCGTGTGGGGCGACACCGACCAGTTGATCTCGGTCGAGAACGTCATCGGCTCGGCGCAGAACGACACGCTGGCCGGCAACCAGGGCATCAACGAGCTGTTCGGCGGCAAGGGCCACGACCTGCTGGAGGGCCTGGGCGGCGGCGACAAGCTGTCGGGCGGCGAGGGCTTCGACGAGGCCACCTACGCCAGCTCCGCCCAGGGCATCATCATCGATCTGGCGACCGGCACCGGCCAGGGCGGCGACGCCGAGGGCGACACGCTCTTCTCCATCGAGAAGGTCACCGGGTCGAACCAGATGGACTGGCTGAAGGGCGGGGCCGGCAACGACTTCCTGGCCGGCGGCAACGGCGTCGACGTGCTGTGGGGCCGCGCCGGGCACGACACCATGTTCGGCGGGGCCGGCAACGACACGATGGAGGGCAACGGCGGCGGTGACGTGATGAACGGCGGGGCCGGGGCCGACATCTTCGTCCTCTACCAGGCGGCCGAGAGCACGCCCGACGCCTTCGACTGGATCAGCGACTTCAGCCAGGCGCAGGGCGACAAGATCAGCCTGAACACCATCGATGCCCGCGCGCACACCTCGGGCAACCAGGACTTCAGCTTCATCGGCCAGTCCGGGTTCACGTCGGAAGGGCAGCTCCGCTACCACCACGAGAACGGCAAGACGATCGTCGAGGCCAACCTCGTGGACTACTCGGACGGGGCGGAGATGAAGATCGTGCTGAACGGCACCATCAACCTCACCGCGAACGACTTCTTTCTGTGAGCCTGAGGCGGTGCGGCGGGGGGAAGGGGCGAAAAGCCCCCTCCCCCGCCGCACCGTGCCGGAGGAGCCGTCATGCCCCACCCCGCCCCCAATCCCCTACACGAGGCCCGGCGGCGCTGCCGCCCGGCCGTGCTCGCCGCAGCACTTTACAGCGGCGTCCTCAACCTGCTGACGCTCGCCCTGCCGCTGCACTCCATGCAGGTCATGGACCGCGTGCTGGCCAGCCGCAGCCTCGACACGCTGGCTTTCCTCACGCTGGCCGCGCTGGGCGCCATCCTGCTGGCGGCGGTGCTGGAGGCGGTACGCGGCCGCGTGCTGGCCCGCGCGGCCGAGTGGTTCGAAGGGGCGCTGGGCGGCGCGGCGTTCTCCCGTGGCGTCGAAGGCGCCCTGGAGGGCTGCCCGGACGGCGCGGACGCGCTGCGCGACCTCGCCCAGGTGCGCGGCACGCTGGCCGGGCCGGCCATGCTGGCGCTGTTCGACGTGCCGTGGATCCCGGTGTTCCTGATCGCCGTCACCGCGTTGCACCCGCTGTTCGGCGCGCTGGCCCTGGCGGCGACGCTGCTGCTCCTGGGTCTGGCGGTGCTCGGCGACATGGCGTCGCGCCGCGCGCTGGGCGACGCGGCGCAACAGGCACGCGCGCTGACCGCCGCCATGGACGCCACGTCGCGCTGCGCCACGGCCGTCGATGCCATGGGCCTGCTGCCGGGGCTGGAGGCGCGCTGGCGCGCCCTGCAGCGGCACGTCCTAGCGGCCCAGCGGCGCAGCGGCGACCGCGCCGGCCTGCTGCTGGCCGTGGCGCGCTTCGCGCGGCTGGCGGTGCAGGTGCTGGCGCTGTCGCTGGGCGCCTGGCTGGCGCTGCGCAACGAGCTGAGCGGCGGCGCCCTGATGGCCGGCAGCATCATCCTGTCCCGCGCCCTGGCGCCGGTCGATCAGGCCGTGTCGGCGTGGCGCCAGTTGGCCGGCGGCTGGCAGGCCCTGGCGCGGCTGGACGCGTGGTTCGCCCGCCCGCGCCGCCGAGCCGAGGGCATGGCGATCCCCGACCCCGCCGGCCGGCTGCGGGTGGAGCGGCTGACCTGCGGCTGGCAGGGCTCCGCCCCCCTGCTGAAGGGCGTCAGCCTGGGCGTGGAGCCCGGCGAGGTGGTCGCCGTCGTCGGCCCGTCGGGTGCGGGCAAGAGCACGCTGGCCCGCGCACTGGCCGGCGTGCTGCGCCCCGCGTCGGGCGCCGTGCGCCTGGACGGGGCGGACCTGTTCGCCTGGCCGCGCGCCGACGTGGGCCGCGTCGTCGGCTACCTGCCGCAGGAGGTGGAACTGCCGGACGGCACGGTGGACGAGTTGATCGCCCGCGGCGCCACCGGATGCGCCGAGGCGGTGGTCGCGGCGGCGCGGCTGGCCGGCTGCCACGACATGATCCTGCGCCTGCCGCAGGGCTACCTGACCCGCATCGGCACCGGCGGCCTGCGCCTGTCCGGTGGCCAGCGCCAGCGCATCGGCCTGGCGCGGGCGCTGTTCGGCGGTCCCCGCCTGATCGTGCTGGACGAGCCGAGTGCCCACCTGGACGTCGAGGGCCGCCGCGCCCTGGTCACCGCGCTGGAGCGCCTGCGCCGCGACGGTGCCGCCACCGTGGTGGTGACGCACGACCCGGCGCTGGCCAAGGCCGCCGACCGCGTCCTGGTCCTGGGCGCCGAGCCCGCCGCCTCCAACGCCAACGCCTCGCAATCCTCCCACATGGTGACGTCATGAGCGCGACCCTCACCCATCCCTTGGCCCCGCCGGTGCGCGGCCCGGTCCTGGCCGGCCTGCTGGCCATCGCCCTGGCCGCCACCGCGGGCGGCGCCTGGGGCGCGCTGGCGCCGCTGGACAGCGCCGCGCTCGCCCCCGGCCGCGTGGTGGTGGAGACGCACCGCAAGCCCGTGGCCCACATGGAGGGCGGCATCGTCAGCGCCGTTCTGGCGCGCGACGGCGACCGGGTGCGGGCCGGGCAGGTGCTGCTGCGCCTGGACGGCACCCGCGCCGATGCGGCGCGCGACGCCCTGGTCGTGCAGCGCGACGCGCTGCTGGCGCTGGACGCCCGCCTGACGGCGGAGGGCGAGGGACTGCCCGACCTGCGGATCGCGCCCGACCTGCAGGCCCGCGCCGCCGACCCGCGCGTCGCCGGCGAGATCGCCGGGCAGCGCTCGATCCTGGAAAGCCGGCGCGCGGCGCTGGCCGGCGAGGTGGAACTGCTGAACCGGCAGGCCACGCGGGCGGAGGCGGAGATCGCCAGCCACCGCGCGCAGATCCGCAGCCTGGACGCCCAGCGCGCGCTGATCGGCGAGGAACTGGACGGTGTCCGCGCCCTGCACGCCCGCGGACTGGAACGCAAGCCGCGCCTGCTGGCGCTGGAACGGCAGGCGGTGGCGCTGGACGCCGCGCGCAGCGAGCTGGAGGGCCGCATCGCCCAGGCCGGGCAGGCCGTCGCCGAGGCGCAGTTGCGCATCGTCCAGCGCCGCGAGCAGCGCCTGTCGGAAATCGCCTCCGAACGGCGCGACGCCCGCACCCGGCTGGCCGGCATCGACGAACGCCTGCGCGCCGCGGCCGATGTGGCGCGGCGGCACGAGCTTACGGCACCGGTCGACGGCGTCGTCATGGGCCTGACCGCCACGCCCGGCGCGGTGGTGAAGGCGGGCGAGCCGGTGCTGCACGTGATCCCGGTGGCGGACCGTCTGGTGGTCGCCGCGCGCGTCATGGTGACGGACGTGGACGACGTGCGCGTCGGACAGGCCGCGGAGATGCGCTTCTCCGCCTTCTCGGCCCGCCGGGTCCCGCCGGTGACGGGCAAGGTCCTGTCGCTGTCGGCCGACGCCGTGGTGGATCCGCAGACCGGCGCCAGCCACTACGAGGCGACGGTCGTGCCGGACGACGGCACCGCCCTGCCCGACGGCGCGCTGCTCCAGCCTGGCATGCCGGCCGAGGTCGTCATCGCCACCGGCCGGCGCACGCTCTGGGACTATCTCTCGCAGCCGGTCGCCGACAGCTTCCGGCGCGCCATGCGTGAAAGATAAGGGCGAGAGCGCTGAGCGCGGACGGCAAAGGTGTACGATGAACCGAAGGCCGCCGGCGGGCGTTCACCATCACACGCCACCACCGGCCGGGGAGAGGAAGGATGCGGCTCGAAGGCTCCTGCCATTGCGGCGCCGTGCGTTTTTCGGTGGAGGCCTATGCGCCCGTGCCGTACTTGCGCTGCTATTGCTCGATCTGCCGCAAGACGGCGGGCGGCGGCGGGTACGCCATCAATCTCGGGGCCAGGGCCGACACGCTGGAGATCCAGGGCGAGGACAACATCACCGTCTTCCACGCAACGGTCGACGGCGAACGAAGCCCGGCCGAGCGCCGGTTCTGCGCGCGCTGCGGCTCGGCGCTCTGGGTGTGGGATCCGCGATGGCCCGACCTCCTCCACCCCTTCGCGAGCGTCATCGACACGCCGCTCCCGGACCCGCCGGCCCACGCGCACATGATGCTGGGTTCCAAGGCCGGCTGGGTCCGCGTCGATGCCGGGCCGGACGATACGCGCCACGACCGCTATCCCCCGGACTCGCTCGAGGAATGGCACCGGGCCCATGGGCTCTCGGGCGAGGGCTGACCAGGGGAAGGCCTACCCGCGCGCCGCCGCGGCGGGCAAGGCGTCCGGCGCGCGCCCGGACCGGCGCGGCTCCTCGCCCCAACGCTTGAGCGTGCCAGTGTCGAGGTCGAACAGGTCCAGCATGCGCCCCACCGTGTGGTCGATCATGGCGTCCAGGTCGGCCGGCTTCGCATAGAAGGCCGGCACCGGGGGTGCCACGACCGCCCCCATCTCGGCCAGTTGCGTCATGGTGCGCAGGTGCCCCAGGTGCAGCGGCGTCTCGCGCACCATCAGCACCAGCCGCCGGCGGTCCTTCAGCACCACGTCGGCGGCGCGGGTCAGCAGCGTGCTGGTCACCCCGTGCGCGATCTCCGACATGCTGCGCATGGAGCACGGCGCCACCACCATGCCCATGGTCTTGAACGAGCCGGACGAGATGGACGCCGCGACGTCGTCGATCCGGTGGGCGACGTCCGCCAGCTTGCGCACGTCGGCCACCTTCCAGTCGGTCTCCAGCGCCAGCGTGACCTCGGCCGAGCGGGACATCACCAGATGCGTCTCGACGCCGAGCCGCCGCAGCGCCTCCAGCATGCGGATCCCGTAGACGACGCCGGAGGCGCCGCTGATGCCGACGATGAGGCGCTTGGGCGCGAGCTTGTGCGCGGATTGGGGCGCGGTCATCGCGGTTGCCTTTCCACGACCGGACGCCAGCCGTTGGCGCCGGGGTCCACCACGCGGGCGGGGTCGACGTCCTCCTCGCCCGGCACGCGGATGCGGGTGAAGGTGAATGGGTCGGAACCCAGCGGGATGGTCGCGTCGATGCCCATCTTCGCCCCCACCCCCTTGTCGGTGGACGGGTCGAGCCTGGACGCCTGCGTGCGGGGAATGACCACGATGTCGCGGTCGGCCTGACAGCGGGTGGCGACCGCCCATTCCACGTCGTTGGGGTCGTGGATGTCCACGTCCTCGTCCACTACGATCACGTGCTTGACGTCGTAGTGCCCGGCCAGCGCGCCCAGGATGACGTTGCGCGCCTCCCCGGCGTGGCACTGGTCCAGCGTGACGTACAGGTGGTAGCGGCACACCCCGCCCCTGGCCAGATGCACGTCGCGCACGCCGGGGAAGCTGCGCTGCAGATGGTCCAGCAGCGTCGCCTCGCGCGGGATGCCGCCCAGCAGCAGGTGCTCCATGGCGCCGCCGACGATGGTGTGGAAGATGGCGTCGCGGCGGTGCGTCACCGCGTCCACCTGGATGACGTGGCGGTCGGCGCGCTCCCCATAATACTGCGGGAACTCGCCGAACGGCCCCTCCGGCTCGCGCACGGCGGGCAGGATGCGGCCTTCCACGACGATCTCGGCGTTGGCGGGGACGCGCAGGGCGTTGGTCACGCACTTGACCACCTCCAGCGGCCGGCCGTGCAGCGCGCCGGCTCAACGTCGTGCAGCCGGCGCTGAGCATGCAGATCGCCAAGCTGGAGGCGGAACTGGGCCAGCGGCTGTTCGAGCGCAGCCGCCAGGGCATGGCGCCGACAGCGGCCGGGCGCGTCCTGTTCCGCCACCTGATGCCGATCCTGCGCGACATATCGGCGGCCAAGCAGGCGATGGCGAAGCTGGGCGGCGAGATCTCCGGCCAGATCGCCATCGGGCTGATCACCTCGGTGACGCAGAGCGTGCTGGCCCGGACGCTCGCCACCTTCACCGCCCGCCACCCCAGCGTCGAGGTGAACGTGGCGGAGGGCTACACGGCGACCTTCATGGACTGGGTGGCGTCGGGCCAGCTCGACTTCGCCATCATCAACCAGCCGCGCAAGTGCGTCGGTCTGGTGGCTGAACCAATCCTGGACGAGGAGATGGTGCTGGTCACCAGCGCCGCGACCGAACTGCCGGTGCCCGCGCCGGTGACGCTGCGCGACGCGGCGAGGCTGAAGCTGGTGGTGCCCTCCAAGCGGCACGGCCTGCGCCAGGTGCTGGACCAGCACGCCGAGGCGGAGGGCATCGACCTGTCCCCGAAGTTCGAGATGGACGCGCTGGTCCCGCTGTCGGAGATGGTGGCGGCGACGGACTGGGTGACCATCCTGCCGGCGATCACCGTGCACCGCGGCCTGAACGACGGCCGGCTTGGCGCCTATCCCATCGTCGAGCCGCGCATGGTCCGCACGCTCGCCTGGGTCCACCACCCCCGCCGCCCGCTGAGCCCGGCCGCCAGCAAGTTCATCGAGATCATGACCGAGAACCTGATGCGGGCGGAGGCCGAGGTGTCGGCCAAGGTGAGCCGTCGCGGGGACTGAACGGTGGCCGATGAACGGCAAAAAGCCCGCCTTTTGGAGGCGGGCTTTTTGGTGTTTGGTTGCGGGGGCAGGATTTGAACCTGCGACCTTCAGGTTATGAGCCTGACGAG